>Ga0247841_10013193_pt1 | contig 10610 bp, 11 predicted proteins | sample LaCruzMarch2015__2_FD_192410 | JGI IMG/M metagenome (GOLD analysis project Ga0247841, IMG submission 192410) | Freshwater microbial communities from meromictic Lake La Cruz, Castile-La Mancha, Spain - LaCruzMarch2015_18m | ecosystem: Environmental > Aquatic > Freshwater > Lake | place: Spain...
AACACATGCCGATGAGACAGAAGAGAAGAACCGAGGGAGCAATGCCGCGATTACGGCGCCAGAGGGCCAATCCGACGAGCGGGACTTGCGGGTACATGAAGACCCGCTGGAACCAGCAGAGTTTGCAGGGAATCCATCCCGCTCCCTCCGAGAAGTAGAGGCTGCCTGTCGTTGCCGTGAGGGCAATGAGGAAAAGGAGAAGAAGCCCGTAACGATCCAGTAAGGTTGCGAGTGAAGAGGAACGCATAAAGCCCATCCCCTCCAGAAGAAGGGTGCAGAGAAAGGGCAGGGCAGCAACATCGCCGGCGAGCGTGGCGTACGAGAGCAGCTTGACGACGGTTTCGGGAGAGGGCATAGAAATGTCGAAAAGAGTGATGAAACGTAGTCTACGGTATTTTATCTGCGAAAAGGATTGCCGGTGAGCCACGACTTCTGTATAAGGTGTGAGCACTTTTGACCGATCGCCGCGGTCCTGAACGCGCGGAGCGCGTTCACCCCGAGTGAGTCCCGAACATTCGAGGGACGAATCGAGGGGTGGTAGCTCCCCGTTTCCTCCGCACCACGCGAGCAGACGTCGAAAGGAAGACAAGGATCATTCCACCGGATCTTCACACCATTCGACTTTCCGAATCCCGAAGTCCGAAGTCCGAATTCCTAAGTCCTAAGTCCTCATCCCTCAGTCCTACCTCCTCCCCCCTACCGTATGTCCATTCCGACGGAAAAAGAACTGCTCGCGGCCGCCTGTCACATCGGCCACCCCAAGAACAAGTGGCACCCCAAAATGGCGCCGTATCTCTACGGAGTCCGCAAGGGCATCCACATCTTTGATCTCACACAGACCAAGGATCATCTGGAACGGGTCGTGGAACAGCTGAAGAAGCTGCAGGCAGAGGGAAAGACCATCCTCTTCGCTTCGACCAAGCAGCAGAGCATCCCGTTGATCGAGGAAATCGGCGAAACGCTGCACCAGCCAACGGTGACCAAGAAATGGATTCCGGGGCTGCTCACCAACTGGGCCACGCTCAAGCGCCGCATCAAGTACTTCCTCGAGCTCAAAGAATCTTTCCGCTCCGGCGAAATCGAGAAGTACACCAAGAAGGAGCAGACGATGCTCCGCAAAAAACTCGCCAAGCTCGAAACGGCCCTCGGAGGTGTTTCGGGCATGACGCGCGTTCCCGATGCCATTTTCGTCATCGATGCGCTGCGTGATCGCGTGGCCGTGCTCGAGGCGAACGTGCTCAAGATTCCGGTCTACGGCATTTGTGACAGCAACGTGGATCCCCAGCTCTTTAAAGAGCTCATTCCGGCCAATGATGATGCTGTAAAATCGATTGGCATCGTTCTCGCCACGGTACGCGATGCTCTCGCCGGCCCCTCGAAGGAACGCCTCCCCGAGCAGAGAGATCACAGAGAAAGTGTCATCAGCGTCAAGTCTTAAGTCCGAATCCCTATTCCTACTCCCTACCCCCTCGTCTCATGTCCCCCGTCACTGCTTCAGCCGTCTCCTCTCTGCGCCAGCGCACCGGTGTCTCTATGATGGAATGCAAGAAAGCGCTTGAGGAATCGCAAGGCAACGAAGAGAAAGCCATCGAAATCCTCCGCAAGCGCGGCATCGCGCAGATGGCCAAAAAGGCCGCACGCGATCAGTTTGAGGGTTTGGTCTTCCTCGCGCAGAAAGCCGATAAGGCTGCGTTGGTCATGCTCAAGTGCGAGACGGATTTCGTGGCACGGGATGAGAACTTCCTCAAGGCGGGAGCGCTCTTCGTCGAGACTCTCCTCGAGAAAGGTGATGCAGCAGTCCAGTCGCTTGCCGAGAAGACCGTACCGGAGCTCGTGCAGAAACTCGGCGAGAACATCTCGATCGGCGAAGCGAAGGTCGTCACAGGGACCACTCTCGGCACGTACCTGCACACGAACAGCAAGATCGGTGTCATCATCGCGCTCGAAGGCGGATCTGTAGAGAGTGCACGTGACGTCGCCATGCACGCCGCCGCCATGAATCCGACCGTGACCCGCCCCGAAGAGGTGGCGAACGAGAAGGTGGAGAAAGAAAAAGAGATCTGGCGTGAGCAGCTCAAGAAGGAAGGCAAGCCCGAGGCGATGTTCGACAAGATTATGATCGGTAAGGAGAAGAAATTCCGGGAGGAGAATGCCCTTCTGAAGCAGCCATTCGTCAAAGATCCGACCAAGACCGTGGAGCAGTATCTGGGAACGGCGAAAGTGACTGCTTACATCCGATTGGCGGTTGGATGAAATAGGCTGAGAGTTTGGGTGAGGATGAGGTTGAGAACTGTCGGTTTGACAATTTTTTCCTAGCCCTAATCCTAGCCCTAGCCATATCCCCTCTCCTGAGGCCAAGAACGGCAGCTTCACATTTCTAAGAAAAAGGTCTATAATGGAAGTTGATGTCCACACCAAACATCCTCATCGCCGAAGATGACGCCGTGCTGCGGGAGGTCTACGTGAAGAAATTCTCCATTTCCGGATTCAAGATCCGTGCAGTGAAAGACGGGCAGGAAGCCATTGAGGAGATCGAACGGGAGAAGCCCGACATCGCCATTCTGGATCTCAATATGCCCGTAATGGACGGATTCGCCGTTCTGGAACGCTATCCCCGCGCTTCGCGCAGCTTCCCGATCATCGTCCTGAGTAATTTCGGGGATACGAAGAACAAAGAACGCGGGCTCGGCTTGGGAGCCGATGACTTCTTCGTTAAAAGTGAAATGACCATCAAAACCCTCCTCGAGAAAGTGGTGACCCTCGTGAAGGCAAAGGAGATGTGGCAGAAATGAGGTTCGAGAGGTTTTGAAAAGGTGAGAAACGTTAGAGAGGTTCATTCGACGAAAGTGCTTTTTCGCAACAAACCTCTCAGGCTTTCCTAACCTCTACGACCTCTACAACCCCGAACAACCCCTCCCTCAGAAGGCAAATTCGTGGTAAAATGGTAGGATACGTCAGAAATGAATTATCTCTATGTCCTCCTCGGCATTCTCCTCTGCGTCGCAGCCGTCTTCGCGACACTCTGGTTCCTGCGCTATCTGCAGGATCGCAAACGCGAGCAGGACCTGGTGTTCCTCCAGCTCCTCGTGCCAAAGAAGGAAAGTAAAGAGGATAAAGAGAAGGAATCGGAAAAATACTCTTCGGGACAGGATTTCAAAGAAGTCGTCGGGGTGATGGATCACCTCTTTCAGTCGCTCTACGCCCTCTACAACAGTAAACCAAGTCACCACTGGCGGGGCCAGACGTTCTTTTCGGTGGAGTACGCGGCGCTCGGCGGCGAGATTCTCTTCTTCATCGTCTGCCCGCGCTCGACGGTGCACCTGATCGAAAAACAGGTGACCTCTTTCTACCCCGACACCATCATCGACGAAGTGGAGGATTACAACATCTTCACCGATCAGTCGGTGGTTGCCGCCACCATTCTCCTGCCGAAGAAGAACTACGCCTTCCCCTTCCGCATGTATCAGGAGCAGAAGAGCGATCCTCTCAATACCATTACGAATGCGTTCTCCAAGCTGGATCCCAACGAGGGGGCATCTGTGCAGTTCGTGCTCAAGCCTGCCGCCCCGGGATGGCAGAAAAAACTGCAGGGGGCAGCCGAGAAAATGATCAATCCCAAAAAACAACAGGCCAGCCTGTGGAATCCGATCACCTGGATCGGAGCGGTCTTCTCGATGCTCACCTCAAGCGACACCACACTGGATAGAAAAGAGGCGGAATCAACGGGCAACCGCGTCACGCAGATCCAGGAGGAACACAGCAAGATGCTCGACGAGAAAGCCTGTAATCCGGGCTTCGACTGCGTCATCCGCCTGATCGGCTCCTCCGGAAACCTCCCCAAAGCACAGAAAGTGCTGGATGGCATCCGGGCGGCATTCGCCCAGTTCGACACCATACGCGGCAATAGTTTCAGAACCCCCCTCTATGTGAACCAGAATGACGTGATCAGATCTTTCGTGCGCCGAGCTCCGGAGCATGGATTTCTGCGCCGGCTCATAAGCCCGCGGATGATCGCAGGTACGGCGGAACTCGCCAGCTTCTTCCACCTGCCCAATACCAAGTACAACAAAGTCGAAACGATCAAGTGGCAGAATTTCAAAGTGGCCCCCGCTCCCAAAGACGTGCCCGAGGAAGGCGTTTTTCTGGGTATGAACAGTTACCGCGGCGAGAAGCGCAAAATCCACATCAAGAACGAAGACCGCTTCAGGCACTTCTACATCATCGGACAAACGGGTACGGGCAAATCTTCGATCCTCCAGATCATGGCACGTCAGGACCTGCATGCCGGCAAAGGCATGTGCGTTATCGACCCGCACGGATCGCTCATCGAGGATCTGCTCCCCTACATCCCGCGCGAACGGGCGGATGATGTGATCTACTTCAATCCGGCTGATACCGAGCGTCCGATGGGCCTCAACCTGCTGGAAGGCAAGACGCAGGAAGAGCGGGACCTCATCGCCCTCGACGCGATGAACATGATGGTGAAGATGTTCGGCAACGAAGTCTTCGGCCCACGCATTCAGGATTACTTCCGCAACGGCTGTCTCACGCTGATGGAAGATGAAGAGGAAGGCGGTGCCATCACCGATCTCGTGAAACTCTTCACGGACGAGGAGTGGCAAAAATACAAGGTTTCAAAGGTGAAGAACCCGATCGTGCGCTCGTTCTGGGAAAAACAGATGGCCATGACGGGGCAGCGCGAGAAGCAGGAGATGATCCCCTACTTCGCAGCCAAGTTCGGCCAGTTCTACACCAATGCGCTCATGCGCAACATCGTGGGACAGACGAAGAGCGCCTTCGATATCGCCGACGTGATGAATAACGGCAAAATCCTGCTGGCAAACCTGAGCAAAGGTTTGGTGGGTGATATCAACGCACAGCTGCTCGGCATGATCTTCGTGAGCAAAATGCAGGTGGCCGCCATGCGCCGGCAGCGGGAAGACGTATCGAAGCGAAAAGATTTCTTCCTCTACATCGACGAATTCCAGAACTTCGTGACGGAATCCATCGAGTCCATTCTCTCGGAGGCACGCAAGTACCGCCTCGGCCTGATCCTCGCCCACCAGTACATCGATCAATTGGAAAAGGAAGACAAGCTCTCGGGCAGCGTGAGCCTGAAGGGAGCGATCTTCGGCAACATCGGCACGATGATGTTCTACAAGATCGGTCCGCAGGATGCCGAGGTCTGCGCCAAAGAAATGGCACCGGTCTTCTCGGAGCAGGATCTCGTCAATATGGATGCCTTCAAAGGTTCCATGAAACTGTGCATCGACGGCAAGCCCTCGCGCCCCTTCACGATCGAGGTGCCCCGTCCGTGGCTCGATACGACGTTCGCCAAAGACGCGCAGGCCGCCGAGGCTTTTAAGCAGCTTTCGCGCCTGACCTACGGCAGACAGAAGGATTTTGTGAACAGAGAAATTTTGAGGAGAATCGGGTAGGCGCCCAACGAATAGTAGAGATGCGATGTCATCGCGTCTCTACTCTTTGCGTTCCTTGTTATCATTTTAATCCTAAGTATTTCCTATCTATTTGTCATTTCATGGCATTTTGATAATTCTTCACAATATGTTATAATATTCGAGTCACACCCACATCCTTTTCCCCTCCCTTCTATGGTGTACAGCAGAAATCTCGTCGTTGTTGCGCTCTGCGGCGTACTCGTCGGTGTCCTCGCCAGCATCGGAACGATGCAATATGCGCAAGTCGTCGCCTATAGTGGTGTCAACCCGAATACCGCACAGACGGAACCCGGCATCGAAAAACAGGCCCCCAGTTGCGTCAATCCCCGCAGCATCATGCAGAACCTGTTCAGTGGGTTGAGCAAGCAGCGTCCGTGTCCGACTGTGAGCGAACAGAAGACACAAGATACGACCGGAATGCACGGCGCACCGACCGTTGTTGAACCGACCAGTGAGGAATGTGCCAAGACAACCAATGCACGCCGCCGTGCGGCCTGCAACTCGGGCAACGGTCTCACCAATGAGACAATCCGATAATTGCCGCTCTTTCTCTTTTACTTCTTTTATCTCCCAACAACTCCATGGCAAATAGCAACAATACACGTCTCGCCATTCTCGTCAGCCTGCTCGCCGGTGTGATCTTGGGTGTCGGAACCGTGCACTACGCGGAAATGACAGCCAACATGATCGTCGCGCGCACGGACTTCAACTACCGCAGTCAGCGGTACAACGATACCCTCGCCAATGAGGGAATCTCTCGCGGCGACGGCCTTTCCGGCGCCCGCGGCCTCGACTGGAGCACCACAGATACGCGTACCGAGAAAGCCCCTGCCACCGCACTGCATGGTGTAGCCATCGAAAAGCTGCGCTACTGCGTTGGTCAAAGTCCTGTTCGCAGATCTCAGTGTCTCGTGAATGCAGCCAATGAAATCCTGGAGGATGAGGCTGCCGCTCAGGCTCAGGGCGAGTAATCGTTCATCAGCAATCTGAAAAGAGCGGGTAGAAGTACTCGCTCTTTTTTATTCGTGAAAGGGACACCTACGGTTTCCCTCTCACGAACTCTCTCTTCCCTTAATCGTTATGGCTCCACCCCGCACCTTTGCTTCGCAAGGGTGCGGGGTTCGCGACAGATCATTCGAATATGCAACGTATCCCATTCATTTTTCTTTCGCGCGAGCACACACGACATTGAACTGCTTGACGATTGCATCAATGCGTTCCACCAACGTTGAACGAGATTCACCACACAAACAAAGACCACTTATCGCAAGATCATCCACAATACCGCGCAAATCGTGTCTCTGCTTCGCCACCCCAAGAACCAATGGAAACCCCTCAGAAGTCCACTCCGTAATGGCAAGAACCTGCGCAACCTGAAATACTTCCTCTTCGGAGACAGCTTCGTCTGGATGAAGTGAATTCAGCAGAGTACGAGCCTCCGTTTCCTTCTCTAACGTTGCGTGCAAAAAATCGTTGTACGCCGCAATGGGATTTTCCGGCTCCATCCCGATTACCGTACCGCCACCGCCGCCCCGACAGGCAGGGCATGGACGAGATAGCGCTGCGAGACCGAATCGGGCGGCCAGCAGGTGTAGAGGATCAATTCCTCGCCGTTGCCGTTGTCGTTGAAGGGGGTGGTATCCGCGGCATCGATGGCCTGCTTCTGCGTCACCTCATAGGTGTAGAGAGAGCCGGAATAGGTGATGTACACGCGATCCCCCACATTCAAACGGTTGATCTGGCGGAAGATCTTGGTGAACTGCGACAGATCCCACGGGTACCCGCTACTGTGACCGTAAACCATGATCTTGCCGCCGGCACCGGGGTAACCGAAGAGATGGCCCACGCCAAACTTCAGTGGCTCCAGAATGCCGTCTTTGGAGAAAGGATCCTGGGGGTGCGTGATCGTAAGATCGCTGATGCCGATATTCGGAACGGAAATGGCAAAGTACTTTTCAGACGCGTATGGCAGCGCAGAAACTGTATTCTGCGGAGACACCGGTACCGTTGCATAGGAGATACGCGAAGGAGCAACCACTGCGGCGGCAACCGGTTCCGCTCCCGAGAACGCAACCGCTCCCGACGTGCGCACGACAGAGAGCCGGTACGCCATGTCAAAGAACTGTCCGCGCGTGATAGCCGTACCCAGACGCAGTCTGCCCTGATGCATGATGAGGTTGCGCCGGATGGCTCCGTTGATCGCGGCGGTGTACCACTGCTGACTCTGATTCTCGATATACTGCGAGAGATCCGCATTCGCACCGAGGCCGGTCCCCTCTCCGACCGTACGCATGAGCAGCGCCACCGCTTCTTCGACCCGCAGAATCTGTCCGGGCCGCAGTGAGCCATCCGGGTATCCGGTGATCAGGGATTTTTCGAAGGCAGCTTCCACGTACGGCGCGTACCACTGCTTCTGGTCCATATCCCAGAAAAGAGGCATTGAAGACAGATGACCCTGATACCAGGCAACGCGGTTCTTCGTGGTTTGATCGAGACTGAGAATCACCTTGAGTGCTTCGGCACGATTGAGCGGAGCATTGGGCCGCGCCAAGCCGTCGCTGTACCCCTGAATCACGCTGAGGTTTTTAAGCTCGCCAAATGCCGCATCGTAGACCGTCCCCGTCGTATCCGGGAACGACGCTGCCAGCGTCATGCACGGAACCGTCACGAAGACGAACGACAGCAGAATGCCTGAGAGGAATCGCTGGTAAGGCATGAATGACTGGGAAAGATATGATAGACATTTTACTGAATTTGTCAATGTTTCTCGGGGCCCATCATTCTTTGGACTTTTGCCCAAAGAACCTCAATAATCCAGCGTTCCATGGCACTTCACATTGGCATTGTCGGGTTACCAAATGTGGGCAAATCCACTCTTTTTAACGCGCTGACACACACCCGCGGAGCACAGGCCGCTAACTACCCTTTCTGCACCATCGAACCCAATGTGGGAGTGGTGGAAGTCCCCGATGCACGGCTGCAGAAGCTCGCGGAACTCGAGCATCCCGAAAAGATCATCCCCGCCGCCATCGAGTTCGTGGACATCGCGGGACTCGTGCGGGGGGCCAGTAAAGGTGAGGGACTCGGCAACCAGTTTCTCGCCGCCATCCGCGAGGCCGACGCCATCTGCGAAGTGGTGCGCCTCTTTGAAGGAGGAGACGTCATTCACGTGGAAGGATCGGTGGACGGCAAACGTGATCGGGAGACGGTGGAGACGGAACTCTGTCTGGCGGATCTGGACGTGCTCGAGCGACGGATCGAAAAGGTGCGCGGTGCGGCACGTACGGGCGATAAAGAGAAGCAACGCGAATTAGTTCTCATCGAGAAGCTTCTGGCCGTTCTCAAGGCGGGCAACTTCGCCAGTACAGCCGATCTCTCGCCCGAAGAACGGTTTTTCGCGAACTCATTCCAGCTCTTGACGCTCAAACCCGTGATCTATGCCGCCAACGTTTCGGAACAGGAGCTGCACCAGATGAGCGCCCACCGCGCGCGCGAACTGCTGGCACTTCCTGCCGATGCCCAGGTCATCATTGTCTCGGCCAAGATAGAGGAGGATCTGCAGGATCTTTCGCCCGCAGAAGCGCAGGAATTCCTCAAAGACCTCTCGGTCACCTCTTCCGGCTTGGATCAGCTCATCACCTCCGCCTACTGTGCCCTCGGCTACGAAACCTTCTTTACCGCAGGACCGGATGAAGTGCGTGCATGGACGATTCACAAAGGCTCTTTTGCCCCCCAAGCCGCCGGTGTGATTCACACGGATTTCGAGAAGGGTTTCATCCGCGCCGAGACGATTGCCTACGAAGATTACGTGACCCTTGGAGGGGAACTCAAAGCGAAAGAGGCCGGCAAAATGCGCTCGGAAGGAAAAGACTACGTGGTGAAGGATGGCGACGTGATGCTCTTCCGATTCAATACATAGTGACTTGCGAGAGCGGAAATATCCCCTTACGCTCTTCTTCCTATGTCCACTGCACTAGAGCAACCGCTCTCGCAAAAAGAGCTCGGAGCACTCGCGGCAATAGATCTACAGCAGTTTGAAAAACCCGAACTCCATTCAGTCACTGATGCCATTCGTGCACAAGTCCCTCATCCCGACCGACCGTGTGAAAAATGGCGCAAATGCCTTAAGCGCTCCGACCGCGTTGCAGAGTTTTGCCCTATCAGTACACTTCGAAAAAATGTGTGGAGACTTCTCACAATCACCAAACTACCGTCTGCGCCGAAAACGACGATTCCTAAAAAGATTCGCCACAGGAAGGAATGTTTCAGTATCCCTGTGACTTCGCACACCGATGGCACACTGCGCGGTGGATTAAACCACGACGGTCCCCTCATCCCGTATGAAGTACCTGAGACTGTCGAGCCTCTGACCGAGCACAACAGCACAATACTCGTCAATCAGCTTATTGAAACGCTCTTTGGAGATTTGCGTGCCGAGGAAGTGACAGAGATGTGGGATGAACACGATGAAGCAAGAGACCTGCGACACTGAGCGTTGTATCATGCGCTCATGCCATTCGTTGTCCGCCAAGAACCGTTCATCTGTGAGCACTGTAGCGCTCCGGTGGAGCCGCTGGAACACGGGAGTTGCCGCAACCACTGTCCGCAGTGTCTTTGGAGTAAACACGTGGATGAACATGGTCCGGGAGACAGAGCTTCGACCTGCGGCGGACTGATGGAACCTGTCGGAGTGGACTTTCGCGGACCCAAGGGCTGGATGATCGTCCACCGGTGTGTCACCTGCGCAAAAATGATCACCAACAAGTGCGCTCCGGATGATGACCAAGCCAAAATCGCGGCGCTGCATCCCTGATTTCTGGATTACTATTTTGTTCAAGTCTCTGGGCTTCTGCAAGGGCTCTTTTTAATTTCCACTTGAAATACTTATGCAGAGAGCCGTAGGCTGCGCAGCCTCATGCGCTGGTTTCTTGTCATCTGTGCCTTCGGCCTCCTCTTCGTCGCCATATAATCTATCGAAGAGGATAGCTCTCAATTGTATGGTCCTTTCTGACACGACAAATAAATATACGGTTAAATGAAATGGTTAGGCTCATGAAACGTTGAGCAGAGTCTGAGGTAAGCTTTCCCTCATCCTGCTCATGAAAAACCGCTACTGCTTCCGTTCCCGAATTTCCGAGAAGAAGCTTCGGC
>Ga0247841_10013194_pt1 | contig 10610 bp, 6 predicted proteins | sample LaCruzMarch2015__2_FD_192410 | JGI IMG/M metagenome (GOLD analysis project Ga0247841, IMG submission 192410) | Freshwater microbial communities from meromictic Lake La Cruz, Castile-La Mancha, Spain - LaCruzMarch2015_18m | ecosystem: Environmental > Aquatic > Freshwater > Lake | place: Spain...
GAGGTCCTGGCCACCCATTGCATGGAGGACGCAGACCCCGATTTTATGAAAAAGATGATCCGTGGCGACATCATTGTGGCCGGAGAAAACTTCGGTTGCGGCTCATCCCGGGAACATGCCCCCATCGCCATCAAGGCCGCGGGGATCTCCTGCGTCATCGCCAAGACCTTCGCCCGGATTTTCTACCGGAACGCCTTCAACATGGGCCTGCCCATCTTTGAATCGAAGGATCTTTGGGACCTGATCAGGGAAGGACAGGAAATCGAGGTTGATACTGATACGGGAACGATCATCATCAGCGGCGGCGCCGGAGAACAGCTGACCGTGGCGCCGATTCCGCCCTTCATGCAGGAACTCATCCGGGACGGAGGCCTGATGAAACACATCGCGGCAAAGAAAAAATCCTTCTGACAACGGTCCCAAAACAGCATTGAGCAAACCGTTGCGCGTATTGATGTTCTCAATAAATAAATCTGCTCTCTTTTCCCGTGGTGCAAGGCGGTTTCCTTCTATTTTTCCGTCCAATAATCCGCCAGCACCTCGGCCTGTTTAAGCACTGTGTCCACGGCTTTCTGTTGCTTATCAGGCGGATAACCGTATTTATTCAACGTCCGCCTCACGATGACCATGAGTTTAGCCCGGGCGCTTTCCTTCATGGCCCAGTCTATGGTGGCGTTTTTGCGAACCTTTGCTGCGATTTCACGGGCGATGCTTTTGAGTGTTTCATCTCCTAAAACCTTTACGGCGCTGTCGTTTATTTCCAATGCCGTATAAAATGCAAATTCATCTTTCGTTAATTTCAGTTTCTCTGCCAAACCATCTACGGTTCTGACTTTTCTGGCGATTTCCAGTAATTCTTCAATAATTTCAGCGGTTGTCAAAAGATTGTTCTGGTATTTTTTAATCGATGCCTCCAGCATATCCAGAAGATTCTTCCCTTCCGTAATATTGAATTTTAGCCGCACCTTGATCTCGTCATTGAGAATCTTCTTCAAAAGCTCAATGCCAAGGTTCTGGTGCTTCATTTCTTTTACATCTTGCAGGAATTCTTCGGAAAGCATCGATATGTCGGGCTTTTTGATTCCGGCCGCGTCAAAAATATCCACCACACCCGTCGACTCGACCGCCTGATTCACGATCTGCCGGATAGCGGATTCATAATTCTTTTTTTCGCCTTCATCGCCGTCGCCTTCAAACTTGAGGAGCCGTGCCCGGATGGACTGGAAGAAGGCAATTTCATCGGTCAAAGCAAGGGCGTCTTCATGGGGGACGGCCAGGGCAAAAAGTTGTGAAAGTGAGGTAGAGTCCTTGATAAAGCGGTCCTTGCCCTGTTCTCTTGAAAGGATGAATTCTTCAGCTTGAAGGATGATAGAGAGCCGCTCGGAAGTGCCGGTACTGAAAAAACGCATATAATCGAAGCCATGAAACATCTGGCCCACGACTTCCATCTTTTCAAGGAGCAATTCAAGGGCTTTGGCCTGTGTCTCCGCGGGGTCGCCTTTTCCGCCCGAATTGGAATAGAAGGCCAGGGCCTCCTTGAGGGCGTTGCCGATTCCGATATAGTCCACGACAAGTCCGCCGGGTTTGTCCATAAAAACACGGTTTACCCGGGCGATGGCCTGCATAAGGGTGTGCCGTTTCATCAGCTTGTCGATGTAGAGCGTATGGAGGCAGGGGACGTCAAAGCCCGTCAGCCACATATCCCGCACAATCACGAGTTTCAAGGAGTCCTGGGGGTCCTTCATGCGGTCGGAAAGCGTGCGGCGGTTTTCTTTATTCGTCCGGTGACAGGCGGGAATCACCAGACTATCCGGGTCTTCCGGGTCAAACTCCATTTTATCGGAAGATGAAGAAGTCATGACGACTTTCAGGGCACCGGTCTTTAAGTCTTCACTGTGCCACTCCGGTCTCAGGGCAATGATTTCCTCGTAAAGAGCGACGGCGATGCGGCGGCTCATGGCGACAATCATGGCCTTGCCGTCAAATACTTCCGCACGCTTTTCGTAATGCGCAACGATATCCCGGGCCAGGTTCTTCAACCGCTCCGGATGGCCGACAATGGCTTCCAGTTTCGTCCATTTGACTTTCGCCCGCATGGTTTCGGAAGCGCCGTCATCGGTCATTTCCCGGTCAAATTCTTCGATCAGTTTCCGGCCGTCTTCCGTCAGGCTGATTTTTGCGAGCCGGCTTTCATAGTATATCTTTACCGTCGCACCGTCTTCCACGGCCTGGGCGATATCGTATACGTCAATGTAATTACCGAACACCGCCGGCGTGTTGATGTCGGTGCTTTCTACCGGCGTGCCGGTAAAACCGATAAAGGTCGCGTTGGGAACGGCGTCCCGCAGATACTTGGCAAAACCATAGGCGAGGCGCTTGCCGTTCATCTTACCGGCATCATCCTTCGTGTCGATCAGCTTCGCCTGAAACCCGTATTGCGTTCGGTGCGCTTCGTCGGCAATAACGATGATATTGCGGCGTTCCGATAATCGGTCGTAGGCGGCGCGGTCCGCCTCGGGGAAAAACTTCTGGATGGTCGTAAACACAATCCCGCCGGATGCCACTTTAAGCAGCGACTTCAAATGCTCCCGTGATTCCGCTTGCACCGGCGCCTGACCGAGCAGGCTTGACGATGCGGCAAAGGTATCAAAAAGCTGCTGGTCAAGATCGTTGCGGTCGGTGATGACCACCACGGTCGGGTTATCCAGATTATGGATCAGTTTCCCCGTGTAAAAAACCATGGACAGGCTTTTGCCTGAGCCTTGGGTATGCCAGATGACACCGGCTTTGCGGCTTCCACTTTCGGTTACGGCAAGACGCGTGCTTTCCACAGCCTTATTCACCGCGTGGTACTGGTGATACGCGGCGATCTTTTTCACCGCCTCGATCTGCACCAGTCCGGTTTTGGGATCGATCTTTTTGTCTTTCTCAAACACGATGAAGTTCCGGATCAAATCAAGGAGCGTTGCCTTGTTCAGCATGCCTCTGATGAGAACTTCGAGCTGACTTACGTGGGGGGAAGATTCCCTTACGCCGTCAATGGTTTTCCAGGTCTGGAACCTGCTGTAGGCGGATGAGATCGTCCCCGCCTTCGCTTCCAAGCCGTCGGAGATCACGGAGAAGGCATTGTAGAAAAAGAGCGAGGGAATGACCGTCTTGTAGGTCTGGATCTGATCATAGGCCTTGCGGATGGTAGCGTGCTTATCCGCGGGGTTCTTGAGTTCGATCACCACCAGCGGCAGGCCGTTGACAAAGAGGAGTACATCGGGCCGTTTATTCTGATTGCGCTCAATAACAGTAAACTGATTGATGGCGTAGAAGACATTATTCTCCGGGTTTTGGAAATCAACGAGCCAGACCCGCTCGCCCCTTTCCTGGCCGTCTTTGCGCACCGTGACCGGAACGCCTTCGGCAAGCATTTTATGAAAGGCTTCGTTCGCGTCAATAAGCTGGGGAGAAAAGACGGACAGCACCGCTTTCAGGGCCTCCTGCCGCGCTGCTTCCGCCACGGCGGGATTCAGGCGATGGATAGCCGACTCCAGAGTACGCTTCAAAACGACATCGCCGTAAGTTGCCCGTTTTTCCGGACCGCCGTATGGCGACGCAGGTTCGCCCAGCAGGAAACCCTGAACCGCTTCGCCATCGGGCGCAATGGACGGCCCCGGAATGTAGGAAAAGCCGAGGTCTTTGAGTTCGTCAAGGGAGAAGATTTCAATTTCCGATTCGGTGAAAGCGGTCATCTTTTTCTCCGATAGGCTTGATTCGGGTGGTTTTTGTTATCAGGGTACTTTAATTCGAGAAGGCCTTCGGACAGCATGGGTGTTAAATACTGATCCTGGAGGGCCTTGGGGTCACGCTCCAGGACCGAACTCAGCTCTTTTAGCGTAACCGGGCGGTCATCACACATTTGCAGAATGACAGTCCTCATGGCCGGGACCTTCATTCTGTGAGGCATCTTGGTAAAACCTAAAGAAGCAAGAGTTTTCGCCAGTTTATCCTTTATATCTGGGGAGCTACCTCCCTTATCTGGGGAGTTCCATCCCTTATCTGGGGAGTTCCATCCCTTATCTGGGGAGTTCCCATGCAAACCTTGGGAGCTCGTTTCAAGGTTATCCAGAAAAGACAGCGGCAACTCCAGCGGTTTCTGCCCGGGAAGATAGTATACACTGGCGCGTGTCTCCCCTTTCTTGATAAGCATGCCCTCCTGAACGAGATGAGAAAGAGCAGCCGAAATATCTTTGGGGTGCTCAGATGAAATTTCCTTTATTCGCCCATGATGCACCCTTTCTTCCGTAGCCGCCGTGATCAGGATAACCCTTTCAAGTTCCGGCAGTTTCGTAAATCGCTCACCGAAAAGTTCATCGAGCATCGTCACACTCTGTTCGGGAAGCAGGCTGATCATGCGGAGTTCGAGGAGCGTCTGTTCATGCGTGGCATCTTCGTAAAGCAGGGGCAAGCGCCAATGCTGTGCCTTCCAGTTCCGATATATCTTGGGAATGCCCGATCCGGCATGGTCTCCAAAGCCGACGTACCTGAACATGTCCTGAATGCGGCGGTTGCGGCAATCGCTGATGCCGCCGTGGACGGCCTGCTCAACGGGAACGCGCATCAGGCCGGGGTTCCTGAAACCGAACATGTCCGGCCCTTTGACGGCCAAGATGGAGATCCGGCCCGTATAATCGGCATGGATCAAGGTATTTGTCAGGGCCTCGCGAATGGCTTCATGGACGGGCGTATCATCAGTGCGCATGCCTTTTCGCAATTGGAAGGGGATTTTAATATCCGCCGTCAACTTCCTATAGGTCTTTTGGAAATAATCATAGAGATTGCCGGACCATGTGCCATCCGGAACCAGCCTGTCAACCCAGCGGACTTCGGCTTTGGACTCGGGACGTTCCTGATAATCAACCATATAGTTTGGGAATGCGTCCCGAATGGCATCAAATCTGCCAAACATGAGCAGACCGGCGGCACGGAGTCCGCTCTTCCCGGTTATGCGATCTATACCACCGGCGCCAATTTTATTAAGAAACTCTTCGGCAGGAAGGTTAAGCCACGGGCTACCGGGTTTTACTGCTGAAAAGAGGTTACGATAGGCAGCGATCGTTTCTTTCTCAAGATCATCGCTGCCAAAGTTTTCCAAAATGCGGTCATCCCGGGAATCTTCAATACTTTCGGCAATCATGCGCCTGATTGTTTCATCGTCGGCTTTATAATCACTTTCATGGCGACGCAGGTACGTATTGCCGAAAGGATTTATTCCAAGGTGGATAGGTCTATCCTGACGGCGTGCCCGCGGAATGGTGATTTGTATAACTGTTTTCCCGTCAACGGCAATAAGCTGTATATTGGCATCACCGAGTATATTCCGGTTAACTTTCGTTTTTGCATGCAGGGTATCCCAAAGGGATTTTTTCAGTTTTTCCGGATTTTTTATGCCAAGGGCACGAAATACCCCCGGCGGCTTCTCTTCGATACCAAGACACACTTCACCGCCGTTTGTGTTGGCCATTGCGGAGTATGTTTCCCAAAAACTGGCAGGAACTTCTCCTTTCCCATCGCGTCCTTGAGCGGCTTTGCATTCCAGAGTAACGGATTCGGCAAGGGATATGAGGTCGGATAGACTGAAATTATTCATAGCTTCACCTTTACTTCGCCAGACATCAGCTTGGGGAGGAGCGTGTCGCGGAGGCGGGAGAGGGTACGGATTTGGAAGGAATTTTGTTTGATATGTTCCATCACTGGTCCGGCAAATGTCCTGAAACTATCAAAAATATTTTTCGGAGGGATGGCTATCTCGTATTGCGCGATTGAATCGCCGGATACCCGCTGTCGGCCACTTGTCCCTGTCATATTTTGAATTGCGAAGTCTCTAAAATCGCCATTCCTGGCTAAGAAGTAGTACCATTCGGAGCAATATCCCGGTTTCGATGCCAGTACAATGTATTCTGTAGACCCCCAGGCGATTTCCTCATTATCGAGAAAATTGACATACGCCGTTTTACCGTTTTCAAGGCATGGCGTTATTCGCGCCATAACCGTATCGCCATTTTTGAACTTCATCCCGCTTGAAAATTCTCTATGTACCCATTCCTTTGGAAAGGGGCCATTAGTCGGCATGTTCGACATGTCAAGATATGTGGCGATTGCCCCCTTTTTTATCGATCGAAGCGGATTAGTCTCAGCAATATCCCCAAGCTTTCCCTTCTTCCACCCCGGATCGGCATCTTCCACAAACATCTTCCGCCAGAGGGCCGCGGCCATTCCTGCCAGCGTTTTGTTCTGCCGGTGCAGAAGGTCGATCTTGTCGTCAAGGCTGGAAAGGACACCGGCAATGGCGAGCTGTTCAGTGTAGTCAGGCAACTTCAAGAACAGATTATCAAATGATTCACGTGGCACCCTTTGCCGTCCAGACGTACCATGAAAATTTGCTTCTGCAAAATCACGAACGTCAGACCACCGTGAGACATAGTAAACGAAGTCAGTATCAGAAAGACCTTTACTACCTCTAAATACATGAAATTCTGTTGATCCGAACCCTTTGTTATCGAGAAGATTTCTAACTTGGCATATTTTGCCGTTTTCAAGACAAGGGGTAATCCTTGCGAAGAGAGTATCTCTTTCCTGAAATTTTGTGCCTGAACTGTTGAAGGGTCTAACTTTAGATGGTTCACAGAATTTATTCCCATCTTTTAAATCTACCATTTCAACAAAAGAACATATCGCTCCAGGTGTCAGCGTTACTGACGGGCGTATTTCTACAAATTCAGAAAAACGATATTCCTTCCACTCACTCATACCGTCCCCGCGTTCAAATACATAAAAGACTGCGGCGGTTTAGCATTAAAGTCTTCACGCAAGCACAATGCTTTTCTGTATTTTTTTACATTCTTTATATGGATGGCATAACCATATTCTTTATTCGAGAAATACTTGAAGAAATACTCCTCGTTTATACCGGCATATTTCTTTGTTAGTTCCCACAATGTCACCAATTCGTCGTTAATGATCGATTCTATCTCGAACTCGCCGATAACTTTCTGAACGGGAGAAGACGCATAAACAATAATGGTTTTCACATCGGGATTCTTAAAAAGAGAACGGCGGAACTCGTATTTTTTTGCTCCGGAAAATATCATTTCGGCAAATTGCGGCTTAATCGACAACAATACTTTCATCAGTCTTGGTCTCCCTCATTATCATATTAAACTGGTTGGTTGTAATCTTTTGGAACCCACGAGGCGCAGACTCAATATTCTTAATAATGCCCAGATCAATCAGATCTTTTAAATTGATTCTTTTGGGAAATGAATAAGCGTAGAGGAAATTAACTATAAACGGTCTCATGGTTTTTTTGTAATCCCAATGCTTCTTCAGTTCCTCACCCGTAAATATGCTTCTTTTTCTGCACTTGCTGATAAAATCTATTTCATCCTTAATGTCTATTATAATGTTTTCCACTATCCCGATAGTTGAAATGACCCCTTTATAAAATCCACCGGTACGATAAAATATTATTATATCCCCAACGTCTAAACCTTTCTCTAATGATCTTGAGATATAGACCTTACTAATGGCGTTTCTATGTGGCTCATTTTCAACAAAATCTTCGGGAGATTCCGTCTTTAATATCGAATCCGGCAGTAATTCGGTGTGATACTCTGGATATATGGGAACCAAGAAGACATCAGCCCGTCGTGATAAATATGGGTATGTGTATTTCGGGTTCTTTGAATCGTAGGCAGGTTGAAAACCGCGAACATAAACCAATTCTTGACCGCTCGAAGATTGCTTTTTCCCATGAAGCTTGAAGCCCCATTCTTCAAACAAGACAATTAATCGTTTTTCATCATCACGCTTATCAAAAATTGTGACATAGATTTCATCGACTTTATTGATAAGAGCATTATCAAAAATAATTTTCAAAAAGCGTTCACCTAAGCGCAGGCCATTGCTCACAACTTTTAATGTGCCTACCTTCAGGCGTTTTTTGGGCTTGAAAACAGGTGTAATGTCGGAGTAATTTTCCTCTGTGCCTTCGATCTTTAAATACAAGAAGGATAGAATTGCATCGCTATGATATGTCACATACGCAATTTCATCAGATTTTTTGTTGAACCATTTATCAAACCCGACATAATCCTCACGAAAGCTGTCAAAAAAAGAATCGTTCAGATTGACATCCCCAAAATGCTTTTTTGTGACGCTTAATACTTTGTAATTCACCAGCTCTGGATTTTCGGAAAGAACCTTCTCCAGAAACGAATCGATTGTAAAAACTCTGTCGCTAATTCCTAATAATAATGCTTTCTTATGGATGCTTTTATCTTCGGTAATGAGCAGGTCGACTCTATCACTGAAAACTTCGTTAAGCAGGAGAGTATCATTTTTATCGTTTACTGTAACATCGACAGAATCAGAGATGGCTTTTACCTGATCATTTGACGGTGCAACCGTTTTAAGTTTCTCGTAGCTGTCTAATTTTATACCGAAAGCATACGCGGTATCCTTGTTGACATTTTTATTAATTTCTTCGACGGTGATCGGGTGTATACATTTCGTGTATTTTCCTTTATCAAGCCACCTAAACAGAGTACCAATGTCGCGACTTACGACACGGCTTGCTTCACGGTGTATGACGATATTCGTGTCAAGTAATGCCTTCATGACGTCACCTCCAGCCTGCATTCCTTCCAGTTACTATTCACTGACGACCCCCGCCAGTCTCTCCAACAGCTTAAATGCGTCTTTACCAAACTTGAAAAAAGGCGAATCATTCTTTACCCAGGTCCTTTAAAAAGCGCCAAAATGATAAACGGTTTTACCGTCAATAATTAAACGTCTATCCCTCGCGTTTGAAGTCACAAATTGTGACCTCAAATTTTGTTTATTATTTGAGGTCACAATTTGGAACCTCAAGTAGCTTTCATTCTCTAATACTAAGGTCGCAATTTGCGACCTTAGTGCATTATTTTCTCATCTTATACAATATTCTATAATCAAAGGTCAGAATCCCCAAGGCTGTTTTGAAGGTATCGCATTTTTCGATACCTTAAGATCAACCCATTCAACCACCTCGATATTCACCTGGCACCCCAACTTGAAGCCGCAATTTGCGACTTCAAGTTGGGGTGCCAGGTGAGGTCACAAATTGTGGCCTCAGTGCGTTATTTTCAGCCATTGATTTTCACCTTCCCCAGATTTTCTATAATCAGGGCATTGAGCCGCAATTCTTCCTTCATTTGTTCTTCCAGTTCCGTCTGGAGCGTTCCAAACCGTTCCGCAAAATCGAAATCATCCTCGTCTTCCGGCAGGCCAATATATCGCCCCGGTGTGAGGACGTAATCTTTTTCCCTGATTTCATTGAGGGATACGGATTTACAGAAGCCTGGCACATCCTCGTAATGGTTGGTCTTGTTGTGCCAGTCATGGTAGGTTTCGGTTATTTTGGCAAGGTCTTCATCGGTGAAATCTTTTGTCCGGCGGTTGATCAGATATCCGAGATTGCGGGCGTCGATAAACAAAACCTTGTCCAGGCGGCCTTCTTTCCTGCGGGATAGGAACCAGAGGCAGGCGGGGATTTGCGTATTGAGAAAGAGTTTTGCCGGCAGATTGACGATACAGTCAAGAATACCCGCTTCAATAATGGCTTTGCGTGTTTCGCCTTCGCCGTTGGTTTTGGACGTCAGAGAACCCTTGGCCAGCACAAAGCCCGCCATGCCGTTCGTAGGCGACATGTGGTAGATAAAGTGCTGAATCCAGGCGTAATTGGCATTGCCGGCGGGCGGAATGCCATACTTCCAGCGGGCGTCGTCTTTTAAGAGATCGCCTGACCAGTCGGAATCGTTGAAGGGCGGATTGGCAATGATAAAATCGGCCTTCAGGTCCTTGTGGGCGTCATTGAGAAAGGAGCCTTCATTGTTCCATTTGATATTGGAGCTGTCGATCCCGCGAATGGCCAGGTTCATTTTGGCAAGACGCCAGGTGGTCTGGTTGGACTCCTGCCCGTAAATGGAGATCAGGTCGGCGGGATTGAGGCTGACGCCGTGGCCCTTCTTTTTATAATGATCCTGGTGGGCGGTAATAAACTTCTCGCTCTGGACAAACATGCCGCCCGAGCCGCAGCAAGGGTCGAAAACGCGGCCTTCGTATGGTTCCAGCATTTCAACCAGCAATTTGACCACGCTTCTGGGGGTGTAGAACTGGCCGCCCTTTTTCCCCTCCGCAAGGGCGAATTGCCCGAGGAAATATTCATACACCTGGCCGAGAACATCCTTGCTTTTTGCCTCTTCCGTGCCGAGGGCAATCGTGCCGACCAGGTCGATGAGTCCGCCCAAACCCGCCCGGTCAAGGTTCTGACGGGCGTAAACCTTGGGAAGGACACCTTTGAGAGAAGGGTTCCGGCGTTCGATGGCCTCCATAGCCTCGTCCACATAGCCGCCGATATCCACTTTCTTGCCGTTGTCGAGAAGGATTTCGGTCTTCTTGGCGTTATCGGAAATGGGTTTCCAGCGGGCGACAGGAGGGACAAAGAAAACCTTTTCAGCGGTGTATTCGTTCGGATCTTCCGGATCGGCCCCCTCGTATTCGCCTTTGCCGCCGACAAGCCT
>Ga0247841_10013195_pt1 | contig 10610 bp, 6 predicted proteins | sample LaCruzMarch2015__2_FD_192410 | JGI IMG/M metagenome (GOLD analysis project Ga0247841, IMG submission 192410) | Freshwater microbial communities from meromictic Lake La Cruz, Castile-La Mancha, Spain - LaCruzMarch2015_18m | ecosystem: Environmental > Aquatic > Freshwater > Lake | place: Spain...
AGAGTATCTATCGTCTCTCCTGACTGGGTGATTGCAATAAAGAGGCAGTTTTCTTCAACTATCGGATCTTTGTACCTGTATTCTGATGATACTTCGATTTCAACAGGAATCCTTGCCCACTTTTCAATTAACTGCTTTCCAAGAAGTGCAGCATGTGACGATGTACCGCAGGCTATTATCTGTATCTTGTTTAGTTTTTTTATATGGTCTTCAGACATATTTAACTCTTCAAACTGAAGCTCAGAGCCAATAAGCCTTCCCCTCATTGTTTCCTTTATACCAAAAGGCTGTTCAAATATTTCTTTTAACATAAAATCTTCATAACCTGATTTTTCGGCACTTGTAATAGACCAGTTTACTTTAAATGATTCCCGGTCAATTAATTTGCCGTCAGCATCGAAAATTTCAATCCTGTCTTTTTTAAGCCTGATTGTTTCAAAATCGTTAACGATTATAAAGTTTCTTGTATATTCAAGAACTGCCGGCATATCGGAAGCCAGAAAATTACCGTCTTTTCCTACACCTATTATTAAGGGGCTTGCAATTCTTGCGGCTATAATTTCATCGGGTGAATCTGAATTTAAAACTACGATAGCACCGGATCCTTTTATTCTTTTTATAAGCTTTTGCATCGCAATAAGCATATCGCCTTCATAATATTCCTCTAGAAGGTGAGGGAGAACTTCTGTATCTGTTTCAGATACAAATTTGTGTCCTTTTTTTGTCAGCTCATCTTTTAACTCTGCATAGTTTTCGATTATTCCATTATGGACAACTGCAATTTTTCCGCTGCAATCAAGATGGGGGTGGGCATTTGTGAGAGTTGGCGCACCGTGGGTAGCCCATCTTGTATGGCCAATCCCGATAGTGCTGTCAAAATCCATGCCTTTTATTGACTCTTCCAGGTCTTTAATCTTACCTGCCTGTTTTGCTGAAACGATCCTGAATCCACTTTTATTTTTATCCTGCAAGCCATCACTGGTTATTATAGCAATCCCTGCAGAATCATACCCGCGGTATTCAAGCCTTTTTAAGCCATTAATTATTATGTCTTTACAATGTCTGCTTCCTATATAAGCAATAATCCCGCACATGGATGCTCCTGTGAATATAAAAATTTATAAAATTAAAGAAAATATTTTAAAAAATATCCTGAGATAATTATAAATATAATAACAGATTTTTAAAAATTGCGGTAAAGATAATAAACAGAATTAATCTGTCTGACAATATGACGAGAATATTTCCTATAGCTAAATAATATTAAAAACCAGAGCTGAAAGTTTAGCCTGTCAGCTCTGGTGAAAAAATTAAAGTTTTTAATGAATTACTTGCTTAAATCAGGCTAAAAATTTCATTAGTTTATTCTTATTGAAAATTATTTACCGTAAACTTATTTATTCTTTTACCAGGTTTAATCCGCTGAAAGAAACTTATGGTTCTCAAACTGGCTATAATAAAGGCTTGCGTAAAAACCATTTCTGGCAAGAAGCTCTTTGTGATTTCCCTGTTCAACAATATCTCCGTTATCCATAACAAGAATCAGGTCCGCATTACGGATTGTACTTAGCCTGTGAGCAATAATAAAGCTTGTCCTGTTTTTCATAAGATTATCCATGGCAGACTGTATCAGATACTCAGTACGCGTATCTACAGAGCTTGTCGCCTCATCAAGAATGAGAATCTTTGGATCTGCCAGTATTGCCCTTGCTATAGTTATAAGCTGCCTCTGGCCCTGGCTGATATTTGATGTTTCCTCATTAAGCACATAATCATATCCATCCGGAAGTGCATGAACAAAATGATCAACATATGCTATTTTGGCACTTTCAATAACTTCGCTGTCTGTTGCCCCTTGCCTGCTATATCTTATATTTTCCCTGATAGTGTCGTTATAGAGCCAGGTATCCTGAAGGACCATTCCGATTATTGAACGCAGATCTTCCCTTGTAAAATCCCTGATATTTTTATCATCAATAAATATACCACCGCTGTTTACATCATAAAAACGCATCAACAGCTTTACTATAGTTGTTTTCCCTGCTCCGGTGGGTCCGACAATTGCTATTTTTTGACCGGAATTTACTTTTACAGAAAAATCTTTAATGATGATCTGTTCAGGATTATATCCAAAATGGACATTTTTAAAATCAACTGCACCTGAAATAAGCTCAGGTTTTACAGGAGTGTCTGTATCAGCCACTTCTTCTTCTTCTTCCAAAAATTCAAACACACGTTCTGCTGATGCAGCTGTCTGCTGGAGAACATTTGAAATATTGGCAAGCTGAGACATCGGCTGAGTAAATGAACGTACGTAAAGAATAAAAGCAAGAATATCTCCCACCTGCAACCTGCCCTGGATTGCCAGCCAGCCCCCGAATACAGTTACTGCAACATATCCAAGATTGCCGATAAAAAACATTATGGGCATCATCATGCCGGATAAAAATTGTGATTTCCATGCTGCGCCGTAAAGTACGTTATTATACTTCGAAAACTTTTCGGCACTTTTTTTCTCGCCATTAAATGCTTTCATAACATTGTGGCCACCGTATATTTCTTCAACCTGTCCGTTGACATGTCCAAGATAATCCTGCTGCTGCTTGAAAAACTTTTGTGAACGCTTTACGACAGCCATTATTGCGACAAAGGATAGAGGAACAATTAAAAGTGTCACCAAAGTCATTATCCAGCTTATGGTAAACATCATAATGAGAACACCTAATACACTCGTTACTGACGTTATTATCTGTGTCAGGCTTTGGTTGAGAGTCTGGTTTATTGCATCTACATCATTTGTGACTCTTGAAAGAACCTCCCCTTGAGATGTGCGGTCAAAATATTTAAACGGAAGGCGGTTTATCTTTTCAGATATATCCCTTCTTAATCGATAAGTTATCTTCATTGATACATTGGTCATCAGCCATCCCTGGATGTAGCCAAAAACTGCTGCCAGGAAGTAAAGGCCTACTGCCAGAAGAATTATAGTTCCAATATATTTAAAATCTATCCCGGCTTCTGAGCCAGATATTTGCCCCATAACACCTTCAAAAAGCCTTGTTGTAGCCCTGCCGATAATTTTTGGTCCAACAATGACAAATATTGTCGAAACGATTGCAAAAATTATGACTATTAAGACAGGAAGCTTAAATTCACCTATATATTTAAGGAATTTTTTCATGGTGCCCTTGAAATCTCGGGCCTTTTCTCCACGTATCTGAATGCCGCCGCCCATTCCCATCGGACCTCCGGAACGACGGGATGATCCTGACTGTCTGTCGCCAGATCCCATTGGACCTCCAATGAGAGAGCCTGTTTGCTTTTGCTGTGTATTCCTATTATTTTCTTTCATGCTAATTCCTCCTCACTGAGCTGTGAAAGTGCAATTTCTCTGTATTCCTGACAGCTTTTCATAAGTTCTTTATGTGTGCCCTTGCCAGAGATCTTTCCTTCATCGATTACTATTATCTGTTCAGCATTCATTACTGTTCCAACACGCTGAGCTACTAAAAGCAGGGTGCTCTCACTGGCATATTTTTTAAGGTCTCGTCGAAGAGCTTTGTCTGTTTTAAAATCAAGTGCAGAGAAACAGTCATCAAGTATAAGAATTTCCGGTTTTTTGACCAGTGCCCGTGCAATTGAAAGCCTCTGTCTCTGGCCTCCTGATACGTTTTTACCGCCCTGAGATATCTCTTCTTTAAAGCCTTCAGGCTTTTCAGTTATAAAATCAAGAGCCTGTGCAACCTTTGAAGCTTCTTTTAGCGCTTCGTCGTTTGCAAATTCATCTGCATATTTGAGATTGCTTTCAATAGTACCCGTAAACAGAATGCTTTGCTGAGGAATATATCCTATTTTATCGCGAAGGTCATGCTGCTTAACGTCTCTTATATTAACGCCATCAATAAGTATCTGGCCCTGTGTCACATCATAAAAACGGAGCAGAAGACTGGTTATTGTTGATTTTCCAGATCCGGTTGAACCTATAATAGCCGTGGTCTCGCCTGGACGAGCCGTAAAACTTATTTCATGGAGCATATCCTCCTCGGCATGAGGGTAGCGGAAAGAAACATTGTTAAATTCTACCAGGCCTTTTTTTGAATCATCAAATTTTACCGGCTCTTTTGGATCATTTACGCTGGATTCTGTTTCAAGGACATCTGCGACTCGACTCGCAGAGACTGAAGCTCGTGGTATCATTATAAACACCATCGACATCATCAAAAATGCCATGATTATAAGCATTGCGTACTGTATGAATGCCATCATATTACCTACCTGAAGGTGCGACTGAGAAACCTGATGGGCACCAACCCAGATTATGAGCACAGAAACACCATTCATTAAGAGCATCATAACCGGCATCATAAGTACCATTGAACGGTTTACAAATAGAGACGTTTTTGTAAGATCATTATTTGCTTTATCAAAACGCGATTCTTCAAATTTTTGTGTATTGAATGCCCTTATGACCATCATGCCCGAGAGACCTTCCCGAATTATCAGGCTGAGACGGTCAATAAGATTCTGCATTCGTCTGAATCTTGGCATAGTTATTGAAAATATCATAATAATCAAAGAAAGGATTACAACTACTGCGACTGCGATTATCCATGACATTGACGAGCTTTTCCCAAGCGCACGAATAATTCCACCAATTGCCAGGATGGGAGCATAGCAGACTATCCTTATTATAATAATAACAAGCATCTGTATCTGTGTAACATCATTAGTCGATCTGGTAATAAGGGAAGCAGTGGAGAATTTATCAAACTCTGCGTTAGAAAAATTAATAACCTTGCCAAATACTTTTTCACGCAGGTTTCTTGAAAGTCCTGCAGCGACTTTTGCAGCTAAAAATCCGACTATAACGGCACTTGCTGCTGATAACAGTGAAAGAAGCAGCATTATTAGACCAATGCGCCATATATAATTGCTTTGAATGCTCCCGGTATTCATACCCAGGGCAATATATTCTGCCTTTACGGACTGTATTGCTGTCTGGGTTACAAAACTTTCACCCATGGTATCAAATTTTTTATTTATAGAATCCTGAATCTGTGAAAACTGCACGGAAGGCAGTTTTGCAAGCATGCCAAAAACCTGGTCAGGAGTTACCCCTGCCGGGATCTTTGAAGAATCAAAGCCTGAAATATTTCCCATGGCAGCCGACTTGGAAGGGTCGGTTATCATCTGTTCTATACCATAAACAGCTAGAAGTGACCTGCCCATTACAATATTTAATTTAGAGTCAGTAGATTTATCTATACTATTGAGGACAAGAACATTCTCACTGGCAAGAGCAGGATAACTTTTTAAATATTTTGCATAATCGGGTGAGTTTTTATCAACAAGAGTGTAATTTCCGGTTGTCAGATCCCTTCCGTTCTGGTCCATAAATATTTGCATCTTGTTCATCTGGCTCTGCCTGATGGCAACGGGTACTGCATCTGTGATACCACCCTGCTGTATGCCAACGTTTACTATTTCAGACATATAATCAGGGAGAGATAGATCGGCCATTGCCTGAACAAATAATAATGCAATAGCTATTAATATTAAAACTATAAAAGGCTTCAGGTACTTTGCTATCCTAAACATTCAGTTTTTCCTTTCCGAATCGTGAACTTTCTGGCTTGCTGCCAATGATCTTGTTGTTTAGTTTATGGTAATCTAAAAGCTCACCATCACTTAAAACTTCAAATAATGAATGAAGTTCATTAGAACTTCTCTTTTTTATTAAATCAAACTGTATTATGGCCTTAGGGGAAAGAGTAAGATTTACCGTCCTTCTGTCGTCAGGGTTTCTTTTTCTAAAAAGAAAGTCTTTTTTAACCAGCTCATCAACAATTTGCGTAGTAGCACTGCTTGTTATTCCAAGAATGCCGGCAATATCTTTAATATTCATATTTCCATTCTTTTTAAGTATCTGCAGAACTGCCATTTGAGAGTGTGTTATTCCTGCTTCTTTAAAATATAGGGCCAAATCATACATAATTCTTTGCTTTATGGCATAAATATTTTCAATAGTTTTTTCTATAAGTTTTTTTCGATCTTCAGTCATTTTTTTTAAAAATATAATATTAAATTTTATAAAATTTAAGTTAACTACTTAATTATTAAGTATCTTAATTAATATCAATTATTTGTCAAGACATTTTATCCTGATTATGCGCTCTGCGATATTTTTACTTTCTTTTATGGCTTGTAAAGCTAAATTATTTTATATACCCGAACCTCTTTTTTGTTTTTTGATTTAACCGGCTGAAAAATAAAATTGATTGCGGTCTTTAAATCTTATAGATTAGGCTTAGTAAACATGAAATTAAATAAATAAAAATTATGTATTAAGGAACAGTAAGTCTGATTTTTATTTATAATTATTTTTTGGCGAAATACCCCAAAACGGCTTCTGCAGAGTCTGTCATCGTACTGTGCTGGCAGCAGTCTCATATTGTTAAAATTGGCAGCAGGACAGGGAGATAGAAAAAAATGAAAAGCCTGAGCAGAGATGTCAAAATCATTACTGGAGAGCCGGCGGGTGATTAACTGTTCCCTCGGTCCAGTCTGATGGTTCGGTCCAGTCAGCATCTGCACTTTTTGCGAAATGGACATTTAAGGATCCTTCGGCCTCAAGCCGCTCCAGTTCCGGGAACTCGTTCATGTAAAAAATTCGCTTTGCTTTTGCCCCCAAGACGTAACACCAGACTTCAACAGATTTGCCGGTTGCCTCTTTGAATAAGGCAGCCTGGCCTGCATATCGCCTTGAATACAGCCCCCATATGGCATCAGCCTGCTCTGGTGTTACTGGTGCGACATCGGGGCGAACGGTTCCAAAGACTGCCGTGTTTCCGTCAACAGGATAAGCTCTCTCATACCATGCTTCCCGGTTCATAGCAATAAAGGATGAGTTCTGCAGAGAGGAGTTGACACCTGCGGCCCAGATGCATTTATTGACCGACCCTTCCTTTGACACGTAATAATTGATCGTGTCGACGAGATTTAGCGCATTGCCGTGGTTTCCAGCCCCTGACCAGAATACCATGTGCACCTGGGTTCCCGGCTTTTTCAGCCCGGCATCCATGGCTGTGAATTCATTAAATAGCCTTCTGGTAAAGCCTTCATCAGAAAGCTCTGCCAGTTTAGCCTCCGGGGTAATTAAAGCCGCGTTGTAGTACATATTATCTGATGTGGCCGGGCCTTCCATTGAAGAGAGGTAGTGTGTGGAAGTCCAAAAGCCAAGAGCAAAAAGACCCAGCCCGAACAGAACAATAAGCACTATAATTAATGGCTTCTGCCATCCGCAGACTCCGCCCGCAATATGCGGACGAAACGCATGTTTTTCTTTTTGTTTAATCATGGAACTGACTTTCCGCATTAAATATAAACTCTTATCTGATTTATTAATTTTGCCAGAAATTCTGGCAACAATCAGCTGAAATCACCTCATTTGAGCAATTAATCATATTGCTATTATTTTACCCTAAACAGCAGCTAAATTAATCATAATTTTAAAATATTTTTCCTGACCATATTCCAAATCAAAGTTTTAATATGTCATGGGGACATATAGTTTGACATACCATTGCTTTATTTATGTCATGGGGACGTACAGTTTGACATACTTTTGCTTTTCTTAAAATTAAACAATATATCTGTGCCATTATTAGAAATAATGAAATTTTCAAAAGAAGCTATTTCAGTGTTTATGAAGTAAACTGTCAAAAGTGGTTCATGAGTATTGACGGATTGCATATTAAAAGAATGTCAGGTATTTAAAAAAGAAGAGACGAAGAAGACCGTGAAAAATCTGTACCATTTTGACAACATTAAAAAATGGCTAAAACCGTGCTCAAAAGAGAACCGTCCCCTATTACCTTATTAGATATTATACCAGTGACAATGATAAATTTGATTTGTGATTTTGCCGGTAATTATAGAATTGCTGATTATTAATCCGGTTGCTGTTTCTTCAATTTGACTGTATTCCAACCATTTCGTTAGTGAGGTGTAGTGTCTGTTATAAATGGTGGAAGTCATTTTTATTTCAATGGGAAGCACTTTTGACCCATATTCGATTATCAGATCTATTTCAACTCCGCCTAAATTTTTCCAATAATACAGTGAAAAGGAATTATCCAGTGACTTAAATCTTTTAAGAAAATTGGTAATAACAAATGTTTCGAACAGGGCGCCAACCATAGGTCCACTTAAAAGATGTTCTTCGGACTGAAGCCCTGAGAGGTAAGAAGCAAGGCCGCAATCTAAAAAATATAACTTTGGAGATTTTATTATCCTTTTACCAAAATTTTTATGATATGGCTGCAGCAAATAGACTATTGAATTTGATTCAAGAATCGATATCCAGTTTTTTATGGTGGGTACACTTAATCCAAGATCTCTTGAAAAATTCGAGTAACTTAATTCCTGAGCAGTTCTGCTTGCCAGTAATTTTAAAAACCTTTCAAAATCGTTAACATTTTCCTGTTTTATATTACCCCTTATATCTCTATCCAAATACGTCTGGATATAACTTGAAAACCATAGGTTTCTTGAAATTTTATTGTTTGTAAAAAGACCAGGATACCCTCCGGTTAATAGCAGACTGCCTAATGAGACTGCTGTTGTGTCCGGTGCACTTTTAATGGATATATTCTTTAGAAAGGTTTCAATATGGCTTTCCGGCTGACTAAAGTTGCCTTTTATTTCTTCAAGCATGAAAGGATAAAGATTTAAAATTGCTGCTCTTCCCGCAAGAGACTCGCCTATGTTTTTCATAACTGAAAATTGTTGCGAGCCAGTAAGGATAAAAAGTCCATACTTCTTTTCTTTGTCGACAATAGCTTTTATATAAGACAAAAGTACGGGTGCATTCTGGATTTGATCAATTATAAGGGGTAACTTGTACCTGCTCAAAAATGCCTGGGGATCATTTACAGCCAGCATTCTTATATCCATCTCATCCAAGGAAAGGTATGTGTGTGTCTTCCCAAAAAGATGTTTAAGAATGGTTGTTTTACCTGATTGTCTTGCACCGGTTAAAATAACCACAGGAAAAGTATTGGCAGCGTTTATCAGCGTGTTTTCAATTAATCTTTTTATATACATGTTATTAAGTTTATATATTGTTTAGTAAAGTATGGAACCAAAAAATAGGAATTAAAACAATTATATTATGCTATTTTAAAGTCTAACTTTAAAATAGTCAACGAAGAAGTGCTGCAATAGATTGTGTAATATTTCAGGATTACCGATATACATTATAGAATTAAAACCATACTTGATAGCATCTGTTACCTGAGAGGTTTCCCTTGCATTATCAAGATGAAGAATTACCGGAACCTGTGTTTTGGAAACAGCTGTCTTAACTGCATTTGTTAATATTTCAATATCTGTATATTTAAAATGAGGCGGGTGAAAAGTTAAACAAACCGGGCTGCTTAAATTTTAGGCAGCTCTCAAGACACCTTCAAGACTTTCCAGATTAATTATATTAAAGCAGCCAATAGCATAACCATTGGAGTCTGCATCTTCAATATATAGTTTTAAGTCCGACAAAGGCATTTTTTGTTTAATTCTCTTTCTTAAAAATTTTTAAGATATTTATTTTTTAATGCTAATAGCGTAACAAAACAAAGCTTAAATTATTAATAATAAGCCTATGCTGTTAAAAGAAAAGTTTTACCACAGACTTCGTTAAAGAGACAAACTTTGTTTTTTATATTCATTTTGTCTTAAGAGGTTTTGGTATATAATATTTATATCAATATATATATAAGATTTTGTTTAGGGCAGATTATCAATGATAAGAACACTCTTGGCTGGACGCGCACTTAACTAAATTAAGACCAACTGATTAGACTTATTTTTATTAAATTTATCTTCAAATTCTTCAGGGAGCTTATTGCCCAGTGAAGAATGGGTCTTTTTCTATTGTACGTTTCTTTAATAATATATTTCTTTAATAATATATGTAATTGAAGCAAAGTCATTAATTTAAAGGGCGGTTAAAAATGAATAAAATGATATACAGGCATGGATTTTTTTACCTGATATTGTGTGTTATGTTTATTTGTGTTTTTACGGCCTGCACTGCTCCCAAAAAAGCGGATGGAACAATATCTTCAAAAGTCGAGGCCACGACCGAGCAGACTGTTTTATCAGCAACTACTCAAAAAAATGAATCGCAAAATATTTATAAAGTTTTTAGCGAAAAAATTAACACAATTCCAGCAGTTCCGCTTTCAGAATCAAGACTTGCCTTACTTAAAGAATTGGATGACTTTATCAGAAGCACAGATAATGGTAAGTTTTTCTCTTTTAAAGCATATGACTTACTTAAAATCAGGCTGGATCAGGTCCTTGAAGATATTTCCAGTTCTCAGGTTTCCAAAGGTCAGATTAAGTTATGGTATCTTTATAACATGGGTATAATTGTAAAATCAGAAAATAAAATTATTGCCTTTGATTTGCCTAACAGTATTGTTTATCCAAATATTGCTGATTTTACAAAAAATCTGGATGTTCTGGTTATCACCCACCTTCATGAAGATCATTTTGATCCGAAAGTTGTTAAAACCGCTCTGGAAAATGGGGTAAGTGTGATTCTTCCT
>Ga0247841_10013198_pt1 | contig 10608 bp, 10 predicted proteins | sample LaCruzMarch2015__2_FD_192410 | JGI IMG/M metagenome (GOLD analysis project Ga0247841, IMG submission 192410) | Freshwater microbial communities from meromictic Lake La Cruz, Castile-La Mancha, Spain - LaCruzMarch2015_18m | ecosystem: Environmental > Aquatic > Freshwater > Lake | place: Spain...
GCCTGATCGTTTATCTGTTTGATAGACAATTGCCGCCATGCAAGTTTCCTCATCGTTATGTATAACACAACACATAACGATGATAAACTTAACGCTCCGATAAACGAGAAACTTTTGAAATTTCAAGAAATCAACGCTCTAATAAGCGGTAACCTTTTAAAATTTCAAGGGATATAAAATTAAACATTACCGGGCTCGTTATGGGTCAACGGGAATCTAGGTTATATGGAAGAAGCGCGTCCCAGCAGACTCCGATCCCACCAATCTCTAAAGAGTGCCGGGGCGCAAATGGTATGATGAGCATGGATCTCGGGAGAGTTTAAGTCAAAAGATCCATTCGCTTCATCATACTCATATTAAAATCAATCTTACTAAGTTATAAATATTTTGGTTCAATTGCCCTGAATAAATCGGATGATCTCAAATCATTCCAAGTAAATCGCATAATTCGTAACACATTTATATATGAATGATCGAGTAAGATAAGATTATCAGGAGGATATTATGAACAAGAAAATGCAGTTGCTTTTAGCAGCATCAGTCGTGCTTTGCATTCTGCTTTCCGGATTTGCCCTGGCCCAAAACCCGGCGACCGGCAAGTCCGAAGCCGTGAGCAAGCTGGTCATCGGCACCACCGATCAGGTAGAAGATATCAACGTTAACGACGGCATCTTCAACACCTATCGCGAGGCCTTCCTGACTAAATCTTTGATAAGGGTTGACCCATCCGGAAATTTTGTCCCGGCCCTGGCAGAGAGCTGGGAGACCAAGGATGCCAAGAAATGGACCTTCCACCTGGTCAAGAACGCCACCTGGCATGATGGCGTGCCTGTGACGGCCGCGGATCTCAAGTTCTCCCTGGAGTATCTGCCCGATAAGCTGGGCGGCTCCAACTGGAACATCATCGACTCCGTTCAGGCCCCGGACGACAGCACCCTCATCATCAATCTCAAGTCGCCCGATGGCAATTTCCTGACCAATCTGCTCATGCTGCGCACGATTCCAAGGCATGTATTCGAGAAGGTGGACGACCCCAAGAAATTCAATGAGCCAGCCAGCGCCATCGGCTGCGGCCCCTACAAGTTCGTGGACTATGAGAAGGCGGCAGGAAGGCTTCGCTTCCGGGTCTATGATGACTACTACGAGGGCAAGCCCGCCGTGCAGGAGATAGACATTCGCATGTTCAAGAACCAGGAGGCCATGATGATGGCCCTTCTCAAAGGGGAGCTTGATACCATCTACATCTACTCGGGCGGCATCAGCTACTATTATGTGCCAGAGCTCCTCAAGAACGAAGAGATGGGCTACATCCTCATCAAGAACAGTGGAGTTCCCGGCGCCCTCTGGCTCAATCAGAATAAGACGCCCTTCGACGATGTGCGCTTCCGGGAAGCGATAAGCTACGCCATCGATTACGAGGAGCTTAAGAACCTCTTCGCCGCCGGTTATGGCCGAACGCCTGGGGCAGGCTTCCTTCCCGACGGGGGTCTCAACTACGTCGAGACGAAATCTCTGACCTACAATACCAGCCAGGCCAATCAGCTCTTGAACTCCACGGGGCTGAAAGATGCGAATGGAGATAAGCTGCGAGAGAAGGCAGACGGAAGCAAATTCCAGCCGCAGATCCTGGTCAAGTCCGACAGCGACAGCGTGCGCCTGGGAGAGATGCTCAAGAAATACATGAACGCTGTTGGTCTGGATGCCCAGCTTAAGGTCAGCGACAGCAGCGGATTTTGGGATGTGGTGGACGCAAAAGAGCACGATATGTTCGTCAGCCGAACCACGCCCTGGGGCATGATGATGGAAGCCGGGTATGCGACGGGCTACATGGACACCAGAAGCAACGGCTGGCCGATGATCAGCGATCCGGCATTCACAAAATTGGTGGATGATCTGCTGGCCTCCTCAAGCGTTGAGGAGACGGCCCGGCTCGCCAAATCGGTGCAGGAGTATTATGCCCAGGAGCTACCGGCTATTGCCCTGTACTGGAATGACTATGTGCAGCCCTATAACAAAAAGTACGACGGGTATGTCGTAAATCCCATTCACGGCATACTCTCCTACGAGACCTTCTACGGGCTGCATCTTGCCTAAAGCGCCAAGGAGCCCCACTTATCCGGGCTCCATTCTGCTTTTTGCTGTGCGCGCGCTGACAAATAGTTGATTTATGTAAAACTAATAGGTGATATTGCAGACCATTTTTGAAAGCAAGGATTTGATTTGACCATGATGAGCGGCAAAAAGGCCTATTTCCTGGGAAAGCTGATTCGGTACGCATTTACATTCTTTTTGATCCTCTCCCTGAATTTTGCCCTGCCCAGGATGATGCCCGGCGACCCCATAGTCAACCTGCTGGGCGAGGAGGCTCTGCACAACGATCCCAGGATGATAGAGCTTCTTCGAGCCGAACACGGCCTGGATAAGTCCTTGCACATCCAATACTTTAGCTATCTGCGCTCCCTGGCCGGGATGGACCTCGGCTATTCCATTCACAAGAACCTGAGCGTGGCGGAGCTGATGGCAAACAGTCTCATCTGGACGCTGTTGCTGGTCTTTCCCTCCGTTCTAATTGGCTCAATTCTGGCCCTGCTCTGCGGCTCCCTGGCCGGTTTTAAAAACAATAGCCTGGCCGATTATTTGCTCACAGCCTCGGCTCTGCTCTTCTACACCTGTCCCCCTTTCCTCCTGGCCATGCTACTCTTGAGCATCTTCGCCTTTCACCTGGGCCTCTTTCCTCTGGGCAACCTGACATCAGGGGGAAAAGCGGGGCTGGATTATGTTCTGGACGTGGCCTGGCACCTCTTTCTGCCTGTAGCCGCCCTATCCTTGCTGGGGGCCAGCTACAAGTTCCTGGTAGTAAGGAATTGTGTGACGCAAATATTTGATGAGCAGTTTATAGTTGCAGCCAGAGCCAAGGGCCTGACAAAGCGATGCATCCTCCTGCGCCACGTTATCCGAAATGTTCTGCCGCCCTTCATCAGCATGGTGGCCTTAAGCTTCGGCTTCATGGTCTCCGGCGCTCTTATCGTGGAGATCGTCTTCTCTTTAAACGGTATGGGAACGCTCATCTACGATGCCGTGCTGGCGCGGGATTATCCGGTCATGCAGGGCTCTTTCCTGGTGCTGACGATGTTCGTGCTGGCCGCCAACTTCGCTGCGGATATGCTTTACGCGGTAGCCGATCCCAGAATAGGAGGACAACGCTAAATGGAGACGATGAAAGATCTGCTCGCCCTCTCCCGTCTGCGACTGGCCGGGCTATTCATTCTCTCCCTTCTAATAGCCCTGGCCCTCTTTGCGCCCCTCATCGCACCCCATGATCCCTGGGAGACGAAAATGCCTTACCAGCCCCCCAGCCAGGAGCACCGCCTGGGAACAAATGATATCGGCCAGGATATACTATCCGAACTGATTTATGCCTCTCGCGTTTCACTGACCATCGGATTTCTGGCGGGCTTGATATCGGTGTTCATCGGCGCGACCCTGGGGATGCTGGCCGGATACTACCGGGGAGTGGTGGAGGAGATGGTCATGGCCACCGGCGATGTGGTTTTGCTAGTTCCGGGACTGCCCCTCATGATCATCCTGGCCGCTTATCTTTCCCCCAGCATGTGGAACATTGTTCTCGTAGTAGGCCTGCTCTGGTGGTGCTCCACGGCGCGCGTGGTCCACTCCCGCGTGCTGCAACTAAGAGAGATGCCCTTTGTGGAGGCGGCCCGGGCGCTGGGCGGCGGGGATCTCTACATAATATTCCATCACATACTGATCAACAGCAAAGAGGTCATCTATGCCAAGTTCGCCCTGGCCGTGGCTTCGGCCATGCTCACCGAGGCGTCCCTGAGCTTCCTGGGTCTGGGCGATCCTCTAAACATCAGTTGGGGGGAGATGATCCACTTCGCCTTTTCCCGGGGCGGATTTGCCAATGACATGTGGTGGTGGTATCTGCCGCCGGGGCTTATGATCTGCGCCAGCGTTATGGGATTTGTGATGATCGCCATGGAGCCGGAGAGATCCCAAAAGGCGCTGGAGCTGTAGGTTAGAAGAGATAAGAGCATCTTCGGTAGAGACCGATCACTGTGCATTGTGCGCGATTGCCGCCTGCAGTTCCACCATGTTGATCGGTTTGGCTAGAAAACCATCTCCTCCCTCATTCATGCAGGTCTTTTTGCAATGAGTGCAGGCGGTGACGAAAACTATTCTCGGACCTCGTGGCCAGCGTTTCCGGATGATTCTGGTTGCCTCTATTCCATCCATTTCAGGCATCTGGATGTCCATGAGCACCAAATCGTAGGAGCGATATTCAAGGTAAGCTAAAACTTCATAGCCGTTGCCTGCTATGTCCGCATCGTGGCCCAGCTTCCTGAGCATCAGCAATGTGATCATTTGATTGGTGGGGTCATCCTCGGCCAGGAGAATGCTCAAAGAACCATTATGCTGTGTTCCGTCCTCAAAGACTCTACATGCTCCTGTTCCAGACGCCATACCATATCTCCATTTTATTGAACTATGTATTATTTGGTAATAAACTTTTTGGCTAGAGTAGCAATGAAATGTGGTTGAAACGTCGTTAGCCACTGGTTATAAGCAAATGGCTGACGATTCCACCACCGCAGGCACAGAGCGAGAGGGAGAACTCACAGAGGAATCTATTATCCACTCGAAACAGCGAGGAACCGAAGCTTCTGAACCTCAGAAAAAGAAAATGAGGATTATTTAGAGCACCAGATGCTTGTTGTGGCTCAGCACCTCTGTCATGGTGTCTGTTCCGGGCACTGAGCCCGGGAAGTTGGTGAAGATGACGCGCGTGGCATTGATGCCCTTGTCCTTCAGTGACTCTTCAATGCCCTTGGCCAGCTCTCCCGACTGCATATTCTCGATGACGTAGGTGACGTTTTGGTATTTGCCGGGGTTGGCGTTGATGTCGTCCACCACCTTGGCCGCCGTCTTGGTTCCATTCATGGCAAACTCGGGTGCGAAGAAATTGACCACTTTCATGCCCAGCCAGTTTTGCACGGGCTCCTTTTGCCAGAGCATGACTATGACCTGTGTCTGGTTGAGTTGCTTTTTCTCCGCCTCAGTGGGCTCGATGGCATCAAAACTCTTTGCATAATCATTGTAGCGCTGCTCGTAGTAGGTTTTGTTGGCCGGGTCTTCATTTGCCAGCCATTCCTCTACCTCGGCAGCCAGCAGCTTGGAGTTGGTTGGCGTATTCCATCCGCGAGACGGGTTGGAAACGGTATTCCAAACAAACGCTTTGTAGTTGTTAGCCTTCATAAAATCATTAACAGCAGGCATGTTATATTTTTGGTCGTTGCTGTCGTTGTACGCCATAAACATGTTAGCGTTCTTGATGAAATCCATGTTGAGCTGGATGCGGTTAGGAATGATGTCTGTCTGCAGGTGCGGGCAGAGGGTAGGGTCAGCAATGGAGATGGCCTCCACATTGTCGCCGCCGATGTAGGTCGCCGGGTCCATCAATACACTGGTGGTGCAGACAATCTTGAGAGTTGCCGGTGCGGTTTGCGCACCCGCAGGAGCTATCAGGAAGATTGCCAGCATCAGTATGGCTAATCTGGACGATTGAAATATTTTCATAAATTGCAATTAGTAATACTAAATATTTAAGTTTTACTACTAAATGATAAACTGCTACGATTAATCGCTTTTATTATTATTTTAATTTTTCCCGTAAGTAACTTGGAAGACGGTTTGATTGTTTCTTTGTTGCCTGATATGCTGGGGTGCCGCGCGAGGTGAAACGCGCGTGGTGGCTGTGCGCCCTCAACGCCGGGCAGGCTTGGAAAAGGGGAGAAGGAAGCGGCTAATGGGCACTGCTTGTTTTTCGATCGTGATTTGGTCGTCGCTTAATGCGTGCGATCATGGGTTCTTCGCCCCCAACGCGGCTTCGCGCGAGATCCAGGGTATCACGCGAAGGCGCTAAATCCAGATGAGAGGAGGACAATTATTACCACCGCCGAGAGCTTCATCATCAATCATCAATGCATCTTGGTATTTATCCTTCTTTTAAAGGACAGCATCACGGATATTGCGAAGACCCCCGTGAGCAGCAGGGCCACCAGGGGCGCTACGGGCAGCGTAAACTCAAAGCCCGCCCAGACGCCAAAGGCGCTCACAAAGAGGGCCACAATCGGCGCTACTATGAACATGCTTCTGACATTAAAGCAGAACTGTCCGGCGATGGAGGCGGGCGTAACCAGCAGAACAAATATCAAGAGGCCCCCCACTATATTTAGGCTGAGTGCCACGGAGAGGGCGATTATGAATAATAGTATGTAATAGACGAGCTTGACCCGAACCCCGGCAGCCTCGGCGATCTTCATGTTGAACATGATGGCCGAGATCTCCTTGTAAAATGCCAGAACGAAGACGATGGTAAGGCAGCAGACCGCTGCCAGGGCGTAAATCTCCTCCCGGTAAAGCGAGACAACGTCGCCAAAGAGCAGGCTGCTCGCCGAAAGCCCTTTTCCCATGTATTCCATGTAGGATATCAAAAAAATGGCTACCGCCATGGACATGGCGAAGAGCACGCCTAAAGTCGCATCTGCCGCCATCTTGGCTTTGTCGCTCACGGGGCCAATCAGAGCCGCCACTGCCATGCTGAAGGCAATGGCCGTCATTTGCACATTTGCTCCCAGGAACATGCCCAGGGCCGCCCCGGCAAAAGCGGCATGCGACATGGTAAAGCCAATGGAGGAGAGGTTCATGCGAGAGATGATCACGCCGAGGATGCTGCAGGCAGTTGCGGCAAAGATCATGGCCTCCAGGGCATGGCAGACTACGTTATTTTCTATCAGCCACTCGAGCATTTTCCAGATACCCCGCACTCTTTTCTGATGATGTCTTCCACTTCTCCCGCCCTGCAATTCATGTCGTAGGTGATCTTGCCCCGGTTCATGACCACCAGGTGTATTGGTATGTCGGGAAGCCCATCGAAGGCATGGGCCACCATGAGGATGGGCACTCCTTTTCTCGCCATCTCTTTGAATACGCCCTGCAGGTACTCTCTGGCAACGAAATCGAGATTGCTGAAAGGCTCGTCCAGCATCATAACCTCCGGCTCCTTGGCGATGTTGTGGGCGATCATGGCTTTTTGCTGCTGGCCGCCGCTGCATGTGCCGATGGTCTTATGGGCCAGGTCCTCGATGCCTGCAATAGTTATGGCCCTCTGGGCGGCATCGTAGTCGGCTCTCGCGGGACGGTTCATCAGGCCCAAACGGCCAAAGCGTCCCATCATCACCACCTGCTCGACAGTGAAGGGCGTGAAGGGATCGAAATAGAAATTCTGTATGACGTAGCCCACCCTCTTTCGCACCTCGTCTGCCTGGGAAGAGACATCAAGGCCGCAGACCGATGCACTGCCGTGCGTGATCTTGATCAGGCCGTTTATCGACTCCAGCAGTGTCGTCTTGCCGGCGCTGTTGGGGCCGCCGATGACCACGTATTCGCCCCGGTCCACACGCAGCGACAGGTCTTTGATGACGGCCTTCTCGCCTCCCTCGTATGCGGTATAGATGCCCTTCAGCTCAACGATGCTCAAAGCCGCTCACCTTAGCCCTAGCCTGTGCCGGCGGTGAAGAGCTGTGCATCGGGCATGCTGTACATATCCTCGGCCAGTTTCTCGATAAGCCGGTTGTAATTGTCGCCGCCCTGGGGCGGGAAACTGATTTGCCTGGGCCGGATGACTATTTTTTTCTCGCCGCAGGCAAACTCGCAGCGGATCTCATTGCTGACAATGATCTCGATGTTCCTCTTGCCGAGCGTGCAGCCGCTGCCCATCTGTATGCCGTCGGCCAGGCACGTTTGCGGGGGCACGCCCTCGCAGAAGACGGCGGCCTTCATCGAGAAGGGGTCGCTGCAGAAATGCTTCCGGACGTATCTGCCTATCCTGTAGCCCAGGACGATGAACGGGCCGAGGTGGCCGTGAAACGCCGCTAAGTCCTCAATGGAATAATCCTTGTCTATGCCTGTGTATTTACATGCGGATGCTGCGTGGTTCATGATCAAATTGCTCCCATTAGCTTGAACGTTATTCTGCATGTAAGATGTTACGTATTAAATACTTGCGCGCGTAAGTTAATACTTGTTACATAGTAGTATTAATATAGAATACCTATTTCCGATTAGCTCTTACAGAGCCACTCGCTCGTCCGGCCCATTTCTCTGCGCTGCCACCAGCTTTGCATATTCTCCCTGCAAAGCCAGAAGCTCCCTGTGCCTTCCCTGCTCCACCAGTCGCCCATCTCTCATAACCAGGATCTTATCCGCATCCACCACAGTGCTCAGCCGGTGGGCGATCATAATGGTGGTGCGTCCTTCTCTTTGCTCCATTAGAGTGTCCTTGATCGCCTTCTCAGTCTCTGCATCCAGACTGGAGGTGGCCTCGTCCAGGATGAGTATGGGCGCCCCCTTCAGCAGCGCCCGGGCGATGGCTATCCTCTGCCGCTCTCCGCCGCTGAGGCGGACACCCCTCTCCCCCACCAGTGTATCGTAACCCTGGGGCAGCGAGGTTATGAAATCATGAATGCGGGCCCTGGCGGCGGCCTCTTCCACCTCGGCATCGCTCGCCCCGGCCCGCCCCAGACGGATGTTCTCTCTGACACTATCGCTGAAGAGGAAGACGTCCTGGGAGACCACGGAGAACAGCCTGCGCAGCTTTGGCAGGGGATAGCGGCGCAGCTCTTTTCCGCCCAGCAATATCCTTCCCGCCTCCGGATCCCAGAAGCGCAGCATGAGGCTGATCACAGTGCTCTTTCCCGCCCCGCTCATTCCCACCAGAGCCACCGTAGAGCCCGCCGGTATCTCGAAGCTGAGGCAGCTTAAAACGCGCGGCTCCTCGGGAGCATAGCGAAAGCTCACATCCTTCAGGGCTAGGGATGGCTCTATAGGCTCAACCAGACCTGGCGCAGCCTTATCAGAATCTTCGCGGACCGCCGGCTGTTCATCTAAAAGAAGAAAGAGCCTCTGAGCAGCAGCACGGGTCATAGAGAGCTGCTTGGAGATCTCTACCACAGAAGATATGGAGGCGAAGACGCTTGCTGCCAGTATCATGGAAATGGGCAGAAAGCTTGGCTGGAGAGAATTTTGGCTGACCAGAATGCTGGCAGAGAGCAGAACCGCAACAACTCCTGCCGAGACGATTGCAACGCTCGCCGCGCTTTGCAGCCCCATATTGCGCGCCTGCCCGGCCTGCAAGCCCAGCAGCGTCGCAGAATCCCTGGAGAGCTCTCCTAGGCGTCGCTTGCTGTAGCCGAAAGACAGAATCTCCCTCATTCCTTGCATGCTGTCCAGCACCTGGGAGTTGAGATTGGCCAGTTCTCTTCTCAGCCTCTCCCCCAGAGCCGAGCCCAGATGGAAAGCAAGCTTGGGCATCAGGATCAGCAAGATGAGAAATATCAGCAGCACTCCCGCCAGGCTCTGGTTTATGGCTGCCAGGGCAGAGAGGGCGAGAAGGGGGACGACGAATGCCACTACAGCCGGTCCCGCCGTGTGGGCGAAGAAGAGCTCCAGAATCTCCACATCGGAGACTGCTGTGCTGACCAGATCACCTGTACGCCTTCTTACAAGCTTTGCCGGGGCCAGTGGCTCTATGGCCCAATAGAATTCATCTCTCAGGTCAACCAGGATGCGAAAAGCAGCCACATGAGAGAGATAGGGTCCCAGGTAGCCGAAGGATCCTCTGGCCAGGCCGAGGATGATCATGCCTGCCGCATAAGGGTAAAGCTCCTTGGTAGCAGTGCCGCCCACGGCCTCTGCAAAGAGTGCCGCACCAATAACCGCGACGCCAATGCCCGATACCTGTCTTGAGATCTCGGAAAGGACGGCCAGGCTCATCAGGCCCAGGTGAGGCCGGATGGGGCGCATCAATCGGCGCAGCTCCGACTTGGCGTCAAAAAGACCGCCCATCATGATTGCCCTCCATTCATACCGGCATGCAGGCTGCCTTTTTCCCTGCAGAGATCGTAATCATAATCGTAATCATAATCGCCACCACCGTCCTCCCTCTCCGGGCACTGAGCCGCCACCAGGTGGGCATAAATGCCTCCTTTGGCCAGCAGCTCTTCGTGAGTGCCCAATTCCGCGATGCTTCCTTTTTCCATAACCAGGATGCAGTCTGCTTTTCTAACTGTGCTCAGCCGGTGAGCGATGATCATCACGGTGCGCTGGGCCTGCAGGCGGCCTAACGCTTTTTGGATGGCTTCTTCATTCTCGGCATCGATATTGGAGGTTGGCTCATCGAGGAGAAGGATGGGCGCGCCTTTGAGCAGAGCGCGGGCAATGGCGATTCTCTGCCGCTCTCCACCGCTCAGGCGGACACCCCGCTCGCCGATGACCGTCTGGTAGCCCTGGGGCAGCGCCGAAATGAATTCATGGGCGTTGGCGGCTTTAGCGGCCCGGATCAGCTCTTCATGGCTGGCATCGGGCTTGCCGAGAAGCAGGTTTCTCTCCACAGTATCGTAGAAAAGAACATGCTCAATAGGGCTATCAATTTACCAGAACGATAATTATAAATAGATATTGTTTATATATTGTTCATTGTGGGAGAAATTATACAAAATGATCTGATCAGCCTTGATGTGGATAAGATCA
>Ga0247841_10013200_pt1 | contig 10608 bp, 4 predicted proteins | sample LaCruzMarch2015__2_FD_192410 | JGI IMG/M metagenome (GOLD analysis project Ga0247841, IMG submission 192410) | Freshwater microbial communities from meromictic Lake La Cruz, Castile-La Mancha, Spain - LaCruzMarch2015_18m | ecosystem: Environmental > Aquatic > Freshwater > Lake | place: Spain...
TAGTTTTATTGTACGTAAAGAAATTTGATGTATTGCTTATTGGTACACATTTCGGCGGGTTGGAAGTGCTGTATGTAAAAACCGGTAAACTTACTGTTTACAATACCCAGGGAGCTAAAGCCAATTTTATTGCTGATAATGCGGTGTACAGTTTGGCACTGAACGACGACGATGTTTACATTTCGACCAGACAGCAACTTTACAAACTGTCACTGGCTACAAATGTACTTTCTGAAGTTCCGGAGCAATTGATTAAATCGAAAGGTATCTGGAACAATCCAATTTTTGTCGATTCGCAGCAGAATTTGTGGTATTATCCAACTTATTCCACAGTACTAAAAAAAACAAACCTGTTGACAGGTAAAACAAATGCTTACACCATTCTGAATGGATCCAGTAATCAGAATTCCATTGGCATTACTGCTATTAAGGAAGATAGCCGGCATCAAATCTGGCTGGCTTCCAATGGTGGAGGACTGTTTCGATATAAAGCTGAAACAGATAAATTCACACGATTTCAGACCGAAAAAGATGGTTTAATCAGCAATTATTGTTACGATTTGGCTGAAACAAAATATGGCAATATATTGATTTCTACCAATAAAGGACTATCGGTTTATCAAAATTCAACAGGCATTTTCAAAAATCTTCGGTTACAGGATGGTGTGCCACTCACGGCAATTAACGAAGGAAACCGACTTTATGTGGCATCGAATGGTGAGATTTTTTGGGGTGGAATTAATGGTTTGGTTTCTTTTTACGAACAACAGATAAGCAATGTCAATAAACAGTCGACAATTCATTTTTCGGGACTGGAGGTTAATAACAAAAAAGTAGAACCGAACGACGAAACCGGAATTTTAGAAAACTCACTTCTATACACTAAAAAGGTGGCTTTTAAGAGTTCCGATACCAATATTAGTATCTTTTTTGCCTCTTCGAACTACATAAAAGCGAATGCGTGCGAATACGAATATTTTATGCAGGGTTTAAGCGATAAGTGGATTAAATGTAATGGTAACCGGATTGATTTTTCGAACCTTTCGAGGGGAGATTATATGCTGAAAGTAAGAGGTAAATACCTGAATTCAAATACATTTACAAACAAAATAAATCTTGACGTCAGGGTGAATCCGCCATTTTATGCTTCAACCATTGCTCTCTGGATTTATTTCCTGATTTTAGCTACACTTTTCTACTTCTGGCTTCGCTTTTACAAAAAGGACGTAAAACTAAAATCGTCGCTCGAATTTGAGAAAAAAGAGAATGAGCGAATTGAGGCTATGAATAAATCGAAGTTGCAATTCTTTACCAATATCTCGCACGAATTCCGTACGCCTATCACGCTGATAATGGGTCAGATAGAATCTTTGTTGGAGTCGAAAGAATCACCAGCTATTTCGAATAAATTACTTTCGGTTTATAAAAACACATCCAAGCTCAATCACCTGCTTTCGGAATTACTCGATTTCAGAAAACAGGAACAAGGCTATTTGAATATTAAAGTCCGAAAAATGAATATTGTGGATTTTGTATACGAAATCTTCCTGACATTCAACGATTTTGCTTTTATGCATAAAATTCATTATCGCTTTGAGTGTGACGAAAAAGAGCTATTTGTTTTTTTTGACCCTGTTCAGTTGCAAAAAGTATTCAATAATTTGCTGTCTAATGCTTTCAAATTTACCAAATCGGGTGGTGAGATTACACTTAAAATTGTAAAACGCGAAGAAGATATTCAAATTCTTGTCAGCGATTCGGGCATAGGCATTCCACAAAAAGAAATTGATAATATTTTTGACCGCTTTTATCAGGTAAATCAGGCTAATATAGCTGGTACGGGCATTGGGTTGGCATTGGCAAAAGGTATTATCGACTTGCATGGTGGACACATTTCGGCACAAAGTACGGCCGGAGTGGGTTCTGTTTTTGAGGTTTTGCTAAAGACTGGTTCAGCTCATTTTTCGACAGAACAAATTGCAGAAGAAGATGAAACTTATCCAATGGATAGGAATTCTAATTTGGTGATGGAAGACGAGTCGTATTTTAAAGAAATGGTGGCCGAATTTACCGATGCCAATCACAATAAGAAGTTTAAATTGCTGATTGTGGACGACAACGAAGAAATTATCAACCTTTTGAAATCGACATTCGAAGCATTTTATACAATAGAATTTGCTATTAACGGAAAAGAAGGACTTGAAAAAGCAGCAAAGTTTCAGCCGGATATTATACTTTCCGACTTGATGATGCCAGTGATGTCAGGTTCGGAAATGTTGGTGAAATTAAAGTCGAACATCGAAACCAGCCATATTCCCGTGGTTATGATTACAGCTAATACATCCGATCAATACCTGATAGAAGGCTTGCAATTTGGAGCCGACGATTATATTACCAAGCCATTTAACCTGAGGCATTTGGTTATCAGGTGCAATAACCTGGTTCGGTCGCGCAAACTTCTTAAAGACAAATACAGCAACGAATTAAGCAATAATCTGGAGCTAATTACGCACAATAACTTAGACCAGGAATTTATGGAAAAGGTTGTGTTGATAGTTGAGAAAAATATTGATAAAGAGGAATTTACTATCGATACATTAGCTTCCGAAATGAATATCGGTCGCAACAAAGTGTATTCCAAAATTAAGGGTATAACCGGCATGACTCCAAATGACTTTATACAAAATATAAAGCTTAAAAAAGCAGCATTTTCGCTCCGTAATAACCCTGAATTGACAATTGCCGAAATAGCTTACCAGTTTGGTTTTGGTACGCCGCAGTATTTTAGCAAGTGCTTCAAAAAGAGTTTTGGGCTTACTCCTTTGGATTACCGGAAAGAAGGAAAAGCAGAAGATTGATGTTCTGAACTGAATGAACCAAAAATGTCCGATGTTATTCGCATTGGACATTTTTTATTTTCTCGCATTGAATCAGACATTAAACAATCGGAATATATGAAAAGTACAAAAGTGTAATAATTTGAGGTGGGTTGTAACTACTTTTGCTACTGAAAAAATACCATAAAAATCACTTATTTTGTTTCCAATGAAAAGGACCTACTTATTCCCTCTATTCATGTTGTTTTTAATATGCCATTGCATTGAAATCAACTCACAGATTCTCACTCCGCCGCTGAGTAAACTCCCACGTATAAATGGTGCCAAAGTTTTTGGCGTTCGTCCCAATTCCCCTTTACTTTTTAAAATAGCAGCTGCCGGTGAAAAACCCATTAAATACGAGGTAAAAGGTTTGCCCAATGGATTACAATTGAATACCGAAACTGGTTTAATTACTGGCAAGCTGTCCAAACGAGGTGATTATCTGATGCAAGTAAAAGTGTCCAACAGTTTAGGCAAAGCAGAGCGAAGTTTGACCATAAAAGTAGGTGACAAAATTGCACTTACACCACCAATGGGTTGGAACAGCTGGAACTGCTGGGGAAGAGACGTTTCGAAAGCAAAAGTGCTCAGTTCGGCACAGGCAATGATAGATAAAGGCCTGATAGATCATGGTTGGAATTATATAAATGTTGATGATGCCTGGGAAGGCCAACGAGCCGCTGATGGCACAATTCAGACCAACGACAGTTTTCCTAACATGAAAGGTTTGGGCGACTGGTTGCATGCAAGAGGTTTGAAGTTTGGAATTTACACGGCGCCGGGACCCAAAACCTGCCTCGGATTTATAGGCTCTTATCAACACGAATTGCAGGACATGACCACTTATGCTGGTTGGGGTGTGGATTATGTAAAATCCGATTGGTGCTCGTATAGTGGAATTTTTGATCAGGAAAAAGATACTTCATTGGCTGCTTACAAGAAGCCGTATTTGAAAATGTATGATGCTATAAAGGCTCAAAACCGCGATATCTATTACAGTGTTTGTCAGTATGGTATGCGGGAAGTTTGGAAATGGGGCGAAAGTGTTGGTGCTAACTCATGGCGTACAACCGGCGATATTGAAGATTCTTGGGAAAGTATGCATGAGATTGGTTTCAATCAGTATTTTATGTATCCCTACGCTAAGCCCGGACATTGGAACGACCCCGATATGCTGGTGGTGGGCAATGTGGGCTGGGGCAAAAATCTGCACCCTACACGCCTTACTCCCGACGAACAATATACCCACATCAGTTTATGGAGTTTACTTGCTGCACCGCTTTTGCTGGGTTGCGACCTGGCAACATTGGATGATTTTACGCTGAGTTTACTTACCAACGACGAAGTACTCGATATCAATCAGGATCCACTTGGGAAGCAGGCTAGACGTGTTTATTGTAACCGTTCGCGGTATAAATTTCACTTGTATGCCAAAGAGTTGGAAGACGGTAGTGTGGCGTTGGGCATTTTTAATCTGATGAATTATAGCTTAAGCTACAACGATATTTCGCTTTCGCAAATGGGTTTAAAGGGTGGAATGATTCGTGACTTGTGGCGCCAGCAGGATTTAGGGGTATTTGATGATATTCTTAAAGTTAAAATTCCCGCACACGGAGTGCTGCTTTACAAAATATCGAAAGTTGAAAATAAAAAATAATAGAATAAAACAGCATAAAAAAATAATCAATGAGAACATTCACCATCAGCCTTTTAATAGCGTTGTCCTTTTCGTTATTTGCAAAATCGACTTTAAAAAAAGCGAAAGTAACTGCTACAGCTGCGCAAGTAGTTCTATATCCGGCTCCAGCGGGAATGGCTGCCTCGCCAGACTATTCGGTTACTGTAAACGGGCAACCTACATTTGTCTACACTACCAAAGTCAGAACCTGTGTTCACCGTCCTGTAAGGGCTATGGGAATGAGTTATTTTGATTGTAAGGAGAGTGCTACAGTAACAGTTAATGCGAATGTGTCAATGGAAAATGCTGTCATTCGCCCCAAATCTTATGGCATCAAGCCTGTTATAAATGGCAAGTCCATCACTTTTACACTGCGTAAAAATCAGAAAGTCACAATAGAACCCAATGGTTATGATTATGACGCAATTGCCATTTTTGCCAACGCCTTGGATGCAAACCCACCACAAGAAAATGACCCCAATGTTATCTATTATGGCACTGGCATTCACAATGTGGGAGTGGTAAAACTTTCGAGTAACAAGACTGTTTATCTTGCAGGTGGATCGGTGGTGAGAGGACGCTTTGACGCTAGCGGCGTTAATAATTTAAAAATCCTTGGTCACGGAATGATTGACCACAGCCAGGATACCATAGAATCGAGGTTTATCAGATTACACAAATGTTCGAACGTCATTGTTGACGGACCGATACTTTTCGACGGTTGGGGTGGGGCATTTAACTCACTTACCTGCAATAATGTTAGCATTTCGGATGTAAAGTTAGTCGGGAAATCGGCAGACGGCATTAGCATGGATGCCTGTAATAATTACCTCGTTGAGAATTGTTTTATCAGGAATCACGATGATGCGATTGTTGTAAAATCGAAATATGGAGTTGGCAATGTCAGGGGCATCACAGTACGCAATTGCATTATATGGAGTGATAGAGCTCAAGCATTGGAAATTGGTTTCGAACTCCAAACTGCGCTAGTGGACAGTATTATATTTAAAAACATCGACATCATTCACGCCTACGGAAATAATGCCATTTCTATCCATAACGGCTCGCAAGCGGTGGTCTGCGACATACTTTTTGAGGATATACGCATTGAGGATTTGGATGCCACTTATTGCAAACCCGTTTCAACGCCGAGCACCTATATTCTTCTGCTTGAAATAGGAAAATCAAAATGGTCAAAAACAGGAGGACAGGGCAATATCCATAATATTTACTTCAAGAACCTTTCCGTGACCACAAAGCCAGGCTCGCAATTTCCAGTTTCTAGCTTTGTGGGTTATGACGCAGACCATATCGTTGATACGGTCACTTTTGAGAATTTCACTATTGATGGCAAAATCATCAAGAATATTACCGACGGAAATATCGAAGTAAAATCGGCTGATTTTGTAAAGAATATTACTTTCCTGAACACAAATAAAAAATAACAACACAAAATCCAATGAAAAAAACACTACTTTTTGTGGCTACATTCTTCTGCGCTGCACAAGCATTTTCGACAATACGATTAGTTCCAGGTGGCTATTCGACCATTCAGGCGGCATTAACCGCATCAGTTTCCGGTGATACTATTCAAGTTGCTGCTGGAACTTATACTGAAAAAAATCTCACTTTAGGCACTGTTAAATCTGTCACGCTAAAAGGTGCCGGAATTGGGCAAACCATTGTACAGGCTTTTGCCACCCCAAATAATACCCCCGCAGCAAGTTGCAGTGTGTTTAATATAGATGGCGCTTATTCATCGGCAATAAGTATTACGCTGCAAGATATGACCATACAAAATGGATATAATTCAAGTAATGGCGGGGGAATAAGATTCACCAATACAGGAACAGTAGCCCCAACATTGAATTTTACGAATTTGAAGATAGCCAACAATATTGGTTTGGCTGGAGGTGGAATTTATATTAGTGGATATGCATCTACGACCATATTAGGATGTAATATAACTGGAAATACAGGTTCTTCCATAACTGCCGGTAATGGTGGTGGAATTTATATCTCTCCAGGTACAAACAAACTGCTGAGCGCCACCATTAAAAACAGTACCATATCTTTCAATACATCGGGTTACCTCGGTGGAGGCATGATGGTACAATGTTCAGGTGATGCAACTAACGTAATTTCCAATCAGTTAAATCACAGTTTAATTATTCAAAATACAACTATTTATAAAAACAGATGCATAACTGCAACAAAATCGGGCGGCGGTATTGAATTCAGACAAGCTGGAAGTTCTAGCACCTATTGTTCGCATACTGTAAAGCTAAATCATTGTACCATAGTAGCTAATACAACCAACGGTGGAACAGGAGGTGATGGAGTTTGTTTTGAAAATAATTATAATACCACTTTAATTATGAACAACTCCATCGTTATGGGTAATAGCGGTGCAACAACTTATCCATCTCAAATAGGTATTCTGGCAAGTTCGCAAGCGAAACTTTTGAATGGCGGAATAAACAATAATATTATAGGAATATGGGTTGGTTCAGGTTCTGCGAATACGATTACCACTGCTAACAATAATAAATTAGATGCGGTGATTGCTAACTTGGCTTTTCCAACGCTTGATAACAATGCTTTATCTACTGATGCTACGCCTGTGTTATTGATTGGTTCAAGTAGTGTTGCCAAAGATTTTGTTGGCATTGATAATATTCCACTTATAAATCAAATAGCAAATGACCAAATTGGAAATCCTCGTTATGGAAATAAAGATGCTGGTGCTTACGAATATAATGCAAGTCTTGCCGTAACAGCGTCCGCAACTGCGGGTGGTTCTGTTACTTCGGGAGTCGGTAATTATGCTTCAGGAGCATTGGCTAACTTAGTGGCTGTTGCCAATTCCGGTTTCAGTTTTATCAACTGGACGGAGAATGGAACAGCAGTTTCAACCAACGCCACCTACACTTTTACGGTATCGGCAGAACGGAATTTGGTGGCTAATTTTTCTGAAACAGGCTTAACTATTTCAGCTACGGCAGGAACAGGTGGCGCTATCACTTCGGGTGCAGGAAATTATATAGTAAGTGCAACAGCCACATTGGTAGCCACTGCTAATTCCGGTTATCGTTTTGCGAACTGGACAGAGAATGGCACATTAGTTTCAACAAATGCATCATACAGTTTTACGGTGTCAACTACTCGTACTTTAGTTGCTAATTTTGTAAAAACCTTTGTCATTACTGTGCTTAAAAACATAAGCGGACAGTTCAATATGGTAACAGGAGCAGGAACCTACGACGTAAATGCCACTGTTACTTTGGTTGCTCTTCCCAAATCCGGTTATCATTTTGACAACTGGACTGATGCAGATGGAGTAAAATCTACCAATTTGAGTTATCAATTTACAGCTACTGCCGATTATTCAATTACCGCCAATTTTACCGCTGATCCGGGGACGTTGGCGAATATGTTTTATTCCTATACTTCGGGTGCATCAGACTATTTCTATGTGTATGAAAAAGTGAATGATAATGGTGTATATCGCCAATTTAAAATATCTCATGTTGTAAGTGCGCCTATTAACTGTAATCTCTGGAGGATTCTTGATAGCTATTTTGTGCAGTACAATGGGTCAACGATGACACAGTTTCAGCAAATTCTCACCGCGGGCGAAAATGAACTTGCGTTTAAAACAAATCGTGCTGGTGTGGTTGAGTTTACAGGCGGATTTCATGGTGATGAACGTATAGATTTAGACCCATTAAGTTATGTGCGTTTTTATGCCAATGGTTCACTCGTTTCTTTGAGCAGTTCCATTCCTTTAACTGCTTGTTCGTCATTTTATTACCAACAATATTCTTCGGTGCATCAAACCGGTACAGGACCCAAAACCGCACCATACACTGATTATTTTCCTGTTCCTGGAAATCCAATTGATAGTTATCATACCAAAAAAACGGTGTTTGAAAATAACGGATTTACTACATACAATAGTTTCAAATGGCTAAATGTTGTGCCTATTAATACATTTTATTATGGTATATTTTGTGTGAATAAAGACATTACAACTCAGGGTACAAACGATTATGGTACTACAGAAGTATTTGACCAGTTGAGTGTAAACCGGCTTAATTCAGATAAACAAAAAATCGTTATGGTAAATCCAACAATGGGCACTACGGTAATTTGCAATTCATTTATAAATCTTTTTCCATATAGTCCAACTTTGTCAGCATATATTTTAGATAGCAATGTTTATCACAAGTATTATAGTAGCTTGGGTAAGCCAACTTTCCAGATTGGAGATAGTTGTAGTTTTACAGCCACAATTTCGTTTGATTATTTACCCATAACTACAAATGTACAAAAAGTATCCGGTAGCAATCGGGTCAAGATAACATCTATGAATGGTTTACTTCAAGTTGATGGACTTTTACCAAATGAGAAATTTTGTGCCTATAATATCTCTGGAATACTTGTAAATGAGGGTGGTTATGAGAAAAATAGTGTTTCTTTGATATCAAATCAATTATACATCCTTCGACTCGAATTAAAAGAGGGAATTAAATCAATGAAGATAAAAGCTTAATTTGATAACACCAAATGAAATATAAACTACGAATTCTAATCCTTTTTTTTGTGCTGAGTTTTCCATTGAAAGCCCAACAGATAAAGCTCAACACCAATGTAAAAGACTGCTATGCCCGTTTTGATAACAACAAACTGGTTGTGGGCAATAGTAAAATGGAGCGTACATGGCGTTGGACGGGAAAAGGATTGATAACTTCCTCATTACTAAATAAAACTACGGGTAAGGAGTGGTGTAATGTAAATCCAAAAATTGGTTCCGATTGGCAATTGCCGGCAATAAAGGAACTTCCCGAAGGGAAAATTCTGAAGTTGGAAGCAAGAGAGAGCGACGACGAAAAATTCGCTGCTTCGCACCTGCAAGTAGTTGCCGAAGTTGAATATCCATCGCTGAAAACAACGGTGAAGTATGAAGTTTGGATATTTCCTGCAACTTCTGGTGTAAGGACGCAATTGTTTGTAAAGTCGAAACAAACTTTTGATATAAAAAGCGAGAGTACAGGTATTCCGTCCTCCGAAATGTCGGTTGTAAAAGCTTCTGAACCTGATTCTTTGTCCGATGCAGCCAAAAATGTTATTGATAATAATCTGAAAACATTTTACAGAACAAAAGCGGTAAAAAACCTGAATACGCCATTCAATTATGTGGTGTTGGATTTGGGCAAAGAAAGAAAAATCGAAACTGTTGGATTGAGTCAACTTCAGGACTATCGTGTATTGGGATATGTGAATAAATGCGCTGTGTACGCTTCCAACAATCCCGAAAAATGGGATACAACTCCTATTGGCGTTGCCGATTTGAATCGGTCACACTATTTGCAATATATAAGTTGTACGCCTACAAAAGCCCGATACATACGAGTAACCGCACTCCCAACTTCTGTCGTCAATTTATATGATTATAAAACGTCCATTGCTGAAATTCGTGTTTTCGATACCGAACATCCAGTTCAGCAAACAGAAGAACTTGTGGTGGAACAATTACCTGTAAATGCCAACGGTTTTGTGCGGCGTGGAATGGGGTATTATGCTGATACACAATGGCGCAATAGTCTGGAATATCCTTTTTTAAGGGAGGATTCCAAACAATCCTCATTTAAAACAGAGCTTTGGGATTGGAATAATATTTTATCCATTGAAGATAAAAATGAAGGGTTTTGTTTGATAAAAGAATCCCACAAAACGGTATTGCAAAAAGGTCATTATACGGGCGGTTTCGTTTGTGCTGCAAACGGAATCAGCACTACAGGTTGGGGAATAGCACCCAATGAAATCACCGACGAGTATAAAAAATGCTGGGCAAACTGGACTGTTTTGTACCAGGGACAAGACGACGAACGTCAATTGGCCATAAAGACATTCGACCGCAAGCGCTTCCCGAACACTTTGCCGGGGCATCATAAAATTTATGCTTGTAGTTGGGGCAATAGCGACCACCCCAAAAGAGGAGCCAAAGATTGAGCATTGGAATGCAATGTGTTACCTGAACTCGATGCA
>Ga0247841_10013202_pt1 | contig 10608 bp, 9 predicted proteins | sample LaCruzMarch2015__2_FD_192410 | JGI IMG/M metagenome (GOLD analysis project Ga0247841, IMG submission 192410) | Freshwater microbial communities from meromictic Lake La Cruz, Castile-La Mancha, Spain - LaCruzMarch2015_18m | ecosystem: Environmental > Aquatic > Freshwater > Lake | place: Spain...
AAAGTATAGAAAGTGAGCCCTTTTGTTTGGCACACGGGTGTAAATAAGAAAATGAGCATAAAGTCATGAAAACTGTTGGATTAACTTACGATTTAAAAACCGATTATAAATTTAAAGAGGGAGATCCGCTAGATGCTAACGCGGAATTTGATTCTTTATCAACTATTGATGTTATCGCCGATGCAATTGCGGCTAACGGGTTTAAGGTTAAGAAAATCGGTAATGCCGCCAATTTGTTGGAAAAAATCGACCATCTCGGAGTGGATATTGTTTTTAATATCTCCGAGGGCTTAAGTGGGAGAAACCGGGAATCCCAGGTACCCATTTTGCTGGAAATGGCCGGCGTCCCTTTTGTGGGTGCAGACGCCTTAACTTTGGGGCTTACTCTGGATAAGGTAATGGCCAAGAAAATTTTTATTGCCGAAAAAATCCCTACTCCTAAATTTTTTGAGGTTAGTTCTGCTGAGGGCTTAATTGACCAGGATCATTGTGAGTTTCCCTTAATTGTTAAGCCGCGTTTTGAAGGTTCCTCCAAGGGGTTGAGTGAAAGTTCGCGCGTCGCAAATAGCGAAGAGCTTAAGAAGCAAGTTGATTTCATCGTCAAAACCTATAAGCAGCCGGCTTTGGTTGAAGAATTTATCTCCGGGCAGGAATTTACCGTGGCTATCGTCGGTAATGAAAACCCGGAAGTGATGCCGGTAGTCCAGATAAAAATAGACGGAAAATTAAAATTAAATGATAAATTTTATACTTTTGCGCGGATTACCTCCGACCGCCTGGAGTATATCTGCCCGGCTAAGATTACCAGCGACCTGAAAAAAAAGCTGGATGAGCTGGCTTTAAAGGTTTATCGGGCAGTAGAATGCAGGGATTTTGGCAGAGTTGATTTCCGGGTGGACAATTCCGGCAATCCCTATGTCTTAGAAATAAACCCGCTGCCTTCCTTGTCTACGGAGGATGTTTTTATGCTGGTGGCTAAAAATATCGGGATTACTTATGAACAAATGGTGGGCAAGATCTTAAATAGCGCCCTTGCCAGAAATGGATTAAATTAAATGCGGGTTGCCTTAACCTATAATTTAAAAAAGAAAGATCCCGGCAAACCCGCGGATTATTTTTCCGAGTGCGATTCCGAGGAAACGATTAATTCCGTGGTCAGCGCGCTTAAAACCAAGGGGCATTCGGTCGATGCCATCGACGTGGAATACCCGGCTTTATTTTCATATTTTAGAAAAAATCGGGTGGACATGGTATTTAATATTGCCGAAGGTAAACACGGCCGTTTCCGCGAAAGCGAAGTACCGGCGGTATTAGATTATTTAAATATACCCTATACCGGTAGTGACACATTCTCTTTAGCTTTGGCATTAAATAAGACTTTGACCAAAAAGATCCTCAAGGCTGAGAATATTCCTACTCCCAATTTCCAGCTCTTTATAAAAGGAGACGAGGTATTAGACCCGGATTTAAAATTTCCGCTGATTGTTAAACCCAATTGCGAGGGTTCCGCCAAGGGGATTAATAAAACAAATGTGGTGGATAACCCGCAGGCCCTAATGATCAAGGTGAGGGAGTGTATTAATATCTATCGTCAGGAAGCCTTGGTTGAGGAGTTTATCGATGGTAAAGAGCTGACGGTAGGGATTCTGGAAAACGGTAAAACCCGGGTGCTGCCGATTTTAGAGATCGATTTTTCTAATTGTCAAAAAAGCGGAGAGTATTTTTATTCCTGGAAGATGAAAGAATTCCAGGGTAATCATGAGCTGGGATTGGTCCCCGAATTCCATTGCCCGGCCAGGCTGGATAAAGATACCGAAGAAAAGGTCAAAGACGTTGCTTTGCGTACACACCGGGCCGTAGGGTGTTTGGATATTTCCCGCACGGATATCCGTTTGGATAAATTCAATGTGCCTTATGTTTTAGAAATTAATCCCTTACCGGGGCTAGACCCCAAGGAATCTAATTTCCCGATTATGGCTTATGCTGCCGGGATGAAATATGAAGATCTTATTGAGGCCATACTTTTAAGTGCCTCGGAAAGGAATAGGGTTTAAATTGGCTAATCCCGAAAGCTTGGAAAATGTGAAAGTGCAAGTAGAAGCTCCCGTTATTGGCCGGCCTCCCAAACGTTCCCGGGATTATCAGCAGATCTCTCTTTACAAAGATGTTAATCCCCTGGATTGGGAAGATTGGCATTGGCAGTTGCGGCACAGAATCAGGAGCAAGGAAGAATTGGCCCAGATTATTAAGCTTACTCCGGAGGAGGAGAAAGGTATTGATAAAGCCAAAGGTAGGCTGGCGATGGCGATCACTCCTTATTGGGCCAGCCAAATTGATGCTGACGATCCTAATTGTCCCATCCGCCGGCAGTCGGTTCCGGTTAATGATGAATTTTCTGTTTCTCCCCATGAAATGGCGGATCCCTGCGCTGAGGACCGGGATTCTCCGGCACCGCACCTAGTCCACCGTTACCCGGACAGGGTCCTTTTATTAGCGACGGAACATTGCGCGATGTACTGCCGGCATTGTACCCGCCGGCGCTTGGTGGGGGATCATGAAGAAAAAGACGCCAACCCCGAAACTAAATTTGATGCAGCGATCGAGTACATTAAAGCTAACCGTAAGATCCGGGATGTATTGATTTCCGGAGGTGATCCACTTACTTTGGAAGACGACGCATTGGAATCTTTAGTTTCAAAAATTCGGGCGATATCGCATGTCGAATTACTGCGCATCGGTACACGTATCCCGGTAACTTTGCCCCAACGGATCACTGAAAATTTAGTCCAGATGCTTAAAAAATATTCACCGATCTGGATGAGCATCCATTTTAACCATCCTAAAGAAATCACCAAGCGCTGTAAAAATGCCTGTGATCTGCTTTCCGAAAGCGGCATCCCCCTGGGCAGCCAATCCGTGCTGCTCAAAGGAATTAATGACCGGCCATTTATTATGAAGCGCCTGGTGCATGACCTTTTGCAAATCCGGGTCAGGCCGTATTACATTTATCAGTGTGACCCGGTCAGGGGCACGCAGCACTTCCGTACTCCGGTAGCCACCGGAATAAATATTATCGAGAAATTACGCGGACATACCTCCGGTTATGCTGTCCCGACCTACGTTATCGATGGGCCCGGTGGCGGCGGGAAGATCCCTGTGGGGCCGAACTATATTCTTTCTCAGGCCAAGGGTAAATATGTATTGCGCAATTACAAGGGCAAGATTTACACCTACCTGGAATAATTTTTATTTAACCTTTCGAGTTGATAAAAAACTACGAGGAAGTTAGTCTCTAACTTAATCTATTGATGAAAATAAGCGCATTTGCAATTGGCGAGATCGTTTTAGGCAAGCATAATGTTAAAGAAACCCGGTTGGATCAGGCGGATAAATTGGTGCAAGCCAAAAAGAAAACCTATCCTCAGGTAGAAGTGGTCGGCCAGGAGGGGGCTTTTGAGGCAGATGTAATTATTGTTCCCGCCGAGGCCAAGATGGATTTGATTCTTCAGGATCTGGATTTTGTGGAGACGCGCCTGGGGAAAGCTCCGGCGGAGAATGAAAAAACAATTTTAAATAAAATGAAGGCGGCCTTGGAAAAAGAAGAGCTTATTTCCAGTGTAGGCCTGAGCGCTGCGGAAAAGGAAGTTATTTCCGGCTATGGTTTATTGACACTTAAGCCGGTGGTCGTGATTAATAAAGAAGAGCTGCTTGATATGGGAAGCTTAATGGCTAAAGTTTTAGCGCAAAGCGGTTTTATTTGTTTTTTGACCGTCGGAGACAAAGAAAATCGCGCCTGGGTAATTAAACAGGGCACAACTGCCTGGGAGGCAGCCGGAGCGATCCATTCCGATATTCAGCAAGGTTTTATTCGCGCTGAAATTATCAGCTTTGCCGATTTTATCGCTTGCGGAGGGGAGACTCAAAGCAAACAGGCAGGAAAAATGCGCTTGGAGTTAAAAGATTACATTATGCAGGATGCGGATTTAGTTAATTTCCGGTTCAATAAGTAAATTCTCAAGGTTAAGGAAAAGCAGCAATGGTGAAGATCAAGCGGGCACTGATCAGTCTTTCAGATAAGAGCGGAATCGTGGAGCTTGCTCGGGAATTAATCGGCTTGGGAGTTGAAATTATTTCTACCGGTGGTACGGCAAAGCTCCTGCGTGAAAATAACATTCCAGTTGTAGAAGTTTCTGCTTATACGGGTTTTCCCGAAATGCTCGACGGCCGGGTAAAAACTCTGCACCCGAAGATCCACGCCGGCTTACTGGCTTTACGCAATAACCCTGAACATCTGCAAAAATTAATTCAACAGAATATCGGGTTGATCGATATGCTCGTAGTTAATTTGTACCCCTTCCAGAAGGTCATCCAAAAACCCCAGGTGGAGATTACCGAAGTTATCGAGAACATTGATATTGGCGGACCGGCGATGCTGCGTTCGGCGGCTAAGAATTATCAGTCAGTAGCGGTAATTTGCGACCCTCGGCGCTATTCCCAGGTTATTGCCCAGTTGAAGAAGAACAAGGGTTGCCTGCCTGAAGATTTTATGCGGCAATTAGGCATTGAGGTTTACGGGCATACCAGCAAATATGACGCGGCAATTTATAATTATTTGAGCGAGTATTTTAAAATCAACCCGACCAGCGAAGATTTTCCCCAAGAGCTGGTCTTGGCTTTTGAAAAAATCCAGGATTTACGCTACGGCGAGAACCCGCACCAAAAAGCCGCTTTCTACCGGGAAAAAGGCAAGAGCGCGGGGCTAATTAATTTCAAACAATTGCAAGGCAAGGAACTTTCTTTTAACAATATCTTAGATCTTAATTCCGCGGTTGAACTGGCCAAGGAGTTTAAAAATCCGGCGGTTGTGATTGTGAAGCACAACAATCCTTGCGGTGTGGCCGAAGATAAAGAGTTAGCCAGAGCCTATCTTGGCGCCTGGAAAGCGGACAAGCTTTCGGCATTCGGTGGTATTGTCGCCTTAAATCGGAAGCTGGATTCTAAAACCGCTAAACAGGTAATTAAAAGCGGATTCCTGGAGTGCATTATTGCCCCGGGTTTTGATCCGGGGGTCCCGGAGCTATTTAAAGAAAAGAAAAATTTACGCCTGCTTGAGCTAAAAGATTGGGGGACGGATAATGATTTGCAGATGAAACGGGTTTCCGGCGGCATGCTCTTAGAGGCGGCGGATTCTCTTACTCTGGATACTCTCAAGCTTAAAGTTGTAACGCGGAAAAAACCCAGCAAAGCCCAAATGCAAACCTTGCTCTTTGCCTGGAAGGTAGCTAAACACGTAAAATCCAACGCGATTGTCCTGGCCGCAGGCACCCGCTCCGTGGGGATCGGCGCCGGGCAAATGTCCCGCGTAGATTCGGTAATGATCGCCAGAAGCAAATCTTCTAAACTCAGCAAGAACTGTTGCCTGGCTTCAGATGCTTTCTTCCCCAAAGCGGATGCGATATCCTGGGCGCATAAAGCCGGAGCGCAAGCCATCATCCAGCCAGGAGGCTCGATTGCCGATAGCGAGATTATTGCTGCTTGCGATAAGTATAAAATTGCCATGGTGACTACAGGCATCAGGCATTTCAAGCATTAATGCATGACCTACCCGGAAGTTAATAAATACCTAAACTCCCTAGCCAATTACGAAAAAAATATAAATTATTCTTATCCCAAAACACTTAAGCTTGCGCGGATTCAGGATTTTCTTTTCCTGATTGGCAATCCCCAGCAATCCCTGCGGATTATTCATATCGCCGGAAGCAAGGGCAAGGGTTCAACTTGCGCTTTGGTTGCTTATATCCTGCGGGCCTCAGGTTTTAGCGTTGGGCTCTACACTTCGCCGCATTTAAACGATTTCCGGGAGAGGATCCGGATTCTTTTGCCTTTAGCCAGCAAGCGCAAAAAGGCCCCCGGAGATTTTGAAGGCTTGATCCCTAAAAAAGCGCTAGTCAAGCTGGTCCAGGAATTAAGGCCGGCGATTATGCGATACAATCGTAATTCAAAACAGGGAGAGCTTTCGTTTTTTGAGGTTTATACCGCTCTGGCTTTTTTGTATTTTAAACAAAAGCGCGTTGATTTTGTGGTGCTGGAGACCGGTCTGGGAGGCAGGCTGGATGCTACCAATGCCGCCGGTTCCCTGGTCTGCGGAATTACCCCCTTGAGTTTGGAACATGTTGAAAAATTAGGCCATACTTTAGCCAAGATCGCCGGTGAGAAAGCGGGAATTATCAAGCAGAAGAGGGCGATTGTAATTTCGGCGCATCAGGAGAAAGAAGCTGCCGGGGTAATTGGAGATCGCTGCAAGAAATTTCAAGCTCAACTTTATGCGGTGGGCAAGCAGATAAAATATTCTGTTTCTAAAAAAGGGCTGACAATTAAAGGCCTAAGAAACAGTTACCAAAATTTACGCTTAAATCTTTTGGGAGCCCATCAGGCCGCTAATGCTGCTTTAGCCGTGGGGCTGGTTGAGGCTTTGAGTTTTTACGGGGTTAAGCTAAAAGCCAACTCTATTCGGCAGGGAGTTGGTCAAGCCGTTTGGCCGGGGCGATGCGAGGTGGCCGGCAGAAATCCTTTGATTATCTTAGATGGCGCGCAAAATTCGGCTTCCGCGCAGGTTTTAAGGAAAACCATCGAAGATGATTTTAAATACCGGAAACTTATTTTGGTTTTGGGGATTTCAGCGGACAAGGATATTTCCGGAATATGTAAAAAACTGGAGCCAATCGCCGATGAGATCATCCTTACCCGTGCCGCCACTTCCCGGGCAATTGATCCGGCTAAATTAGCCGGTTATCTCAAAAGAAAACTACATTTGACGCAAAGCGTAAAAGAAGCTAAACTTTTAGCCGGGAGCTTAGCCGGTAAAAAAGACCTGATCTTAGTCACTGGTTCATTATTTGTGGTGGGAGAATTTAGAGATGTGGGAAAATAATTTGCTTGATACGATCGTTGCGATTTCTACTGCTTTGGGGGAGGGCGGCATTGGTATTGTGCGCTTAAGCGGTAAAGGAGCCCTGGCAGTAGCCAATAAAATCTTCGTGGGCCAGGGCAAAAAGAAACCGACAGATTTTAAAAGTTACTCGCTGCATTATGGCAAGATTGTTGATGGCCAGAAAATTATTGATGAGGTGATCTTAAGCGTGATGCGGGGTCCTAAGTCTTATACCCGCCAGGATGTGGTGGAAATAAATTGCCACGGCGGCAGTTTGTCTTTGGGCAGGATCTTGGACCTGGCGCTTAAATCCGGTTGCCGTTTAGCGTCACCGGGCGAGTTTACCAGGAGAGCGTTTTTAAATGGCCGGATCGATTTGGCTCAGGCCGAAGCCGTAGTTGATATTATCCGGGCTAAAACAGATTCCGCGCTTAAAGTAAGTTTAGCGCAGCTAAGCGGTAGTTTGTCTCAGGAAATCAATAAGATCCGTCGGTTACTGCTGGGGATTTTGGCTTTACTTGAGGCAAATATTGATTTTCCCGAAGAAGGCCTTCCGGCGCAGGATTTGGCTAAAATCGCACCCAGCCTGGCCTCGATTGATGCGCAGCTAAAGGCATTGTTAGTGGGTGCTTCCGGCGGCAGGATCTTGCGGGAAGGCCTGCATGTGGTTATTTGCGGAAAGCCCAACGTGGGGAAATCCTCGCTTTTAAACGCCTTGCTGAAGAAGGAGCGCGCCATTGTCACTCCGGTTGCCGGGACTACGCGCGATACCATTGAAGAGCTAATTGATATTAAAGGTATCCCGGTAAGGATTGTGGATACTGCCGGGATTCTTAAGCCGCGCAATCTGATCGAGCAGAAAGCAGTGCGCCTTGCCCGTAAACAAATTAACTTAGCGGACCTGGTCATTATTTTATTTGATGCCAGCAATAAACTGGATCAGGCCGACCGCAAATTGATCAAGGAAATAAAAAATAAAAAAGTAATCGCGGTAATTAATAAAATCGATTTAAAAACCCGGATTCAAAAAGAGGAGATTGCTGCGGGTTTTCCCCGGGTGGTGGAGATCGCGGCTAAATCCGGGAGAAATTTAAATCTTCTGGAGGAGGCCATTTATAATTTTGTTTATCAGGGGAAGCTCCCCGGCCCGGAGTTTATACTGGTAAGCAATCTTAGGCATATTCAGGCCCTGCGGGATGCCCAGAAGTTACTGGAACAAGCTCGGTTTGGCCTGGCGGATAAATTGCCCCTGGAATTCATCGTGCAAAACTTAAAAGACGCCGGCGTGAATTTAGACAGAATCTTGGGTACTAATTTATCTACAGACCTCCTGGATAGAATTTTTGCGGATTTTTGTATCGGAAAGTAAAAAACGGCTTGCAGAAAGAGGGTTTTCATTAGATAATACCCTAAGCAATTTTATCGTTTAATTAAGGGTTTTAGATGAATAAAGCAAAGATTGAAAAAGCGGTGCGCCAGATTTTAGAAGCAATCGGGGAAAATCCGCAAAGAAAAGACCTCTTGGAAACTCCGCGGCGCTACGCCGAAATGTGTGAGGAGATATTTTCCGGGGTTAAGCAGGATCCGGAAAAAGAGTTAGAAGTTATTCTTGATCAGAAGCACCATGAAATTATCCTCTTGCGTGGTATACCGTTGTATTCTGTTTGCGAACATCACCTCTTACCCTTTTTAGGCAAGGCCAATATCGCCTATATTCCCAAGAACGGCCGGGTAACTGGATTAAGCAAGCTGGCCCGGGTAGTGGATATTCTGGCGCACCGGCCGCAGGTTCAGGAAAGATTAACTACGCAGATTGCCGAAATTGTGATGAATAAATTAAAACCTTTGGGAGTAATGGTGGTTATTGAGGCAGAGCACTTATGTATGTCGATGCGCGGAGTAAAAAAACCCGGGACGATGACGGTAACCAGCGCCGTGCGTGGGATCTTTAAAGAGAATGAAAAGACTCGCTCTGAGGCGTTGGCTTTAATGCGCCAGTAGGAGCGGTTGGAAAGGGAGAGTGGCTTTTGAGAAAAATTTTGTGTTTATTGTTTTCGGCGGTTATTCTATCGGGGTGCGCGACTTATAAGTTTCAGAAGCCGGATGCCTCTTCCCAGGGCTACCTGGTTTATTATGACGGCACGCCGGTTGCAGAATATACTGTGGGAAAGGAAAAATCCCTTCCGGAGTTAAGCCTGGCCAAGGAGCGTTTTAAACGCCGCCGCGTAACGGTTGAGCGTTATTGTAAACAAATGGGTCAGATTGAATCGCGTTTAAAAGAATTCTTTTGGGAGCCCCCGGTAATGATTGCCGGTTTTATCGGCGGAGTTTTGCGCTGGCCGTTTATTGCCGTAGCCGACTATAAATATAATCATAATCCCGCATATAAAGCTAAGGTGGATAAGTCGGAGGAAGAAAAAGAAGCACTGGATACAGCGCGCCAGGACAGCATAAGGAAGAAGCTTGGCGCCTATATTACTGCGGACTTGGCTAAAGAATCCGGCCAAGAGGTTGTCCCTCAAACAGAGGCTTCTTTTGTCCCTGTGGCTGCGCCGGAGGCGATAAAAGAAGTGCCTGTTGCTACCCCGGCTGTCGAATCGGTTACGCCTGTTGCGCCGGAGCCGGCAGAGATTAAACCGGTGGTGGAAGAAGCGCCGGTTGTTGAAGCGCCGGTAATTAAGGAAGTATTAGAGCCGCCGGTAGCGGTGATTACTGCTACTCCGCTCAAAGGTTATTCTCCGCTTAAAGTAAACTTTTCTGCCGCAAAATCGCGTTCTAAATCCGGAAAGATTGTTTCGTATCTTTGGGATTTTGGTGATGGGGATACTTCCACTAAGAAAAATTCTGAGAATACTTATTGGAGCACTACTTTTGGCTCGCGCAGCTTTACAGTCACCCTCTCGGTCAAGGACCAAGCAGGTTCGGTCTCCAGCATTACCTCCAGCATTGAAGTAATCACGCGTTAATTTGCTTTATTTATAACTATACTGATCCGCGGCAAAGGCTATAATCGTGAAAAAGAATAAAATAATTATCCCCATTTTTATAGTGCTTATCGTTACCGCAGCTTCTTTTTACCCGTGTCTTAAGAATAATTTTACCAATTGGGACGATAATTTGTATGTCACCGAAAATAAAGCTATCCGCGCGGCCACGCCGGGAAATTTAAAAAATATTTCCACTTCGTTTTTTGTCACGCACTATCAACCGGTAACCATTTTTTCTTATCTCCTCGAGTACCGCTTCTTCAAGCTAAACCCGTTTAATTACCATCTTACTAATTTTATCCTGCACCTGTTAAATTGCGTTTTGGTGTTCTGGGTAATTTATCTCTTTACTAAAAGCGCTTCGGTTGCTTGTTTAACCGCTGTTTTCTTTGGCATCCATCCGATGCAGGTTGAATCGGTAGCCTGGGTCAGTGAGAGGAAGAATTTATTATGCGCTTTCTTTTTTCTGGGGGCGATGATTAGCTATCTTTATTATCTTGGCAATACCGGGAGATTAAAATACTATTTTTTCTGCCTAGGCTTGTTTATCCTGGCGCTTTTATCCAAGTCGATGGCGATTACCCTGCCCCTGGTACTATTATTATTGGATTATTGTACCCGACGTAAAATAAATCTTGCCGTATTTATCGAAAAGATCCCTTACTTTTTTTTATCGCTGCTTTTGGGGCT
>Ga0247841_10013205_pt1 | contig 10607 bp, 8 predicted proteins | sample LaCruzMarch2015__2_FD_192410 | JGI IMG/M metagenome (GOLD analysis project Ga0247841, IMG submission 192410) | Freshwater microbial communities from meromictic Lake La Cruz, Castile-La Mancha, Spain - LaCruzMarch2015_18m | ecosystem: Environmental > Aquatic > Freshwater > Lake | place: Spain...
AATATTTTTTTAAATTTAATTATTCCCTTACCTTCAATCAACATATTGACGATCCACAAAACCAAACCGATAAAGCCTCCAATCATCAAAAACCAAACTTTACCTGCTCCATACGGATCCAACATGATTGGTAGGAAAAATAGAGGAAAAAGTAAACTAAATATGCGAACATAGTACTTCAATATTTGTTTCATATGTGCAGCATAACAAAAGATATTTCTCGCCACAATATATCAAACCACCTATTTACCGCATATTTATTTAAGCACCGCCAGTGGATCTACTTTTCCTTTCGCTCCAATAATTTCAAAATGCAAATGAGTACCAGTCGATCTTCCCGTACTACCCATTATTCCCAATTTCTGCCCTTGGTTTACTTTCGTCCCTGGTGACACTACAATCGAAGCATTTAACATATGTCCGTATAAAGTTCGATAACCATTACCATGATCTATCACCACATAGTTACCATAACCTCTGCCATCCCAACCTACTGTTACAACCGAACCACTTTGGGCCGCACTAACCTGCGGGTTAGACGAATTAGCAATATCAACACCTGGATGGTACCAAGAAAATCTCTGTGAAATTCGTCCCGATGTCGGCCACATGAAATTACCCTCACCCTTGACACCCGGAATTGGTGCCACCGATCGAAGCGCGTATCTGGTTGTATCAACCACCACCTCTTTCGGCTTAATCCCATCCGGCACAATCAACTCTTGACCAGCCATCAAAGCAAACGTCTCATCATTGGCAAACGAATTAAAAGGATAATCAATGATATTTTGAGCATCAACCTGCAATTTTTTCGCTATACTATATATAGTTTCACCTCGAGATACTTTGTATCGTACCCCCGTCACCGGCATTATTTTTAATATTTGCTTTGGTTTTATCGCATCCACCGACTTCAAATTATTTTCCCAAATTATCGTATCCAAACTCACTCCAAATCTCTGTGCAATCGAGGACAAAGTATCACCATCTTGTACTCTATATTCGACCACCTCACCTTTTGGCAAATCGGAAATCAAAGTATCCGCTCCACCCACTCCTTCCGCTGCCATAATCAAATAGTTACTTCCCATCCCCTCTTTATTTTCACCGCTTTTTATTAACTCTTCTATCTTTCCGGAAAACACAATCGCCACAAACGCCAATAAAGCCATCGAAATATTTATAAAACTTTGCGAAAATCTGCCTCTCTGTCGATACATCGATTTCGTCACCCAATCTTTTATCGCCACCACCCAACCCAACAACATTTTTGATAAATTACCAAGATACTTCCCCTCTTCGAGCCAAAACTCCCGCCACAATTTCTTCTCAATTTCCAAATAACGTTTATTAACAAACATAATGTATTTTACCAAAAAATAACCATAAATTTTTCGAAATCGTGTTTTTTCAAGCCTTCAACGTGCTACGCACATTGACCAGCGCAGAAAAAATATGATGAGAAAAATAGGTTATTTTTTCCCAACATTCTTCAAAAAGTCATCATTATTCTTCGTTTTCTTCATTTGCTCGATAATTATACCCGTTGTTTCTTCATCATTTCCAATGGCATCAAACATTCGTCTTATCGCCATTACTTTTGACAAAGTTTCTTCGGTCAACAGCAAATCTTCTTTTCTGGTACCAGACTTCAAAGCATCCAATGCCGGGAAAATTCTTCTCTCCGACAACTTTCTATCAAGTCTAAGTTCCATATTTCCAGTTCCCTTAAACTCTTCAAAGATCAATTCATCCATTTTTGAACCTGTATCAACCAATGAAGTTCCAATTATCGTTAACGAACCACCATTTTCAATTTTTCTTGCCGCTCCAAAAAATCTCTTTGACGGATACAAAGCCGCTGGATCAAAACCACCTGACAATGTTCTCCCTGAGCTAGGAATCGCCAAATTGTAAGCTCTCGCCAACCTAGTAATCGAATCAAATACCACAAAAACATCTTTTCCAAGCTCAACTAGTCTTTTTGCTCTTTCAATTGCGATCTCCGCTGTTCTCGTTTGTTCCTCTGGTTTTTGATCAAAATGAGACGCTACCACCTCACCCTTGATAAATCTTTGCATATCGGTCACTTCCTCCGGTCTTTCTCCCACCAAAATTGCCATAAGATGTATTTCAGGATAATTAGTCGCAACTCCAGCTGCAATTTCCTTCAATAAAGTTGTCTTACCAGCCTTAGGTGGCGAAACCACCATCCCTCTTTGGCCATAACCAACTGGACAAAATAAGTCCAAAATTCTTGTTGAAAGCATTTCTGCATCAGTTTCTAATTTTATTTGTTTTTGTGGGTAAATAGGCACCAAATCTTTGAAATCTGGTCTATCAAAAGCCGCCGCCAAAGGTAAATCGTTAACACTATCAACTCTTGTCAAAGCCCAATATTTTTCATTATCTTTTGGTGCTTTTGCCGCCCCGATAATCATATCCCCCGGTCGCAGTCCATATCGTCTAACTAGGTTAGAACTTACCACTGCATCTCGTGCACTAGGTATAAATTTAGGTCGAACGAACCCTTGTCCGTCATTCATAATTTCCAATACACCCGTTATAGGCTCGGTTTGAACCTGAGGTGCTGGTTGCTGTACGCGTTGTACCGCTGGTGCAGGCTGTACAGGCTGGGTTGTTTGAGTTGGCTTCAAAATCGCCTCAACTTTATTATTATCAGTTTTATCTGTCATATGTGTGAAAATTTAACATAAAAATGCGCAAATCTTGGGAAACAATTAATTATATCACTTCCCTATACTTTGTCAAGTTTACAAGCTAAACAAGGCCCATTTTACTATCAACGGACTAAATATCGTCGCTACTAGCGACATCACTGTAATTAGTGTGTTTATCGATGGACCGGCGGTATCTTTGAACGGATCGCCGACCGTATCACCTACCACCGCCGCTTTATGCGCCTCACTCCCTGGACCACCAAAAGCACCGTCTTCGATGAATTTCTTCGCGTTATCCCACAAACCACCTGCGTTGGCCATAAACAAAGCAAAGATTATTCCAACCACAATTGAACCTGCGAGGAATCCACCTAACGCATTGGGTCCCAGCAAAAATCCTACCGCCAAAGGTGCTCCAAATGCGCACAATCCAGGCACGATTAACTCTCGTAGCGCCCCTTTTGTCGCAATATCAATACATTTTTGGCTATCGGGCTTGACCTTGCCTTCAATTAAACCTTTTATATCTTTAAATTGTCTTCTAATTTCCCCTACCATCAAAAATGCATTTCTGCTTACCGCCAAAATTGTCAAAGCTGAAAATAGTGGTGGCATCATTCCACCCAAAAACAAACCTATCATCACCCCCGGATTGGTCAAATCCAACACTTTCAAACCTACTGTTTGGGTATAAACCGAGAACAAAGCTAGCACCGTCAGCGCTGCCGCCCCGATAGCAAATCCCTTCGTAATTGCCTTGGCCGTATTTCCTGCCGCATCCAATTTATCACAAACCGCAATTGTTTTTCTATCCTCTCCCCCCGCCTCGGCACATCCCTTGGCATTGTCCACGATCGGTCCATACGCATCCGCACTCACGATCATTCCAGTAACGGCCAGCATTCCTACTGCCGCCAGTGACACTCCAAATACACCGGAAACCCCAAAATAAACAGCGCTAAACCACGCTACCAACATCGCTGCACATATTCCCAATACTGAAGGCAATACTGAAAATAATCCATACGAAAATCCATTCAAAATCAAAATTGCCGGCCCTGTTTGTGCCGCTTTGGCTGTATCCTGAACCGCCTTTTGATCAATATCGGTAAATTTATCGCTTGTGAATCCCAGCACCATACCTGCCAACAAACCGGCAATAGTTGGCACCAAGACTCCCAATGGTTTATCAATTTTAAGCATATAAGTCGCTACATAAGCCAAAATTGCAAAAATAACTGTCGTTGCGATTGTACCTCCATTCAAATTTGCTCCCGGATCTTCACTTTTTTTGTATTTTACCCAAATCATCCCTAGTAGCGAAGCCAAAATTCCCATCGCCCCCAAAAATAATGGATACAGTACATACTCCGGCATTTTGCCATAAAGTTCAAACGCCAAAATCATTACTGCCACCATCGACGCCACATAAGAATCAAAAATATCCGCTCCCATTCCCGCGACATCACCTACATTATCTCCCACATTGTCTGCCACAACTGCAGGATTGCGACTATCATCTTCTTTCAAATTAAATTCAACTTTTCCTACCAAATCCGCTCCAATATCAGCCGTTTTGGTAAATATTCCCCCACCAGCTTTTGCTAACAGTGCTAGAGAACTCGCTCCAAAACTAAATCCAAGTACTATATTTGGATCGCCAAAAATATAATAAAGTAAACTCATTCCAAGTAAAGCCAAACCAACCACTGACAATCCCATGATTGCTCCCGCAAAAAATCCCACCGGAAAAGCACTCTTTACTCCCTTCCTTGCCGCCCAAGCTACCTTTGCATTCGCTCTTGTCGACACATACATTCCCATCCACGCCGCCAAGGCACTACAAGCCGATCCCAAAACATATGCTAAAGCTGTTTTCCAACCCAAACCAAAAAATATTATGATTGCAATTACCCCCGCCAAAGCTACCAATGCCTGAAAAAGTCTTTTCAAATACGCATTCGCCCCCAATTGAATCTCCACCGAGAATTCATTACTTTTAACATTTTTGCTAACTTGTTTATCCAGCCATTTATACAAATACAAGGCAACTATTATCGAAACCAAACCCGTCAGAGGAATTACTGCTTTTATTATATTCATCATGTCTTTATTTTACCATGCCACTCTTCCCCTTTTTTTGCAATTACATCCGCCGCAAAGTTTTTATTTTTTATTGCACCAAAATTTTGATCATTAATATGTTCCAAAATACCACCTACTGCCTCATTTCTTCCCTCTTTTTCTAACTTTTCATAATTTTTATCTATTGTTTGTATCGCCGTTATTCTTTGCCCAGCTATTATCTCAGCCGAACTCAATGGAGGCGTCTTAATTTCCCATTTTGCTGGATCCATAGCTTCGGTCACTGCTATTCCGTGTTTCGCCTTATGATATTCATCACTATCTGGTTTTTGATACCCCAATGTATATGCTTTATCTTGAAAAAATTTATGCAACTTTATTATTGGATTATTTTCATTTACTTCCGCCATACCAAAATATTACCATCTCGTCTTCACTGTTGAAAGTGGTAGACCTGCCCCCTCTACCACTCTCAACACTAAAGATAAGACTTGACATTTGTTTGTCAAAAAAGTATCTTTAATGTGAAGAAACAACATAATTCGTGTTCCACCTGCTTTGAGAATATCGATTTTGTTGTTTCTTTTTATTTTGTATTAATTATCAAAATAATCCGCCTTTGGCGGATACTTCCCTTCAAAGTACTAATCTGCCTCCCAACTTCGCCATTGCCTCAATTTGTTTTCGTGCCCAATTTTTCTCTGTCTTTACTTTTTTTCCAAATAATTTGTTCAGCATTACTTTAATATATCACCGTTTTGATCCTTGTCTATACCCTATATTAATTATCTCTCAAAAAAACATGCTACCTATAATGTTAATCTGAACCTAAAATCACACTTTTTAACAGCATGTGGATAACTTCCCTTACTATTCTATTCTTCATTGTCATTCTATTTCTTCCATCTATTCTTAATACAGTATGGGCGAGGTTCCCTCGCCCTGACCTCACACAAACAAACACTTCCCCCGGTAATTCCCCGCTCACCCCTACTCCAATATCTCCCTTAATTTTTTTCGCCATTGCCTCCGCCGTCTCTTTCGAAAACACTCCAAACTTTTTTATGATTTTTGGGTCAACTCCATGTTTTATTTTTGCCCTAATGCTATAAGTCACCAAACCCTCTTCAAAAACATCGCTAGAACCGGGAATATTTGTGACCGCGCTCGCTATCGCCCCTCCCGTGCACGATTCCATCACTCCGATATACAATCCTCGTCTTTTTAATTCTTTTACTATGTTTTTCATAAATTTGTGTTGCTCCCCTGTCAAGGGGAGCTGTCCGTAGGACTGAGGGGTTTAAACTTTTAGTTGCTTTACATTTTTTATATCCAATATTTTTCTCCCTAATCCTTTTGCTTCTTTTTCTCGCTTCTCCCAAGCCTTAACTTTTTTGACATCTCCCAGTAAGGTCACTTCTCCGATTCCAATAGTACCACTCGCGATTGGTTTTTCTTTATACGAACTATATATCGCCTCTATCACCGCCAAATCCGCTCCCGTATCTTCAATTTTTATACCACCGGTTACCGCAATAAAAACATCATATTTATATAAAGGTATACCTAAATATTTTTGCGCCACTGCCAAAAGTAATTGTCCCCGATTATAATCAATCCCCGAAAAAATCCTTTTTGGCATCGGCGCAAAACTTTCCACTATCAAAGCTTGAATCTCCAGCATCATTGGTCGGTTACCTTCAATTATAATTGTCAGTGCCGATCCAATTTTACTTCCCTCATCAATTTTAATTTCCCTCACTTCTTCCAAACCAGATTCTACCATTCGAAATATTCCCACTTCGTCTGTCGGTCCAAATCTGTTCTTACTCACCCTCAAAATTCTCAAATCACTTGTCTTTTCTCCCTCAAAATATAACACTGTGTCTACCATGTGTTCCAAAAGTTTTGGCCCGGCGATATCCCCCTCTTTCGTTACATGTCCGACAATAAAAATTGTCACCCCTGTCCTCTTGGCCAAAGTCACCAATCGAAACGCCGACTCTTTGATTTGGGCTACACTACCAGCACCGGTTCCCAAATTTTCACTGGCCATCACCTGTATCGAGTCAACAATGGCAATTTTGAACACATTTTTTGTTCGTTCTATATTTTCCTCGATTTCCTCTATTGAATTTGTGGCCAAGATATCGAATTTATTTGCATCCAAGCCCAATCTTTTTACCCTGATTGCGATTTGGTCAGCACTTTCCTCGCCTGCGACATACATACCGCCTATCTTTCCGATTAATTGCGTCAATAAAGTGCTTTTTCCAATCCCCGGTTCTCCCGCAAAAAGTACCACCGATCCTTGAACAATTCCTTTACCCAATACTCTATCAAATTCCTTAATTCCCGTTGAAATTGTTACGTCATTATCTATTTTTTTCTCCAATTTCCCAAGATTAACAATTTCCGTCTTCTCGCTGTTTTTGCTTCTTTTTCCATTTTTAATTTTTAATTCGTAATTTTTAATTTCTTTAAGGCTGTTCCATTCTTTACACGCGCTACACTGCCCTGCCCATTTTGAAAATTCATTCCCACAATTACCACATACAAAAATCGTTTCCGCTACTTTCTTCATTACCTATTATATCTTATCGTTCGTTTTAAGGCTTTATACGACGTGCTTCCAAATAATACCTCTTTTCTTCTGCTTCTCCCATCGAAAAAGTCTTTCTTGGCAATGCACCATCTTGCGCAACTGTTGGGAATAATTGATCTTTTGTCATCACCGGCAATATGAAACCAATGTTGTTTCCGGCCGACAATTTCTTGACACTTTCCTCACCATGGACATAATCGATTTTCAAATTAGGAATCGAATCCAACAAAATTTGCAAATTCCCCACCGCCAAATTACTTCCCATATTTTTGATTCTTATATTTTCTTTCTCGCCATTTTTGATTATCTCTATTTCTTCTCCTCCGCCAGCTGGCGGACCTGAAATCATTTCTAAAATATTTGCCGGTGCGTCAAAAACTACCCTATGTATCGCCTCAAATTCCAATGCTTCATCATGAATATTTACCAATTCTACTAATGCATATCTATTTAATTCATTCGGATCAGCTTCATAACACGCCTTTGCAGTCGCGAGTGAATGATTACCATCCCCCATCGCATACAAAAAATCATCTTTAATCAACCCCTCCAACCCCTCTGCAATTTGTTGAATCGTTTTTTCATCATCAATTTTATATCCCCTTATATGTCCTCCTCCAAGCATCAAATCAAAATCATATATTTTCTGCAATGGTTTTTGTAGGGGCGCACTGCGTGCGCCCTTCATAATAATATCGTTTTGATCATCAATTAGCACCATAATATGCGGCAATTCAATCAATGCATTTTCCCTTATCGCTACTCTTGGTGGTATTCTTTCTTCAACTGTTTTTTCAGTTGCTCTAATTAATGTCTTTGCCCCTTTATGAAAATCATATTTTTCCAAATCCAACGCCACCACCAAACCTTTTCTCACTTTACCTCCGCCAGCTGGCGGATTTAGCGTCCTTTCGACGTATACAAACCCTTCAAATTTTTCTTCCACAATTCCCTTGTCCAAATATTCCTGCATTGTCTGATTTATCTTTTGAATTCTTTCTTCTTTGTTATCTTCCTCCAAATAAACTTCAGGATAAATTAGTCTCAAGGTCGACGGCTCATCACCAATAAATTTATCCGCTTCTTCCCAGTATTCTTTTTCAGAGGTAAATTGATCACAGGCCACCACCGCCCATTTATCTAAATTATTCGTATCTTTAGGTAGTATTATAGTCGGCACAGCTAATCCGACTTTGTCATATGTTTTCATATGGAGAATTTTATCATGAAAAATCCCCCTTTTGTCAAAGGGGGATCCCTGCGACCGCGGGGAGGGGGATTTCACTATTTATATATTATATTCTTCTTATTTGTCTCTACCAACCCCAAAGAAATCTTTCTCTTTTTTACATCAATACTCTCGATATAAACAAAAACTTTTTGATTATCTTTTAGAGCCACTCCGCCAGCAAGTTTGGAAATATGAATCAATCCTTCAACTCCAACTTCAAGTCGGACGATCGCTCCATAATTGGCAATTCTGACAACTTCTCCTTCCAATTCTTTATCTTTAGGATATTTATCTTCAATTTTCTCCCAAGGATCAATAGAAAGTCGCTTTATCGAAAATTGCAATCTACCATCACCCTTGTTAATCAAAACAACTTTAATTTTATCTTTTACTTTATATTTAGTCGAAATATCATCAACTTTTTCCCATGATACTTCTGAAATATGAACCAATCCTTCAAGGTTAATTCTTTCACCCTTATCATTGGCTTCAACTTTTACAAAAATACCAAAAGGCTCAACTCTGACAATTGATGCTTCGAAAACATCATCAATCTGCAAATTTTCAATTGCGGTTGCTTCCTCACCTACTTTATTTGGTTCAGACACCAATCTTTCTGAAAACACTAATCTGTTTTTTGATTGATCAACTTCCAAAACTTTAACTTTGATTTTTTTACCCAACATTTTTTCCGGATCGCCATCATACTTACTACCAATCTGTGAACCGGGAATAAATCCAAAAAATCCAAATGGCGCTACCACTACCGCTCCACCTCTGTTTAATTCTTTGGCAAATACGGTCATTTCTCCACCACTTCGTTCTTTTTCTTTAAAATAATTCCAACCATAACCACTCGCAGCACCACGAATTGATACCAAAATTTGACCCTTGTCATTTTCTGGAGATTTTATTTGTATTTCAATTTCATCGCCAACTTTAAGGTCAGCTACATAATCTTTTACGAATTCGAATTCCTTTCCCATCACCACTGCATCTGTTTTTGCCCCAATGTCAATGAAAATCGCCTTATTCTTGATCGCTGTTATCTTTCCTTTAACGTCCTGTTTCTTTTTTAAACCCTTTATCTCTATTCCTTCCGACTTGAGTAAATCCTCCATCGAAAGTATTTCTTTTTTAATTTTTTTAGCCATATTTTAATGATTTTCGATTAGCAAATCGATCCGCCTTTGGCGGATTTTAGGAGCTTATCTGCTCCAAATAAATTAATAAATAATCTGTTGAATAAATCTAAAAATTTGAAAATGTGTTTTTTTAAAGCCTTCAACGTGCAACGCACATTGACCAGATTTAAAAAAATATATTGAAAATTTTTAAAAAATTAAATTGTTCTCTCGGTTCCGGCCACGACCTATCTTCAAGCCCCGTCTCCGGGGTACTATTGTCAGCGCTGAAAAGTTTCACTTCTCTGTTCGAAATGGGAAGAGGTGGTTCCATCTCGCTCAAGTGACCGGAACCAAAAGAACAATAAATGTAATTATAAATAAAAAATATCTTGGCCTCTAAATTGAGTCGCCATCTTTTCTTTTTATGACTTTTAATTCCAAAGAGATGGAACTAAAAGCCATACTTTACTGAAAAATTCTTTCAATCTTTCCTTTGTTTAGCTTAATCCCTTACGGGACTTCCACACACAAAGTATTAACCGGTAGTCTCCCGGCGATTTACATTCGTCTTGCGACGAAAACGATTCCTTATCTTGGGTTAAGTTTCCTGCTTGAGATGCTTTCAGCAGTTATCTAATAGAAACGTGGCTACCCAGCGATGCACTTGACAGTACAACTGGCACACCAGCGGTTTCCTCATCTAGGTCCTCTCGTACTGTAGATGAATTCCCTCAAGAATCGAACGATTACCGTGGATAGAGACCGAGCTGTCTCGCGACGCTCTGAACCCAACTAACGCAGCGCTTTAATGGGCGAACAGACCAACCCTTGGCCCCTTCTTCAGGGCCAGGATGCGCCAAGTCGACATCGAGGTGCCG
>Ga0247841_10013207_pt1 | contig 10605 bp, 8 predicted proteins | sample LaCruzMarch2015__2_FD_192410 | JGI IMG/M metagenome (GOLD analysis project Ga0247841, IMG submission 192410) | Freshwater microbial communities from meromictic Lake La Cruz, Castile-La Mancha, Spain - LaCruzMarch2015_18m | ecosystem: Environmental > Aquatic > Freshwater > Lake | place: Spain...
CACGCATCATGGAAACGCCTTCCGGCATGCTCAACGCCATCGGTTTGCAGAATGTCGGTGTCAAAAGCTTTATCCGGGACAAACTACCCTATCTTCGACAATTCGATACCGCAATTATTGCCAATGTTTATGGGGAAACTATTGAGGAGTATCTCCGGGTAAGCGAGATCTTGACGGCAGCGGACGGAGTACATGCCCTGGAAATCAATGTATCCTGTCCCAATGTTAAAAAAGGCGGTGTCGCCTTTGGAACGGACCCGGATATGATCGCGGAAGTGACAGCGAGGGTGAAGGATGTTACCAATCTGCCCGTGATCATCAAACTTTCTCCCAACGTCACGGACATTGTTGTCATGGCGAAAGCGGCGGAAACCGCCGGGGCCGATGCCGTATCACTGATCAATACGATCACCGGTATGTCTGTCGATATCGAGAAAAGGATTTCACATCTGAAAAATGTTACCGGGGGTTTGTCCGGTCCGGCCATCAAACCGATCGCCCTGAGAATGGTATGGCAGGCGGCCAGTCAGGTTCACATTCCCGTCATCGGCATAGGCGGGATCATGACTGCCGCTGATGCCCTGGAATTTTTCATCGTCGGGGCCCGGGCGATTCAGGTAGGGACGGCTAATTTTGTAGAACCCCGGGCGACCATAAGCATTATCGAAGGCATCGAGGCGTATATGGATAGACATCATATCCTCGCCATGGATGAGCTTGTGGGGTCATTGAGAATATAAAGCGCGCTGAGATCAACCCATCCCCACCCCGACCCTCCCCTTGAAGGGGAGGGGGGAATATGTGCACTCCTCCCTCAGAAGTGGAAGGATATTATTTACATTCCTTCCCCCTTGAAGAGGAAGGAAATAATATGCATTCCTCCCCCCTTGAAGAGGAAGGAAATAATATGCATTCCTCCCCCCTTGAAGAGGAAGGAAATAATATGCATTCCTCCCCCTTCAAGGGGGAGGTTAGGAGGGGGATGGGGTAATTTAGTTGAATAGGAATTGATTGCGGAGGGTGGTACGATGGCAGGATACGAGGTCATTGGCGAAGGAATTTATCTGATTGGCGGCCCGAATATTTCACGATCTGAGGACGCCACGGTTTTCGTTGTCGACTTTGCAGGCGACCTCATCATGATCGATTCCGGGGCCGGGCGGAGCTCCCGCATTCTCGAAGATAATATTCGCGCTGCCAGCCTGGACCCCCATAAGATCAGCCGCCTGGTTTTAACGCATTGCCATATCGATCACATCGGCTCTGCCCCTTATTTCCGCAGGGAATTTGGATGCCGGATCCTTATCCACGAGGAAGACGCGGAGGCGATTGAAACGGGTGACCCAATAAAGACAGCGGCAAACTGGTATGAGACGGATTTCCCCCCCACGAAGATCGATGAGAAACTGAAAGGCGACGAAGGGTGGCTTGATTTCGGAAAAGACAGGCTCCATTGGCTCCACACACCCGGACACACCCCCGGTTCTATTTGTCTTTTTCTCGACCGGGACGGGCAAAGGATTCTTTTCGGTCAGGATATACATGGCCCATTTATGCCCAGCTTCAGATCGGATATCGGAAAGTGGCGGGAGTCAATGGAGAAACTATTGCTTTTAAAGGCGGATATCCTCTGTGAGGGTCACTTCGGTATCTTTCAGACCCAAGAGCGCGTAGCGGGTTATATCAGAAAGTATTTGCGCCAGAACAGTTGATTCCGATTCTAAATCAAAGCGCTATCTTCGTTGGCATCGGCAATCGGCTCCTCGACGTATGAAAAATACGCCTGCGTCGCCTCTGCCTTGCCGCCTTGATTTCATCTTTGATTTAGAATCGGAATAAAATTGAGAAAGTCCGGATCAAAGCCCTTTTCCATAGAGGCGTAGACAGGCATCGACGACCTCGGGGTCGTAGAGAATTCCCCGATTATGCTTAAGTTCCTCCAGAGCCTGACCGATACCCAGCGCCGCTCGATAGGGTCGGTGGGAAGACATGGAATCGATGACGTCAGCTACGGCGATAATTTTTGCCTCCAGGCAGATTTGATCTCCCGACAACCCATGGGGATATCCGGAACCGTCCATACGTTCATGATGCTGAATGATAATGGGGGAAATAGGAACGGGGAAATCGATATTCTTTAAGATGACGTGTCCCATTTCCGGGTGAGACTTGATCAGATTGAACTCCATATCGTTCAATGCGCTGGGTTTACTGAGGATTTCAGCGGGAATATAAATTTTCCCGATGTCGTGGATCTCGGCGCTGATCTTGATGATGTCCGTCTGTTCCTTGGAAAGATCCATCGTCTGGGCAATTGCTTCGGCGATCCTGGCAACGGCGCGCTGATGTCCCGCCGTATAGGGATCCCTCATTTCAACCATGGCGCAAATGGTGTCGATAATACCACTCATCATGCGCTTCAGTTTCTTGATATTGTCTTCCAGAGAAATTTTATTGAGAACATGATCATTGACATCATGGGTGACCACGACGGCATGGGTGATCTCCCCATCTGCTGATCTTCGGTAAGGGTAATAACTGACATCATAGTGACGCAATCCTCCCCGGTCAAACTCAAAGGATTCCTGGTAGGAAACCTCCTGTCCGGAGAAACAGCGGTCCAGATGCGACTTGATGATGCCGGCCGACGACGGTCCCCATATCTCCTGGACGGTCTTGTTGAGGATCTGCTCGGGGCTCTTTTTATGAGCAATGCAGTACGAATGGCTTACCGCTTCATACCGCTGATCTCTATTGATGAGGGTCATGAATTCCTGAGCTGTGTTCACAATAAAGGCATACCTTCTCCACATCTCCTGTGTTTCCTGTAGGGACGCTTCGATTTGTTTTCTGTCATTAACCTCCCTGGCGAGGGCCTCACTTTTTTCTCTTAGCAACAGTACCTGCTGCTCTAAACGATGGTGAAGAACAGTATTCTTCAAGGCAAAATTAATTGTTGAGAGCATGCCCGAAACCGTCTGGAGATCTTCTTCAACGAAGGGCTTACAATCTTCGTTACGAACTAGCAACATGACGGCTGTTATATCATCTTCGTTAATGACCGGGATGGAAAGAGTTGACTTTTTGGCCAGACCGGTAGTTGCTAACTGGGGTTTCATTTTTAAAATAGCAAGGCGGGCCTGACATTCAAGGTCATAAGTCAAGGTTTCTTTATCAGGCTGGCGCCCAAGTCCATCCCCATGAAGAAGTTGAAGAGGCAGGTTATTTTCAATAAAAAAAACTACCCCGAAGGACGCATTGGCAACACTTTGAGACCTGTCGGCGAGAGACTCCAGTAAGCTTCTGATATCAATAACGTTATTGGCTAGCTCTGAGAGTTCCTTGATGGCGAGGAGTTCATTTACCCTGCTTTTCAATTCAGTTGTCGTTTCCTGAAACTTGAGAAGAAGACTTTGAAATGAATGGCTGATATCGTTTAGTTCCACCATCCCGGTTTGGCTGTCCAGAGCGCTTTGGACATTGAATCCCGTCGCTGCCTGTTCTGCAATATAAGATACCTTGATAATCCGATCAAAGATCTGCCGCAAAATGATCAGGCCCGATAAAACCACGAAGAGTATCATAAGATAGGCGATAATATGCTCCGTGTCGGCAAAAGCCTCCTTCGTATAGAGGATGTAGGTGAGAATGGAAAACGGCAGGACGAATACAAGCGCCTGAATGATAACCAACTTGTATTGGAGACCTTTCCCCTCAATGCTTAACCTTCCTAGAACCGATGTAGGCATAACCAAGACTCCTCAAAGATGATGTTCTCGCAAATTGCCCAGAATATTCCTGCCCAAAGTCCCTTCCCTCAAGGGGGAGGGGAGAACATGGGTTTCTTACGTCGCTTTTATGAATAACAAAAATGAAATAATTTATAAAGAAATATTTATTTGAGGCAGCAGGGGGTATGTTTCAGATCAGCGTTTGAATCTCGGCAATCTTTTTTTCAAGGCGTTTTCCCGATACGGGAAAAGGAGTCTTCAGTTCCTGGGCGAAGAGGGAAACTTTATACTCTTCGATCAGCCAGAACAGCTCGTCAATGGCTGATTTTTTTTCGGCTGACGTCAGTGCCGAGATATCATTTTTGAGGGTTTGCCACTCAGTGGTGAAAGACTGAATTTCTTGTGTTCTGTCTAACGCCTTTTCGAGGTGAAAAAGTCCTCTTTCAGCGCGAATTTCCAGGGCACAGATGTAGCGTCTCAATTGCGCTAACCTTTCGTGGGGATAAATCTCGAGAAAGTCATGGGGAAGAAAGGCTGTGAGTTCCTGCCGTAACTGGCGGAGATAGGACACTGCCAGTCCCTGGGAACGGTTCTCCTTTTCAAGGCGGTTCAGGGTCTGCAGGGCCTGGAAATTAGCCTCCAGAACCGGCGTCGCCAGACGCATAGCCTCCTGCCCCTGGGGGATAATTTTTGAGCGTGATATTTTGGCATGTTCAATAAAAAGTTCTATATTTCTTATATATACAAAGAATAAATCATGTATTACTTTACTGTAAAGAATCCTGGTGACGGCCTTCATTCCCCCAAACATTTCCGCCCATATTTTCAGATTTCCTGTCGGGATCAGCGTTTTTCTCAAATACTTTAACTCCCCCTCAAAGTGTTTTTCATAAAGGGCAGCCACCCCGGAACGGTGGGAGGACTCGGCTTCCGAAAAGGAAGGGAAAAGACGTAAATTGATGCGTCCTTGCACAAACTCCAGGGCAGGGAAGACGACACCAGCCGGCTGACCGGGATTCCCCAGGGGGATTGATTCCGGCAAGTCACCGAAATCCCAAGAGGTGATGTTTTCACGCTCCCATGTTTTGCGGACCTTTTGGAATGTATCCGATTGAATCTGAGCAAGAAACTGTTTATGCAAACTCGTTATGTCCCGACTGCTGGCCAGGGTTTGACCATTTTCGTCGGCGACAACAAAGCGCATCTTCAGTTGGTCGGGCAACGCCGTAAGGGGCCATACAGCAGGAGGGATGGCGACGCCGAATTGCTCCTTCAAAATCCTGCCGAGAACAATCGGCAGATTCTGCTCGGTCATAGTCAGGTTCATGATAAGCGTCTCCGCTACAGTTTTTAAGGGCGGTAGCTGCTTGCGATAAAGCTTGGGGAGTCCCTTGATCAGGGAATGGATTTGTTCCGGAACCAAACCGGGCACCGCCATTTCAAAAGAATGGGGAGAAAGGGATGTAATGATGGAAGCGGGAATTTCTGCGGTGACGCCGTCTTCGGATTTTCCAGGAGTAAATCTGTAGGTCAGGGGGATGCGGACCCCATGGACAACCGCCTCATCAGGCCAGGCGCTCAAGGCCTCTGTATCCGGCGATTGCAGAAGAATATCCTCTTCTTGCATCCGGAGAAACTCTTCGCCCCCCTGTTGACGGATATATTTCTGGAAGGTACGTTCGTCATGAATATTTGGGAGCTGGCGGCGGTAAAAACAAAAGATGGCCTCTTCGTCTAGGAAGACCCCCTGACGGCGGAGCTTGTTTTCCATGATCCGGACCTTTTCGATGACTTCATCGTTATGATGCAAAAAGGGGTAGTCCCTTTTCATGGCCCCTTGCATGAGCCCTTCGCGAATGAAAATATCGTTGGCGGCGGTGGGATCGATCCGCCCATACGAAACTGTTCTCCGGGGGATGATCAAGAGACCGAAGAGACTCACTTGGGCGAAGGCCTGGACTTCTCCCCGTTCTTTGCTCCAGTGGGGCTCGGAATAGGTTACCCGACACAACGGACCGGCGACTTCCTCGATCCATTCCGGTTCGATATTCGCCACGGTGCGGGCATAGAGTCGCGATGTCTCCACCCATTCCGCGGCAACAATCCATTGACCGCCCCGCTTGAAAAGTCCCGAACCGGGAAAGATCATCGCCTCCTTGCCCTTGGGGGCGGTGTAGAAATTCTTCTCCTTTTTCATGGCGATACCGGAAAGAAGTCCGCTCAGAATCGCCTTGTGGATGGTTGCATATTTATCTTCCGTTAAATTCAACTCCTTGGCGCCGCGTTGCTTCATCTCTTCCGCGACAATGATACCGATTTGGCGATAGAGATCCTGCCATTCCCGCATCCGCCGGTAAGAGAGAAAATGTTCTTGGCAGAATTTGCGCAGTCGGCCCTGAGATTTTTCCTTTCCCCCTGCTTCGTGGTAGGCGTTCCAGGTCCGCAGCAAACTTGCAAAGTCCGAGGTCGGATCCTTGAAACGGGCGTGCATCTGATCCGCCTGGGTTGCCTTTTCCTGGGGCCGTTCCCGGGGATCGACAATGCTCAGGGCGGCAGTGATGATCAAAATTTCATCGAGGCAGCCTCGTTTCATGGCCTCAATGATCATCCTCGCAATGCGCGGGTCGAGGGGCAGGCGGGCCATCAGACGGCCGATATCGCTCAGGACGGGCTTTTCCTCTATGTGAATGGCCCCGAGTTCCTTTAGAATCTCCATTGCATCGGTGAGCTGTTTCTTGGCCGGAGGATCCAGGAAAGGGAAGGTGTAGACATCCCCGATCGCGAGGTGGAGCATCCGTAGGACGACCCCGGCCAGATTGGCGCGGATGATCTCCGGCGGGGTGAAGGCGGGGCGGGTCAGGTAATCTTTTTTTTCATAGAGGCGAATGCAGACCCCGTTACGGACCCGGCCGCAACGCCCCTGCCGTTGATCGGCACTGCTCCGGGAGATGTTCTGAATGGGCAGGCTGGCCGTGCGCGTCCGGGGATTGTACTGGGCGATCCGCGCCAGGCCCGTATCAACGACATAGCGGATATTGGGGATGGTAATGGATGTTTCCGCCACGTTTGTGGTGACGACGATCTTTTGCTTTGGCGAAGGTTGAAAAACCCGCTGCTGCTCCGCCCAGGTCAGACGGGAAAACATGGGCAGAATGGTCATGTTCTTTCCAAAACGACCGGTAAGCAACTCGCAGGTCTCCCAAATGTCCTGCTCCGTAGGCATGAAAATCAGGATGTCTCCCTGGTCGCGGTCCCTGCCGATGGCCTCTACCGCCGCGACGGCAGCTTCAACGGATGATTCACCGTCTCCATTGTTATCCTCACCTTCGGGGGCAAGGGGACGGTAGCGCGTCTCTACGGGATAGAGCCGCCCGGAGATTCGGATGATGGGAGCCTCGTTGAAGGCTTGGGAGAATTTTTCCGTATCGATGGTGGCCGAGGTAATGATGACCTTCAAATCCGGGCGACGGGGGAGGATCGTCCGGAGAATGCCGATGATGAAATCGATATTGAGGCTCCGTTCATGGGCCTCATCGACGATAATGGTGTCATAGCGGCGCAGGAGGCGATCTCCCTGGGCCTCCATGAGGAGCACGCCGTCCGTCATCAGCTTGATATAGGAATGGAGCCCCGCCTTTTCATCGAAACGGATCTTGTAGGAGATTGATTGGCCGATCTGTTCGCCCAGTTCTTCGGCAATGCGCTGAGCGACGGTAATCGCCGCCACCCGCCGGGGCTGGGTGCAGCCGATAAGCCCCCGGATTCCCCGCCCGGCATCCAGGCACATCTTGGGGATCTGGGTCGATTTTCCGGAGCCTGTTTCCCCCGCAATGATCAGTACCTGATGCTTCCTGATCGCCGCCACGATTTCATCTTTCCGGGCGGTGATGGGTAATTGCGGGGGATAAGCTGTCTGTGGTGCCAGGTTCTGACGTTCTTCCCATCTTTTTTGCAGCGTCGAGGGCTTTCGTTCCATGACGTCCCTATTTCATAATCGAAAAGGTTCTGTCAATGATCTATGCGCCTGATCTTGAAACATGTGATTATCTTCTATGGCTATCGTCCTCCATCTCCAAACAAAAACAGCCCCCCTATACTTTGACCCAACAAAAGCAGTTACTTATCCAAACGCGAGCTGGGCTTCAAGCCGCGCCCGGTCATCGAGACGATTGCAGACACGGTGCGCTGGTATTTCGAGAACCGGCGGATCACCTGCTCGACATAAGGGCGCCAGAACCTGTATTGCCGTGAGAAATGCCAATCATAAACTTGACTTAACGAAGCGAGTGATTTTACGAAGCAAGGGGAATAACGTCACCTGTCAGGATGACTTTATCGTCCTCAATGGTAACAGCATAGGCGCTGTGTTCGACAAGTTCATACAGATGTAGATATTTGGCCACTTCCACAGGCTCACTGGTTTTTCTACCGAAGTATTTTCCCGGCTTGCTGAAGACATCGGTAATCACTCGGTCATCGTAGATGGCAAAATCAAAGGAGCTGTCGGTATCCCGGTTGCTGATGTTGGTTGCCGACGGCAGTTCATCGTGGAAGGCAATGCGCACGTCAATGTCGTTGCGGCACTGGGTGAGGAGGATCTTCTGGAAATCCGGCTCGGCCAGGTCCTCGCGGTTGACGACAAAAATGCGGGTGATCTTCACGCCGCGTTCAATGGCGCGCAGATTGGCCTGGTAGAAATTATGCAGGGCGCCGCGGGAATCCCATCCCGTGGTTATCCGGTCCGCCATCTTGGCATGGTGGACCGCCTGTTCCATCTGTTTGGCCCCTTCCAGGTAGAATTCCGTCTTGTCCATGGGGATATATCCCTGCTGTAAAAGCGAAATAGCCCGCATTGCGGACGCTATCAACTCGTGGGCCTTGCTCAGGCATTCGGGGTCGCTGATCCGGGCGATGGCGAAGGTGAGCTCATGGGCTTGGTGATACTGCTCAAGCAGTTCTGCCCGGGTCTTTTCGATATCTTCCCGCAATAGATAGGTGACCAGTGACAGGAGGACGCCGATGCCGAAGATGGTATAGGCAGCTTCCGGATACCGGAGCACCTGGTGGAAAAAGATGGCAAGGCCTGATCCCGCGAGAAATTCGATCAGGACCGCTATATTCTGCATCTTTTTATTCATGATTGACTACCTTTTTTATTAAAGACGTATAGGTAAATCCGTGCTTTTGACAATGTCATCCGCGAGTATCGGTTCAGCTATATCTGAACCTACGTTCGGAGTGTGCGTTTTCATGTTGGCTTTCTGCTGTTTAGCCATTATGCGCTTTGAAGCCTTATCTATTTGTTTTTGCTGTCTTGCTTTTTCTTTCACCTGATTGCCAAAGTTGAACATGGACTTTCCCATTTTTAAGTTCCTATTTTTGTCTTTGTTTGAAACGTTACATAATATGCTAAAATGGAGAGACGCTCCAAGATAGTATACCTTCCTGGAGCGTCTCTTTCTTTACATAAGGTTTAATTAACTGGGTTTCACGTTTTCTGCTGCCGGGCCTTTTTTGCCCTCGACAACATCGAAGCTTACAGACTGGCCCTCAGTTAGAGTCTTGAAACCAGCAGCTTGAATGGCACTGTAATGGACGAAAACATCCCCACCATCATTCTTCTCGATAAATCCAAAACCTTTACCCTCGTTAAACCATTTTACTTTACCTTCTGACATAATTAGTATCCTCCTTTCTTGAAATTTACCAAAAGTCGAATTACCAAGATGACAGAAATAAAAAAGCCGCCAAGACTCTAAAGAGCATGGTGGCCACCTTTGCACTTCAAATTGTTATAACTCAACTTTAACTGTACCACATTGACTTAAGACCACAGCTAGGTACAAGATAGGTATAGATGATACTATACTGTTTACGCGAAGTCAAGGTATATTTCATTATATTTCAATAATTTATACAAAAAAGCCTAATGCTGTAGAAAGTACGCTTTTATATAAAAATCTCCCCATCTCCCTTTACCAAAGGGGGGATGGGGAGATTTTTATGCTTCGTTGCGCCCGTGCCGGGCATGGGGGTTAGTCGTTGTAGAACCGGATCTTGTCGATTCACAGGGAGCCTTTGGCATCTCCATTCCGTTTCTGATGAATACCGATCTGAAACCCTTCCACGCGTTCAAGACGCAGGACCTGGTCGCCGGGTTTGGCCCCGTACATGGATGCTGCGCCTACTTTGATCCACTGCCTGCCGACGGTCATATGGGCAAAGGGAATCCGGTATTTTTCCCAGGCCCGATCGACTTCGAAAGATCCTGTCCAGGCACATCTTGGGGATCTGGGTCGATTTTCCGGAGCCTGTCTCCCCCGCAATAATCAGTACCTGATGCTTCCTGATCGCTGCCACGATCTCGTCCCTCCGGGCGGTAATCGGCAGTTGGACGGGATAAGAGGTCTTCGGCGCCAAGGCCTGACGTTTTTCCCATCTTTTTTGCAGCGGCGAGGGCTTTCGTTCCATGCCGTTCCTATTTCATAACTGAAAAGGTTCTGTCAATGATCTATGCGCCTGATCCTGAAACATGTGATTATCTTCTATGGCTATCGTCCTCCATTTGTATCTGTCACTTCGATAAATTCGGTTTGAAAGAGTGCTTTTTTACGGCTGGAAGTGAAAAACAGGCACAATTCCCTCTCCAGCCTTCGGCCCACACCCGCCCTCCATGCACATGTAGAACCCACCGGACAACCGAGGCCCACCTCCGTTCCCTAACTTCGCTTCTCCGCTGAAAATCCGTCAAGAATTATGTCCAGAACTCTTTCCAATCTTTTTGGATTAAAGCCCCCTGAAAGGTTGAAACATATCTCCTCCGCAGCTGCCTGAATGGTGCCGTGAAGTGCCCAAGTCATATCGTCCACATTCC
>Ga0247841_10013209_pt1 | contig 10605 bp, 11 predicted proteins | sample LaCruzMarch2015__2_FD_192410 | JGI IMG/M metagenome (GOLD analysis project Ga0247841, IMG submission 192410) | Freshwater microbial communities from meromictic Lake La Cruz, Castile-La Mancha, Spain - LaCruzMarch2015_18m | ecosystem: Environmental > Aquatic > Freshwater > Lake | place: Spain...
CTCCCCGTCCTTTGTTTTTCTCGTTATTTTAAACCCACATTTTTCATATACCCTAATTGCTCTTAAGTTTTTAACTTTTACATCCAAAACTAATTTTTTATATTTTAGTTTCTTAAACACGATTTGAATCGCTTTCTTTGTCATTAAAGTCCCATAACCCTTATTTCGATACTTTTCTTCACCAATTTTAATATCAAATTGTACATAATTTTTATATAAAATTAAATTAAAATGACCAATGACAATATCTTTTTCATTCGATACGATATAATCTAATCTTTTTAAATCATTCATCATTCTCGTAAAACTGTTAAATAATCATTTATCGGTAGAATGTTTTTTATCAATATCATTACTTGGGTCACTTAAAGCAGGGCTTTTTCATCATACTTTAAAATATTTTCAATCCTCTTTCTTAACCTTTCTAATTTTTATTCTTCTACTATTCTTCATATTTCCATAATTATATTTCCCAAAACTTAAAATAATTATTCCGCCAGCACTCCCTTAACGGTCGTTGGAGTAGTAGTGGGTATCTTATCTGCCGAATAAATATTAATCTTTACATATAGATTGGCGGCCCAACTCCCTTTAAAATTAGGATACCTATATGAACTAGGATCTATACTAATGATTTGAATAGGAGTTCCTACTTTAGGACAAGGAAATGCATAGTTCGAATCAGCTGCTTTTCTTTTGCTTAAATCCGCTAGAACCGGGAACACTTTTCTTTCTACATAAACATCTAATGTTGGCCGACCCTTACTGTCTTTATCCGTAGAATAACCTTGAATAATTTTTTTAACTTTAATAAACCCATTACACCAACCAGATTGTGCTTTTTTTGACTTTCCTATATTTAATGGATCCATATAAAGAAACATGTAAAAAACCTTTTCCGTACTTGTTTCTGGATACCCTTTATAATAATTAGAACTAAGGTATGGATCTTTAAAATCAAAACGATACCGTCTTAACCATTCAACGCCCGTAACATTAGTAGCTATCATGATATCTTTATAACTCTTACCATCTTGAACGAGACATCCAACATCGGGATCTTGCTGACCAGACCTCCTTACATATTCACTATACGAGGGTCCCGTACACGGAGTGATTCTCGCACCATAAGTATCAGTACCCGAATGGGCCCAAGTTCGTACCTTATCAACATCAAATAATTTAGACCCATAGACAACATTAGTAAATTTAACTTCCCCCCCTCAATAACCATATTTTACCGCAGCTGCTTTAGTTTTTTGAATTAAACCCAAACTACACAAAGAAAAACAAACTAATAATATTAAATTAACCTTAGAATAATGTTTTTGTTCCATAATATATGTTTTTAAAAACTTTTAAATAATTCCCCTATATACCTTAAGTATACTATACTTACTTCTAAAAGTCAAGGATTTGAAGTAAGTATGATAAAATTGTAAAAAACAACGATTTGTGGTATAATAAGATTTATAAAACAATATAAACTCAAACTCATGAAATTGAATTTTATAATCAATGAATATTTCTTACTAACAAAAGCCCTTCAACGATCATATAAAAGTAAGAAGGATCCTTTTTGAAAACCCTGACATATCCTTGACGAAAAACTATGAAAAAAACTTAATAATTCCCTATTCTATCAACTAATAAATCCAGGTGATTATGGACTATATACTTCTTTAGAAGTTTCAAATCCTAAAGCAGAAAAAATATATAAGAATTTGATAAAACAAACAAAAAATGAATTCAAAAAAATATTCAAAACCCCTCCCTTTAAAAAGCTAATGGAAGAAACGCAAGCATACTCTAAAACTGTTCAGCAAAGATGATCTAAAAAAGAAAAAGATATCTATAGCTTCCTAGAACAAATAACTGGTTTAAAAATCCCAAATTTAAAGCCAAATATTATTATCGTCCACCCCAAACTAAGCTGTGGCAGAAGTTATTCCGAAATTCAATCAATTGTCTGGGGGCATAAAGAAGACTGAAACAGTTATTCAACCGTTTATTTAGCCCATGAACTACTCCATCTTATATTTGATTATTATAAGATACCCTTAGATGACCTAAGTCATTCTTTAATTGAGCTTATCTCTGACAATGAATTACGATTTTTCTTAAATAAGGGCGGCAAATATTTTAAAGAAAATGACATTTCTGTGGGCCATGATAATTTAAGATCAATAGAAAAGAAAATTCTACCTTATTGAAAAAAATACTTAAAACAAAATAAAAAAAATATTATAGAATTTTACACTCAAATGAAAAATATATAATAATAAAACCCCTACTTATTTAAGCAGGGGTTTTCTTTACACAAGAATATTGATTTATGGATCACAGTCAGTTGGACGACAACCAGGTCCGCATTCTGGATTACAGTCTGGCTTACATAATTTTGGGCTACAATCTTGGTCTTCGACATTACACGCAGTAACTCTAATTAATTCTAAATTCATACTGACACCTCCTTTCTTAAGTCTTCCAAACGCCTGTATAAGGATTATAAGAACAGTCACTTGGAGCCGAGTTAATTTTATCGCTTATACGTTTTACTCTGCAATCAAAACAACAATAGCGATATTCGCAATCTTTACATTTTTCTATATTATCTTTACTCATAAAACGCACAGATTGCATTAATTTTTTATCCATGATCTGGATCATGTCTTCTTCTAGGACATTTCCTAGTAACGTTTTTTCCATAATACAGGGGAAAATATCACCATTATAATTAACACTCACTCTCTCAATAAAACAGTTATGCCCCCAATTAGATTTAAAAAATTGCTTACGATCACATTCCCAAAATCTGGGTTGTTTAAATAACGATTCCTGTATTAATGCTTCTGTTAATAAATCACTCTGTTCCCCTCTACCAGCTGGCCTAACAATATCACTCTTAGAATTATTTATACCTAGTTTTTTCAAAAAAGTATTAGTATCTTCTATGTATTCAGCGTTTTGTTTCATCTTGATAGTACTCGTTCTGATATTCATTCCTGCGTTCAATATTTGCTTAACGGCTTTTATCGTTTTATCAAAACTACCAGGTTGCTTCGTTATCATATCATGGATAGCCCCATTAGGCCCATAAATAGATGTCGCTATCGAAATATTATTATCTACAAAAATATCTAGCATTCTTCGGTTTAATAATGTCAAATTAGAAAAAACTTCTATAAAATTAAACCCAATTTTTCTAGCACAAATAATCAACTCTCCTAATAATTCTCCTAAAATTAGTGGTTCTCCTCCAATAAAATGAATATTTTTACAACCATAATCGTACATTCGTTGCATAATCTTTATCATTTTTTCTTTGTCATAAATAATATGTGGTAATTCTGGTCCACTTTCATTATAACAATGTATACATCTTAAATTACAACGAGGAGTAACTTCGAACCAAAAAAACCTCATTGGAAACACCATTTTTTGTAAAGAAGAAACCACTACAGTCTCTTTCTTTTGAGAATTCCAAAAATTGCCAAGCTTTGTTTCCGCTAATTTATTTAAATAGCTCATTACTTCTGATTTCTGGAAATCTGTATGTTTAACAAAAAATGTACTCAAGTCAACACCTGATTGTAATTCTACCAACAATCTTTTCGAATTTTCATCTATTGAGAAAACGCTACGAGTATTCAAATCATAAAGAGAACCTCTTTTTGCTCCTTGCACTAATATCACATCTTGATTCAAGTAAAAATAATTATTACTGACCATATTATTCTCCTTTCGTTTATTCTTGTTATCATAGTTCTATATAGCTTTTTTACAAATATTAATGTACTCATATTGTCGCCCAAATTATATCAAATTATCTCTGCATTGTCAATATCAGTAAATTAAGCCCACACTCATGATAAAACCTAAATAATATTCCTTATTAATAAACAATCAAGCCTATATATCTTTTACTCAAACACCCTCATAGCCAACCCACAAGCACAAGACAAGCTAGTCCCTATCTCTTTAACTACTGGTTCAATCTTTTTATCATAATCTACAGTATTTAACGCAAACGGATCCCCTTTAATTACTTGAATTCTTAAATCTTTCATAAAGTCATCTATTATCCCCGGTAAATTAGCAATTCCCCCTGTTAAGTAAATCTTTTCAATCATCCTATTTGTTTTTTTATTAAAATTAGAAACCTCTCTTAGTACTTCTTGCTTAATAACATCCAATAACGGCATCATAATTCTACTCACATCTTCTTGCCCCATAGGTGGGACTAATCCATACAATCTTTTAATTTCTTCCGCCCTCATCGGAGCAATAGCTAATCCAGTTGCCACAACTTGAGTTAAATCTCCCCCAGCCGTATCAATAGTTCTCATTATTTGAGGAATCCCCTCATCCACTATACAAATAGAACTAGCTCTCCCCCCAATATCTACAACTGCCACTAGTCCTTTTTCATTTTTTAAAATTGATCTTACCTCACTAATAATCTCTAGCTCCATAGTTTTAATTTTAACCCCAGCTAATCTTCCAATGGTTGTATATCTTTCAATGATATCTTTAGGCACGGCACTCAATAAAACGAACATCCTATTATCAGTTTGTTTGACAATCTGTCAATCTAAAATAATATCATTTAAAGAAACCGGAACATATTGTTTGGCTTGATAATATATTGCTTTTTCAATTTCTTTTTTCCCCAATATTGGTAACTCAATCAAATTCATATACGTATAAAAAGAAGGTAAGGAAACATTAGCTTCCCTAGAACTAATTTTACTTTTCTTCAATAAATTAGATAGATACCCCGCTGTTGTTTTCTCCACAATCTTAAAATTACTAGTTTGAATTGCCTCATTAACTCTTTCTAAATGTGCGTAATTCTCTAAAATACCATAACCCTCTAGTTTTGCTTTTCCCCCTTTATACACTAATTCAACCACCTTAATTGAAGTAGTTCCAATATCTATCCCTAACCCTATTTTAGAAAATAATCCCATAGATTGTTTTTAAAGATAATATTATGATATACTCTAAGTATAGTATAATTTTTAAAAAAAAGCAAGTCTTTTCAATGAAAATTAATTTAAAATCAATTTTTCAAAAAATATTAGATATTCTTTTCCCTTGGAAATGTCTTGTTTGCTATAACTATACAAACAAGAATTGACCCATTTGTGATGAATGTTGGAATAAAATACACAAAGAAAAACATTTTTTCTGCCCAACTTGTAATACACCCATTGATCAGAATTTCGAATATTGTCATCAAAACAATATCCTTGGCTATTCCCATGTTCTTAATTTCTCTGACAAAGAAATCAAACAACTAGTCTACTATTTCAAATACCAAGGAATAACTACCCTAAAAGAAAGATTAGCTAAATTCATGCTAATCCCCCTCTTAGAATACAAACAGATATTTTTAAAAGAAAAATGAATTTTAATCCCCATTCCCCTTCATAAACTCAAAGAAAGAAAAAGAGGATTCAATCAAACAAACCTTTTAGCAAAAGAAATTATAAAATACTTCCCTTTAGAATTAAATAATAAAATATTGATTAGAACAAAAAACAACCCCCCTCAAGCCCAATTAAAAACCAGGCAACAAAGATTTAAAAATTCCGAAAACATTTTTGATATTAATAAGGAACAATTAATTAAAATTAAAAACAAAAACATCATCCTTTTAGATGATGTCTATACTACCGGTGCTACCCTAAATTCGGCTGCTAATCTTCTAAAACAAAATGGAGCTAATAAAATAATAGCCCTCTGTCTAGCTAAAGAATAATTAAATTAACAAGAAATATTCTAAAGGAACCTTAACGATATTCTCTTCTTCGACTAAGGCCAGGGGTCCATTATGTATTACCATCCCATATTTCGAAGCCTTTACTTTGTTCATAGTTTTTTTAACTTGAACCCATTTCTTCTCTCCTATCCCCAGCTCAATTGGTATAACATTTTTATTAGCAAGGGTTAAAATAAAATCAGCTCCTCCCTCGGCATTATCGTAATTTAAAGAATTCTGTATATTACTGTAAGCAATAAATTCCTTATACAGTGTCATAGCGACAATATCTTCCATCAATTTACCTTTTTGGCTAGCAGATACCTGTTCACTTCCAGCTACAGACAAAAACATTGACCTCATCGCCGAAGACATGAATTGATACCTTGATGGCTTTTTAACTTTTTTAGCATTTCCCCCATAAGGTAATATTCTAATCAACAATTCAGCACATTCCAAAACTCCAAGAACGTCAGCAACCGTATTGGCACTAATTTCTAAAATAGAAGCTAATGTTTGAATGCTAACAATCTCTGAATCAGTAATTAAACTCATTATTCTTTTAATACAACCCAGAGTCTTAACATCAAATTTTCCTAAGCTTAAAACATCTTGATTAATTACTTTATCTAACAATAAATTGATAGCTTGATACACCTTAGTCTCACTTTCTTTTTTAATAGCAAAGGGTAATGTTCCAGTTCTTAAATATTTATCAATATATTGTCTATCCACAACGGATCAAAAACTCAAAACCTCTTTTTCATACTGCTTCAGCTTATTGTAGACCTCCGTGGCAGATCCAGAACTAAACAAAATCTCTTTAATCTTCTTTTGCAACTTTTCGTCACAACTTCTTCCCTCCCGAATTAACAAAAATTCGGAAAAACTAACTGGAAACATTTTAAAAAATGTTGCTCTTCTGGCAACATCTGGATTTGTTTGTAAAGCTACTGCCGAAGACCCTGTACATATCATAAAAACTTTTTTAGATCTATCAAAAACAGATTTTAAAATCCCTGCTCATTTAGGGTCATATTGTATTTCGTCAAAAAAAATAAAAACAGGTTTTGTTAATTTCTCAAAACTAGTTCCCAGTATATCTTCATACACTTCTAAAGCCTCCTGTACAGAAGACCCACATAAATTAACTACTTCATCTAAGGATATATATAACATTTCTTGTTCTCCTATCTTAGAACGATAATTTAAAAACAACTGAGCTAATACCGTAGTTTTACCTACTCCTCTTAACCCAGGAATTATAATTCAGCGATCTTCAATACTAGATCGGTCTAAAAAACTCTTTAAATATTTCTCCAATTCTTCATAGACACTTCTCTGCGGGTATGCATTCCCTTGCTCGTCTTGTATATATTCTTTTAACCGAGAAGAAGCCCTGGCTAATTGATTAGAGATATAGTTGTTTATTGTTATCATATTGTTTTGATACTTAATACATTGATATAGTAAAGCCACTTACTACACTATCACATTAAGCTAGTAAAGTCAATAGACAAAAAAGCTTGTAAAACAAAGCCCCTTTAGGTTTTTCTTTAAATCAATTTAACCCAATTTGTGTCCCCGGCAGGATTTGAACCTGCAATCTACTCCTTAGGACGGAGCCGCTTTATCCAGTTGAGCCACAGGGACTCATTTAAACAACAGTGGACGCGACAGGATTCGAACCCGTGACCTCTTGAATGTAAGTCAAGCGCTCTAACCAGCTGAGCTACGCGTCCTAACTATTAATTTATATATTACCATAAAATGGAAATAAAAACAAGGATTAATATAAATGAGGGTTGGTATTATCCCAACCCTCATAGATTATTCCATTGCCTTAAATAAAACAGGAAATGAAATAATGAATAGTGCAATCACTACAAAATACAGCCAATTCCATGCCGCCCCATTATTTAAAGATATAATTCCGGCGGCAATCGCTATAAGACAAAAAAACATTACAGCTGTTGATATTGCTGAAATAACTACTTTTGTATACATCTTCTTTTCCATTTCTTCAGTAAGCCATTCTGGCTGTTCTTTTCTTAACTTATTTAGAAATGTATGATAATCGCTATGTAAAAAATACATACTTTCTGTAACAGAAGTATACCAGGGATCATTAGCCGTATTCACCATCTTTAATCCTGACCCCTTAACTCTTCTTTCCAGAAAATCACATTCTTTTTTGAACTGCTTCAGAATTCTTGCAATTTCGGCTTCATCCTGATTAATAGAAAATTCGTTTTCATTAATTTCTTTAGCCATCGTTCCCGTTCCCATAATAACACCACAATCTTGACTAAAAACACAACTACCTGTCCGCATATACAAAGATAATAATAACGGATAGCTAACTGCTAATTTTAGCAAGGGATGTTTATTGTTATACTCCGGCTCTCGAAGGTCTTCATATCTAGCGTCAATGCATGAATCCGCTATAACAGTAATGTGATGTCCTTTTTGTAAAACTCTTTCAAATTCTCTCAAAACATTTTCTTGACCGTAAAATCTACCTGGTAACTCTTTTTCAATTAAAAAAATATCAATCAAATTTGTACCAGCAACTTTTTCAACATTATCAAAAAAATGTTCAAAAAATCGAGATTTTAAAATTCTATCCACTTGTTTCCTCCTTTTCTATAATATTTCTAAACGTAAAATAAGAAAATACGAACGCCTTAAAAAATTCCCATACTAACCAAGTAGCTACAATAACTAGCACAATCTGCCCTTTTTCAAAAAACATCTTAATAGATACACCTAGTACCACAATAAAAGTAAGAACTAAAGACAAAACGAATACTTCTGTCTTTTTAGCAATTAATTTCATTTATTTCCCCCTTCATATAAATTAAACATATTTTTAAAATACATTTTTATCTTAGTGGACCCGATGGGATTCGAACCCACGACCTCGTGCGTGCCACGCGCGCGCTATAAACCAACTAAGCTACGGGCCCATATTTAACTAACCCCATCTTACCACATTTTTAACATATTTTCAAGGATTTCCCAAAAAACCCCCAACCCATTGAAAATATCCTAAAAATATGGTAAACTACAGTCAACACAATAATTAGCTGTTTTGTGTCGACATTCTTTTAAGATGTCCAATTTAATAAATATTTAATCAGTGCCGAGGTAGCTCAGTGGTGGAGCGCTTGCCTGAAGAGCAAGGCGTCGGGTGTTCGATTCACCCCCTCGGCACACATAAATATCATGTGTATATTTTCTTAAAAGAAAACACTAATTAATGTGTAAAATTAATAAAAATTTTAATTAAAAAATTAAATGATTCCAAGATTAAAATATCAAAAAATTAACGTTCCTACAGTAGGAAGTTCAATTGAAGGTACAGTTTTAACCCAGGAAGGAAAAGCTCTCTACGTAGATGCTAGTCCCCTTGGTTTGGCTATTATTAGAGGATATGAATTCAATGCTGCCAGGAACTTCATTAAAGAATTACATATCGGAGACAAAGTAAATATCAAAGTATTAGAGCTAGATAACGAATTAGGACTAATAGAAGCTTCCCTAAAAGAAGCCAGTTCTGAAAAAGTTTGATCTTTCCTATACAACATCAAGAAAAACAACGAAACTATCATTATTAGACCAAAAGAAGCTAATAGAGGTGGTTTAATTGTAGAATTAAAAAGCATTAAAGGATTTCTTCCTGCTTCTCAATTATCCCCATCTCATTACCCAGAAGTAGACGGTGGAGATAAAGACACAATCTTATCTAAATTAAGGGATTTGATTGATCGAGATATTGAAGTAAAAATTCTTGATTTAGATCAAGGATTAGGAAAATTAATCTTCTCTGAAAAGGAAGTTCAAAATGAAGTTGAGAAACAAAAACTTGTCAGTAACTTCCAAGTTGGTGATATTGTTGACGGAGAAGTAACTAAGGTAGTTGCTTTTGGTATCTTCATCAAATTCAGCGAACCCCCAATTGATGGATTAATCCATATCTCTGAAATTGATTATCAATTAATTGCTAATCCTTCAGATCTCTACAAAGAAGGAGACAAGATTAAAGCTAAAATTCAAAGTATTGCTAATGGTAGAGTATCTCTATCTATAAAGGCTTTAAAACCAGATCCATGACATGATGCCGCTGATATCTACCAAGTAGAAAAGAAATACGATGGCAAAATCTTAAAAACTGGAACCCTAGGTGTATTAGTAGAATTTGAACCCGGTATATATGGATTCATGAAATACAGCGAAGTAACTGATAAAACTAAAGTTGAAAAACCCTTAGAGATAGGCGAAACAAAAAACTTCACTATCAAATCTATTGATAAGGAAGCCAGAAGAATCACATTGACAATATAGCAAATAACAACAAAAACCCCGTGGATTTCTCCACGGGGTTTTTAATTTATTCTTTTAAAATTACTGGATCATTTCTTTCAAAGCTTTAGCAGCTCTGAATTTTGCTACTTTCTTTGCGGCAATATTAATCTTTTCTCCAGTTTTTGGATTGATACCTACTCTAGCAGCTTTGTCTTTAACTACGAATGTACCAAAACCACTTAAAGCTACATCTTCTCCTTTCTTTAATGATTTGCAGATTGCATCAATAATACCATCTACAATTTCTTCTGCTTCCTTCTTAGTTGTTTGAATTTTTGCGTGTACTAATTCCACTAAATTATCTTTTTTCATATTAGTATTAGTTTAAAAGTCGTTTTTTAAAAAATCAATCAATAGATTACCAAGTCTACGACCTTTTATCCCCTTAGTAACCTAAAACTCTATATATCTAGAGTATATCACTTTTTCGTCAAATTTGCAAGCATTTAGGGGTTTTCTTAAAAAAAGCC
>Ga0247841_10013211_pt1 | contig 10604 bp, 10 predicted proteins | sample LaCruzMarch2015__2_FD_192410 | JGI IMG/M metagenome (GOLD analysis project Ga0247841, IMG submission 192410) | Freshwater microbial communities from meromictic Lake La Cruz, Castile-La Mancha, Spain - LaCruzMarch2015_18m | ecosystem: Environmental > Aquatic > Freshwater > Lake | place: Spain...
GCCCGCCGGCCCCAGCACGTCCGATATTACGGTATTGGAGTTTGTATCCAATTCGGTACCACCGTATTCCACCGGCATGTGTGCGCCCAATAGCCCCAGGGCACCTGCTTTCTGCAACAAGCCTACAGTTACCCCTTCTGCCTGCTTTTCTATTTTATCGGCTAATGGAAAGACCTCCTGATCCAGAAAGTCTTGCGCCATCTGTTTGATCATGCGCTGTTCTTCGTTGAACTCTTCCGGGATAAATATATCTTCCGGACGCGCATCGCGGATCAGAAATTCTCCTCCTTTGAGGTTTGTGGTAGCAAGCAGGGTATCTTCCATGGCAGAGAGCATTTTGTTTTAGCGAATTTTCGCTACAAAGATAGTGGGATTTTTTAAAGTTGTAAAGGGCGGGTAATTTTTTTTACATAAAAAAATCCCCCTTCTCGTTTTGGAAAAGGGGGATCAACAAGGGTAATAAGGTGTTAATTTTAAAAGTTCAATTATCGATTCACCACCTTTTGAGTGTGTACCTGACCATTTGAAATGACTTGCAACTGGAAAAGACCTTTGCCAAAAGCATTCAGGTCAATGCGGGCGCCGTCAGCCATTTGCTGGTCGAGGAGCAGTCGCCCGTCAAGGGCAGTCAAACGCACCTGGGCTACATTTCCCTGCAAAAGTTTGAGCTGAATAGCGCCGTTGGTTGGGTTGGGGCTCACGCGGAAAAGGGATGCCGCGGGTTCCTGAACAGCGGAAGTGACACCGGCGTATACTGTCTGGTTAAACATTTCGGATGAGCACCAGTTGGTTGCGGTAAGCGATACGTTGTACACGCCTTTCTGGGCGTAGGTGTGTGTCGGGTTTTTCTCGGTACTGGTTTGGCCATCGCCAAAATTCCAGAGGTAGGAAGTTGCCCAAAACGAGTTGTTGTCAAACACCACTTCCAGGCTGGTAGAATCGTTGATGCTGGTAAACGCCGGATCGACCGGCAGAAGCGAATCGCCGCCCAAACTCTCAATGCCGAGGAATACACCTGAGTCAAATATAGCATCTCCTACGTCGGACACGGCAATGCGGATGTGGTAGGTTTCGCCAGGCGTCACAACGAGCTTGGCCAGCAGGGGTGTGGTAAACCCGTCGTATTGCACCGTAGCTCCTCCGGTATTGTCGGTAAAATAATTGCTGAATTGCAGGTGATTGAGGTTGTTGATGGTTACCGGAAGGTTCGTATTGGGCACCAACGCGATGTTGAGTCCGCCGGGAGAAACGTACCAGTAGCCCGGAAAGATGATCGTATCCAATTCAGGGCAATTGGGTATCGGCCCACAAATGGTGAAAAAAGAATCCACCGTCACCGTCCAGCAACTGTCAACTTGCTGCAGGCTATCGTACGTGCAAAAGACAAACTCCACCAGTACGGAGGTATCGGTGCAAATCACACAAGAATCGTTTTGCACGACCAGGGTGTCGGCTGCTACCCAAATAGAGTCGCCTGCTCCAAACCCGGGGCCTTCCACGAGAAAAGCAAACACGTCGTTGAATTGTGAGTTTACATACTCTAAGTATTCCTCCGAACCAAATACGTATTTGAAACAGAGGGTGTCGGTACTGGGCACAATGTCCATTTCAATGACGGAAGCGTCATACGTTTGAGTACCGCCAACCAGGGCGCTGAGCCAATTGTTGCCACTGACGCCATTGCTTAGATGATGCGTTTTCCATATCGTTAGGCCCCACGGCGTTCTCGGCAGTTCCGCTCGTGATGAGCAGACCTGCATTCATGCCTATGTTTGATTGGCTGCCCTCGAAAAACGCCAACGAAGGCTGCGGGCCAGTGTACGACACATTGGAGATGGTCACCCCGTTGTTGTCAAAAAAACCATAGATCATGTCGTCTATGGTGTAGTTGTTGTCAATAAATAACTGCGCCGGGAGTTGCAGGCCGGCCAACAACAGCAGGCTCAGAAGTACTAATTTCTTCATGGTTTTGGTTTGTTAATAGTTGAACGTATGATTCAATGGTATGACGGCATGCTGCCTCAATGGGTTGGGTTTTCAAGCTTTTTTTTATGCAGTAAAAATGCCGGGCGTATTCGATCCGGATTTTTCCACGTCTGCGGCAGGGCATTTTCATCGGGCGTGCATTGCCGAAGCCACTTTTGCCAGTCTACCTCGCGCAGCAACACATACTGGCCATTCAATACAAAGGCATGTACGGAATCGGGCAGAAGGCGCTGGCCCGGCACCGCAATGCGCCACAACTTGTCCGCATCAATCGGATATTCGGGTAACCAGGGCATGGCATCCACATTGTATGAAAACGTAATGAATTCTGCCAATGCATTATGTGCAATGATCAATGCTGGCCGGATGTTATTTTCTGAAAAATACGCCACGGCTTTTTTGGATACTTGTTCGTACACGGGATATTGCGGATCGTGTTTTTTCGGATCATAACCCTGGTGTGTCCACGGACTGATCAATACCAGCAGCAACGAGGGCACCCACGTCCAATGTATTTTTTTGGGTGCGTAAATCCATGCAAACAACGGCAAAAACAACACAAACAACAGGTAAAAACGATAAGCCATGCTGGTGAGCGACCATGACTGAAAGGGCCACAACAACAGCAGGCCCATGCCCCACAGCGTTTTTTCGGCGCTGCTCAAGTGCTTGAATCGGAACATCAATGCTAGCCAGGCCGTCAGGCTCAACCCCATTTCCATGCACCATGCTGTAGTAAGGCGTTCAATACCAAATGTTTGCACAAAGGACACTGGCGAAAACTGTACCGTGTCCGGCCACAAATGCCCCAGCCGAGCCCAATCTGTGATGTGTAATAACCCAGGTAGTATGGCGCCCAATCCAAACACAAGCCCCCCCGCCAACGCAAGCCACGCAAGCATTGTCCACGATACACGCCTTGGCGATTCAAAAAACACCACGCCCAAGACCAACAGCACCCCCAACCCAAATGTCAACCGGTGACCAACGTAATTCAGCGCCAATAAACCCGCCAGCACGCACATCCGAACCACCTTATGGGTGAACTGGCGCTGCAAGGCCGCATACAACAACAAAAAAAACACCCATCCGAGCGCGTTTTTGGGGTATTGCGCACAAAAATACGTCAGGTGTGGCGATGCCAACGATATGGCACCGGGCAATACCGACCACGTCGTCGTCCGTTGGGGCGACCCTTGTGGTCGCCCGCAGCCCCATCCAACCAACACAACAGCAGCCGTCACCATGCCAGCCAGCAACGCCGCCCCCAATTGGTACATGTGTACATAATCGCCAGTGAGCCAGTACAACAACCGGAAAAACGGGTATATCAACGAGGCGTCGGGCGAATGCATGCGCCCCTCCCCTATCCAGGATTTAACCTGTACGAGGTAAAAATAGGCGTCCCAACCGTTGGCATACGGTGTTTGTCGGTATGCGTGCCAGCGCAAAGCGGCAGCACACAAGGCCAGCAGCACCAACATTCCAACGCGAAGCAGGCGGCGGATCAACGGATGTAAACGGGTTGCATGAAATCTTTCCCCTTGATCATTTTGCCATCTATGGTCAGCACGTCTTTAAAAATACGGGTAAACTGGTTGTTGACCGTGCCTTTGTAGTATTCCTCATAGCGGCTCAGATCGGTCATTTTGCCAAAAATTTTCACTTGGGCTTTATTGGCGTCGGCAGACAGTATTTCCCAGTTGCCATCGGCCAATTGTTCGCTGTCGACCCCATCGATCCATTTTTCATTGCGGTAGAACACAAAGGTGCCGTCGGAACGCAGGATGAACGATTGGTCTATGTTCAAGTCGGGCAGGCTGACCTTGTTGGCGATGCGCCGATCCAGGAGGGCGTTCAGCGGCGAGTCGCCCGATTTGGCCACACTTGTGATTTCAGTGGCACCCGATTCCAGCACAAAAGCGTCTTGACCATTGAAAAACACCAGGTCGCTGAGGGCTAAGTCTTTGTATTTTTTACCCGGAAAAGCGCTTTCAATAGTCAACTGAAAAGATTGGCCTTCGAGGGGCGTTTGCAACGCAATCATTTGCGGGTCTTGCTGATCCTGGAGTGCATAAGTGGGTGCTGTGGCCCCGGCGGCACCAAACGAAAAGGCTTTTAAGCGGGCATTGGCCTGAAAATGTTCGTCGGAGCGCTGGTAGCCATTGCGGATTTGCAGGGCGGTGATGGTTACTTTTTCTTTGAAATTAAACTGAATGGACTCCCCTTTACCGTCGTTGGCAGCATTTCCTTCTACCCACACAAACTCCTTTCGGGCGTCAAACAGGTTTTTCACACCATAAGCACTTTGGGGCGACAGTGTGCTGGTGGCCCTTGCGTCGCCTTCCAGCCGGAGCGGGGCCACTATACGCAGGGCAATGCCCTGGGCGTCGAACAACAGGAGGTGCTGCAAGCCAACAAAACCGTTTTCGGGAAACGTCTCGACGGCCAGTTCCATGTCGGCCTCTGTTCTTTTGGCGGTATTGGCGCTTTGGGGACTTCCAAAACGCAGGTATAGCGAGCGAAGTGGCTGACCGCTGAGGGTTATTTTTTGACCCAGATTGCCCTTCGGGCCGGATTTTCCGTTTTCATAAATGGTTACGGGCACATCAGCACTGCCAGCGAGGGGTTTTAGTTGAATAAATTGAATCTTTGAGGGTGTGGCAAAGTACAGCATGACGCCTTCATCGGGCCCTGCGCCATTTCGGGTTCGCCAGCCGGTTGTAGAGTCGGCGTCAAATAAGTTTTGCAGCCGGTAGTTGCTGCCTGCATTTGAAGTAGCATACGCACCATGAAGCCGCACCACCGGGCGGTTATCCGTTTGTTTAGCACCCGAATCCGGATCGGTTTTGGGCGTGGCAGCGCCTGGCTTGCCCGTGTCGGTGCATGCAGCCATCAACATGGACAAGATGCAGGAAAACAAAAAAAGGTATGGCTTCATGTGGATAGGAATGAATAACGAGGATGTTGGAATGCAGTGGTAAAATTGGCAAGAATTTGACAGATATGGTGCATTTTAATGGCCTAAAAAAGAACAAATAATCTATTTTCTAATAACACCTAACCACGCACAATACAAAATACCCTACTTTTGACGTTTGAGTGGTTCAAAACCATGAGACTCACCATCACACACACCAATCGAAACCCTGTTCATCCGGTATGACATCTCAATCCTTGCTGACCGCCCTTATTCTGCTTCAAGTTGTTCCCGCAACCAAACCCGTTGCCGAGGCGGTGGTGAAACAAAAGTCTTTATTGCAAACCTTTGTAGGCGACACCACGTCGAGCCTTGTGATGTTCATCATCCTGGTTTCGTTGTCTATAGGCGCATTATTCATCATCATTGAGCGGTATTTTACCATTCGACGCGCGGCACAGGTAGACCAGAATTTTATGAACAGCATCCGCGCCAGCGTAGAGAGCGGCAACCTCCAGGCTGCCCGCGCGCTGTGTCAAAGTGTAGACGCCCCCATGGCCCGCATGGTAGAAAAAGGGCTTGATCGAATTGGTAAGCCGCTGGAAGACATCCAGAAGGCCATCGAAAACGTGGGGAACCTGGAACTCCTCAAATTGGAACGCAACCTGTCTACGTTGGCTTCTATTTCTGGTTTGGGGCCCATGTTCGGACTGTTGGGCACCGTGCTGGGACTCATCCTGTCGTTCGAAAACATGTCTACGGCCACTGCCGTCACGCCGCAAGTGTTGTCTGCAGGTATTTATCAAGCCCTGACGAGTACCGCGTTGGGCCTTACGGTATCCATTGTCAGCATGGCCGGATACAACCTGCTGATAACCAATCTGGATAAGGTGATCTATAAAATGGAATATACTGCTTTACAATTTATGGACTTGCTTCAGGAGCCATCGAGATGATCCAATCATTCCATTAAACAAATCCATACGCAATGGCCCTTAAACGAAGAGTACGCGTCAAACCCGAGTTTAGCCTGGCGGCTATGATAGACATCATCTTTTTGTTGCTGATGTTTTTCATGCTCACATCCAAGTTTGTGACCCCCAATGCCCTCAACCTGCAACTGCCCTCCAGCAGTGCCACCACCATGGCCTCCCCTACCTTGTCGGTTTCCATTGACCAAAACGGACAGTTTTACCTGAATACCGACAAAATATCGGAAACAGCATTAGAAGCTTCGCTGAGGGGCAAAATCAGAAGCCTCAACCAGGACCCTCAAAGCACTACCATCACCGTTGTAGCCGAAAAAAGTGTGGCCATCGAAAAGGTAGTATACATCCTCGACATCGCCAACCGCCTCAAAGTGAAAACCATCCTGGCAACCGACAGCAATCAACAGTAAACCACCTCAACCCCTCCTCAACTCCTCAACTCCTCCCCTCCTCAAGTCATGAAAGCCATAACGCACCAAAACGGAGACCGCGCCCGGGCGTGGACCATCAGCCTGCTCTTGCATGCGTTGCTGCTGTTGTTGTTGTTTCTTTTGACCAATACGGTACAGGAGCCCATCACAGAAGCACCGCCCATCGTGCTGGAACTGGAATGGGGTGGAGGTGGCGACGATGTTGCCCTGGGTGAACCCGACCGCGGACAAGGCAATGACCCTGCACCGCAAGGCCAGCAAATGGAAACCCCAGCCGTAGAACAACCGGCCGAGCAGCCCAGCAGCAAACCCGCACCACCGGCACCCAGCACACCGGCCCGAAACAACACGCCGCAAACCAATACCCCCACCGTAGAAGACCCCAATGTGGCAGCCATGCGCCAACAGCAGGAGGACGCCAGACGCCGCCAACAAGCAGAAGACCAGGCTCGAATAGACCAGGCAAACGCCGAAGCCGCCCGAAAACAGCGCGAACAGGCCGAAAAAGACGCTAAAAAAGGGAAGTTCGGCTCCACCTTTGGCCAAGGTTCAGGATCCGGCCAGGGCAATACCGGGAACTCCGGCAATCAGGGCCAGCCCAACGGTACCGGCAACAACCCCAATGGCACCGGATCAGGTACTGGCGGCGGCCAGGGCGGCGGCAGTGGCACGGGTACCGGCTCCTCCGTCGGTGGCGGCCTCGGCGGTCGCAAACTCCTGGGCAAACCCAAAATGGTCGACAACTCCCAAAAATCGGGTAAAGTCAACATCGAAGTGTGCGTCAACCAAAGCGGCGATGTCATCAGCGCCAACTTTACACAACGTGGCTCCACCACCAACGACAGCGAACTGCGCAACAAGGCCATCACATGGGCCAAACAACACAAATTTGGCACCAGCACCAACGAAAAAGAATGCGGTACCATCTTGTTTAACTTCCAGTTGCAGTAAAGCCGGTTAGTCCTTAGCGTCCTTCGCGAAACCATAGCGTCCTTTGCGGGAACCTCGGTTCGTCGGTCATTGGGCGTTTGTGCATCATTTTGAACGAAACGATATGAATACCAAGGCAGCGGTGATCGACATGGGCACCAACACGTTTCACTTGTTGGTGGCGGAAAAACGTTCGGATGGCACCTGGAAGACCTTGTGCCGCGAACGCCGATACGTCAAATTGGCCGAAAACGGCATTGAACGCATCGGCGCAGCCCCGTTTGAACGGGCGGTGCAAACCATGCGGTTTTTCCGGGAAACCATTGACGCCCTGGGGGTGCCCCTCTCGGAGGTGCGCACCGTGGGTACTGCCGCCTTGCGCACGGCACACAACGCAGGCGACCTGCTCGACGCCATGCAGCAAGCCTGCGGCATCCGGGGCGAAGTCATCGGTGGCCTGCGCGAAGCCGAACTCATCTGCAAAGGCGTGCGGCAGGCTGTGCCCTGGCCTGCCGGACGTGGCCTGATCATGGACATCGGTGGCGGCAGCACGGAATTCATCGTAGCCGATGCCGAGCAGGTGCTGTGGCAACACAGTTTCCCCCTGGGTGCCAGTGTATTGCTCAACCGATTCAGGCCCGATGATCCCATTACAACACTTCAAATAGCAGAGATTGTCCAATTTTTATCCGGCGAATTGACGTCACTCTGGACGGCTCTGTCTGCTCATCCAACCCATACGCTTGTCGGTGCTTCGGGCACATTTGACGTCATCGATCAATTTCTGCTGGATCCAGCCACCAAGCCCGAAAACTACGGATTTGTACCCGTGGAAGTATTCCATGGCTTGTCCCAACAGTTTGTGCACAGCACCCGTGCCGAACGCTTGGCCATGTCCGGGCTGCCCGAGGAACGGGTCGACATGATTGTGCCCGCCATGTTGCTTATTGACGTTGTGCTTCAAAAAGCGGGGATTCAACACATTTACACGTCGGCTTACGCCCTCAAAGAAGGATTGATGGCCGAACTCTTGTCCTGATTCCGGGGTTAGCGTACATTTGTGGCATGCCTGTTCGTGAACCACATGCGTTTGACACCCGATTGGACATGTTGGACTCCAACCTTTGGGGAGCCTGCATTGTGGTGCCCACGGCCATAGCCCAGGTTTTTTTGGCCACCGGCTCCCGGCGGGTGCTGTGTACGCTGCAAGGCATCGAAACGTTTCATTGCGCCCTCATGCCAAAAGGCGACGGCACGTGGTTCATCACTATAAACAAAAAACGCCGCGACAAGCTGAAACTGCGGGAAGGCAGCCCGGTCTCGGCATCCTTAGTCAGCGACGAAAGCGAATATGGCCTGCCCATGCCCGAGGAGTTTGCGGCCGTACTGGCCTCCGACGAAGAAGGCAATACCCTGTTTCACGCCCTCACGCCCGGGAAACGACGCAATATCCTGTATTTTGTGGGCAATGTGAACAATTCCGATACCCGCATTCGCCGCGCGTTGGTGATCGTCGAGCACCTGAAAAAGCACGGCGGGAAGGTGGTGTTTCGGGTGCTGAATGAGGAGTTGAGGGGAAGCATTTAAGATGATTCGGATTATGGACAGATCAATTTTTAATGGCGTCACTATCAAAATATTCGTCCTACGAGTATACTCGTAGGACGAATATTTTGATTAACGCACCAAAGTAACACTTCCCGAAGCGCGGAGGCGATGGCCGTCTACAAGTTCCACCTCCACAACGTACACATAAGTGCCCGGAAGCGCCAGCTCGCCCTTGTAACGCCCGTCCCATCCCAACGCATCAACCCCTGCCGGAAAATGCGCGCGCCGGAAGAGCATGCTGCCCCAACGGTCGTATACTTCGAGCAAAACAACCTCCGCAACATCGGCTGAACCAAATACTGTAAAATATTGATCGCTGCTGGCGCCGTCCGGAGCAAATACGTTGGGCACAAAGAAATCAGGCGATGGTATACGCTGCACTTGTACAAGTATGTCGTCTGAAGCCACACAGCCAGATCCGTTGGCTGCAACAAGGGTATAACGGGTGTCTTCCAGCGGCGCAGCAACCACTGAAGGGCAAACCGGACAGTTCAGGCCCGTACCAGGTAACCAGTTCCACTTTGTTCCCGTACCTGTAACCACCGGCGTCAACACGATTGCCTGCCCGGCCACCACCAACGTATCTGCAGGAAGCGCAACACCAAATGGTTCAGGTGCAGGTATTTCAAAAGGAAATGGGAAAGTACAACCCAAAGGGTCTTGACCCACAAGCATGTGTTGTCCGGCACCCAACCCTTCAAAAACCAGCTCCGAAACAAAACCGCCGCCATCCAGACTAAACGTTAGTCCCAATACATTTGTGAGCACACGTACTACCCCGTTAGTATCCCCCAGGCAGGTGGGGGCGGCCCAGGTTACGGTGACGGCAGGCGGCTGAATGACCGATAAATAAATACGCGCCAGGGAGTCGCACCCCCCGGCCGCGCTGTATGTTTGTTGGTATACACCCGCTGCCGTTTCAAATTGGTCAAAAATCCAGACGGAGTCACCCGGACAAATTTCCAACGATTCAGTGCTTTGCAACACGGGTAAAACGTCCAGGAAAACAGTATGGATCGAATCACAGCCGCCGGTGGTGGAAAAAACAGCCTGATAAACACCCGCCTGGGTTTGTACGACGCCAAAGATGAGCACGCTGTCGCCAATACAGATTTGTTTGGATTCCTGCGTGTCCCATGTCGGAACCACCTGAAGCGTAATGGTGTGGGTCGAATCGCAAGCACCAATGGCCGTAAAAGACCTGGAGAACTCCCCTGCCTGATTTTCATATTGGTCGAAAATGAGGATAGAATCCCCGGCACAAACCTGTTTGGTTTCTGAAGTCATAATGGTCGGAGAAACAAACAACTGTATCACGTGGGTAGAGTCACAACCTGTCAAAGACTGGAAAGCACCGCTGTACGTACCCGTCAAATGCGCATATTGCCCAAACAGCAGCACCGAATCGCCCACGCAAATGCTCAGGCTTTCCGCCGTCTCCACGTCGGGCAACACCGTCAGCGTTACCTGGTGGGTCGAATCGCAGCCGATGACCGATGGAAACATGCCCGTGTACGTGCCCCCTACGTGCGCATACTGTCCAAACAGCAGCACCGAATCGCCCGCACAAATACTCAGGCTTTCCGCCGTCTCCACGTCGGGCAACACCGTCAGCGTTACCTGGTGGGTCGAGTCGCAGCCGTTGACCGATGGAAACATGCCCGTGTACGTACCCCCTACGTGCGCATACTGTCCGAACAGCAGCACCGAATCGCCCGCACAAATGCTCAGGCTCTCCTC
>Ga0247841_10013212_pt1 | contig 10604 bp, 6 predicted proteins | sample LaCruzMarch2015__2_FD_192410 | JGI IMG/M metagenome (GOLD analysis project Ga0247841, IMG submission 192410) | Freshwater microbial communities from meromictic Lake La Cruz, Castile-La Mancha, Spain - LaCruzMarch2015_18m | ecosystem: Environmental > Aquatic > Freshwater > Lake | place: Spain...
AATACGGTACATCTAAATCAATATCCCAACTTTCCCCACCGTTTGGTGATAATACTTGAATATAAGGTAAAGAACTGGTGGCGGTGGAGGTGGCCATAGTGGTTGAGTTCAAACTAGCAATGGCGGCCCTGGCAGCGGTTACTTTATTGGCTGGGATAACGCCAATAGTAATAAGTAATTCTACAAACTGAGAGATGGTCATGGGTGTAATACTAGTGGCGGTGGCCGAAGCGGTTGGAACTGAAATGCCAAAAGTAAAAATAGTACTTACAAAAAAGGAGACCAAAATTAAATAACTAAAATATTTTTTCATCAGATTAATATAAATGTTAACTAGAGTTAATAAATTAACTTCATATATTATAGCATAAATAAAAACCATCCCCCACTATAAAAGTAAAGGATGGTTTTTTAATTAATAAAAGTACTTTATTTTAAAGCCTGGAGTAATTTTAGAAATGTATTCCAACCAATTAAGGCGGTGCTGTAATTTAGATTACTAGCAGAAACAGTTGATGTTGGATCAACTACACGAACAATAACAGAAGCGGTAGCGATTTGGCCGGTGCTACTTTTTACTTCATAAGTTAAAGTCCAAACACAACCAGCCTGACTTGCGGTTGTGGTTCTTACTGAAGATCCACTTAAAGTATTAACTTCCGCCACACCAGCTCCACATTTTGCTGTGTCATTGGAAGTAAATTTGGATGAAGCAGATACTCCATTTGTTGAAGACCAGGTTTTTGAATATGATTCACCAGCTTTAACTGTGGCCTCACTACCACCATTCACAGAAAGAGTGGCGGTGGGTACAGGTGTTTCTACAACTGGCGCATCATAAAGATACATGGTTCCGGATAAACCCTGGACACCAGTGTTATCTTCCTGGACCAAAACTTTATAACGTCCAGAAGGGATAGTTTCCTGGCTGAGACTGGTGGTGACAGATTTCCAAGAGGTTAAACCAACGTTGGGTTTATTTGATAATATTTGCATATTATTACCACTAACATCTTGCAAATAAATATCTACTAGTGAACCAGTCAAATTAATTCCGTTACTTAACCATTTAATTGGTATGATATTACCAAAAATATATCGATCACCACTAATTGGAGCGGAGACAGAAATGGTTGGGGTGACTTGTTCCTGAGTGCTAGTAGAAGGAACAGTACAAGGCTGACTCAAAACTTCATGTGTTCCTCCAGAACAACCAGTGGGTGAACCTGAAAAAGTTCTGGTTTGAACGCCATTAGTACATGTTCCCCAAGTAGAATAAGAGAATGAGGTACAGGTTGAAACAGGTGGTGTAACATTAGGGACAATAGGTGGAACTAAAGTATCTCTACCGGTAATACTCATTTTTAATGTATTACTCTCAAAATCAGTTCCAAAAATATTAAAGGAGCAAACGGCCGTTCTGCTTGGTCTAGCATAATAAGAATTTATAACAGAGTTAGCAACTGTTGAGGTCAAGGTTTTTGATAACACATTATTTTCACACACAACATTTATACCCGCTTGTTCACCATTTGTAAGCCCCTTCACATCCATATAAAAGTTTACTCTGTCAGCAGACAAAACGGCATCACCTCTAAAATTTGAAATTGCCACAACTCTTTGGGCGGGAATAGATGGAATTGTTACATAATTGTCCCTAGAGGAGATTCTACCGGTGGTATCTTTTACTCTTACTTCTATACGATATCTACCATCAGCACTATAGAGATGTGAAGTTGGGAACCAAGAACAATTTTTACTACCATCACCCCAATTAAATTCAAATGGACCGTTACCTACCGCAAAAATAGCTGAATTTTCTCTTGCACACCAAGTAGTATCAAGTTGACCAGAAACAGCAGACGTTACACCATTTTGTTCAACATAATAACTATTTATTTTAGGTGTATAAAGTTCAAGTCTTGGATAATACTGTCCGTCATCTGAAGATATTGTAAAGTAATTGTTACTTCGTCCAAAATTAGGATAAGGGGGTGTAAAACAAACACCATTACTATCATAACTTTCACATGAGAAAGGCCAAGATACAGTAATTTTATACTGTCCATTTGGAGTAACCGTTGAATTACCCTCGCTTTCATAAAAAGGAGCAGGTATTTTTGCTACCCAAGAATATGTTCCGCGGCTATTAGCCACACCGGTGGCAATAGTTTTACCGACGGTACTATTGATATGTGGAATGTCCAGAGAAATATCTACCTTTTGTGTAGTTGGAAGACCAGTGGAATTCCATTTAATATTAACTGTATCTCCTTCTTTATATGTTTCTCCCCCATTTGGTGAAAGAACAGTGATTGAAGGTTGGGTGGTGGTAGAAGAGATAGTAAAATTTGAATTACTTGCATCACATATTCCAGATTCACCAGAATCGCAAACCCTTACACGATAAGTACCATTTGGCATAGAGATGTTCCAATTATAGGAAGGCCCTAATATACTAGAAACCAAAGTTTCAGTCCCACATACATCATTTCCACATAAATTATCTAAATATATTTTATAATAATGTGTTGCTATAAATGTACGAATCTCCTGCCAGCGAATTGTTTGGGTTGTTCCATTAATCCAATTTTCTCCCCCATTTGGTGATAGTACAGTAATTGGGGTTTGGGTGGTGGTGGCTGAAAGAACAACAAATCCAACTGAATTACTACGTTGGCCTAAAGTATTTTCCAACATAATAGTGTAATTTCCTGGTGTAATTCCTGATGGATATGGGGTTGGAACAATAAAATTATAACTATTCCCTGATGGAGAGGATGTTCCACTAACACCGTTATCATGTGTGGCATTATTAAATGTCACGGAATAAGGTGCGGATGAAGTAAAATTACTACCATAAACGGTTACCGCTGTCCCTGGTTTGCCAGAATTTACTGAAAGATAAGTTATTACTGGTCCTTGTGTTATATTATTACACCCAGCGGCAGCACGAGCAGCGCTTGCCTTATCAGGATTAATTGCTCCAATATTAATTAACAAATCCACCAACTGACAAATAGCGGAATTAGGATTAACACAGCCAGCAGCAACCCGAGCCTCTTCTGCTTTGTCCGGCGAAATCACTCCAGCCATAACAAGAGCATCGACAGTTTGACATAGGGTCATAGTTTGAGCGTTAGCCTTGGTCACAGGTGTAAAAAAACCAACAGAAAAAATGGTAGCAATTATAAAAGATGCGAGTACACCTCGGGTAAAATATTTTTTCATATTTATATAAATAATATTAATAAACAAAATAAAAAGTGAGTTCCGACTTCCCAATCATTATAACACTAATAAAAGTGTCAGCAAATAATATCTGTGGATAACTAAATCAGCCGGGCAGTTCATACTGCCCGGCTGATTTTTTTTAAATTCTAAACTCAAAATTTTATTTTGCTAGTCCTCTAGTCTCAGCAATAGCTTTGGCTACGTTTGGAGGCACAATATCATAGTGATCAAATTCCATGTTCACGGAGGCACGGCCTTCAGTCATGGAACGCAAAGTGGTAATATAACCAAACATTTCTGATAACGGTACTTTTGCGTCAATCACCTTATTCATTCCGCGCTCACCCATCTCCTCAATCACTCCACGTTTGGAATTCAAGTGACCAGCCACATCCCCCATGAATTTTTCTGGCACCACCACTTCCACTTTCATGATTGGCTCCAAAATAACCGGCTTGGCTTTCTTGGCGGCCTCTTGGAAAGCTTGTGAAGCAGCAATCTTGTAAGCAATTTCTGAAGAGTCCACATCGTGGTAGGAACCGTAAGTAAGTTCACAAGAAATATCTGTCATCTTATAACCAGCCACCACTCCTCTTTCCATACCTTCAACAATACCTTTTTCAACCGCTGGAATAAATTCAATTGGAATAACTCCCCCCTTAATAGAGTTGATAAATTCAAAGCCTTCTGAACGGCTGACATTTTTAGGAATTTTGGCACCTTCTTCTAGTTTCTCTAGAGGCTTAATATTAATCTTAACGTGACCATACTGACCCTTACCTCCAGATTGCTTAATATATTTGTGTTCAGCTTCAGCTGGGGCAGTAATAGTTTCCTTGTAAGCCACCTGTGGTTTACCCACATTTGCCTCCACACTAAACTCTCTTTTCATACGGTCAACCAAAATTTCAAGGTGTAATTCACCCATTCCTTTTATCACAGTTTCACCAGTTTCCTGATCAGATACAATTTTAAAAGTTGGATCCTCATCAGAAAGTTTCTTCAAAGCCATACCCATTTTTTCCTGATCCGCCTTTGTCTTTGGTTCAATCCTCAAAGAAATAACTGGTTCCGGGAAGACAATTTGATCTAGAACAATTGGATTTGTTTCATCACAGAAGGTGTGAGAAGTTTTTGCTTCTTTCAAACCCACAGCGGCCGCAATTTCTCCCGCATACACAATATCCACTTCTTCTCTTTTATCAGCCTGCATTCGCACAATTCTACCCAGTCTTTCTTTTCTACCAGTGGTGGAGTTATACAAATAAATTCCCGGGGAAACATTTCCAGAATAAACGCGGAAGTATGTTAGCTGACCAACAAAGGGATCAGTTTGTAATTTGAAAGCCAAAGCAGAAAAAGGTTCCTCATCAGAAGCGTGTCTAAATACTTCTTCTCCAGTGTTTGGATTTATACCTTTTACTGGTGGAATATCCATTGGTGAAGGCAAATAATCCACCACGGCATCAAGCACTAATTGGATTCCTTTGTTTTTTAAAGCGGAACCGGTCATCACGGGAACCAAAGTGTTAGCAATGGTGGCTTTTCGCAAAATAACTTTTAAAGTTTCTAATGGAATTTCTTTACCATCTAAATAATCCGCCATGGCTGCTTCATCTTGCTCCACAATTTTCTCAACAGTTTCTGCTCGATACTTTTTAGCCTTTTCCAAATATTCAGCGGGAATTTCTTTTTCCACAATATTTTTACCCATCTCTCCTTCAAAGTAGAAAGCTTTCATTTTAAGCAAATCAATAATAGCTTCAAAATGTTCCTCTTCCCCAATTGGGATTTGCATTCTGATGGCATTCTTGGTCAAACGATTCAAGATAGACTGATATGATCTTTCAAAACTACCGCCGGTTCTGTCTAATTTATTTATCAAACAAATTCGGGGCACCTTTCCATCATCAGCATAACGCCAGTTTGTTTCAGATTGAGGTTCCACACCTGCCACCCCGTCAAAAACCACCACCGCACCGTCAAGCACGCGGAGGGATCTTTTTACTTCAGCAGTAAAGTCAATGTGCCCAGGAGTATCAATGATGTTAAACATCATTTTTCGAGTTGTATCCAATCCCATATATGAAGGGACCCAGTAACAAGTAATAGCCGCAGAACAAATAGTGATTCCGCGCTCTCTTTCCTGCTCCATCCAGTCAGTGGTGGTATTTCCATCATGCACTTCTCCAATTTTGTGGGACTCACCAGTGTAATACAAAATACGTTCAGAGGTGGTGGTCTTACCCGCGTCAATGTGAGCAATAATTCCGAAGTTTCGAACTTTTTCTAATGGATATACACGTGTCATGATTGATTTATAGTGAGCGTAGTGAACATAAAAATCATCACCCTGTGTAATAATTTGCTGGGAAGCAAATTTAAATTTCTATTACACGGGGTTAAAATAATTATTGTCGTTTCACTCTTTAATTATTATTAAAAAACCAACTCGAATTGGTAGGCATAGATTACACTAAAGTAACCCAAAAAGCAAAGGCTCTATCCTATATTTTTCAATACGCCACCCATCTGGCGTATTCGTTTACTTTAAACGATAAGTGACGGTATGCCCAATTTTTCCAACTTGCACCACCTTATTCTGCTTCTCCAGTTCATCCATATACCGAACAGCCGTTCGACTGGAGATACCAAGTGCTTTTCTGACTTCAATATTCGTCAGTTCTTTATCCGTGACAAACAAATCAATAATTTTAATCAAATTCTCCTGCTTTTTTGCTTTTTGTTCAAAAATAAAACCACTCACCCCAGCTAACTCCTCGGTCAGTTTTGTCCCGTATTTTTTAGCATCTTTCAAGGCCACAACCAGAACAATCACCATTATCAATAAAATAACAACCGCGACGATAAGTAATATAATCATCAGGCTATTGTAGCATAGTTATTATCTTTTCCTTTATTTAACGTCCATTTTTCTCCCGCTAAGAATTAGAGCCCACCTGAACCATTTTCGTCAAGTGCCGAAAATGGTCAACTGTACAAGCTGTTGACATATTCTAGGCACTTGCTATACTGTGGATGTCATTAGAAAAGGTCGCGCTTCGCGGCCTTTTCCTTTGTCTAATTTTTCTCTATTTTCTTTTTAAGATTATCTATATTTAGAAAGTCTACTGGCTTGCCAATCTCGTCCATCATCTTTCTTAATTTAGTTGAAAACCTAGAAGTAAAATACTTTGGGCCACTAGCTATCTTTTTGGCACTAGAAACAATATGAACTAACGAACCTTTTTGAACAAGCTTACGAATTAAATATTCAAAATCTCCATCGCCAGAAAAAATGTAAAATTCAGTATTTTCATTGCCATATTCCATTGCGTCAACAGTTAGGTCAACATCACAATTTGATTTACGGTTATATCCCATATCAACCGTTTCAACTGATTCATTACCACACTTCAAACATTTAACTTTTATTGTTCGATCCTTATTTTTATAAGCAAAAACTGTCTTTACCCTCATTACACAACCAACTTTTTCCAATTCCTGAAATTCGTTTGCAGTTTCTAGATCCCCACTATCTATTCCAGAATAAAAAAATACCTTTTCGCATTTCCATTCTTTGATTAAAAAATCATGTAACCGTTTCCAATCAATTAAAAAACCCAGTAGTTGTTTGGTGGTGGTATCGGTATTCTGTACGTCAATTAAAGCAATTTTTCTTTTTGAATTCATAAATCAATCTTAACACAAATTTTTCAATTTTTATAATCATTATTCATTAATATAATCATATTTTTCAATTTTTTAGTATCCCCGTGGCTGATTAATCCCAAATATGACTGCACCACCTCCGGCTTAAAATTCTGAGCCAAAATATTTCTAAACATTTTCCTTTTTGCCACGGTCCGCAATACTTTGTGATTTGGAAAATTCACCCAACCCAAAAAATCCACGCCAGAAGAAAAAGTTTCAATGGAAACCTTGTTTGGATGCAAAGAAAGTTTCAAATTTTTAACTAAAAAAACACTAATTCTGGGAAAAATACTTTCCAACCACTCTTTATTATCCGCCAAAATGACAAAATCATCCGAATACCGAATATAATACTTGGCTTTTAACTGGTGTTTAGCAAACTGATCAAAAACATTCATATAAATATTTACAAATAGCTGAGAGGTCAGATTCCCCAACGGCAAACCCTTACCGATTTCATTTTTATAAAAACTGCCAATTATTATTTTCAAAAGTCCCGTTATTTCCCTGTCCGGAATATACAAATCAAGCAAGTTTAAAAGTATCTCTTGATTTATGGAGTCAAAAAACTTTCGGATATCACATTTTAAAACCCACACTGACTTGGTATTGTTTTTAGAGATTTTATGATAAAAATAATTAAATCTATTTATGGCCTTATGAGTTCCCTTTCCCAACCGACAAGAAAAAGAATCCGCAATAAAAGTTTTCGTAAAGAAAGGATATAAATACCGATACAGAGCGTGATGCAAAAGCCGGTCTCGCACTTTGGCCTTATGGATTATCCTGGGCTTTGGATCAGAAATTTTATATTCTTCATATTTTGAATGCTGATAATTTTTTCTGGCCAAATCCTGATGCAAGGAAATAATATTTTGCATCAAATCCCTTTCAAAAAATTGGACGTCCGCTTTTTTCTTTTTGCCGCGCAAAAATTCCCTCCACGCTTCTAGCAGATTTTCCATTTCAATGATATCTTTATAACCATGACTGAATTGAATTTTAGACATAATGAAAAAACTATAAATTACCCCCCCCCGCAGAGGCTTTTGCCACTTTTGCAAAAAATTAAAAGCGGTTACCAGCTTTGGTATGAATATTATCAAACAATACCCAAAAATCACAGATACACCATAGGCTTAAAAATAGATAATTTATTTACTGACGCCATTGAAGCCGTAGCGATTGCTACTTTTTTGTCCAAAGAAGAAAAAACTCCTTATATTAAACTCGCAATCAGAAAAATAAATACTCTAAACGTATTTCTGCTCATTCTTTGGGAAAATAAATCGTTGGATAATAAAAAATATATTGTTTTCTCGGAAAAAATAAATGAAATTGGCAAAATACTTGGTGGTTGGCTTGGATAAAACACAAAACAAAACTCTCCGAACAAAAAGCCCGGAGAGAAATGATGTGATTTGCGGACAAAGAAGAACCGATTGTCACTGTTCCACTTGTTGTCATCGTGACCGTTGTTGTTGTTCAACCACGACTCCGAATCGTTCCAATTGCAGTTGAAAAGTTTGAGGTTGCCGTCACGGTCGCGTATTGTTCAAAACCCATCTGTCCCACCGCCCTTAGAATACTCTCGGGGCTGAACCGCCTCTGGCATCATAATGCCTTAGATTTTGAACCAAGTAACTTCATTTTTTATAAAGTGTCTTCGTATACCACCCTATTTCAAACCTTAGTCTAAAATATTCTCAATATACGGATACTGATTTCGGCAGTCGGAAATCGTAATCGCCAACATAATCGCCTACTTTCACGTTTATCTTAACACAAATTTTTTATTAAGAAAAAAGAATAAAGGAAAAAGTGATATATAAAAGTTTAAGTTAAAAGAATTAAGTTTTACTTGCGGACAAAGAAGAACCGACGGCCACGGTGCCACTCGTCGTCATCGCGACCGTAGTTGTCGTACAACCACGACCCCGAAACGCTCCAACGGCAGTGGAAAAGTCTGAGGTCGCCGACACGGCCGCGTACAGGATTCATCGCCATAACAGTCCATTCACCTTTTTTCTCATAATTTAAACGGATACTGGGGGCCAAAGACTGCGGTACGAGGTCAAGATTTTGTTCCAGAGCTTTGGCTTTGATTTCTGCATAAGTATGAATTTTTGTATCACCAAATAAGTCGCTGACAGAAAAAGAAACAACTTCATAAGAGGATTTTAATTTTTCGGACCAGTCAACACTGGTGAGTAAGCCTTGAGAGTAATCACTAATTTTATGACCTTCTGCAGTAAGTCTGGCCCTGGCCGTTTCTGCTGAGGTGATTTTTGAGTCAGGAATTATTTCTTTTCTGAACACCTTTTTATCCGGAAAAGATTCATAAATGTGAGTGACGGTTTTAGGGAGGACATTTAGAACGGCAGGATTCCAAGGACCGATATAGGCCACGGTGTCTGGTTTTAATTCTTTTATATTTTGTGCAATTTGTGCTGGTTCACAAGCAAAAAGAATTGGTAAATCTTCCTTGAGGTTTCTTTTTTCTCTAATCTCAGCAATACGCGGGTCTTTTTTATAGCCAAATCCTTCAATGGAAGAGTTGACTTCGTAAAGAAAGAGAAGGTCTTCTTTGGTGAGTAATATATTTTTTTCTGTTTTGTGTTCAATTTCGGTGAGGTATTTCATATCAGCGGATTTTTTCTGATAAACCTCACCAATAGGACCAAATTCAGCCAACTTTTTTTCAAGAATAGGAACCATGTACGGATCAAGATTTTGTTTGTAGGCAATACCACGTGGATCTTCGGCAATTTTGTCTTGACCTTCCATTCTGATAGCTAAACGTGGTATGGTCATTTTTTGATCATCATCTAAGGTATAATAAACGTAAAAATCTCCGCCTTGTAAATGGGTACGGGCAGTATTTAATCCGGCCGTACACCAGCCAGTACTGTGACCGCGAATTGCTCCTACTAAATTTTTTGGGTCTGAATTTTGATCATATTTTACCCACTGACCAGTCGTGATAGGTAAAAGATGTTCAGGGATAGGATTCATCAATTCATTTGACCAAGCATAAAGTTCAGCAAAATTTTCCTTTGCTAAAAATTGTTCAAATTCTTTCCGCTCCTCCTGTTGAATATCGTATTCAAACTCAATCCCCTTACCCTCGCGATGCTTGATTACAGCATCCACAACATAAGCTAGTGCCTCATGATTGATATCAGGATAAGGTTTTACTGTCCCTTTTGATCTCTTAGGAAATTCGATATACTCTTTGTCACCATCCTTTTTCTTGACTAAGTCCTGCAAACCAATAATATTTCGAAAAATCCAGTATTTCAAACTAGTGGGAATATAGGCAGAATCAGAGGAAGCAAAATAATCAACCCATTGCTCCAACGAATCACGTTGATCGGTAAGAACTACTTCAGCATTTTTTTGTTTCAACTCCTCTTTTTGTTCTTCGGTCACATTTTCCCAATCGCCGCCTTCGCCACGTCTGCGCAGTTCACCGGCCAATGAATTCCAATAACTCTCGGGGATATCTTCAAATTTGGTTGTATACTTATCTAAAATTTGATATTTCAGCCTTTCTAAAGCACGTGGATTATTAATTACTCCCTCTAAACGCTCCAAATATACCTCTACCCGATTCTCTTTGGTAGAAGGACCTTTTTCACCTTGACGGATTTTCT
>Ga0247841_10013214_pt1 | contig 10602 bp, 9 predicted proteins | sample LaCruzMarch2015__2_FD_192410 | JGI IMG/M metagenome (GOLD analysis project Ga0247841, IMG submission 192410) | Freshwater microbial communities from meromictic Lake La Cruz, Castile-La Mancha, Spain - LaCruzMarch2015_18m | ecosystem: Environmental > Aquatic > Freshwater > Lake | place: Spain...
CTTTCTCATCCGTCGTAATTCCGGTATCTGCAACTTCAAGGATAGTCTCAATGGAATGAAAATCAACCAATTCGGTGAATGTGCCGTCATTGTTGGCAAACAACACAAGTACTTCACCATCTTTAATCTGGAATTCGGAAGCTAGTTGCATGATGCTACGGAGTGCAGCAATATTGGCCAGGATACCGATCTTGCCAAGATGTTTTACTTCGTGTTTCAGCAGGTAACCGGATAGGTTCTGGGTGCAACTTGCATCAAAAACCAGTTTTCCTGCCTGTTTGGCATTCCTGGCAAACAATGCCCTGATCCTTCCGGCAGAACCTTTTTCGTACCCGATAAATACTTTGATAGTTTTATCGTCCAGTAACTGAGTAACTTTATTTATCAACTCATTCATTGGCTGTGGCCTCCTCTTTAAATAAATTGGAAACTGCTATTTTCTGATAGTTTTCGTATGGGCCAAGTTCCCTGATCTTTTTCACCGTGTTGTTTACCACATCAGCCCATTTGAATCCTTCGGCTGCCGATACCCAGCTAAACTGTATGCGTTCTGTGTCGATACCCGTGAAATTGAGCAGGTTGCGGAAAACGATCCACCTCCTGCGGGCATGGAAATTGCCTGTGCTGTAATGGCAGTCGTTGGGATGACAGCCCGAAACGATGATTCCGTCGGCCCCGTTTTCAAATGCCTTCATCAGTATCATGAAATCAATACGGCCTGTGCACGGGAAACGGATAATTTTCACATTGGCCTCGTATTTAATTCGGCTCGTTCCAGTGAGGTCGGCACCGGCATAGGTGCACCAGTTGCACACAAATGCCACGATTTTTGGTTCAAATTCCTGCATTCCTCTATGCGTTTAATCGTTTAACAAAGCCATAATTTCAGTATAAACCTGCTGGTTCGAGTACCCGTGGATGTCAATTGCCTTGGTCCGGCAGAGGGCTACACAGGTCCCACAACCCTGGCAAAGGCCTTCATTTACCATTGCAAGTGTTTTGATGACTTCACCATTGCGGTTTTTGATTTCCTCGCGTTCGATTGCCTGGTAAGGACAAACGCTTTGGCAAAGGAAGCATCCCACACAGGATGAAAACACCGGAGGTGCCTGTCGGTTAACTACCGCTACCAGCGGATCGCGGGTAAGTTCATCGTTGCTGAACAGGGCTGCAACTTTAACGGCAGCACCCGAAGCAGCAGCTACCGATTCGGGTATATCCTTAGGAGCCTGGCAGGCGCCGGCTAGAAAAATACCGGCTGTGTTGGTTTCAACAGGTTTCAGTTTCGGGTGGGCTTCGGCAAAGAATTTATATGCATCGTAGGAAACATGCACTGTCTGGGCAAGTTCCTCAGCTCCGTGATTGGCAACGCCCGCTGTTGCCAGCACCACCATATCAGCTTCTATTTCAATTGGTTGAGCACCCATCAGTGTATCAGCTCCTTTCACGATCAGCTTGCCGTTCTTTTCGTAAATTGTAGAAACACGGCCGCGGATGTAATGGGTTTCGTCTTCTACAATTGCCCTGCGAACGAACTCCTCGTACATTTTGCCACCTGCCCTGATATCCATATAAAAAACATACGGAGTACCATCATGTACCTTGTGTTTGTATAACATGGCATGCTTTGCAGTGTACATGCAGCAGATCTTGGAACAATATTCAATGCCTTTGGCCGGGTCGCGGGAACCAGCGCAGGCAACAAAAACTATCTTTTTGGGTATCTGCCCGTCGGATGGACGCCGGATTTCGCCCATGGTTGGGCCGGAGGCAGAGGCGAGGCGTTCAAATTGCAGCCCGTCAATTACATCCTTGTATTTTCCGTAACCATATTCGGGGAAAAAGTCGGTTTTCAGCACATCAAATCCTGTTGCCAGGACAATTGCACCGGCATCCACTTCAACAATCTCATCTTCCTGGTCGAAACGAATGGCTTTGGTCGGGCAAACGATTTCACAAATCTTGCATTTCCCTTTGATATAATACGTGCAATTTTCCCTGTCAATCACCGGTTTATTCGGAACAGCCTGCGGGAAAGGCACATAGATAGCCGGACGGAAACCAAGCCCGCGTTCAAACTCGTTGGGGATTTTCTTTTGCGGGCATTTGGTGGTACAAAGTCCGCAACCGGTGCAAAGTTTTTCGTCGAGGCTTTTGGATTTTTTCCTGATTTTTACTTTGAAATTTCCGATAAAACCATCCACGCTTTCCACTTTTGCGTAAGTGTAAAGGGTTATGTTCGGATGCTGGGCAATTTCCACCATGCGGGGCGTAAGGATGCACTGCGAGCAGTCGAGGGTAGGGAATGTTTCCGACAACTGCGACATGTGGCCGCCGATTGAGGGTTGTTTCTCCACCATGATTACCTTATGTCCGCAATTGGCGATATCGAGTGCAGCCTGTATCCCGGCAACACCGCCACCAATAACTACGGCAGTTTTGGTAACAGGAACCTTGATGAAATTCAGGGCTTTGTTCTTTTTTACTTTTTCAACCATCACCCTGACGAGGTCCTGGGCTTTCTCGGTGGTGAGGTCGTCTTTGGGGTGAACCCACGAACAGTGCTCGCGAACGTTGGACATTTCGCAAAGAAACGGGTTCAAACCGGCTTCGGCACAGGCTTTCCTGAAGGTAGGCTCGTGCATTCGGGGCGAACAGGCAGCTACAACAACTCCATCCAGTTTGTGTTCTTTAATCGCCTCCTTCAACAGGGTTTGGCCCGGGTCGGAACACATATATTTATAATCGGTGCTGAATTCGACACCTTTCAGTCCTGCCGATATTTTTGCAACTTTTTCGCAATTGACTGTGGCTGAAATATTTTCACCACAGTGGCAAACAAAAACTCCTATCCTCGACATGGTTAAGCCTCCGTTTTTTGAGTGTTAACAACTTTTTGAGGTTTTTCGGCAACGGCAGCGGGTTTAACCGGTTTTTCAGGCAGGTTAACCTCCGTCATGTGGCGGTTCAGCCCGAGCGTTTTCGCATCGATGCCTACTGCCAGTCCCAGAACCTGTGAAATATACAATACAGGAATATCAATTTTTTCGTTCAGGTATTTATTTATTTCCGGCCTGCGCATATCGAGGTTCGAATGGCACATCGGGCAGGCGACCACAACTACTTCGGCAGTACGATCAACTGCATCCTTCATGATTTTTCCTGATAATCGGGCAACCGTATCTGTTCGCGACACTGACATTCCAGCTCCGCAACATTCGGTTTTGAATGCCCAATCAACAGCAGTTCCCCCGGCTTTTTTCACAAGGTTGTCCATACTCTGCGGGTCTTCAACCCGGTCGAAATTGAGGATGGCGTGCGGCCTCACCAACAGGCAACCATAGTAACAGGCTGCGTTGTAATTAAAAGGTTTGACTACTTTAGCTTCCAGTTTGTCGGCAATGAATTTGTCAATAAACTGTAAGATATTGAGTATCTGGGTGGTTCCTTTGTATTTCAAATCAATGATGGAAGCCACTTTTGTGCAAAGCGAAGGGTCTTTGGCAAGTTCATGCTGTGTAACCGTGAGCCGGTTGTAACAGGCAGCGCAAGGGACGAGAATATCGGTTATGCCTTCTTGCTCGGCCAATGCCATGATGCGCGCTGGCAGGCTGAGCGACAATTCCCGGTTGAGGTTGTGTGCAGCAGTGGCTCCGCAACAGTTCCAGTCAGGGATTTCGACCAGTTCGATATCAAAAACCTTGGCAAGGGCCTCGACGGATTCCTTATATTCCCTTGACCCGCCTTTCATCGAGCAACCCGGATAGAGTCCTATTTTCATTGTTTGCCCTCCTTATTTATATGTACCCTGTTAAAAATGGCCGCGACTTTTTTCCTGCCTTTGATCAACTCGGGTATCGGGTTGAGCTTGCCTTTTACAAACATCTTTGGAGCAACTGCAACATCCTGTGCCATAGCCCCGGTGCGCATTTTGTAATCCACTATCAATCCCATTTCATAAAGGCGGCCTGTATAATTGATGGAATCGAGGAATGATTTGTGAAAAGCGATGATTTTTTTTGCCTGCGGGTTGGTCTTTTTCGCCCTGAGCGACTTCTGCCTCAGATAATCCATGAGGGTGGGAATGTCAATTTCCATCGGGCAACGCGTAAGGCACATCTCGCAACTAACACATAGCCATATCGTCATGGATTTCAATAACTTATCGTATTGAAGCGGTTCGTTGGTCTGCAGCATCCGCATGGCCAGGCTCGGGGGATAATCCATCTCTGAAGCCAGTGCGCAACCTGCCGAGCATTTGCCACACTGGTAGCATTTGTTTATCGGGACACCGGTATCCATCTGTATTTCACCGCTGAGTGACAAGGGGTGATGATTTTCGTGTGAAGAGGACATAGGCTGTTTTAGCTAAGGTTAAATCTGTTATTCATTTGAAAATACATATCGTTAAAAATATTCCTGTCGTTAAAATTCACATTACCAGTAATTTACGTTTTAATTAAACGCGAGGATTTGTCATAGGATGTTATCCTGTACGTCAGAAATATGCAAAATGATTTTGAATGTTAAACGGCTTTCCTGCTTGCTGATTGATCGGCAAAGGTATAGTTTTCATTATTTTGAAAATGAAATTTTATAATTTAAAACGCTTATAAATAAATCGGCAGACGAGCGAATAGGAATAATGACAATTTCATCTTTATAAATTATAAAAACATAAAAATCAAATACTTGGAATTACCGGCAGAAAATTATTCTTCCGTTTGTCTGATCCACAAGCCTCCTGATCCACAGGACACCTTGTCTCCTTACTCCTTATCATCTACTCTTTAACTTCAGAACTCTATCTCCATTGAAGGATCCCAGAAGACCTCATCAAAATCTACAATTTGATCGCCAGAAAGTGTAATTCCCTCGCTTTCAAGCAATTGACGCATTACATCCTGTCCACCGAAATGATGCTTCCCTGTAATAAGTCCGTTACGGTTCACCACCCTATGAGCAGGGATATGCTGCAGTTTGTGGTGTGAAGCATTCATTGCCCAACCCACCATTCGCGACGAACCTCCGGTGCCAAGATACCGGGCAATTGCACCATAGGAAGTTACCCTGCCATAGGGAATCAATTCCACAACAGCATACACTTTTTCGAAAAAGGAAAGATCGGAAGGCATTGGAATGTACGATTTACAATGTACGATGTACGATTTGGGATTTGGGATTTGGGACTTGGGATTTGGGACTTGGGACTTGGACATGGGGTGGAAGGTAGAAGAGAAAAGACTATCTATTACTACATTTTCAAATTCTCAAATTCTCAAATTAATTTTTACAATCTAAACCTGAGATATTTTATTGAAAGTCCTTTCTCCAGCCAGATTTTTTCGTAGTGGGTGCGGACTGAAATCACATCTGCGATCTCAGGGTTTTCTGGATTTTCATAAAGGTTGTTGGTGGCTAAAAGCAACTCATGGTTGCCTTCTTTGACAACATTGAGTGTGTAATTATAGAGCATTTCGTTGTCGGTCTTCAAGTGGATAGTGCCACCCGGAACTAAAAAACTCCTGAAACGCTCTATAAATTCCGGTGAAGTAAACCGGTTGCTTTCGCGGGAGGCTTTAGGTTGTGGTTCGGGAAAAGTAATCCAGATTTCTTCGACTTCCGAAAGAGCAAAAACCTTGTTGATGCTTTCTGCCCTTATGCGGACAAAGGCTATATTGGCGCGGTTATCTTCATGGCTTGTCTTTGCCCCCCTCCACATTCGGGCCCCTTTTTTGTCAATGCCTATAAAGTTTTTACGGGGATATTTTCCCGAAAGATCAACCGTGTACTCTCCTTTGCCACAGCCCAATTCGATGATCAATGGATTTGAATTTTTGAAGAAATCTTCCTTCCATCGTCCGCGAAGCGGGAAACCAGCTTCAAGTTCATCCCAGGCAGGTTGAAAAAAATGGGGAAAAGTAGCGTTTTCAGCAAAGCGTTGAAGTTTCCGTTTGGCCAAAATGATAAAGTTTTGTTGAGTTCAGGACAGTTACGAAATTAAGGTTGGAACCCTTCGGAATTATGAACCGGATTTTTTCATAATCCATGCCGATGGATATCCGGCATTCTTGATGCTGCGTAACCGGCCCAACGCTTTTTCCATGCTGGTAAACCCTTCGATACTCACCACAAACAGCCCACGTTTGGTCGTGTCAACGATGGTGGCGGGGTATCCTTTTTGCCTGAGCAAGGCTAACAATTTTTGTGCATTATCCTGATCTCGAAAAGCACCGCAAATCACATGATAGTTGTTTCCGGCAGATTGGCTTACCGGCAATGACGGTTCCCCTTGGTTGAGGATGTGAATATCATTTCTGTTTAATTCTGCGTATGAAATGACTGCCGGATTGACCTCAATCTGGTTTTCCGTCAGTATCCCGGATGGCGAAGTAGTTTGTATTCCTGTGTTATCCAAAGGCTGCAAAGTGCTGATCGAGCTTATCGGTGCTGTTTTCCCGGGCGTGCTGCGAACCCAGGAATACATACCTGTGTAATTATGTATATAATTATCAATCAGGTTGTTATTGATTGTTCCCCAAAGTATGAACGCAATAAAAGGTGCAAGAACAGCTGCCCATTTCAGTGTCTCGGTAAACAAGTGGCGCACCGGATGCTGAAAATCTGATCCTTGCTGCGACCGGATCCGTGGAATTGATTCAGCGAAAGCTGAAGGAATGGCAGTAAAAACAGGAAGCCCGAAGGATCCGCTGTAGAAATTAATTTCACGGTTTGGTTCAAATTCGATATTTCCCGAAGTATTAAGTATCAGCGTACCAATGCCTTCGATGGCAAACTTGTTTCCTTTATTTATTTCAAGAAGACAATTTTCCGACCATTTCCTGATGTCGTACAAGGCTTCGCGATAGGTAGTATTTTCGGTGTTTGCGACATGGTTGGCAAGTAATCCATCATTTCCCGAAAGGCCTGCATTGAAAGCAATGTTACCAGCCGGAGGGGAAAAACAGTGCGTTTCATGATTAATATTTGCCGGAAGGCAGGCTTTGATAAAGCCACCCAACCCGGGGATTATCACGCAATCGTGTTCGAAAAGCAAATCAGCAATGTGCCGGGTATTCATAATTCGGATTTCAATAGATTAATCTGCTAAATTAACACAATCAGCCATGTTGTATCAAGCAATGTTAGTAAGTTTTTGTAAATCTTCAGGGGTATCAATACCAACTGTCTCAATATCAGTAATAGCCGTGTTGATTCGAAAGCCATGATAAATCCAGCGCAACTGCTCAAGGGATTCGGTTATTTCGGGAGGAGCAGGTGGCAGGTCAATAATCGTCAATAAAACCGAAGCATCATAAGCATATAATCCTATATGTTTGTAATAATCGGTTTTCCCAACCCAGTGTTGTTGCTCTTCTCCTCTCATGAAGGGAATCGGGGACCGGCTGAAATAGATGGCTTTCCCATAATTGTCAGTTACCACTTTCACCACATTGGGGTTGAGAAGCATTTCGGTTTTGCTGATCCTGCTGATGAGTGTGGAAATTTGTGTGTCCTGGTTTTCAAACTGCGAAACCACCAGGTCAATTTGTAAGGGATCAATAAAAGGCTCGTCACCTTGGATATTTACAACTACTTTGTAATTAAATCCGGTTTCTTCTGAAGCAAGCCTTTTCACTACTTCACCCAGGCGTGCGGTGCCCGAATTATGCGCTTCGGAAGTCATCATTGCCTCGCCGCCGAAATCTTTCACATGCTGAAAAATCCTGTCATCGTCAGTTGCAACGATCACCCTTGCAAGTGCTGAACTTTTCGAAGCCTGTTCGTATACCCTCCGGATCATGCTTTTACCCGCAATGGCACAAAGTGGTTTTCCCGGAAATCGGGTTGATGCATAACGGGCAGGTATAATTCCGATGGCTGGAAGGGTCATGGGATTTGATTGAAAATTGTAAAACGAAGGTTGAAAATTGTTGATTATGAGCAGTTATTGGCTATCAGCAAATTGCAAATCCGACCTCCGAAATCAATAAGCTCTTGCAAAAATAACCCTTTGCGTTGATGGTTTTCCCGTAAGGATACACTTCCCGACTTCTTTTTTGCCATCAATTGGGATGAGGCGAATAGTTGCTTTTGTCAAGTCCTTGATTTGTTGTTCGGTTTCGGGTGTGCCATCCCAATGGGCCGCAATGAAACCACCTTTCCCATCAAGCATTTCGACAAATTCTTCCCATGTATCGGCTTTATAGGTATTGTTTTCACGGAAATCGAGTGCCTTCTGATACAGGTTTTCCTGAATGCTTTCGAGCAGATGGCTGATTTTTATTTCAATATCGGTAAGCAGATAAGTTGCTTTTTCGAGGGTGTCGCGGCGGGCAACTTCCACAGTGCCATTTTCCAGGTCGCGGGAGCCAATGGCCAACCTGACAGGCACTCCCTTGAATTCGTATTCGTTAAATTTCCAGCCTGGTTTCTGGGTGGTACGATCATCATATTTTACACTAATTCCAAGGGCTTTCAGTTTTTTTACAATTCCGCTGACGGTCTCTGAAATGAGGGCAAGTTGCTCTTCGGTTTTGTAAATCGGGATGATAACTACCTGGATGGGAGCTAGTTTTGGAGGCAACACCAATCCCTGGTCGTCAGAATGCGACATGATGAGTGCGCCCATCAGCCGGGTCGAGACACCCCAGGAGGTAGCCCAAACGTATTCCAATTTGTTTTCCTTGGTAAGGAACTGCACTTCAAATGCTTTGGCGAAATTCTGCCCCAGAAAATGAGAAGTGCCTGCCTGCAATGCTTTGCCATCCTGCATAAGTGCCTCGATGCAATAGGTTTCGAGCGCACCTGCAAAACGCTCATTTGGTGACTTGACTCCCCGAAGCACAGGCATGGCCATCCATTTTTCGGCAAACTCGGCGTAAACGCCAATCATTTTTTCGGTTTCTTCGATAGCCTCAGCTTCGGTGGCATGGGCAGTATGCCCTTCCTGCCAAAGGAATTCGGCAGTGCGGAGAAATAAACGGGTACGCATTTCCCACCTCACCACGTTGGCCCATTGGTTCACCAGTATAGGCAAATCGCGATACGATTGGATCCAGCCACGGTAAGTATCCCAGATGATGGTTTCGGAAGTCGGACGAACAATGAGCTCTTCCTCGAGTTTTGCATCCGGGTCAACTATGATACCTTTGCCATCCGGTGAATTTTTTAAGCGGTAATGCGTAACTACGGCACACTCTTTGGCGAAACCTTCTACATGGGAAGCTTCCTTGCTAAAAAACGATTTTGGTATAAATAGAGGGAAATAGGCGTTGGAATGCCCGGTTTCTTTAAACATATCATCAAGAGCCTTTTGGATTTTTTCCCAGATGGCATAACCATAAGGTTTGATCACCATGCATCCCCTCACGGCTGAATTATCAGCGAGGTCAGCTTTGATCACCAGGTCGTTATACCATTGAGAGTAATTCTCTGAGCGTGTTGTAAAATCTTTCGCCATTTTAATAGATTATGGTATGATAATTGTATATTTTCAATTACTTAGAAGGCGCAAAATTACAAAATAACTTGCTCTTGAAGCAGATAACAACGCTTTATAAGAAAAAGCATTAAAATAATAAGGAGGCCATCATGAAATACTGCATCACAATTATCGCCGCCGGTTTGATGATTCTTACCGGTTGTACAACCCAGTATCAGGCAGGGGCTTACGATGATGTTTACTTTTCACCCAAAAAGCAACGGGTTGAACAGCAAACGATGGTTGTAAAAGCTCCTGAGTCGGATGTGAACAATTATACCCAACCAGAGTCGCAACAGCCGACCGATGTGCCGGTTACGAACAACCAGTACTACGAACAGGCAGCACCTGCCGATTCAACGGGCTGGTACGATGATCAAGGCAACTATGTGGAAAGCGAACAATACGCTTCTCCTGATGGCAGCACTTACATCACCAACAACTATTATGATGACGATTATTACGATTATGCGTATTCGGCCCGTTTACGCAGGTTCCATAACCCATATTATTACGGCAGCTACTATTCTGATTATTATACCAACAGCTATTGGTACGATTATAACCCCTTCAACTGGGGAATGAGCATTTATATGGGCTATAACTGGTGGTATCCGTCTTTATGGTCAAGTTGGTATTATCCTTCCTATTCATGGGGGTACAATCCTTATGGATGGGATTATGGTTATGGATGGGGCGGTTACGGTTATGGAATTGGTTATTGGAACGGTTATTATGATGGTTATTATAACGGGATGTGGGGAGGGAACTATTATAACAGTTACGACCATAACTCCTTTTATTATGGACACCGTGGCTCCGTTGGTGGTTCGGGGAGCATGGCCCGCTCAGCAAACACTAAAACTTTCGGCGAAAGGTACGAAGCCAGCCTTGCCTCCGAAAGAGGAGGAACTAACATGGACGGCCGTCGTAATACTTCAGGTACAGGTGTAAATGATACCCGGAATAACAACGGAAAAGAAACTAATCCTCAGGGGTTTACACGAGGTTCAACCATTACTCCGGACACACGCAACGCACAAGGCCGCACCAATGTTAACCCCGGAGGAACCGTTAACCCTACCCCACCTAATGGTGAAAAGCCAGGAAATACTGTG
>Ga0247841_10013217_pt1 | contig 10599 bp, 7 predicted proteins | sample LaCruzMarch2015__2_FD_192410 | JGI IMG/M metagenome (GOLD analysis project Ga0247841, IMG submission 192410) | Freshwater microbial communities from meromictic Lake La Cruz, Castile-La Mancha, Spain - LaCruzMarch2015_18m | ecosystem: Environmental > Aquatic > Freshwater > Lake | place: Spain...
CCTGATCCGGATCCTTGGAAACCTCATGAAGCGGCGGGAGAAGTTCGACCTGATCCTGATCGAGACGACCGGCCTTGCGGATCCCGGTCCGGTCGTGCAGACGTTTTTTGCCGATGAGGAGATGAAGGAGAAGCTCTTCGTCAACGCGGTGGTGACGCTCGTCGATGCGAAGCATATTTTGATGCACCTCGACGACGCCCCCGAAGCGCGCGAGCAGATCGCCTTTGCAGATGTCATCCTTCTCAACAAGTGCGACCTCGTGGGCGCGGGCGACCTCGATGCTCTCGAATCGCGGATCCGGTCGATGAACGCGCTCGCGAAGATCCACCGGACGACGAATGCCGGAATCGAAATTCCGAAGGTTCTCGATGTGGGCGGATTCAACCTCGATCACGCGATGGAGGTGGATCCGCATTTTCTCGAAGGGCATCACCACCACCACGGGGACGACGTTTCCAGCGTGGGGATCGAGGCCGACGGCGATTGCGATGGAAAAAGACTCAATGACTGGCTGTCAAAGGTGCTCCGCGAGCAGGGAGTGGATATTTTCCGCTTGAAGGGCGTCTTCGCGCTGCTCGGCCAGCCGGACCGGATCATTTTCCAGGGAGTTCACATGATCATGGACGCCGCGAACGGCGGACCTTGGGGGGGGCGTCCCCGCAGGAACCGGCTTGTTTTCATCGGTCGCCATCTCGACCGCGAGGCGCTCAATGCCGGCTTCCGCAGTTGCCTCGTATGAAGCAGATCGGATCAGTTCAGGCGGATGACAACATCCTCCACCTTGCCTGGAATGGAGATGTTCTTGCGGCGACACCGGTGACCGGGGAGATTCTGATGCTTGATCTGGTGACTCGGGACGTCAGCGGCCATCCCGGCCACGGCCCCGGAAATGGAGATTCCGCATGGTTCGGCGGACACTTGGCGACGTGCGGGTTCGACGGCCGGGTTCGCTGGTCGGACCGGGAGCTTCACGCGGGACGGGGAATGATCGAGCGCGTCAAAGCCAGCAGGGATGGAAAGCTGCTGGCTGCCGGTCAGGGAAAATCCCTGCTGGTTTTCGACCTGGAAGGCAGACCGGCGAAAGGGCTCGCAGGTCAGCCTGCCGCCGTCTCGGATTTTGCATGGAACCCCGCCGTCCCGGAGCAGGTCGCGGTCGTGGGGGCAGGAGGAGCCAGGATGTGGAGACTTGGACAGGATGAACCTTTCTCGCGTTTTGACTGGGGCGGGGCGAGTCTTCGCGTCGAGTGGAGCTCGTGCGGGCGCTGGCTCGCAACGGCCGACCAGACGGCCAGCGTCCATATCTACGACTTCTCAAGGGACTATCCGCTCCACATTCAGGGATTTGACAGCAAGGTTCGGGCGATGGCGTTTTCCGCTGATGGCCGCAAACTGGCCACCGGCGGGGCTCCGGTCGTCACTGTCTGGCCCTGCGCCGGAAAAAATGGCCCCGAGGGAGCGACGCCGCTCCAGCTTGAAGGACACGACGGAGACGTCTTGGCGGCTGCATTCTCGCCAGCCGATGGAAAGCTCGCCACCGGGGACGGCACGGGAGGCCTGCTGATTTTTACTTTCGATGGCGACCGCGTCCTCCGCAAGCGGCTGAGGCTGGATTCCGGGATCACCGCGCTCGCATGGCACGCGGAGAAGGAATGGCTTGGAGTGGGCATGGAGGACGGCACGGTTGCTGTGCTGTCGCTGGACGCATGAAGAGCGACCAGCTTCTTCAAGTGCTGAAAAAGACCTTCGGCTACGGGGAGTTCCGGCCGCTCCAGCGCGAGATCATCGAGGCGTCGCTGGCGGGACGAGACACGTTTGCCCTGCTTCCCACCGGAGGAGGAAAGTCATTATGTTTCCAGCTTCCGGCCCTCGTCCGGGACGGGCTCACGGTGGTTGTCTCTCCGCTGATTGCCCTGATGAAGGACCAGGTGGACCAGCTGGAGGCGGCAGGCGTCGCCGCCACATTTTTGAATTCGTCCCTCAAGTCCTCCGACGCGAAAGCCCGGATGCGCGGGCTGCATGAGGGGAAATACCGCCTTCTCTACGCTGCTCCCGAGCGGCTGATGCTCGACGGCTGGCAGGAAAACCTCCGGAGCTGGAGTGTCTCCGCGGTGGCGATCGACGAGGCGCATTGCATCTCCGAATGGGGACACGACTTCCGTCCCGAATACCGCCAGCTCTCCCGCCTGCGCACCCTCCTGCCCGGCATTCCCGTGAGCGCGCTCACCGCGACCGCCACCGAACGCGTGAGGGAGGACATTGTCCGTCACCTGCACCTCGACGACCCCGCCGTCTTTGTAGCGAGCTTCAACCGTCCGAACCTGTCTTATCGTGTTGTTTCAAAGGAAAAGGGCGTCGCACAGATTTCGGAGTTTGTGCGCAGGCGACCGGCGGACAGCGGGATCGTATATTGCGCGACGCGCGCTTCGGCCGACCGGCTTGCCGAAAGCCTGAGCGACCGGGGATTTCCCGCAAAGCCCTACCATGCCGGGCTCACCGCCGGCGAGCGGGTGACCCACCAGGAGCTTTTCCTCCGCGACGAGGTGCGCATCATCTGCGCGACAATCGCCTTCGGAATGGGGATCAACAAGCCGAACGTCCGCTGGGTCATCCATCACGACCTTCCGAAAAATATCGAAGGGTATTATCAGGAGACCGGCCGTGCGGGGCGCGACGGACTCCCAGCCGACTGCCTCCTGCTCTTCAATCCCGGCGATGCGGCAAAGCAGACGCATTTTATCGAGGAGATGAGCAGCCCGAAGGAGCAGCAGATCGCTCGCGAGCAGCTCCGGCAGATGATGCACTATGCGGAATGTCCGTCGTGCCGCCGCCGGGAGCTGCTCGGGTATTTCGGCGAGAACTATCCGGCCCCCACCTGCGACTCCTGCGACAATTGCCTGGAGCCGAGGGAGTCCTACGATGCGACGACGCATGTCCAAAAGCTTCTTTCCTGCGTGTATCGCGTGAGGCAGGCGGGCCGCTTCGGGGTCGGGCTCAACCATCTCATCGAAATTCTCACCGGGGCGGATACCGATAAAGTCCGGCGCTGGGGGCATGATCGCCTGAGCACCTATGGGGTCGGCCGCGATCTCAGCCGGCCGGAATGGTCGGCGATAGGCCGCGAACTTTTGCGGGCAGGTCTCCTCGCTCAGGAGAGGGGGGAATTTCCGACCATCGCCTTGACGGAGGAGGGGCTTGATGCCCTGCGCTCCAGGCGGGTGGTCATGCTCACGAAGGCCATGGCCCGCAGGCGCGCTCCCATCGAGCGCGCCGGGGAGATCGCCTGCGACGAGACGCTCTTCGACCGCCTGCGCAAGCTTCGCAAGCGGGTCGCTGACGAGCGGGGAGTGCCCGCCTACGTCATCTTCGGTGACACAACTCTCCGCCAGATGGCGCGGCAATACCCGGAGACCCTTGATGACCTCCGTTCCATCACCGGGGTCGGCGAAAAGAAACTCCGGGAATTCGGCGGCATCTTCACGAAGGAGGTGGAAGGGTATCTGCTGACCTATCCGAAAGTGAAGTTTTGATGGCCGGATCCGGACATTGTGCTAGAAAATGAGTGTGTGAATGGCGCCTCCCGTCCCCTGTCCGCGCGGAGTGGAGTTCTCCGGATTGTCGTGGCCTACGCATTCATCGCAGCCGTATACATTGCCGTATCGGATATCGTGGTCCTCACTGTTTCGGATGGGCTTTCCGGAGATCTGGCTTCGATGCAGGTTGTCAAAGGCTTCCTCTTCGTGGTCGTCACCTCGTTGACACTTCTGTTGATGCTCTGGAGGCATGACAAGCAGCAGCGGAAAGCCACGCAGGAGGTTGTCGAGGCGAGGGAATCTTTTGAGAGCCTTTTCGAGTCCACCCCCATTCCCCTGATTCTGTATCATGTGGACAGCACGGCCATACTTGCGGCCAACCGTGCCAGTTGCCAGCAATTTGGCTATGCTAAAGCGGAGATCCTTGACTCCAGCCTGGCCCGTCTTTACCCCCCTGGCGAGCTGGTAAAGATCGCGGCTCACGTCGCCAAAATCGGGACACGTCCCTTGGTGGGAACCTTCTCTCATCAATGCAGGGACGGCAGCCGGTTTGATGCCTCGATCGTCTCGCTCCCCCTCGTTTTCGGCGGGGCTCCTTGCCGGCTGATTGTCGTGACCGACCTGACCGCCCAGCATGAGCTGGAGCGCAAGATCATGGATGCGGAGCTGGCCCGTCGCGAGGCGGATCGCTGCAAAACCGCCCTCCTCTCCCGGACCAGCCACGAGATGCGCACCCCTCTCCATGGGATCCTTGGCTTTCTGGAGCTTTTGCGGGACGAAAAGGATTTGGCGGTTTGTGCCGGCCACCTGGCCACGATCGAGGAAAGCGCCAACCGGTTGTTGATTTTGTTGGAGCAGGTCATTCGTGCGGCGGAGCTGTCGTCAGGGCAGGTGCCGCTCAGCCTGCGGGAAGCTCCCCTCTCGGGGTTGCTGGACCTGGCCATTTCACAGGTGCGGGAGCCGGCAATCCGGAAGGGAATCCCGCTTCGCGCCGAACTATTGCCCGGGGTCCCGGAAGTCCTCGTTGGCGATCACGAAAAGCTGCACGAGGTCCTCGTCCTCCTTCTTGGCAACGCCATCAAGTTTTCCTTCGACGGTGAGGTGGTTCTCTGCGCCGAAATTCTGAGCGATTCCGGCGGTGCGAGGCTCCGGTTCTCGGTGATTGACCAGGGGATCGGGATTCCCGAGGCGGAGCGTCAGCATATCTTCGAGGATTTTTCCCAGGTGGACGAGAGCCATACGAGGGCTTTCGGGGGCTTGGGATTGGGCCTTGGTCTGGTCAAGCACCTTTGCGACCTCATGAACGCCTCGATACAACTCGACAGCGCCCCCGGGCAGGGAACCCGTTTCTGCATCGATCTGCCCGGACTTCTTGTGAACCAGTCGCTTTTTCAGGTTTCCGAAAGCCGCCGGACCGGATGACATTGGCAGGACCGCATGCGCCAGTGCCTCATTTCCTCCGATCGCGAATCCGACCCTCTGCAGGCCCCTGCCTCAAATTTCCCCGGAGCCGGGTTTCCTCCGCCCGGGTGATAGCATCTCCGACTGCCCCTTGATCCGCCGCTGCAGGCTTCCGCAGACATGGTCGCACATTTCGAAGATGGATTGGTCGGCGATGTGATAGATCACGTTGAGCCCCTCTTTCCTCCGCCCGAGAATCCCGGCATCGGTCAGAGCCTGGAGCTGGCGCGACACGTTGGCCTGCGTCAATCCTGTTCCCGCCACCAGGGCCGTGACATTTTTTTCCCCGTCCTCCAGGGCGATGATCAGTTTCAGCCGGCTCGCCTCGCTCAATACTCGGAAGCGGGCGGCGATCATCTCCAGCGCTTCCGCCCCCATTCCCGCCCGCTTTGTTTGATTGGCCATAACTTGAAAAAACAGGTTCATCTTTTAATTGACTATATGACGATATAGCTATATTGTCAATTACATGAATAGATATATTGTTGGGCATTCATTCAAGTGGCCCGGGTGCGGGGAGGCAAGGGGAATATGAGCCGCGGCCTGATCTTTGCCCTGGTTGGGGCGCTGGCGGGCGGGGCTCTCGGGTATTTCGGATCCTGCAGTTCGGGGGCGTGTCCGTTGACCTCGACTTGGTGGGGCGGGGCGGTATATGGTGGAGTGTTTGGTTTTCTGATCGGGCAGAGTTTATGAACACAAAAATTCGAATGGCGTGGGTTCTGATGGCGGTGCTGGCGGTGTCGTGCAAGCCGGAAGCCGGAAAAGATGCCGGGAAAGCGAAGCCTCCCATTGTGGTGGCGACCGCCGTGGTGGAGTCATTGCCTCGCGAGGTTTCGGAGGAGGTGGTCGGGAGCGTTCGCACGAAGACGCGGGCTGTCGTCGAGGCGAAGGTGAGCGGGCGGATTGCTTCGATGCCGGTGGTGCTCGGGCAGAAGGTCGGGGCCGGCGATCTGCTGGCCGAGATCGACGCGCAGGAGATTCAGGCAAGGCTTGAGCAGGCGAAGGCCCAGCGGGAGCAGACCTCAAGGGATCTGGACCGGGCGACTTCGCTGATGAGGAAGCAGGTTTCCAGCCGGCAGGAATACGATGCGGCGGAGGCCCGGTTCAAGGTGGCCGACGCGGCTGTGCGGGAGGCTCAAACGATGCTCGGCTATGCGAGGGTCACTTCGCCGTTTGACGGAGTCGTCTCGAGAAAGCTGACGGATGTCGGCGACCTGGCGGCGCCGGGAAAACCGCTTCTGGAAATCGAGGAGCGGGGAACCCTGCGGTTTGAAGCCGATGTGCCCGAGGCTCTCATCGCCGGCGTCGCAGCGGGCCAGAAAATCCCTGTTTCGGTTCCTGCTGTTGGAAAAACATTCGAATCGACCGTGGTGGAGGTGTCGCCGACTGCGGACAATTCGAGCCGGACATTTCTCATCAAACTTGAGCTCCCTCTGGAGAAGCAGCTTCGCGCGGTCCAGTTCGGAAGGGCCTCGATTCCCGTGGGCAGGGCTGAGTCCATCCGGGTCCCGGCAGCCTCCGTGCTCCAGCGCGGGCAGATGGAGATGGTCTTTGTGGTTCGTGACGGAGCCGCGAGGATCCGGCTCGTTAAAACAGGCAAGCGCTTCGGGGAGACAGTTGAGGTTCTGTCCGGACTCGCGCCCGGCGATCTGGTTGTCGCGACAACCCCGGGCTCGATCATCGACGGCCAGCCTGTGGAGGCCGGGAAATGACGGGCGAAGGTCCGCATCACGGGATAGCCGGGCGGGTGGCGCAGGCGTTTATCGATTCCAAGCTCACTCCGCTCCTGGTGGTGACCTCGGTCCTGCTCGGAGTCTTTGCCGTGATCATGCTTCCCCGCGAGGAGGAGCCGCAGATCAAGGTTCCGATGATTGACGTGCTGGTTACAATGCCCGGTGCCAGTGCGAAAGAAATCGAGGAGAGGGCGAGCCGCCCGATGGAGCAGCTGCTCTGGGAAATCCCGGGGGTGGAATACATCTATTCGACCTCCCGGCCCGGGGAGAGCCTGCTCATCGTCCGCTTTCTCGTGGGCTCGGATATCGACCGGAGTCTTGTCCTCCTCAGTGAGAAACTCCGCTCCAACTACGACAGGATTCCGCACGGGGTCGGGACTCCGCTCATCAAGCCGCGTTCCATTGATGATGTTCCAATTCTTGCTCTCACGTTTCACAGCAAACAGTATGATCATCTGATGCTTCGCCGGATGGCCGCGGAGGTGGCCGACGCGGTCAAGCAGGTGCCTCTCGTGGCGGAGACCCATCTCATCGGCGGAGCGAAGCGGCAACTGCGAGTCCAGCTCGATCCGGCCCGGCTTGCGGCCCGAAACCTCAGTCCGGCCGGGATTGTCCCGATGCTCCAGCAGGCGAACCGCCAGTTCGCATCCGGCGGTCTGACCAGCAACGACAGGGAGGTTGCGGTGGAGACAGGCGCATTTCTCCAAACCCCCGATGATGTCGGCAATGTGGTGGTCGGGGTGAACGCAGGGAAACCGGTTTACCTCCGCGAGGTGGCTGACATCGTGGACGGTGCGCAGGAGCCGGAGCAGTATGTTTTCCATGGCTCCAATGAAAAGGGAAACGCCCAGGTCGAGGAGCCCGCCGTCACTCTGAGCCTCGCCAAGAGACCCGGAGCGAATGCGATTGCTGTGGCCGATGCAGTTTTGAAAAAGGTTGATGGGCTCAAGGGAACCCTGATCCCCCCGGATATCGGGGTGACCGTGACGCGGAACTACGGAGAGACCGCCGCGGAAAAATCCAACGAGCTTCTGGTCCACATGGCGATCGCTGTGATCAGCGTGTCGCTTCTGATCCTGTTTGCCCTGGGGTGGCGCGAATCCCTGATCGTGGCCGTGGCGATCCCGTCAACCCTCGCTCTGACCCTTCTGGTATTTTACCTTCTTGGATTCACGCTGAACCGGATCACCCTCTTTGCGCTGATTTTCAGCATCGGGATTCTTGTCGATGATGCGATTGTCGTTGTGGAAAACATCGTCCGCCATTTTCACCTGCCCCACAACCGCGGGAAAAACTGGGCGGTGATTGCGGTGGAGGCTGTGAACGAGGTGGGGAATCCGACCATTCTGGCAACGTTTGCGGTGATCTTCGCAGTTCTTCCCATGGCGTTTGTCGGCGGCCTGATGGGCCCATACATGCGCCCGATCCCGATCGGGGCGAGCGCGGCCATGCTGTTTTCCCTGGCCATCGCGTTCGTCGTGACCCCATGGGCGTCAGTTCGTGTTCTGCGCTGGTGGGGTGGCGAGAAGCGTCTGCTCTCGCACGCTGCCGTCCAGGACGACGGCAAGGCCCATTCCCACTTCGAGCATGAGGAGGATTTTTTCACGAGGTTTTACCGGCGGATCATGGGGCCGCTGATCCAGAACGGGGCGGCCCGGTTCAAGTTTCTCGTCGGGATCTGCCTGCTTCTTCTCCTGGCCATGGCCACGGTCGGAATCGGCTGGGTCAAGGTGAAGATGCTGCCGTTCGACAACAAGAGCGAGTTCCAGATCATCCTCAACATGCCGGAGGGATCGTCGCTTGAGCGCACGGCGTCGGTCGCGCGGGAGATGGCAGAGGCGGTGCGCAAGGAGCCCGAGGTGACGGATTATCAGATCTACACCGGCACAGCGTCCCCCTTCAATTTCAACGGGCTGGTCCGGCATTACTTCATGCGGCGCGGGGCGAATGTCGCCGACATCCAGGTCAACCTTCTGCCCAAGCACGACCGCAAGGCCCAGAGCCACGATATCGCGAAGCGGGTCCGCCCGGCGCTGACCGCGATTGCCGACCGGTATCATGCCCGTGTGGCTGTCGCCGAGGTCCCTCCCGGTCCTCCGGTGCTCCAGACGCTGGTCGCAGAGGTATACGGGCCGGACGAGGCCTCCCGCCACGCTCTTGCCCGCAAGGTGATTGAGATTTTCAAGAGCACGCCGGGGGTTGTGGACACCGACTGGTATATCGAGGCCGACCAGCCAAAAGCCCGCTTTGTCATCGACAAGGAAAAAGCCGCGCTTCACGGGATCACGGCCGAGACGATCTCCCAGACGCTGCGGCTCGCCGTGGGCGGGCAGGCGGTCGACCTGCTCCATCTGCCGAAAGAAAAGGAGGACGTCGACATCGTTCTCGAACTTCCCAGGTCCCTCCGCACGACCCCGGAGGAGCTTCTCGGGCTGCGCGTCCGTTCCGGCGATGCGAACGCCCTTCCCGAGCCCGGGTCCTCGGCCTCCGCCACGCCGCTCATCCCGCTCCGCGAGCTGGTGACGATCGACAACACGATCACCGACAAGAGCATCTACCACAAAAACCTGATGCCGGTGACCTACGTCATCGGTGATGTGGCAGGGGTGGTGGAGAGCCCTGTCTATGCGATTCTGGCCATGAACAATGCGCTCGCCAAAGTCGATACGAAGGAGTTCGGCGGAGACGGGACGCAGCTTGAAATCTACAATGCCTCGCTCCCGTTCAGCGACGCGCAACCTTCGATGAAGTGGGACGGGGAGTGGCACATCACGATCGAGGTTTTCCGCGACCTCGGGCTTGCGTTTGCGGCGGTTCTTGTCCTCATCTACGCACTCATGGTCGGGTGGTTCCGTTCGTTTTTGACCCCTGTGATTGTCATGGCGGCGATCCCGTTCTCGCTCGTCGGCATCCTGCCCGCACACGGGATGATGGGGGCATTCTTTACCGCGACCTCGATGATCGGCTTCATGGCCGGGGCGGGCATAGTGGTGCGCAACTCAATCATCCTTGTGGATTTTATCGAGCAGCGCCTCCGGGAAGGAATGCCGCTGGCGGAGGCGGTGATCGATGCCGGGGCTGTGCGATTCCGCCCCATGCTGCTCACTGCGATGGCGGTCGTCGTCGGCGGTGCGGTCATCCTCTTCGACCCGATCTTTCAGGGACTCGCTATCTCCCTCATGGCCGGCGAGATTGCTTCGCTCCTCATCAGCCGCATGGCCGTTCCCGTGCTTTACTTCATGGCAAACGCCCGGAAAAGCGCCTGACCCCGGGGCTTGGGATTCCCGTGACGCTGCGTTGCCAATCAAACGGGAGCGCATTCCGTCGGAGGAGGGATGCGGGGCCGATCAGCAGGAAGATGCGGGATTGCGCCGTGCCAAAGCGGGTGCCTCTGGGATTTTTCCGCGGGTTTACCTGAATCCTTGCAGTGTCGGGAGAGGGTCCGCCGGTGCGCTGCAGGGGATCGATGCTACTGCTTTCTTCCAGAAAGAATAATCCGGGAGGAATCTAGAATGATCTGCCGGTCGCGGTAGAGGGACCCGATGGCCTGTTTGAAGGCTTTTTTGCTGACGCCGAAGGCCTCCCGGATTTCCCCGGGGGTGCTCTTGTCGTGGAAGGGAAGCGCGCCCCCGGCGGCGTTCAGGGACTCAAGGATTTTGGCGGTGAGAGGCTTGATTCGGGCAAAGCCGGAGCGGTCGAGGGAGAGGTCGATTTTTCCGTCCGGGCGAACCGCGCGGACGAAGCCGCTGAGCCGGTCTCCGATGTGGAGTGGCCCTGCGAGATCGGAGTCGTATAGGAGTCCCCAATGGGAGCTCTCGACAATCGCGCTGTAGCCGAGCGGAGTTTCGCGGGCGACAAGTAGATTCAAAGGCTGC
>Ga0247841_10013219_pt1 | contig 10597 bp, 8 predicted proteins | sample LaCruzMarch2015__2_FD_192410 | JGI IMG/M metagenome (GOLD analysis project Ga0247841, IMG submission 192410) | Freshwater microbial communities from meromictic Lake La Cruz, Castile-La Mancha, Spain - LaCruzMarch2015_18m | ecosystem: Environmental > Aquatic > Freshwater > Lake | place: Spain...
AGTTGTACTTGGCTCAACACATTGTCCGGTTTGATTATTAATGGTAATATCACATGCATAATTTGAGCCCGTCACCGTACACACAGAGCTCACTCCTTGAGTAGGAGAAAATGATGGGGAAAAAGTAAGGCCGCTGTTGATATTCATTGGGGCACATGTTCCATCTCCAATATCCTCATACATTCCTCCCTCTATATGAATTGTGGGATAGGGAGTTGGAACTGGAACAGTAATAGTTGTTGTTGCAGACCATGTAGACTGATTATCTAATATATCCCGAGAGCGCACGTGAGCAATAAGTGTTGTGTTAGGTGGATAGGAAGTGAGAGTTTGATCAGGATTAGGAGCTGGTGGATTGACCCATGCATTATCAAATGTTGTAGAAACAACTGTAGTAAAAGGAGAAGTTGGAGCTACATCGGCAGATATTTGATCCCGATAAGGGGTTGAATTAAGAGCTGAACATCCATATGTTGATTCAGGAGTGTTATTTACTGCTGTCCATGAATAGTTTACAAAATATTGACCCCGACATGCTGGGTTGCTGATCAATCCCGCAGTAGGTACGGGGATTGGTGGAGCTGTCTTATCAACAGAATATGTTTGTTCAGTAAATGCACTATCTGGACAATCTGGATACTGTGTGAGTACCTTCCAAGTAACTGTTCCTGTTTTAGTATCTGCGAGATTACTACAAGAAGAGACAGTGTAAGAATTTGTTTCCACACCTCCATCATTAGTACACCAATAAGTTCCCGACGCATTTGTCACATATAATTGAAATTGATATCCTGTTGCACCGGGCACAGCGTCCCATATGTAATTGCGAAAAACAGTGTTTGTACAAGTTAAAGAGGGAGTAAGATTTGTTGGGGAAACAGCGATTGGACATGTCGGGGTAGGAGTAGGAGGAATAGCGGTGGGGGCTACAATACTAAAACTAACGTTGTCATTACTAGAACAGGAAACCCATCCAGGAGAAGGTGTCGTACAATCAGAACCCCCGGGCATTGAAGGTCTTTCATGGTTGCAAAAAGGGTTTCCTGAGCATTTATATAGGTCTGTCGGAAGATCACAATGTAAATAGTAATCACCTGCTGGAATATTAGTAATATTAAAGGTGGAAGAGCAACTAGTACCAAAATAGCTTAAACATGCTCCAACGTAATAATAATAACGACCATCGTAAGGTCCAGCAGGAGTTGTCCCTCCTGGAGTATTTGATAAAGTGGTTGCACTTGTATTTTCAAGATACAAACGAACATTTTCTCCCGAAACGTTTCCTCTCCCAGAAAGGGTAACACTAATGTTCCCATAACTCCCCGGTGTCATACTCACGGAGCAGGTTTTTGGCACACACACACAGTTCGTTACAAATGGACAATTTGCGTTTCGACACAAACTTGATACGCAGCTTAAACCAGCATCACAAGTAAAAGACCCTGCGCAACTCCCATTACACGCAACCGCCTGAACCGTATGTACGGTAGTAAAAAGAGAGAAAACAACGAGACCAAAAAAAATAATAAAAATATGCAGCTGCCGTAGAGACATAGTTTAAAACTATCATATTCTGATACTATTATCAATATGTCAATATCTCTCTACTCGTTGTTGAGTATTCTGCTTTATCTCACTATCCTTTTTTTCTCATCACTCTTTGGCTCTATTAATACACTTCACTCCTCCTATCAACTCTTTTTACAAAGTTTGTATGGATGTGTTTTTGTTTTTTCTTCCTTTATCTATATGAAACCGAAGCTCCAAAAAATATTAATTATCCTTTGTTTTAGTATTACCGCTCTGCTTTTTATCGGCCATACAATTTCTCCTTCCCTTTTTTCATTCCTCACTACAGATCCCTATCAGTTTATCCTCCGTATTCAAAACGAACACAATCATCTGGGAGATTTCGCAGGGATAGCCTTTGTGGCAACTCTTCTCAATCCCCTCCATTGGATTCCCACAATCCTCTTTCTCTTATTCACAGTTGGCATTATGGCGGTCTCATTTTCCAAATCCGCATTCTTGGGTGTTCTTGTTGTTTTCTTTGTCTTAGCTATTCAAAAAAAAGGAAAGTATCTTTTGGGATTTCTTATCATCCTTCTCATTTCTCTCATTACTATCGCAATTTACACCAAAGAGTTTTCTGGGATTCCCCTTATCCAATCGAGCCAAAAAATAATGACGCAAACGCTTCATTTGAATCCAAAGCCGCTCTTGAGCGTACGGGATTCTTATTATCCACAGGTGTTTCGCGCGTGGAAGTCTGCTCCACTGGAGCAGTTTTTATTCGGTTATGGACCGGGTAACTACATTTACCCTTCCGTTAAAACAGGAGTTACCACAGATCTCACTCCGGCAGAAACGCACAATATATTCTTAAGTATTTTTATTGAGTCCGGTTTCCTTTCTCTTTTTTGGTTTCTCATATTTTGTATCGTAATACTTTTTGTTGGATTAAAGCAAAAAAATCCATCAGTGTATTTATTTCTCTATCTTCTTGTTAACTTTCAAACGGATTACACGTATATAATTCCATTTTTTATGGTGCTCTTTTTTTTCTTCGCCGGTCAAAGTGTTTATAAAAAAGATAAGTCGCGCCGTGAGAAAATAATTATGGGAATTTTTTTCAGCATCATTCTTATATATACTATTTACTCAGGCGTCACCTACTTCTCTCTCAAGCAGAACAAAAATATGCTTGAAACACAACTTACTCAGGCGACTATTCAGCAAGATAAAAAAACAGTTCAGCAAACGCTTAAAAGCCTTGAGGAGCTCACTCCCTATGAAGAAAGTGAGTTGGTAAAATGGTCTTCCATCCAAGAGGCGTTTGGAAATGCTCCTGAAGCGATTCGGCTGCTTGAAAAGCTCTCAGTATATTCTCCCCGCTGGTACCTCCTCTATCTTCCCCACCAACTTGACCTTCAGAAAAAAAGTAATATTGATCTAAATAAATATCTTATGGAAAGAAAAAAAGATTTCGCCAAATTTCCTTTTACGAAGGAGGAAAAAAAACAATTGAATACTCTTTGTGAAACCTACGCAAAAATCTCCTGTGTTGAATAGAGTTTATTTCTACATACTGTCATTTCGAAGGAATCCTTCGACTCAAGGATGACTGAGAAATCCCCGCCTGCCATCGCTCCGCTCAGGCATTGGCGGGCAGGTAGCGAAGCGTGTTTTATTGCGGCCTATCGGCCTAGATTTCTCACTTCCGAATCGGAGGTTCGAAATGACAAACGATTTATACCTTTGATGAAGACTTCAATTAATCTAATGACCGTTTTTGCTGCCGTCTTTGTTGTAGTATCTTTTTATGTATTCTTTAAGGGGGATTGGTTTCCAATCAGGAGAGCAACTCTTGAGACGTTTCACGTCCCGTTTGTATGAGTTAAGGGCTGCAATCATCGCTTCACACTGCTTCATTTCGTATGAGTTATGAATTTTGGTAATCCTTTACAAATGATACTAATCCAATATGTATCTATTGTACATGACAAAATTGTCAGATAAGTTGACAAATGACAAAGGGGGTGTTATAGTTCTTCTAATGACCCAAAGAGAAAATACGTTTGGCGAATTGTTCAAAAAATACCGTCTTAAATCCGAATTTCCCACCCTTTCTCAATTTGGAAATGCATTAGCTCAGGAGGGATTTATTTATGAAGACAGTCTTTATTCCCATTGGCAAAATAACGTAAGAATCCCCAGAGACCGGAAACTTCTTTTTGCTCTTATTAAGCTATTTATTAAAAAAGGGGGAATCACAACGATTAACGATGTTGATAGTTTTTTAAGCTCTACTGGACTGGGATATCTTACGGATCAGGAAAAAATATACACCCTTAGTCTTTTTAATACGTCAACAAAAACAATTTCTCCAAAAGCAACGCTCATGTTCTTAAACTCCACTGCTCAATCAAAAAAAGTCATGCGTACTGGCTGGAAAGTGATGTGTATAAATAATCCGGAGAGTATTGCTGATCACTGCTATCAGATGTGTGTGATGGTGATGATTTTCGGAGATATGTTGGATGTGGATAAAGAAAAATTAATGAAAATGATTGTTCTTTATGGGTTGGGAGGGGCTCTTACAAAAGATGTTGTTTGGGCCCGGGGAAATATAATAGATATTGAAAAACGGAGAAAAAAAGAACAGATAGAAGCGGATGGCATCGAAAAATTATTCAGTACTATTGGCAAAACAGATGAGTATAAGGGGTTGTTTGAAGAAATGACGCAAAGAAGAAGCGTGGAAGCGGATATTTTTTGGCAGTTGGATAAACTTGAAATGGCAATCCAGGCGCTACAGTACGAACAAGAAACCGGAAAACAGTTGGATGAATTCTTTGTTAACGCGGATCTTCAGATCACTTCCCCTTTTTTACGAAGCATCTTCGCCCACGTCCTCGCCCAGAGACCCAAAAAGAAGAAAAGTAAATGACACATCAATTATTAAGAAGTATCTGCGTCACCCCCATCCTGGCTTTGACTAGTTTACTTCGCGACCTGCCCCGTGTAGTTGGTTTCAACTGATCTCAGCTGGTTTTAACTGATTTTAACTAGCTTTCACATGATACAATAATCCATGAATCCACAATTCACCTTGTTATTGGCGATAAAATATTAAATATGAAGATAGAATCAGTCGTATCATTGGCTATTCCCGATATTATTTTGATTACATATCAGCGATTTCATGACAAAAGAGGATATTTTACTGAAAAATTTAATATAAATGATATTAATCATTTTAATCATTGTTTAAATTTAAATAGTTTATTTAAATCAAAATTTGTTCAATATAACGAAAGTTATTCTCTTAAAAAAACTATTCGTGGTCTCCATTTTCAATGGAATCCATTCATGGGAAAGCTCGTTCGTACAATTCAGGGACATATGATAGATATTGTTTTAGATATTCGTCCAAAGTCAAAAACATTTGGGAAGGCTATTATGTGTGACATGCCCTCTACTTCAATTGATGAAAACGGACAGTGGCTTTGGATACCTCCGGGCTTTGCTCATGGTAATTATTTCATTCAAAATACTATTATTGAATATTTTTGTACAGGAACCTATAATGCGGGTTGCGAAATAGGAATCAATCCTTTTTCCCAAGATATTGATTGGTCCCTTGCCCATAAAAGTCTTTATAAACAATTTTCGAAAATGCAATCAAAGTGTATTATCTCAACTAAGGATCGTAATAGTATTGATTTAGCAGGGTGGTTACATAATAAAAATAGTCAATTATTTATTTAAATCGATGCATAATATTCTTATTACGGGGGGCAGTGGAACTTTGGGAAAACAATTAAAAGAATGTATCTCTTATGCTATCTCTCCCTCTCATGCAGAGCTAGATATTACCAATTTCAATGCTATTGATACTTACTTTAAATCTCATTCATTTAACACGGTTATCCACGCAGCTGCATTTGTATCTCCTCCCAAAATAGACAATAATCCCTTATTAGCACTCGAAACTAATATTATGGGAGTTGTTAACATTGTTAAAGTTTGCATGCTATATGGGAAGAGACTTATCTATATTTCAACAGATTATGTATTTAACGGACAAAAAGGTAACTATAAAGAAGAAGATCCTGTATTCCCTGTTAATAAGTACGCATGGTCAAAATTAGGAGGAGAATGCGCTGTAAGACTCATGGATAACTATCTTATTATCCGTACAAGTTTTGGCCCAGATATTTTTCCTTACGAGGCAGCTTTTATTGATCAATGGACTAGTCGGGAAACCGTATCTACTATTGCAAAAAAAATAGCAAAGATTGTACCGATGAATGTAGTTGGGACGGTACACATTGGAGGAAAGAAAAAAAGCGTTTTTGAGTATGCCAAAAAAATAACAAATAATCGCCAAATTAAGTCTATTTCAAGAAAAAATGTTAAATTTATGATTCCCAAAGATACATCACTAAGCACTAATAAATATCATAGTTTGATAAATGATTCGAATGAATAATCTTCAAAGTAAAAACATTCTTATCGGTGGAGGAGCGGGTTATATTGGTTCAAGATTGGTTCCTGTCCTTCTTGAAAAAGGATATAGTGTTACCGTAATAGATTTATTATGGTTCAAAAATCATCTTCCAAAAAGTGTAAAAGTTTTGCAAAAAAATTTATTTGACGTTTCCAGAGATGATTTAAGAAAAAACGATCAATTTATATTTTTAGCAGGCCTTTCCAATGATCCCATGGCAAACTGGAATCCAAAGTTAAATTATTTATATAACGCGGCCTTACCCGCGTATTTAGCATACGAATCCAAAATGGCAGGAATTAAACGCTTTATATATGGATCCTCGTGTTCTATTTACGGAAATACTTCGAGTTTAAGTGATGAAGATACAATACCTAATACTTCAGAGCCTTATGGTATATCAAAACTTCAAGGAGAATATGGAGTGCTCCAAAATCAAGATGGAGACTTTTCGACCATCATTCTCCGTCAGGGAACCGTTTGTGGATACAGTCCTCGAATGAGATATGATTTGGCTATTAATACCATGGTAAAAACTGCAATAGTAAATGGTTGTGTTTATGTAGATAGCCCCAATATTTGGAGACCTATATGCGGAATGAGTGACTTAATTAACGCATACCAGTTGGCAATAACCTGCCCGCCACCTCTCAACGGAATATTTAATATTGCGTCCGGAAATTATAAAGTTCTCGCAATGGCAAATACAATTAAAAAGATAATGAAACAAAAGCTTGGTAGAAGTATCGAAATTATCATAAATAACAAAGCCTCAACAAGAAATTATAAAGTAATACTTAAAAAAAGCAAAAAATATTTAAAATTTATTCCACAAGAAAATTTAGAATCGATCATTAGTGAAATAATTCTAAAAAGCAGAAAGATAATAGATTTTAATAACGACTGTTACTATAATATAAACACATTCAAACGTATTAAGTCATCTACTAAAATTAAGCTGTGAAATATATTAAATATGGATATAGATGTAATTATAGTGAGCACTAATGAAAAAAGACTTCTAAAAACAGCAATAAAATCGTTGTTTGCTTTCATTGGAGATATAAAAATTAGGATAATAGTTATTGACAATAATTCAAAGGATGGGACAAGTTTATATGTGGAAAGGAATTATCCACTTATTACAATAATAAAGAATGATAAAATTGAAGGCTTTGCTCACAATTGCAATCTTGGTATAAAACATTCAAATAGTAAGTATGTCCTACTTCTTAATCCTGATACTGAAGTTCTCCCAGGCTCAATAGGAAAATTGTATAATTTTCTAGAGACCAATCCAAAAGTAGGTATCTGTGGTCCACAATTAATTTTTCCAGATGGCAAATTGCAAATGTCCTGTCGAAGATTCCCTACGTGGAAAACAGCCTTTATTAGAAGAAGCCCGTTTAGAGGCTTTTTTGTGAACTCAAAAGAAAATAGACACCATCTCGGATATGATTTCAATCATTCGAAATCTCAACCAATTGATTGGCTTTTAGGGGCATGTTTACTTATCCGAAGAAAAATGATTAAAGATATCGGATTATTAGATGAAAAATATTTTTTATATGTTGATGATATTGATTATTGTTACTCCGCTTGGAAAAAGAAGTGGCCAGTTTGGTATGTCCCAACTTCAATTGTTGTCCATCATCACGCAGCTGCAAGCGATAAAAAATTAATAAATATCCCTTCTTGTCACCATTTAAGAAGCATGTGGCACTATTACCGGAAAAACATGACTAAAAACTATTTAGAATTAATATAAATAGAAGTGTTGTAGTTGAAACGGATAAATAGATTACTTGTTTAACATTAAAAAAAGCTTCATCTGTTGAAGTGGACTCTTTTGGATGAAACAGGTTGACAAACAGGTATTTATTTGTCTACATCTTCGTATTAGTTTTCGTTGAGCTTTTGCTTTTTGTGAAAATAGCGCTTCTTTTATTGTATTTTTTTGGATATTTCCAATTGATGGAAAAGATTCACAAAATGAAATGCCTCCACCGTGGAAAAGAAATAAGTTTGACAAATCTATTTTACACCTCCTCAAGAATATTTTATTTTTTCCTTCACTAAGCTCAAAATAATCTTTAATCTCTTCGAGATTAACAACTTCGTTAATTATGGGAAATCCACTTTTTTTCATTTCAATAAGTTCATCTATTATTTGAGATGCCCAAAACTTGTCTTTCTTCTGTATCCATAATGAACTTTTTTTTAACTCTTCGAATGTTTGTTTACTGTTATAAATAGGTTCTATGGGTTGAAAATAAACACCATGCAAGCCATTTTTTTGCACTTTCCGTACTAAATCTGGTAGTTCGTGAAAATTAAGTCCCATCATAATTGGTTTAATTATTACCTTCATATGAGACTTTGTCCTTTTTATTTCTTTAGCGAGTAGCTCCATGGCTTTTAGGGTCGTCTTATACGCATATTCTCTCCCTCGGATCATATTAACGATTTTCTCACTATTTCCGTCGATAGAAATATTAACATTGCTAAATCCTGCGGCAACTACTTTTTTTACCATTTCCTTATTTAATAAGAATCCATTTGTTACAATGCCTGTATACGGAAGTCTTCTGGCTGCATAAAAAGCAATATCTTGTAGTAAACCAGGAAGGAGTATTTCCCCGCCAGATATGTTTATTTTTGAATATGGAGCAACGTATGCCAGTTCGTCTATTACCAATTGCCATGTTTCAAAAGAAAGTTCTAGAGGCGTTTTTTCTCGCCAATTTAAGCACATTATGCATTTTGCATTACATCGTTGACTTGGTATGATATAGATATTTGAAGGAATAGGAGTAAAGCTATCCAAGAAGAACACCGAGTAAATATTTTTTTTTAATAAATTCCATCCATGCCAGAAAAAAATTCTGATTAGTTTCATTTTATAGATTATAATGGAAATAATTTTTATATTAGTAGTAAACAGACTATTGTAACAGGCAATGAAAATCTTACTGGATACGCACATGTTGGGTAAAAAAAAAATGGAAACTGAGCGGTATTGGAAAAATGGAAAGCCTACTGTTTCTATAATTACTCCAACATTTAATTTCCAAGACTATATTGGAGAAAGTATTCAGTCGGTTATTAGTCAAACATTCACTAGTTGGGAGATGATCATCGTCGATGACAAATCGACAGATCTTACTGTCCCAATTGTAAATAATTATGTAAAACTAGATTCTCGGATCAAACTCATCCAACATAACAAAAATTGGGGAATAGAAAAGTTAAAAGAAACCTACAACCAAGCTCTTAAAATCTCACAGGGAAAATATATTGCTATCCTAGAAGGAGATGACTTTTGGCCAATAAATAAATTAGAAAGTCAACTTAAAAATTTTAAAAATAGAAAAGTAGTCTTGTCTTTTGGTGATAGTATCTTTACCGATAGAAATGGAAGGGGATTTGATATTTTAAACTACAAAAAAAAATTAGGTAATTTAAACAATATCTCTTCTCATTTAATGTTAAAATTTTTCTCTGATTTTGATTTTTACCTAAGCCCAGTAACTGTATTGATAAATAAAAAAATACTATTAAAAATAGGAGGATTCCAAAATAATTCTTATTATTATTTTGTTGATTTTCCTACATGGTTGCATTTATCACTCGAGGGAGATTTTGCTTACGAAAAGAATATTATGGGTTTTTATAGAAGACATAAAAAATCAAATTGGCTCAATTTTGCAAAAAAAACAAAATCAATGACAAGAAATGAAATGCAGAATGTATTTATTGAATTTCTAAATAAAAAAAGTAAGATATTAGAATCTAAGCGGATATTATTAAATCCTCAAGAATATATTGATCGGCAAAATAAATTTATATTAAAGAAGCGTGAAAATAGAGAATTTAGTTTTCTTCTTCATAGTTTAGCTTATGAAGATAATAACGAAATTGTGAAAAATATCAAATTAATTTTATCGTTGCAAAATAAACATTTGAAAATTGTGTTTTTTGCTTTGGTTATATTCTTATTAATTCCAATCCGTAAACAAATAATGTTCTTATTTTTTGAATTTAAATATGGCTATTATAAATTGCTTCACTTAGTAAAGTTAAAAATTTAAGTTTTCTATTGTTGATGAATAAAAAAAACATATTTTATAATTTGTTCTTATTGGCAGTTTTCTTGCAAACAATCCCAAATCTGAACTTAACTGGATCAAACAGCGCTTTATTTACTACTAATGCTATTAGTTTACTATTGATGACAGCGCTGGGAATCTATACGTATTTTACCCCAACTTATCCTCATTTAGAAAAAATACAAGACAATGAGGGGTTATTAATATTAATGTTTTTTATTTTTCAAACTTGCTCAGTTACCAATTCAGTAAATCAAAACGCTTTTCTTCCCATTTATATTAATGTGGTCGTTGGGATAATTGTATATTTTCTTACGAGAAACATAATTGGAAGAGATTCAACTGTGGATTACAGAGTTGAGTCTCATTCCTTAAATACAATTATTTTATTAGGTGGATTAATAAATGTTTTATTTCAATTGTCTCTATTAATATATTCGAATGAAACAATTAGAATTATTAATATAATATTTTC
>Ga0247841_10013221_pt1 | contig 10595 bp, 5 predicted proteins | sample LaCruzMarch2015__2_FD_192410 | JGI IMG/M metagenome (GOLD analysis project Ga0247841, IMG submission 192410) | Freshwater microbial communities from meromictic Lake La Cruz, Castile-La Mancha, Spain - LaCruzMarch2015_18m | ecosystem: Environmental > Aquatic > Freshwater > Lake | place: Spain...
CAATCTGCCCAGCCAGCACCCACGTGGCGGCCAGCAGGCGCCATTGGTACGCCAGTGCTGCGCCGGTCAGCGCCTCCGCAACCAGGGACAGTTCGTGGGTCGTGTCTTCCAGCGGGACATGCAGCCAGAGGTCGCGCGTGCCGATCCGCAACAATTCGCGCCGGCGTATGCGCCGCAGGCAGGCGCGCCAGGAATCCGGCGTTGCCGCGTGGGCCATGGCCTCGTGCAACTCGGCGTCGAGTTCGGCGCGCCGGCGCGGCGTGCGCACCACCTCAGGCGTTGTCACCCAGTCAAACAGTTCGGGCATGTGCATCAAGGTATCGGCCAAGAACTGACTGCCGGCAAAAATGGCGAGTAAGATTTCCAGGCGCGCCGGTTGCGATAATAATTGTGAAAAATGCGCGGTGCGGTCCGGCACTGCGGCCACGAAATGTTCCCAATTGTTGAGCGCCATATCGGCATCGGGAAGGGTGCGCAGCATATCACAGGCCAGAATGGCGAGGCGCGCGAACTGTTCGCGCTGCGTGCCGGTGCCGGCCACGGCGCGCAGATTGCGATAGGCGCGCGCGGCATCCTGAAAGCCGGCCTGATGCAGGATGGCGGCCTGCGCGTCGGGCGGCACGGCCTCGGACAGGATCAGGTCGGCGACCGTGCCGCTGTGCGGCCGGGCCAGCGCGGCGCGGCCGAAATGGTGTTCGACAAAGGCGCGCACGACGGCCGTGTGCATTTCGAAATCAAGGTGCAGCCGTTGCGCGGCCGATAGCGCCTCGGTCTCGGCATAACCCATGCGGCGCGCAAGGTGCGCGTATTCATCGGCCGCCGGCGCGGGCAGCAACAAATCCTTGGCGGAGCCGCGCAGCATGCGCATGGCATTGATCAGGCGGCGCAGGAAATCATAGGCTGTCAGCAAGCGGGTGGATTCGTCCGGGTTCAGAATGCCGGCCTGGGCCAGCGCTTCGAGCGCGGCATGAATACGCGGCGTGCGCACGGCCGGCGTGGTGTGCCCATGCAGCACTTGCAGCATTTGCACGTCATACTCGACGTCAACCAAGCCGCCGGAACTGAACTTGACATTGGGCTGCGTGCCACGGGCGAGTTCCGCGCATTGTTTGCGGCGCAGGGCCAGCACCTCGGCGGGATTGATCGCCGCTGCATGATAGACAAATTCATCGCGGACGCGCGCGACCCGCGCACCCAAGGCGGCATCGCCCGTGATCGGGCGCAGGCGCACCAAGGCCAGGCGTTCGTACGCCAGCGCCGGCCCGCCCGGCCCGTAATAGTTGCAGAAATTCTCAAGGCTGGAGGCCAGCGGGCTGGCATTGCCATACGGCCGCAAGCGCAGATCGACATGGAAAATGCCTTCGCGTTTGGCGCGGATGCTGAGCGTGGCCTCCTGGGCCAGGCGATGGAAAAAGTCGGCATTGCTGGTGCGTACCGCCCCGTCGGTTTCGCCATTGTCGCTGTAGACAAAAAGCAGTTCGATGTCAGAGGCGTACCCCAGGGCCGCGCCACCAAACTTGCCCAAACCAAAGATGGCATACTGCGCCGGTGCGCCGGCCGCCGTGCGTGGCACGCCATATTTGGCAACCAGGTGCGCATGGGCCATGGCGCAGGCCGCGCGCACGACCAGCTCGGCCAAGCCTGTCAAGCGCTCGGCAAACGGGCGGAAATCGTGGTCGGCATCCAGGATCTGGTCAAGGTCGGTCAGGAAAATCTCGCGATCTTTGAACGTGTTGAGGAGCTCGCGCTGCTCAGCCAGGCTGGTGGCGTGCGCCAGGGAATCCTGCAGCTCGCGTTCGAGTGTGTCAAGCGGCTTGCTGAAGCGCCGGCCTTCGACCTGCGGTGCGAGCATGGGCAGCAGTGTTTCATACTGTTGCCGCACAAAATCCTCCCAGAGGAAATCGCTGGCGCCCAGCAAGCGCGCCAAATCCTGCAAGGCGTGCGGATTGGACAACACGTCAAGCCATTGGCCGCGGCTGGGCGCGCGCAAAACCGCGCCGACCAGCTGCTCAAAGCGTGCCAGCGCGGCGTACGGGTCGGGTGCTTGCGTCAAGAAATAGGTGAACTGCTTGGTCAGCAGCACGGAAAGTTTGATTTGGTTCAAGGCCTCGTCATCGCTGATTTTCCCGCCGCGCGCATCGGTGACATCAATCTGGTCTTCGATCCGGCCATCCGTCGTGCGGATCACGACGCGCTCGATGCGCACGGATTGCAGCGCCAATGCATTGGTCAAGGTATACAAAAATGCGGGCGTGTCTTGGGCGACGACGCACAAGCGCGTCACGCCGGAGAGGGCATTGTCAATCGTAATGCGCACGGGGAACAGCGCGGCGCGCGCGTCCACTTTGGCGCGCGCCAGCCAGCGCGCGACCAGCTCATTGACATGGGCACGCGCCTGGCTGAGCGCCTCGGCGCCGCCATGTTCGAGAATGCCGATCACCGCGCGCAAGGTGGCCTGCAGGCCGGCCTGCCACTCGCGCGGATTGCGCGCGTCGGCGCAGGTGCCGATAAAGCGATCAACGATGCGCCGCCGCGCCTGTGGGCCTGCGTCGCACGCCCGCGAGGTGAACACATCGCCGGTGCGAATGCTGAAACCGACGCCGGCCAGAATGCCGGTGATCAACGAGAATTCATAGGGATAATCAAAGGCCAGAATGGTGCATTCCAGCGTGTCGTCCCGGTGCGCTTCGACCAGCAGCGTGACGGGTGTGCCGGGCGCCAACGCGGCCAAGGCGCACACGTGCGCGGCAATCTGCGGCGTGCTGAAGCAGGCAAAATAATCCGGCTCCATGCAGGCCAGATGCGCGGCCACAAAGGCTGGTTCGACCGCCGGGCACAGGCTGCACAACTGCTCGCGGGTGGGCTTCATGGCGGTCATGTGCCGGTGTGGCGCATGAATTCGCGCACGCCATTGAGGAACATTTGCGCGGCCATGATGGTCAAGAGCATACCCATCAAGCGTTCGAGGGCCGCCAGCAGGCGCGAGCCGATCAAACGGCTGATGGGCGCGGAACACAATAGAATGATGGCGGACGCGGCCCACGCCGTGCACACCGCGCCGAGCCAGACCGGCCAGCGGTCCGGCGCGCGGGTCATCATCAGGATGATTGTGGCGACGGCCGACGGGCCGGCCAGCAACGGCGTGGCCAGCGGGACAATGAACGGTTCGCCGCCGTTCATTTCGCCAAAGACGCCGTGCCGCGACGGAAAGATCATGCGCAGCGCAATCAGGAACAAGACAATCCCGCCGGCGATGCCGAGTGCCGGCTGGTCGAGTTGCAGCGCCTGCAACAACATGCGCCCGCCGAACATGCAGATGACCAGAATCAGCAAGGCAATCAGCATTTCGCGCGCAATGATGCGGGTGCGCCGCTGTTCCGGCACCGCCTTCAGCAAGGCAATGCAGGGGATCAGGTTGCCCGCCGGATCGAAGACCAGGAACATCAGCAATGTGGCTGAAAAGAAAGACATGCCAAACTCCAAGTAGTGACGCTGGTCGGCAGCGCAGATTTGCCTGCCGCGCCTGCATAGTATAGGATAAAGCGTTCCCGTGGTCAATGGGCGTGTTGCACTAATGATGAGTGATGAATGATGAATGATGAATGCAGAGCAGAAAAACATAGCAAGTAAACTTGCTACGTACTGGACGCTCATCATTAGACCCGCCGGCGAATAAGATTGAGCAAAGAACGCGCCTGCCTGTGCCGGGAACGGCAGACAGGTGGCATGGACGCCGCCTCGGCTTCTTCACCGAACACTGAACATCCACGCCGCTGGCGGGACTCCAAGCAGCTGATTACAGAATACTGAGCGGTGCCCGCATTCTAAACTTTATATTTGAATTTCAATGGATAGCGTGTGAAATTGCAGTCACCGCACCTGTTTGGTATAATCGAATTGATAAAGCTGATAACATGCTTAAGAGTATTTCATGAAAAATGTCACGGGGTTTGTGGTGCTTTGTGTCAGTGTGCTGCTGCTGCACAACAGGCTGTACGCCGCAGCTGAGTTTTCACAAGGCATGCAACGAACGGTGCGCTTTGACCAGCAGCGCTGGGCACTTGCGTCCGCGGCGGATGCAGCTCCGGCGCCCGTCATGGTGCGGGCTGAGCAATGCACGCTGACCGCCGCGACCATCGTCTGCGCCATGCCGGCGATGCAGGTGGCGGACGTGGCGTGGCGCGGGCAACATTTCACTGAAATAACGGTGGCGGCCGCGGGCATCAGCGCCGGGATCGGCATGCCACAACTGCCGGTCGTGCGCCGCATCCTTGTCGCACCGCCGGGCGCAACCATGCGGGTGGACGTCAACGGTGAACCACTCGAACTGGCACTCAAGGAGGTGCAGATGGAGCATGCCGTTATGCCGCGCCAAGCGCCGCTGGTGAAAATTGCGGGAGCGAAGCGCGCGCAGTTTGCGCTGGATACGGCCGCCTATGCGGCGGATACCTTCGTGCCGGCCGCCCTTGCGCGCGTGACCGAGGCGGGTATGCTGGCGGGGCAACGCTTGGTGCTGCTGGAGATCAGCCCGGTGCAGTACAACGCGGCGCGGCATGCGTTGCGCGTGTACCCAAGGTTGCAGGTGACGGTGAATTTCGATGGTGGCAGCGCCAGCAAAGCGGCGGTGTCGGCGCGCGAAGACGCGCTGCTGGCCGGGCTGGCGCTGAATCACACGGCGGTGACCACCGCCACCAGCGGCGGCCGTTTGTTGATTGTTGCCCACGACACGCTGTGGGCGCAGATGCAGGCCTATGCCACGCACAAAACCAGTTTGGGCTGGACGGTGGTGCTGACCAACACGGAGGGCATCGGCGGCGCCACGACGACCACCATCAAGAATTTTATTCAGGCCCAATACGGCAACCTTGCCATGCGGCCGGATGCCGTCCTGCTGGTGGGCGACACCGCGCAGATCCCGGTCTACACCGGCGTGGGCACTGACAATCCGCCGACCGACCTGTATTATGGCTGCATGGATGGCGCGAGCGATTGGGCGCCGGAATTCCCGGTCGGGCGCTTCTCTGCGCAGACTGCCGCGCAACTGGCCGCGATCCTCGACAAAAGCATGTATTATGCAACCGCCCCGCCCGGCGACTGGATGAAAAAAGCCGTTTTCATGGCCAGCGTGGATAATTACGATATCACCGAGGGCACGCACAATTGGACGATCAACACGTACATGCTGTCGAACGATTTCACCTGCGACAAATTGTACTGCCACACCTACAGCGCGACGGCGGCACAAACCACGGCGGCGTTCAACAACGGCCGGCTGTTCGGCATTTATTCCGGGCACGGCAGTGAATTGTCGTGGGCGGACGGCCCGGCCTTTTCGCAGGCCAATGTCAATGCGCTGAACAACATCGGCATGTATCCGGTCGTCTGCAGTTTTTCCTGTCTGACTGGTGATCTGGAGCAGAACGAGTGCTTTGCCGAAACATGGCAGCGCGGCGCGAACAAAGCCGCGGTTGTTATGTGGGCCTCAAGCGTGACGAGCTATTGGGATGAAGATGACATTCTCCAAAAAGAGCTGTTTGTGGCATACTTCGACGATGCACTGCACCAGTTTGGCCTGACCACCTGGCAAGCCAAACAATACTATTTGCAATACTGGGGTGCGGCGGGCGACACCCGGCGCTATTTCGAGCAATACAATTTCTTTGGCGATCCGACCCTCGAAGTGGCCCAGTACCGCACGGCGACCGGCTCGCTGCTGCTCGAGCCGGCGGTGATTACGACGGCGATGACCCTGCGCGTCACCGTCACCGATCTTGATCTGACCAATGCCAGTACACCAGTCGTGCTGCTGACGACGTCGGCCGGCGACAGCGAAACGCTGGCGCTGGTGCGCGAGGCGCAACGCCCGCAGGTGTTCACCCAGGCGCTGGCGGTCGTCTATAACACCAGCGCCACACCCGGCAATGGCCGGCTCGAAGGCATGCATGGCGTGGTCATTACCGGTTGCTACGTCGATGTGCATACGCAGGCGGGCGCAGTTGCGACCAATGCCACCATGGCGGTGGTTGATACGGTCGCGCCGCAGATCAGCAATGTTGGTGCCCGCGACGTGACGGATCGCGCGGCAACGCTGTTCTGGGATACGGACGAGCCCGCCGATGGCGCAGTCCTGCTGCAGCCGGGCGCGCGCCGCATTGGCGCAAGCATCGCCCAGCAGCATGCCGTTGCGGTTACCGGCCTGGCCATGGCAACCCGATATACGTTTGACCTTGTTGCCCGCGATCAATTCGGTTATACGCGCACGAATGACAATCTGGGTGCGCATTATTCGTTCAGCACCAAGTGCTTTTCTGGCCAATGGGCCGACACGGCCGAAAACGCCGCGACCGGCACATGGGCCAGTGCGGTCAACTGGCATCGCTCGACCCGCCGCCCGCTCGGTGGCGCGTACAGTTGGTATTGCGGCGATGACGGCAGCGGAAAATATGGCAACAGTCAGCAGTCAATCCTGCAAACCGTGCCGATCACCATCAATGACACCGGCGCCCAACTTGAGTTCGCCGAATTCATTGCCACAGAAAGCAACTATGATTATTGCTACCTCGAGATCAGCACGAACAATGGCGCGACGTGGGCGTTGTTGCGGCCGCGCTATTCCGGCGCGGTGGGGCTGCGCACGCCGGCAATCTCGCTCAAAGGTTACGTGCCGGGCACGCTCAGTATCCGCTTCCGCTTCACCAGCGACATCTCGATTGTGGACGAAGGTTGGCATGTAGATGAACTGCGCATCGGCGCGTTGAGGGACAGTGCGCTGGTGCTGGTCGCCACCGCCGTGGATGACCCGCTGCCGGGCGGGGATGCCGATGGCAACGCGGAAGCGGGCGAATGGGTAACCCTTGCGGCCACACTGTTCAACAACCTTGATTGCCCCATCACCAACCTGACGGCCAGCTTGCTTTCGCAATCGCCGCTGTTAACCGTGGTCTCAAACAGCGCCGCATTTGGCAGCGTGTCACCCCAAACCAATGCCGCGAACACCCCGCCGTTCGTGTGTAGGATTGCGAGCAATGCGCTGGCCGACGCAACGTTGCCATGCCTGCTGATCTGCACCGATGCGAGTGGCGCGACGTGGAGCCATGCCGTGACGGTGTACATCAATGACGTGCCGGAGGGCTGCGTGGCCTGGCTGGCCGGCGTGGTCGCATGTCTGGCGCGGCTGCGGCGCTAAAATATTCACCTGGGAAACTTTATGGCACCGGAAATTTCGGATTTGCGCAAAACCGTCTACTATCTCGGCATGGCATTGATGATTATCGGCGGCCTTGTCATATTTTCTGCAATCTACGCCGAAATCACACAGCATGTCAACCGGGCTGTAGTTCTCGACAATGGATATTCACAAATGTGGCGGGTGTTCAGCGGCATGGCACTGGTGGCGGTGGGCCAAATGATGCGGCGGGTTGCCGCACGTGGCTTGGCGGGCAGTGGTGTTCTTTTGGATCCAGAACAAGCGCGCGAAGACTTGGAGCCCTACAGCCGCATGGCCGGTGGCATGGTACAAGACGCTCTTGACGAAGCCGACGTGGCACATGGCGCCACGCCGCAGCCTTTAATAATGATCAAATGTCGCGCGTGCGAAAAGCTCAACACCGCAGATGCGAAATTCTGCCAGGAATGCGGCCAGAAGCTATAAATCCAGTGCCATGGCCTGGCACCTATTTGACTTCGGTCAACGTGTAGTCGCTGCGGCCGCCGCCCAGGCGCTCCAGCAATTGCAGCATGACGTACGGATCTTTGCCGTGGATTTTCTCGAACAAGTGCGTGCCGGCGCATAACTCGCGGCCCTTGGGCAGGCCGTTCGGCAGAAGCTGCTCGGGTTTGATCAGGTCGAGCGCCGCAGTGTCCGCGGCGACCAGGTCGGTGGACGCGACAATGCCGAGGTCGGGCACCAGCGCCGGCGTGCTCAGGCCCCAGCAGTCGCAGAACATGGTGATGTTCAGCAACACATTGATGAACAACAGATTTTCCGGTTTGAATTTCTTGAGGAACAGCGCGGTGATACGCGCCATGCCCTCGGCAAAATCCTCGAAACGCCGGTTTTCCAGTTTCAGCGCGTGGGTCGGGCAGATCAGAATGCAATGCTGGCAATAGGTGCAATGATGGAAGAAAAACGCGATGCGCTTGGTTTTCTTGTCGGCACTGATGGCGCCGTTCGGGCAGGCGGGCAGGCATTTCTGGCAGAAGGTGCACTTCTTCGGGTCATAACTGATGCCGCCTTCAAGGCGATGCAGTTTGCCGCGTGTCTCCGGCGGGGTGACGCCCATAGCAATGTTCTTGAGCGCGCCGCCGAAGCCGCAGTCGCCATGGCCCTTGACATGCGAGAGGTCGATGAAGAAATCGCAATCCAGCGCCTCGCCGCCCAGCAAGGCCTCGTCCAGGGTCTTGAAGCCGATTGGCTCGCGCCGCAGATACTTGTGGCTGGCGCCGAAGGTTGACACGACGTCGCAGCCGAGCACTTCACGGGTGTAGCCGCGCGCAATGCCGTCGGCCGGATTGTTGTCCATCGCCTTGACATGGCGTGCGCCGGCGTCTTTCAGCGCCTGCACCAGGATGCGGATGAAGACCGGTGAAATCGTGGTGTAGCCAATGGCGCCGCCAAAGTGCATTTTAATGCCGACGCGTTTGTCTTTGACGCGCGCGGGCAGGTCGAATTTCTCGAGCAACCGTTTGAACTTGGCGGGCAGTGTCAACGACGATTCCATCCGCGTCACGGCGGCATCGGCAAAATAGACGACCGGCTTGGCGGTATTGGGCGTGCGGCGCGCGGCAGTGGTGCGAGTAGCCATGGTGGTTGTCAGTGGGTGTGAAGTGATTGCCACACGTTGGCATACAAACGTATGGCATAGGTGTCGAGGGCGGACGCGAAGCGGGCATGGTCGTGGGCGATATGCTGCAATGCCGGCTTGTCGGCCGTCCAGGCGGCCAGCATGGCCAGCGTGATTTCTACGTGAAACTGGAGTGCCAGTGCGGAGCCGACGCGAAACGCCTGGTGCGGGCAGGCGGCCGACGAGGCCAGCAGCACGGCGCCCGCCGGCAGCAGCGCCATGTCTTCATGCCAGTGCAGCACGGTGCATGCGCGCGGCAGGCCGGCGAAGGCCGGATCGTTGGCGGCCGCATCGCAAAGTGTGATCGGGAACCAGCCAATTTCCGGCTGCGGCGCCTTGACGACGCGCGCGCCGCAGGCCTTGGCAATAAGCTGTGCGCCGAGGCAGACGCCCAGCACGGGCACGTTGGCCGCGATGGCGCTGCGCAAGAAGGCGGTTTCCTCGCGCAAGAATGGAAAACGGTCTTCCTCGTCGACATTCATCGGGCCGCCCATGGCGACGATCAGGGCATAGTGGCGCGGATCAGCCGGCAGGCCGGCGCCGGCGTACAAGCAGGCATACTGGGCCCGCGCGCCGCGTGCCGCGATAAACGGCGCAAGCGTGCCGGGCCCTTCCGTGGCCGTGTGCAGCAGGAATAAAACGTCGGGGGTCATCATGAGCAAGGCTATTATAGCGATTGCCGCGCGGCACCGCCATCGAGGAGTGTGGGACAAAAGGACGGATTGGTGCGTATATATAGTGAACACGCCAGATAATCCGGCGTTGAACATGCAACTTTTGAAGGGGTCAGGGTGATTTCGTCGTAATCACACGTGTCGCGTCGGAGGTACGGGCAGCTTTTTTCTTGGTTCTTCCGGGATTTCCGTGAGCAAAATCAGGGGGGTGCAGCAGCGAACCTGAAACCCCGCTCCAAATGCGCCACACGACCAGCACTACACCTGCCTGTGCCGGGCCCGGCACGGCAGACAGGAAAGGCGCGGCAAGGGGGTTCCGGTCTGCCGTCCCCCTTTGGAAAAGGGGGTTGGGGGATTTTGCCGCCGCTGCTCTTCCGCCACCGAATATCCCACCGCTGCCGTATGCGCGTCAACGTAGTGGCGTTAATGCTTGCGCACCAAGTGCTTGCGCATCCAGGGTAGGGAAGGCTATGTTATGGCGTGGCGTGCTGAGGCACGGAGATGGCAGGCTGGGTAGCCTGCCCTACCCGGCTGGATCATCCCCATAAGCGCTAAAATAACGAAAAACACTGGGAATTGCACAAAAATCGATGTTGTATTCATGCCGTGTTTTTTGTCTGTCGCGCATCCTGTCTTTGCCGCTCAAATGCCGCAAGTCCCCCTTTACAAAAGGGGGTGCGGGGGATTTCCTGCGTATGCACTCGCGCATCAACTGACACTAAATCCCCCGGCGCTGCGCGCCTGCCCCCTTTACAAAAGGGGGACGTGCAGCGCTATTTTAGCGCTTATGTGGATCATCCCTTGGTCCGGGCACGGCAAGCCGCCAACCATCATGCGTTTCGCCCGCCACGGACGAAGCTGTGGGACAAACGGCCGTTGCCGTGCGTACATATGGATGAAGAGCGTAAGAATAGCCGCGCTGCTGCGCCAGCGCTTATTCCCTGTAGGGGACGGCTTGCCTCACGCATAAAGGTACTTGAAAAAGTGGCTGCATTCATATTATAACCAAATGCACCTTGTGGCGTGCGGCGGTTTGCATAAATGTGCAGAATCCACAATTCCTGCTGGAACGAGAATG
>Ga0247841_10013223_pt1 | contig 10592 bp, 6 predicted proteins | sample LaCruzMarch2015__2_FD_192410 | JGI IMG/M metagenome (GOLD analysis project Ga0247841, IMG submission 192410) | Freshwater microbial communities from meromictic Lake La Cruz, Castile-La Mancha, Spain - LaCruzMarch2015_18m | ecosystem: Environmental > Aquatic > Freshwater > Lake | place: Spain...
GAGATACGCCCGGCAGGCCTCTTCGCTCGAAAATCGCTTCTCCAGCTCAGCTTCGGTCCGCGGATAGTCTTCCATGGCCGAAAACACTACCGGTTGTATGAGGTTGAGTCAAGTGGATACCCACAATAACCTGTTGTTCAGTCAGTTATCGTGGCGAATCCACAATCTGTTTCCACAATCTGTTATCAATTTGCCCTATGCCTTTAATCCTCAAGCACGGTCTTGCCGTTGACATCGATCTTAACGTGCTTTCCATTTCGATAGACCGTAATGGCGGACTTGGCGTGAGGAATGGCGATCTCCTTGCCGTCAACATGTAGAACCCAGTTTGTCAAACTTACGACTCTTCCGCTTGTCTCTTCTGTAAAGTTGTCGGCATCCGTTTGCACAGAATAGTGGCCGACCGTCTTCACGCCGCATCCACTCGTTGCAAAGATTCCAGCGGCTATTGCGATTATAGCCAAAAGACGGCGTGCCTTTATCCTGTCGTTTTTCCTTATCATGTTCTTCCTCCTCTTTCTTTTTGCTGCGCCGACTGATTTTCCCTTTACCTCAGCCAAACGGTGCCGTTCAGAATACCGAGCGTGCGAGTCTATTCTGCCACGGTATGTTGGCCTCTCTCTCCATCCCAGAACTGACGTGGTGTCAGAATTTGCAGTTCGCCGACATGTTTCAGTTCTAATATTTCCTTGTCTCCTGTGACGAGAATATCAGCGCCGCCATTGATAGCTGATGAGACGATGGCAACATCTGCCGTGTCTTTGAGTGGGATATCTGAGAGCGGCAGCGCCTCTGCCAATATAGTGTCCTGCTGAAGAAGCCATATCACATCTTTGATCACATCGGGGGAAGCGCCGAACTTATCAGCGAGAACTCGTCGAAGTTCTCCGAAAAGATGTTCTGAAACCACCAGTTTGTGAAACTCGATAGCGGTGCGAAAAAGATCCGAACACAGCCCCCTGGTGGCTGTGACGCTGGCAATGACATTCGTATCAAGGAACACCTTCATGATATCCTGGCAAAGACATCTTCGTCGGTCAGGAATCCTCTGGCTTCCGCAAAAGGCATCATTCGTCGACGAATGGACTCAAACTGTGTCAGGCGGAGTTGACGACGCAGCGCATCCCGAGCCACTTCGCTTCGACTCCTCCCTCCTTGCTTGCTCGCCCTGCCAAGAAGTTGATCCAAGTCCCTGTCCAATCTAATGCTTAGAGTTGCTGTTTTCATGTCTTACAATGTATGACACCGATGCAACTTTGTCAACCGAGAGTATTAACATACGAAACCTTCCCTTGAAGGCCCCTGCCTCCATTCCAGTTGATTCCTGCGCATTACTTGGTGGGAGACAACAACCGGCAACCCGTAAAGGAGCAGCATGAACAGACTATCGATAATCCTGGCCCTGATTCAGATGGCGTGGCGAGAAGCGGGAAAGAACCCACAAAACACCGTTAAATGCTCTTTATGGTACGACCACGATCTTTTCCGTTCGTGCGGCACGTCGCGACCAGCCGGCGCGCGCCGTCCACGGTGATCGGATGGGCGCCGTGGCGCAGTTCGGGATGGGATTTTAATTCGAAGCTGAAGTCCACCTCGAGGACGATGACGTTGATGCCGACCCCCGCGAGCTGCGGGACCTGTCCGCCGAGCGTCTGCAGCGCCGCGTCGCTGTCGTAGCCGATCAAGTGCGGCGCCCGCCAATCCGACGGCTCGGCGGCGCGCAGTCCCGCGGCGGCAACACACAGCGCGGCGGCCGGGCCGCGCAAAAACCAACGGCACTTCATGGGCGGTCTCCTTCGAAACGGCTACTTCTTCTTGTTGAACGGATCCGCGGTCTTTGCCGAACCCGCCTGCTTCAGCAATTCCACCGGCACGCCCCGAACGGTGCGGCGGTATCGCGAAAGCAACGTGCCGTCCGCGGCGGTCACGGTCAACTCCAGTTCCACGGCCGGCGCTTTTTCCATCGCGGCCTTCAAGTCCACCTCGGGCCCGCGCGCCACACCCGTCGCGGGCACGTTGATCCGCGTCCCGCCGGCAGCCAACTCGAGCCCTTCGCGACTCACGCGCCACCGCAGCGTCGCGCCGGGATACGCCTCCGGCAGGTCATTCGCGATCCACAGCTTCATCGCGTCGGGATGCGCACCCGTCAACTGCGGCAGGGCGGTCAGCGGCTGGTTCACCTGCGCCATCGCGTAATAGGCCTTCTTCGGCCGATGATCGAAGCTGACGATGGATTTCGGCCAGAAGACCGGCACGACGTCCATGAAGTGGAAATGGAAATAGCCCGCGATGGAGGCGGGCGACAGGCGCATGCCGATGGTCTTATCAGCCATCAGAGCCTCCTGGTAGTTCTGGCTGGCCTCGATGTACTCGGCGAGGTTCGTCGGGTTGCGACTCAGCCCGGCGATCTGCTTGACGTCGTGTTTCTGCACCTGCGAGGCGGCCCAGAGCGTGTCGGCCTCCGGCGCGGGCGGCTTGAACTGCGGCGGATAGTGGTCGCGCATTGTCTCGTAGGCGTCGAGCGCCTCCGCGCCGTACTCGCCGAGGGTCACCATTCGGGGGAAACTGAAGATCTTCAGGTTGGACCACGTCTGCGGGACGTTGTTGCCGTACCAGCCGGAATAGGGATGGCCGTCGTCCAACGCGTTGGCCCGCAGCTCCTCCGGCAGGTCCCATGGCTTTCCACTGTGCGAAAACCGGCCGCTGATCGGCTTGAAGATGCGCTGCGGATCGACCGCCAGCGCCGCCCGCACGATCGGTTCGGTCGGGAATTCGTGCTCATTGCCGAAGCACAGCAGGACGACGCCGGGATGGTTGTACGTCCGTCGTGCCAGCACCGTGCCGGTGTGGATGTGCTGCTCGCGGCGAATCCCCATGTCGATGCTGCCGCGGTAGCCGCCGCCCTGGTCCTGCTCCGACATCATGCCTGTCCGGTCCATCCACTCGAGCACCTCGGGAAACTCGACGTGCTGGCAGCTCCGCACCGCGTTGAAGTTCGCGGCCTTCAGCAGCAGCAGGGCGTCCAGTAATTCGTTGGTCTGGCCCCAATAGGCATAGAGATTGAATCCCTGGATGTTCGAGCCGCGCAGGTACACGGGTTTCCCGTTCAGCACGAACTGCCCCGGCCGCGGCGAGGTCGCAGGCATGGCCGGCGGCCGGTACTCCAGCTTGCGCCAGTCCTTCCCGTCGTCCGACACCAGCAGATCGAAGTCCCAGTTCCGCGACTCCGCCTCGTACCAGCCGATCTCCACGCGGTCGAATGTCACCGCGGGATCGAGCGGGAACTGTATCCATTCGCCCCGCCCCTCAAGAGCCCAGCGCGTGTCCGGCCTGCCATCCACCGCCAACGCTGGCGGATACTGCTTGTTCACCTTGCTCGCCGTCACCTCCGCCGGCCCGCCCGCCCGCGCGGCGCACGTGATCTCCCGGATCGAATTCCATTCGCTCGCATCGCTGGCGCGGCCGAGGATGCGCAGCCAGCGCGCCTTCACCGGCGCAAAGGAATAGGCCGGCACATACGGCGGCGCCTTCGTGTTCACCAGCGTGAAGCTCCGGCAGCCGAAGAGGACATCCTTCGTGTCAGCACCTCCGGTCCGTGCGGCCGCTTCATCATGGGACGCCCTTACGGGCGCGCTACGAACATCCGATTCGCGGCCCTCGCATCGGGCGATCACGCGGCAGCGATAGAGATTCGGCGCGTCCGGCGACCATACCTTCGCGCCGGGCATCGGGATCGCGATCTCGGCCACGTCGGATTCGGCCCGGACGGTTTTTGAGAAGGCGGGCCCCTCGAAATTCTCCGGCATGACCTCGACCCGGACTTCCACGGGCCCGACCGGCTTCCGGTCCAATTCGACCTGTACCCGCGCCTGGCCGTCGGCGAGATCGTTTCGCGCAAACACCTCGCGCACCAGCACCGGCCCGCTCCGCTCCAGGTAGACCTCGCGGAAGATCCCGAACCCGCAGCCGGCGTGATAACCGATCGGCAGGTTGCCCGGAATGGACTGCGCGCGGTCCGGCGTGTACCGCTGCTTCTTCGCGCGGATGTCCGGGAACAACCCCCAGTAGGTCATCGGCTCGCCATAGGAGCGGCCGGAGATGACGCGGACGGCCAGCGCATTCGTCGCCCGGATCTTCTCCGTCACGTCGAAGCGGAACGGCTCGTAGTAGACGCGATGCGTGCCGAGCGGCTCGCCGTTCAGCCAGACCTGCGCCTCCCACTCCACGCCGTCGAAGCAGAGCCACAGCCGATCGCCGGCCGGCGGCGGCGTCGCGGGGAACGCGGTCCGGTACCAGCAGATCGTATCCGCCGTCGTCTCGCTGTTCTTCCACTGGTCCACCTTGTCCGGGTTGCGCGCGGTGTCGTCCCCCTCCAGCGTCCGGTACCGCCACTCCGGCACCGTCGTCGCCTCCCACGCACCGTCATTGAACGCGACGCCCTGCCATTCCGGCGCAGGTGGGATCCCCTCCTTTTTCGGCGAGTCCTTCGCCTCGTAGGTGAATTTCCATTCCTTCGGCAGCGACTCGCGCATCCGGGACTTCGCCGGCGGCGGCAGCGAGCGGAGGAACGGCGCAAATGCCGTCCGGAGCTCACCCATCCGCGCATCCAGTTCCTGCTGGTTCACCGGTGCCGTGAAGCGCGGCGCGGCATCTGCGAAGACAACCGATGCGGACAGGCAGGCGGCGACCGCCAGCGACATCGTCTTCATATTCATCCTCATCTTTTCGCGAATTTCACTACCCACGTCACCTCCACTGTCATAAGGGACGCAGTCGAGTAGGCCGGGGGAATTACACCCCCAGCCTACTCGACTACGTCCCCTATGAGCCCAACGGCCGGGCGGCCTACCGCTTCCATGCCGAGTAGAAAAGGCTACTGGACGGTTTGCACATCGAGCTCGGCGATGGAGGCGAACTTCTGTCCTTCGACCTCGCTGAGGGCGACGAGCTTGAGGTAGCGGCCTTTGGCGGGCGACTTGAACTTGGCTGTCTGCTCGCTGCCGCTGTTCTTCCACGTACCCTTGGCCACGACGGTCCCCCACTCCTTGCCATCCGCGCTGACATAGATCTCGTAGTCCTTCACACGGCCATTGCTGTTGCCGCCCTGGCGCGGCAGCGCGGTCACGGACGCAACATTCAGCGTCTGTCCTAAATCCACGGTCAGCCAGTGCGGATGCGCAGGCGCATCCTTGGACCAGCGCGAATGCCAGAAGGTACCATCCTGGCCGTCCACGGCGTTGCCGGGCTCGCCCTCGCCTTCTTCAAAGCTGCTGGCCATGACCTTCCAGCGGGCGCGGCGGTCTGGCTTGCCGAGCGGAATCGTCCCTTCGAAACCGGTCATGCCTGACGCGTCAGCGCGCACCAGCACCTGCATCGCGTCCGGTGCGGCGAAGGGCGCGACATAGGCCTGCCACGTGCCTTCAGCGAGCGCGTACTCGAGCTTCGCAGCTGCGGTCGCGCACGTCAGCGTGACGGTGCCGTTGAAGTCGCGGCTGGCGAGCACGGGCTTGACGTGGTTGGCCGGGGCCTGCAGGCGGCCAGCCTGCGGCAGCTTTGCGCCAGAGGGCAGGAGCCGCAGCACGTAGCTGAAGGTCGCGGGCGTGGACCACACGATATACTCGTCGGCCGGGCGCGGTCCGCAGCCGTTCGAGCCGACGCCCGTCGTGCGCGTAGCGATCACGAACACGCTGGCCGCGCTCGGCGGCAGGTCGACCGTGTACTCCACTGGATCCATCTGCTCGTCGGTGTAGGGCAGCGCGCAAGCCTGCAGCACGCCGCCGGCTTCGGCCTGCGCCATCAGTCCGGGCAGCCCCTTGCCACTGACCGCAGCCCAGCGCACGTCCTCGTGGTTGCCGTTCTCCATGGGCTTGGCGTAGGGCGTCATGTTGCCGCGCACCGTGCTGGCGTAGAGACCCACGTCGAAGCCGCGCTTGCGGTCCGCGTAGTTCTCCATCGGGCCGCGCCCGAAGTAGGCGAACTGATCGAGCTTCGGATCGAGCAGCAGGCGCACGCCGAGACGCGCAAGCGGAATCTTCTTGCCCTGCGGGTTGACACTGTTGTCCACCGCGATAGAGCCGTCGCCGAAGACCGTGTACACGGCGGTGTGGCCGATCCGGCAGCCGCCCGCGCCCTGCAGCTCGACGGTGGCCGTGACGCGCACGGCGGCGGGGCCGACCTGCTGTGCGGCCAGGCCGAGCACCTTCCACTGCGGCTCGATGAGGCCGAAGCTCTTCCAGTCGTTGAAGGCCCACATGTCGTCCGTCTTGTGCGCCGCGCGCCAGAGGTGCAGGCGCGGTCCGCCGTTGGCGGTCAGAAGGTTCTTGCCGTCGCGCTCAAGCGCCGTCACAAAGCCCGTGTCCTTGTCGAATGTGACTGCGAAGCCATCGCCCGAGACCGCGATGGCCGGGCCGTCCTGCTTTAGCGTGACGGGCTTCATGGCTGCGACATCGGCGGCCAGCGCAGGCGCTGCGACCGGCAGCTTGAACTGCTGGCAAGCGACCTCGTGACCAGCATTGGCCCACAACGTGGCATCTGCGAGTTTGAACGAGACGCGCAGGAAATATTCGGCGCCCGGCTTCGCGGCGATCTTCGGCAGGGGCACCGTGACGGACTGTTCTGCGCCTGCCGCGAGGCTGAACTTCGGCAGCTTGCCGCTGCCGACTTCTTGGCCATCGCCGGTCACGGTCCACTCGCCGACAAAGCCGTCGAGCGGGATGAACGCATATTTGTTGCGAACCTTGATCTTGCCTGCGGCAAGGTCGTCCTCGGCGATCCCGATCCACTGGTAGGCCTTCTTCATCTCAGGATAGTGCGGCTTGGGCGAGCGGTCCGCAAAGACCACGCCCTTGTGGATGAAGTAGTGGTCGTTCGGCACTTCGCCGAAGCCGCCGCCGTAAGCCAAGTACACGCGCTTCGGGTCGCGCCGGTTCCAGAGCCCCTGGTCCTGCCACTCCCAGATCGCCCCGCCCATCAGCGAGGGATACTTGTCGAACACGTCGTTGTACTCGCCGATCGAGCCCATCGAGTTGTTCATCGCGTGGGCGTACTCGCACATGTAAAACGGCTTCGTGAGCTTCTCGTCCTGCGCGATGCGCTCGACCTGCGTCCAGTGCGTATACATGTGGCTGTCCACATCGGCCGGGTTACCCACGCCGTCGCCGAAGCGCTCATAGTGCGAGGGGCGCGACGTGTCGATCGCCTTGATCGCCTTGAGCGCCGCGAGGAAATTCGGTCCGGAACCCGCCTCGTTGCCGAGCGACCACATCACCACCGACGCGTGGTTCTTGAAGTTCTCGACGTTGGCCACGTTGCGGTCCACATGGGCGGCCTCGGCCTCCCTGCGGTTGGAGAGCGATTCGGGGCCATAGCCATAGCCGTGCGATTCCACGTTGGCCTCGGCGCACAGGTAGATGCCGTACTGGTCGCAGAGCTCATACCACAGCGGATCGTCGGAGTAGTGGGAGGTGCGGACGTGGTTGCAGTTGCCCTGCTTGAGCACTTCGAGGTCGCGGATCATCTGCGCCTCGCTGACGGTGTGGCCGGTCTCTGGCCACATTTCGTGGCGGTTCGCGCCCTTGAGCTTCACCGGCACGCCGTTGATCTGATAGACGCGGCCCTTGATCTCGACTTTGCGGAAGCCGGTGCGCGTGGAGAGAATTTCCGCGCCGTCGTTCAGCGTCAGGACAGTCGTGTAGAGGTTCGGCGTTTCGGCGGTCCACTTCAGCGGATTCGCCACCGCCAGCTTCAGCGTCACAGTGGCCTCGGCACCCGCGGCCAGGGCGGCAACGTCGGCGACCGGCGACGACGCGACGGCTTTGCCGGCGGCATCGTAGACGACGGCCGTCAGCTTGCCTGCGGCCGCGGCCCGCGTGCCAAAGTTCTTCACCTTGGCCGAGACGGTGAGCGTGGCATCCTTATACTGCGCGTCGAGATCTGGCAGCGCGAAGAAGTCGCGGATGTGGACCTGCGGAGCGGTCCAGAGGTAGCAGTCGCGGAAGATGCCAGAGAGACGGAACATGTCCTGGTCTTCGAACCAGGTGCCCGAGCTGAAGCGGTAGACCTCGACAGCCACCATGTTTTTACCGGGCGTGACGAACGCTGTCACGTCGAACTCCGCCGTGTTGCGGCTGTTGACGCTGTAGCCGACCTTCTTGCCGTTGATCCAGACGAAGAAGGCGCTGTCCACGCCGCTGAACGCGAGAAAGACACGGCGGCCCGACCAGTCCTTTGGCAGATCGAAGGTTCGGCGGTAGCTGCCCACCGGATTGCGCTCGACAAAGGCGGTGTAGTCCCGGGGCGGGTCGGTCATGACGCGAGGGAAGTCCTTCTTGATGATATAGCCCATGTTCTTGTAGTAGGGCGTGCCGTAACCGAGAACCTGCCAGCACGACGGCACGGGAATATCCTTCCAGCCGCTGACGTCGAAAGTGGGCTTATAGAAGTCCAGCGGACGCTCGTCGGGGTGCCTGACCCAGTTGAACTTCCACAGGCCATTGAGCACCTGGCAGCAGGGCGACTCCAGCCGCTTGCCGCCGAGTGCCTGCTTCAGCGTCTCGTAGGGCATCAGCGTGGCATGATAGGGTTGCTTGTTCACACCGAGGCATTCGGGGTTCTCGATCTCTGGCGGCAGCGCCGCCACCGCACACACACTTCCCATCACCAGCAGACTCGTCAGCAGAAACTCTTTCATAGCCCTTCCTTTTCTGTCACGTGTTCGCGCGGGTTGGCTCGCGCTGTTCCGCCTCAACAGCTTTGTCATCTGTCAATGGTTCATGAAAGTCTCACCCCGCCCATCTGCCGCCAGCCTTGTAGGCTTGATATGTTTTTGAAAATGCAACTGCCAGAGACACTACGACGAAGGGAGGGAGAGTTCAAGGTAAAGGAAGGTCATAGGTCCAGTCATCCTTGGAGAATACGGTTAAGGGAACTATCATCGGGGAGCGAAAATGGAGCGGGTGACGGGAATCGAACCCGTGATGCCAGCTTGGAAGGCTGGAGCATTACCACTATGCAACACCCGCACGTGCTGCGCTTCGCTTGAGCCACGGCGGGCAGACCCGCCAGTAGCGAAAACAGGCCGACAAGAAAACACTGATCCTCTGCACGACAGACTCGAAGGCTTGCCTGTCCACCTGATTCACGAAAGCGGGTGAAAGCTATCATGTTGTGCCCAAGCTGGTCAACAAAGGAAGCATCGCCTGTCGTGTGACATTTGAACTTTCCTTTTTTGTGCGTTGAACCTTCCTTTCGTGCGTTGAACTTTCCCGAGCGGTCAACTTGTCCAGAAGGGCCTGTTTCTTTTGTAGACAAAGACGATGATAGGATTGCCACCGGAACCCGGCTCATTCGCCAGGAAGGAGACCGTTCCATCCGGGTGATCACACCGAAGCAACCAGGCGTTGGAACGATAACCGAGCCTGATTTTTGTGGAATCAATGCTTACGAGACCATCCATGCCGACTCTTACGCGCTGCCGGACCGACCATATGTACTTCCACCATGGATCAGGCTTGCAGGGACGCAGCACGATGCGGTTATCCCGTTTTGCCTTGCGCCAAGCGTAATCCGGCGTCATCTCTATCTCCCGATGTATCTCCTCTGCATTGTGGTGTCGGCGGAGATCGTCGATGTGAGGATTGGCCGTATCGATACGATCAATCCGATTTGCAGAGAAGAAACTCGGCAGACGGTTCTGCCAGAACTGATGCTGCCGCTCGATTTTTCCCTTCGCTTGCGGCGTCGGGGCGTATTTCAGCGATATGTCGTATCGGCGAAGGGCTTGTGCTAAATACGTCAAGTTGTCCGGAATCTTCGAGAAGAAGAAACTGTGATAGTCCACGTAGAGCGCCAATGGAAATCCATATTCCTCGAAAGCCCTTGGCAGAAAGTCCATGTAGGCCAGCAGGCATTCGGTGGGATAGAGGCGTGATCCAACAATGACTCTGCTGCAATCATCAACCATATCCAGTAGAGGATACAACTGGTCCTCATCCCCAAACCAACGGTGCGGCGTCGAATCTAACTGCCACAAGGCGCCAACGTCTGCGCACTGCCAACGGCGAACTGCTGCCGATGAGATCTTCTTGCGCGGGAGCGGATGGGCCAGCCCAACATTGATTGCCCATCTGCGCACAGTAGCACGATCTGCCAGGAACTTATGAAGCCGAAATCCTTCAGAGGCCGCGAAGGCGTACGGAGCAGGCGGTGTAGCCTTTAGCATCTTCTGCCATAGGACTTCAACGCAGTCTGGAATCACACGCTCGCGATTGCCACCGGACTTGCCGGGTGACCACTCGTCAGAGTGTCCCTGGACACAGAAGGCAAGATATCCACCATATAGCTGATTGACTCGCCGAGTCGTTATGCCGAGTTCGGCGGCCACCTCCGGCGTGCCAACTTCACCAGCGCGTAGTTTACCCATCAGGTGCCGAACGTGTCCGGCACCAAGACGGCTCATCAGTTGAACGTAGTTTTTTTCATGGGCTTAACATAACTGTTTGTCTGCCCAAAAGAAAACCATCCACGAAAAGGAAGATTCAACGCACAGGGAGAAAGTTCAACGCACGCCGGGAAAGTTTGCGCGCACCACGACA
>Ga0247841_10013224_pt1 | contig 10592 bp, 9 predicted proteins | sample LaCruzMarch2015__2_FD_192410 | JGI IMG/M metagenome (GOLD analysis project Ga0247841, IMG submission 192410) | Freshwater microbial communities from meromictic Lake La Cruz, Castile-La Mancha, Spain - LaCruzMarch2015_18m | ecosystem: Environmental > Aquatic > Freshwater > Lake | place: Spain...
GCTTTTATCTTTAGTTCTTTTGGCATTTTTTCAATCGCATACCTTAAGACAGTCCGGGGCATTACTGTTTTCTTTTTTATTATATAATCAAATACTTCTTTTTGGTGTGCTTGGCTGCTTGCTTTAAGCATCCAGCCATAGCCCTTTTGTACCAAATCATCCTGATCTGAAAGCAGAGTATCTGCAATCTCAAGAATATCTTTTAAAAACTTCCCCTGTTTGGCTGGGATAATAAGAGATACCGCAGAGGCACGACGCATCCAGCGGTTTTTTGATTTAGCCCATTTTTTTAAATCCATTAAAAATTCGGGGTACATTTCAACGAAAGCGCCAACGGTATGATTACAGAGGGTATCACACGATGCCCAATTACTGACATAATTATTTACCCATTTTTCGAATACTTTAAAATCTTTTGGTTCATAATTTTTACGGATATAATAAGACCAATTGCATGCAATAAATGATTCTTCCATATATCCTGATCGCCAGAGTTCTTCACATAAATCAAAGATTTCTGTTTTCTTTTTGTCTTTAATTGTTTTAAAGTATTCTTTTCCGATTTTACCTACAGTTGCGCTTTTTACGCCATATAATCTGATTTGTTCTTTAAAAAATTGCTGTCCGGTTATTTTGGTCTTTTCGTTACTGTTTTGTTTCAGTTCCTGGCGGATTATTTTGATGATGCTGTTCATATTTGTTTTTAAGTCAGTTTTGTTTTACCTTTTATAAACATGGGAAAATGCGAAACAATTGAGAGGTTCATGTTCAGTGGCACATACTGTGATACGGGACGTGAATATTTGGAATGGGATTCCTCATTACCTACTCAATTTTAAGAATCGCTGAAAGCCACTCTACATCGGCAATTGCATTAATACGATGTTATGCCTCGTACTTATTAATGTTGTAAAATTATTTTCCCTGAATATGTTTTATTATTTATTTCATATAAATACAATCCATCGAACCATTCCTTGGAAGAAATATTTTTAATTTCTTTTGCTTGAATAATGTCGGAATAAATGATTTTTCCTGATATATCGAGAATATCGATTTTTATAGATTCTGAACTATTGTTTTTAATTTCAATATAATCATTAGCGGGATTAGGGAATATTTCAAAAATAGTGTTTAACGTTTGTTTACCGATATTGCTTAACATGTCTTCTTCAACAAGAATTGGAAGTGAGGTCAAATTGAAAATATGTGAATTACCGGCATTTACAAAGACAGAATCTATCAGAAAGTTTGCAATTTCTCCATCAGGAGATAAAGAAGATGGTACTACGTTGTAAATTTTGAATTTGCTATTTTGGGTTGGAGTAATAGAGTAAGTTTGATTATCCGGACTCCACATTACGTATTTGTTCCCACCGGTTACAATAAATTTGATAACCCATACGCCATTACCACCATTTTCATTATCATCACTGATAATTCCACTGCTGACAAGATTCACCGACGTAAAATCAATTATCTTTTCTGAAAGCAATTTATAAGAATGAAATGATTTTTTCTTTTTACCATCATTATCTACTATTCCAAATTCCTGCCACTCAGAAGGAGGCGCACTGCTCCACAAAGAATGCCAAATGTACAATTCAACACCTTTGCTCCATGCCAAACAACTACGACGCCAAACATCAGCCGCTTGTTCATCTATCGAAGCATAGGTTGGAGTTATTGAAGTTATATTGGATGAAACAGAGCTTTCGGTCAGCCAAATAGGTTTTGCTTGAAACCCAAAACTATTGCATATCGATGTAATGGAATCAATATGCAATGGAAGTGTCCACCACGAATTGTAATCGTGATAAGCAATAATATCAATATAACTACCTCCACCTAAATCAAAAAAATTACGCAACCAATCATATTTACTTTGCATGGGTACCCCGTAAGTGCCGACAAAAGAGGGAATGACGATCTTTGCATTTGTATCCGATGATTTAATCCATTGATAATTATATTTAAAAAATTGGACAAACTGTGCAGGAGGGAAACTTGCAGGGAAAGTATGGGTTTCAACTTCGTTTCCTATCTCCCAATATTTAATGATATTTCCATATCGTTTAATAACAGTATCAAGATATTGTTTTGTATCATTGCTGTCACGAGCCGCTATCCACCTACAGGCAGGATTTCCGATGTCTGTGCATGCTTTCCATGGTACCTGATATCCTAATGTATCTTTCATGGAAATGCAATAGAGGTTGCCTATATAATCTAAACTCGGGTAATCCATAAATACAGAGTCCGAGTAAACAAAATTCCATGAACTGTCAGTTGGTTCTACCGTTTTCCAAATAACATCTCCAAATGTTAACTGACGCGCAATTTGTGCTCCGCTTTCATTCACCAAATTCATATATGTGGGAATATTTGCCGTTTCAGGATTTCTCATTGGAAAGTTTATCCCAAGCCTGTTATTGGACTGCGCCCAAGCCTCAAAAATGATTATTGAAGCAAATAATAGTAAAATATTTTTTTTTATGATATTTATATTTTAATGTTATTGTGAATTCCATAGTATGAGGCATAACTTTTTTATACCCGAACATTTTTAGTGATAAATGTACGGTTATGCCCGATATTTTGGCTGGCTGAACATATTTTTTTATTTTGGTTAAAATTAAACATTTTTTTAATATATGCGAAAGCTCCATGTTATACCCTGTTGTAAAAATACTTGCCTATCTTTGCTCATCTATATTGTAAACGGAATAAATTTGTACACTTTGAATAGGTCTTTGGTTTATAGTCAGGGCTGTCAGTTTAGTCAATGGTTTATGGTTATTGGGGAAAAACCATATCCCATTAACTAAAAATCAAACCAACTGCCATGACTTAAAACCTCAAACTAGATTTCTTTCAATATAAAATAGAACAACATGTCATTAAAATGCGGAATAATAGGGATAGCGAATGTAGGAAAAACTACATTGTTCAATTGCATGTCGAATACAAAGGCGCAGACAACGGCTTTTGCATTCAGCGCCAGCAAATCGAATGTTGCAATTATTGATGTACCTGATGAAAGGCTTTATGTGCTTGAAAAAATGGTGAAGGCTGCAAAGGTGGTGCATACAACTGTTGAGATTGTTGATATTCCGGGATTGGTAAAAGGTTCGAGTAAAGGAGAAGGTATAGGTAGTAGTTTTCTTGCCGATATCAGGCAAACCGATGCCATCATCCACGTTGTACGCTGCTTTGATGATCCTAATCTTCCGCACATTGAAGGTTCTGTAAACCCTGTGAGGGATAAGGAAATAATAGACCTTGAATTGCAAATTATAGACCTTGAACTGGTAGAACGTAAAATGCAACGCGTGGAAAAGGCGGCTAAGATAGGGGAAAAGGAGGCAAAAAAAAATTTAGAGATACTTACAATTTATAAAAACCACCTGGAGTCATTTCAATCTGCCAGAACAGTTCCGCTTTCCGAAGAAGATAAAAGGGCTGCAAAAGATCTTTGCCTGATCACTGAGAAACCCGTGTTATATGTATGTAATGTTGATGATGCTTCAGCGCTCAATGGGAATAAATATGTTGAACTATTTAAAAATTCAGTAAAGAATGAGAATTCGGAAGTGCTTGTTATTGCAGGGAAAATGGAAGCAGAAATAGCCGAATTGGAAAACCCTGACGACCGTATAATTTTCCTCAAGGATGCCGGTTTAACGGAACCCAGTGTAAACAAGCTGATAAAAGCAGCATATAAACTTTTAAATCTTCTCACTTTTTTAACAGCCGGACCAAAAGAAGTTCGCGCATGGACAATAAAAGAAGGCATGACTGCGCCTCAGGCCGCAGGCGTTATTCACAGCGACCTGGAACGGGGATTTATCAGGGCTGAAGTTATGAAATACGATGATTTTGTGTCCTTAGGTTCTGAACACGCCTGCAAGGAAAAAGGAAAGTTATTTGTAGAAGGGAAAAATTACATAGTGCAGGATGGCGATATATTGAATATACGGTTTAATGTGTAAGTTAAAATATTGCAAGAAAAAAATTGGTTTTATAGTTTACCGTTTAGTTTGAAGTTACTCAAACGAAATGAACATTTGTTTTGAAGAACCATAACTGCTAACCAACAAACCAAAACTAATAAACTAAAAAACCAATAACTAATGACTATCTCTCGCAGCTTCCCTTTTTCAGTATTTTTCTTTACTGCTTGTAGAAAATAAAAATTCTTTTTCTTCTTTTGAAAGGCTGCTGTATCCGTTTTTAGAAATCTTATCCAATATAGCATCAATCTTTTTCTGCTTTTCCGCTCTGTTTTTATTATACTCATCGTCTGTCAGCGGTCTGGTTTTCTTATATTCAACCTTCAGTTTTGGCTTTGGTTTAAAAATGTTTTTGAAAAAACTTCCAGGTAGGTTGAATATCTTGTAAATATCCCATTTATTTTTCATCAGCAGAATATATGTGAATCCCCACAGTGCTCCACCCAGGTGTGCAATGTGTCCTCCCGGGTTTTCTTTTTGAATGCTTAAAACATCAATCAGGATAAGGATCATGGCGATGTATTTCATTTTTACTCTGCCAAAAAGAATAAGCTGAATGGAATAGTCGGGAATATGTACAGCAATGGCAATAAGCACGGCAAGCACAGAAGCAGATGCGCCAAGTGCCATGGAACATTTAGAAACATTGCTGAAAACAGGAAGGAAATTAAAGGCAAGAATATAAACCGCCGCCCCTGCCAATCCACCGGTAATGTACATGCTGATAAGTTTTTTGCCGCCAAGGAAATGCAAAAATAATGTGCCTCCGAAATAGAGCATAATCATATTGAAAAGCAAATGAAAAAAATTCTCCTGAAGAAACATATACGTAAATAGTGTCCACGGTTTTTGCAGCAACAACAGGGTGTTGGATGGGACAGCAAACCAATAAGTGAATTTTGAAACAGCCATTCCGCATATTGAAACATCAGACGGAATCTGAAAAAGATAATAATAAAGGCTGACAAGGTTCGCCAGAATAAAAACAATAATATTCACCAATATCAGTCGTGAAAGAATACTCCGGCTGAAGAAGAAATTTTTTAGATTATCCAGAAAAGACCTGTTGTACATATTATTTACTCAAATTTCGCATATTTACTTTTAGGTAAAAGTTGAGTTATTATTACCTTCTTTAAAATGTTTTTTCCAGTATAAAATAAGAATAATGCCAAATAACATACCACCAAGATGAGCGAAGTGTGCAACATTATCGCCTGGATTATTGGCAATTCCTGAATAAAGTTCAAGTGCGCCATAAATGATCACAAACCATTTTGCTTTAATCGGGATTGCAAAATAGACATAAATGAGAGAATTAGGAAACAACATTCCAAATGCAAGTAAAACTCCGAAAATAGCGCCGGAAGCGCCAACGGTAGGGATGTCCATTTTAAATTTCAGAAGACTATTTAACATATCGATCGATTGCTGTGCAAGAAATGCATCATGAGGTTTATCAGAGAAATTTACCAAAAAACTGTTTACTACTTCAGGGTTGTAATATCCTTTGAAGTGGTCTGTAAGTATATTTTCAAAACTTCCGGGCGAAGGATTAGAAATATAAGCTTCTATGATATGCTGAACGGAAGAAACACCGATATACATTATGAGCATTTGGATGAGAATAGCGCCAATACCAGTGATCATGTAATACGTTAAAAATCGTTTTGGACCCCAGTAATTCTCCAGCACATTCCCGAACATCCATACGGCAAACATATTGAAGAAAATATGTCCGAATCCACCGTGCATAAACATATATGTAATGATCTGGTAAGGTTTGAATTTTTCAGAGCCAAAATAATGCATGCCAAAAGTATCTGTCAGATCTATCCTGAAAGCGGATTGAAAGGCAATGGTGGCAAGGAAGAACAAGCCATTAATGATAAGTAAATTTTTTACAACTGGAGGTAATATTCTGAATCCGGTTGGTCTGTATTGTTCCATTTTGTCAATTCCTAATGTCAGTAAATAAGTTTAATAAGATGCTACGCATATTTAATATTTGTTTGTTAATGTCACTCTGAACCGGACATAGCATAGATTTGTGGGTTAGCGTCCGTGTCGAAGAGTGATAATATATTGGTCAGACTTCGACACGTCCCGAAAAGGGGACGGTTCTGCCTGACCCCTGAAATCAGTATCCATTTATTATATGTTCGTATAATATAATCCTATTTGAATTTCTTTTCCAATTCATCCTTTGAAATTATCGTAACAGTGGATTTCCCGTCAAGTGATGCGTAAGGAAGTTTGCAGGCAAACATCTGATCGATCAGAGAATTCATTTCTTCCTGCTGCAATATTTTGCCATGTTTAATTGCCATATTTTTTGCAAGAGTTTTCGCAATAATTGTATTCCTGTCCATGTTGACAATATTCTTACTAAGTTTATAGTTCTCTAACAAGCCTTCCAGTATCTGTTTAATATTGCTTTCGGGTAAATTTGCAGGAATTCCGTTAACAACATAAGAACCGGTACCAAATTCGTCAATATCAAATCCAATGGCTTTGATGTCCTCTGCAATTTCTTTCATAAGCGCTGCATCAGTAGCCGAAAATTCCACCACTTGCGGGAACAGTTGCTTCTGTTGCGATTGAATATTTTTGTTAGAAAGCAGTTCGGAATAATGCTCAAATAAAATCCTTTCATGCGCTAATTGCTGATCAACAATCATGATCCCTGATTTTACCTGTGTCAAAATATAAGCTGCATGCAACTGTAAAAATTGTTTAGCCGACTGGTATTGAATATCATTATCCCAGTCGGGATGAATGATCTGTTGTATCGGCTGGTCTTTTTGATTTATATCAGGAAGTTCAATATTGTGATCTGTTTTTTGCGGATATAATTTTTCCCAGTTCTCCTTATTGGTTTTATCCTTCAAAGAAAGAGGCCGAAAAGAAGATTCTTTTTTCTTTGTATCAAAAGGATTATAATCCGGATTTATTCTGATTGACGGAGGGTTTACGGTTTCTCCTTTTTTTAGTGGTAAAATATCAAAACATTTTTCAACATTAAAATCAATACTTGGTGTAACGCTGGATTTACCAAGCGACTGCTTTACAGCCGATCGTATAATAGCATAAATGTTTTTATCATCCAGAAATTTGATCTCTGTTTTAGTAGGATGTATATTGATGTCAATTTCTTTGGGATTGATTTCGATAAAGATAAAATATGCAGGAAAACTGTTGGCAGGAAGAAGTTCATCAAATGCCCCCAATACAGCATGATTCAGGTAGGCATGTTTGATAAATCGATTGTTAACAAAAAAGAACTGCTCTCCCCTGGTTTTTTTTGCTGATTCAGGTTTACCGATAAATCCTGAGATGTTGCATATACTTGATTTTTGTTCCACCGGCAGCAAGCGTTGATTGTAGTTACTTCCGAAAATATTGATAATTCTTTGTTTAAGATTACTCTGAGTCAGGTGACAGACTTCCTTATCATTGTTATACATTTCGAATGAAATATTGGGAAAGGCAAGCGCAATGCGGTGAAATTCATCCAATATGTGGCTTGTTTCAACAGGGGTACTTTTCAGGAAATTTCTGCGGGCTGGTACATTAAAAAAAAGATTTTTTACGGAAAAAGAGGTTCCTTCATTACATTGGCAGGCTTCCTGTGATTTTACATCAGTGCCTTCAATAATAATAGAAGTACCGATATCATCGCCTATCCTTTTTGTTTTAAGTTCAACTTGTGCAATGGCAGCTATTGATGCAAGGGCTTCACCACGGAAACCCATAGTCCGTATATTAAACAAGTCGCCGGCTTCTTTTATTTTAGAAGTAGCATGCCGTTCAAAACAAAGCCTTGCATCGGTTTCCGACATCCCGCAACCGTTATCAATTACCTGTACTAATGTTTTTCCGGCATCTTTAATGATAAGCCTGATATGCGAAGCTCCTGAATCAATGGCGTTTTCTAAAAGTTCTTTCACCGCCGAAGCCGGACGCTGAATAACTTCTCCCGCCGCAATCTGGTTTGCAACGCTGTCAGGTAATAATTTGATTATATCAGGCATGAGGCAAATTTATATCATTTTTCCGAATTTTTAAGAACTTTGCAAAAGCTTTTTTAACAGGAAATGAAATTTGAAAATGAGTTAACCAACTGCGTAAATTGTCCGCGCGAATGCCATGCCGACAGGGTGAATGGAAAGTCGGGGTATTGTAAAAGCGGTTCTTCTTTTTCTATCGCTTCTATTTGTCTGCATAAGGGCGAAGAGCCTGTAATCAGCGGGGAAAATGGCATTTGCAATGTTTTTTTCACTCATTGTAATCTGCAATGTACATTTTGTCAGAATTACCAGGTAAGCCGGAATGAAGAAAAATATGCGGCTTTTGAAATGAAGTTTACCGACATTGTACAACGTATTGTTAAAATACTTGATACCGGGTGCAATCTGCTTGGTTTTGTCTCTCCTTCACACTTTATTCCGCAGATGAAAGCTATCATTTATGCTTTGCATGAGCATGGGAGAAAGCCTGTTGTAGTTTACAATTCCAATGGCTATGATAAAGTGGAAACACTTAGATCGCTGGAGGGCATGATAGATGTATATCTTCCGGATTTCAAATATTCGGACGCAAAACTATCAAAAGAGCTTTCCGATGCTTCCGATTATCCTGTAATTGCTATGAAAGCAATTACAGAAATGGTGAAGCAGAAAGGTATTTCGCTGCGATTGAACAATGACGGACAGGCTGAGGCAGGTGTTATCATCAGGCATCTTGTATTACCCGGGTATATTGAAAACAGCAAAGAAGTATTGCGTTTAATTGCTGATGAGATTTCGCCTTCCCTTCACATTTCATTGATGTCGCAGTATTACCCGACGCCTGCAGTTATGGATCACCCGCAATTAGGCCGTTTTATTACGGAAAAAGAATATTCGGAAGTTGTGGAAGAAATGGAACGACTTGGTTTTTCGCGCGGTTGGGTGCAGGAATACAGCAGCAATGAATATTATCGCCCCGATTTTTTTAAAGAGCATCCGTTTGAATATACTGAATCTTAACAGATTTGTGAAAACAAAGATGTTTAAATTCAGTAACTGATGTTACGCATATTATATATTTGTTTGTTAGTGTCACTCTGAGCCAGCCATTGCGTGGGCTTGTGAGAAAGCGGCTGTGTCGAAGAGTGGCTATGCATTGGTCTGGCTTCGACTCGTCCCGCACGTGCCACGTGCGGGACGGCTCTGCCTGACCTCTAATTTTGTATTTATTTATAATATTTGCGTAACATCAGTCAGTAATATTGAGCTAATGAGTCCGTCAGCCGACGGATTCATTCAATCGAAGTATAATAAAAATATCACGGAAGCCCGGGAAAGGCATCAACGTACTGAATTTTAATATCAGGGAAAGCGTCAACAAACTGCACTTTGAAATCAGGGAAAGCATCAACAAACTGCCATTTTCCGCATTCGTCAGGGAATGCATCAACTACCTGGACGTTCAGATCAGGAAAAGCATCAACTATCTGGACTTTTATATCAGGGAATGCATCAACTACCTGGACTTTTCCATAAAGTTTAATATTGTCAAATGTGCAGTCAGATACGGGTTTTGACTTTCCTTTAGCAGCAACATTGTTATTGGCTATTCCTGTTATTACCCAGAACACAACAGCTACAAGGGTAGAGAATAATAAAATTTTCTTTTTCATATTTTTCAGAGTTTAATTAATAATGTTATTAAACAAAAATAATAAAATTTCCTGATCAATACTCTATCTTATCAATTTTGTTCTTCCATTCCATAAAAGGAGCAAGTACATCTTTATGATTGATGTGGGTTGTATGAATACTTCTTTCTTCAAACGGAATATTAATTTCTTCGTAAATGAACGAATCGTCAAAATCAATATCGGCAGCATCTTTTTTAGTGCCTGCAAAATAGAGTTTTTCAGGACGTGCCCAGTAAATTGCGCCAAGGCACATGGGGCAAGGTTCGCAGCTTGCATATATCTCACAGCCGTTAAGCTGGAAAGAATCTAATTCTTTGCATGCTTTACGGATGGCAATCACTTCGGCATGTGCAGTAGGGTCATTATTCGAAGTTACCAGGTTAACACCGGCGCTGATGATCTTCCCGTTTTTTACCACCACAGTTCCGAATGGCCCGCCTTTTCCTGATTTCACATTTTCCACAGCCAGCCGGATGGCTTCCGTCATGAATTTTTCGTTGTAAGTATCCATAGTTATTTTTTTACAAACATGATACAATAATTTTACATGCTTTTTTAATTTCCTCCTCTGTTATTATCAGTGGTGGTGCTATGCGCATGCAGTTTGCCGCAAATAAAAACCAATCTACGATTAAACCTTTTTCGATACAACTGCTGATGGCCTCCATGTTAGTCTTTTCATCTTTCATCACAGCAGCCAGCAGCAAACCTTTCCCTCTGACTGATTTTATTTCAGGATGTTTTAATAGTTTTATAAAAAGCTCTCCTTTTTTTTCTGCCTGTTCAGCTAAATTCTCCTTTTGTATTACTTCTATGTTTGCTATTGCTGCAGCGCAGCAAACAGGGTGACCTCCGAATGTTGTGATATGCCCGAG
>Ga0247841_10013225_pt1 | contig 10592 bp, 3 predicted proteins | sample LaCruzMarch2015__2_FD_192410 | JGI IMG/M metagenome (GOLD analysis project Ga0247841, IMG submission 192410) | Freshwater microbial communities from meromictic Lake La Cruz, Castile-La Mancha, Spain - LaCruzMarch2015_18m | ecosystem: Environmental > Aquatic > Freshwater > Lake | place: Spain...
GGGCAATCCCCGGTTTCTTCTCATCCCCGGCGTGCGCGAATATCAGTTCATGGATGGCAATCTCCTTCCGGACATCTTCTTTGCGCGCATAGGTTGTGTAGTTGACGAGCATGCCATCTATCTCCAGGGCCAGCCGATCGAAGGCACGGTCCCCCTCTTCCATGATTGCCGCCAGCAACGCGCCGGTGCGCTTGAACTCCGGAGGATACTTCAGTTTGGTCTTGTACATGCGGTCGTGAAGCGTGTCCGCCCAGGCATGTTGGACCCAGGTACGCACCTGAATCTCGGCCCGACGATTACCGATAACAGCGATCTCCTCCGGTGTAAACCCCAGTGATTCAGCCATGACGGGTTTCAATTGAACGATGTAGTGCATATCACGATAGCCGAACTCATCCTCGTGGAGCAACAGTCCCTTGTCTTCCTTCTCGATCTTCTCGAAATTTGCTTCAATAAACTGCTTGACGGCCTTGACTTGTTCGATGGTCTGAACGATAATCCGCGCGCCGCAGAGGTCCGTCATCTGGTTGACGGCATCCGGATACTTGTCGAATTTGCGCACCGCTTTTTCCGCAAAACTGGAAACGGTCTTGGAGCGGGACTGTACGAAGGCTTCCGGAATGGATATCTCACATGCCTTCTGTAACACCCGTTTCAACGCCGCGGCATAGGTATCGTAGTGATTCTTTTTTTCGTCGGTATACCTGGTAATCTGCAACTTGTGTTCTTCCGGGGTGAGTTTTTCCTTTTCAGGCACGTTCAATCTCCTTTGTCAGTTCGATAGGACGTATGTCTTGATAAAAGGAACGAATGAGTCCGATATGTCCATATCAGGCATTTCTTTCACCGGCACCCAGGCAAACTCGGTATGTTCTTCGCTCAAGGTAACTTCTCCTTCCATCACCCGTCCTTCCATGACCAGACAGGCAAACCTCAGTTCCGGCAACTCCCACTCCATGGCGCCCACCACGTGCCAAAGGGAGATCGTCAAGCCGGTTTCTTCTTTCACTTCACGCAGGAGAGCCGTCTCAAAGTCTTCGCCCGGTTCGAGTTTACCGCCGGGGAATTCCCATTTCCCGACGAAATGCCTGCATTGTCCGGAGCGCTTCAGAAGAAGGCATCGCCCCTTTGCATCCTTGATAATGACTTTCGGCGACAGTTTGAATGGTTTGTCCATGATTCCTTTCGCAATTCTGTTATCACATCAATTCCCTCACATTTCTCTCTGCAGTAATCCATGGAATTCTTTCTTCATTGCATAGGGTAAATAGTAGCTTATTTTCTCATTTGCGTAATCGGCAAGTCCTCTCCAAAGGTCCTGATGAACGGCTCCTGACTGCCTTTGGATGCTTCCTTCACCAGTTTCGTCAGGTACGGATCCATCTCAAACACACTTACTTCCTTGTTCTTGTTCTCGTCCGCCCCCCCCTTCAAACCGGCCAGGACAAAGTGCGTGAATAGTCCATTCCCCTCATAGTTGTCCAGGGCCTCCTGGTACGTCTTCGTCCCCGCGAATATATGCATCCCCAGCGACTTGGCCAAAACCGATATCCGCGCGTCATATAACCCGCTCACGATGGACTCCATGCCCCCCGCCATACACGTATCCAACACAAACACTTGCTTCAATGCCGGGATTCTCTTTGACAACTCCATCAATTCCACGGAAGATATGCAGGTTCCTGGCTTTCCCAGGATTCCATTGAACTCGGAAGTGTACAAATAGTAGAGATCATCCTCCGCCCTTCCATGCGTTGCCGCGTACAACACAAAGACATCCTCCGGTTGTATCCGGGTGGACAGCGTGATGATTGTCCGAAGAATTTCCTCTTTCCTCGCATTGGTCAGGAGTTGCGCATCCACTCTGGCATAAAGCGGAGCGGCCGCGCTCTTTACCGTCTCCGTGAAATCTGTCGCATCTTTTACCGCCATCTTCAGGTTGTAGGTCAAATCCAGAAAAGTGTTGTTTCCGATCGCAAGAAGGTACAACACCGGTTTGCGTTCGGGAACGCTTGCCCGCACGGTGATGCTTTCCATCGGACTGGTAACTGTGTTCAGTCCGTTAAACGCGGATACGGTGATTGTATTCTCTCCTTTGATCAACAATATCGTGTAAGTCCTTTCCATGATCCCTGTAGCCGGCGTGAACGCAATGGTGGAACTTCCCTTCTTGGGCGAGAATTCCTGTACCCTGCGCAGTATCGTCCCTTTCGCGGTTCTGTACCCACTCCAACTGTCCGCCTTCGCCAATTTTAGCGGTTGTTCTCTTCCTTCGATCCCGGCGAGCCGGTAGACTCCCAGAGAGTCCACCAGCTTGCCGTTGTGATACACCCGGATATCTCCTATCCCTCCCCCTGCATCTTCTATCTTCACTTTGACCGTTGCTTTCCTCTCGGAAAGACCCACCCCTGCCGTCGGTGAAAGGATGGTCACCTTGGGTGGCGGATTCCTCAAGGCCTGTTCTATGCTGACCCCCCCGGTGTACTTTGATATGTCCTCACCTTTCAGTTTCCGCTCCACCAGATCAGGCCGGTAGAAAACATCGTAGAATTGGCTGTGACTGTAAATCCTGTTTCCACTCTGAAAACTCAGGTGTTGCGCTCCTCGCGCAGACGCACTGAAGAATCCTTCGGGAGTGAGCATGATCCATTCACCATTGGTGAAATTGATCATGCGACAAATCTCGTTGCCAGTAGGTGAATGCCACAATCTTGCAGTGCCATCATAGCTCCCGGACAGCACCATTTCTCCATTCGGGGAATAAGCAACAGAGCTGACCCAATCGGTATGTCCCTTGAGTGTGGCTGACTCCTTGCCTGCGGCGATCTCCCACAGTTTGACGGTGCCATCCAGGCTGCCCGTCGCAACAAGCTTGCTGTCGGGAGAGAAAGCAACACCGGTGACAGCAGCCGTATGCCCCTTTAATTGGCCAACTTCCTTCCCGGTTGTACCATCAAGAATTGATACAATTGACTCATCCGATGGTTTCTCACGATCTTGTCCTGTTTTCAATGCCAGTTTTCCGTTCGGAGAGATAGTAACCGAAGTAACCGTGGAGTACCCGGAACTTGGCATCGGGATTTCATTTCGAGAGACTACCTGGCCGGTCCCTGGATCCTTGAGCCTGACATAGTCATATCCACTTGCTCCCGGTCTTATCTCCCCGACAATCGGGGAGATGTCACCCGTGTTCTGTTCCGGACGCGACATCCGAGACCCCTTCAGCTTCGGGCCAGTACTATCGATTTCCCAAATTTGTGGATATCGAGTCCCCAGCAATATATGGCTTCCATCCGGAGCAAAAGCCAGAAATTGGGTGGGAAATCCCTGAAATGAGCCGTAGGACACACGCGTCCAGACTCTCCTTCCTGAAGCGATATCCCAGAGATGTATAAAGTCTCCTCCGGCAACCAGCACCGTTTTCCCATCCGGCGAAAAGACCGCACACGTAATATGATTGGAGGATGCGGCAATATCTCGTGACTTCTTCTGCCAGCCGGAATCGGACGTTCCATACGAGTAATGCCTCATCTCCGGGAGTAACGGGGTTTGCCACGACAGTTTGGCAAGCCCCCCCTGGTATCCACCGAAGGTTCTGATCTCTTTCCCGGTGGAGACATCCCATAGTTTTATGGTCCTGTCCTCACTACCCGAAAGAACAAGGCTGCCATCAGAAGAGAAGGCAACGGAAGTGACCGCCTTGGCATGCCCGGTGAATGCCCGGATCTCCTTACCCATAAGAATATCCCAAAGCCTCAATGTCTTGTCTTCGCTCCCCGACAACACCATTTTTCCGTCCGGAGAGAAAACGGTGGAAGTAACTCGGCCCGAATGCCCTTCGAGGAGGAAGCTCTTTGGGGTCAGTCCGTCCGATACCACAAGAGCAGAATGGTTGGTACCGGATGACTGGTACCTCCTACCCATTCCGGTTACTATGAATCTTCCGTCCGGCGATACCGCGATAGAACTGATAATTTCTTCCGGATGTGATGAGAAACGGGAATACTCAAACACTTTTGCTTTTGTCCCGCCGGCCCCGTCGATAAGGAAGACAGCGTTGTCGGCAGTCCCAAGTGCCGCCCACTTGCCGTCCGTCGAGAAAGAGGCCTGAATGAACCTGGTAACCCTATCTGTCCACTCTTCCTTTCCTGTCGCAATATTCCATAGCCTGCCTCCTCCGGTAGAAAGCAACGATAGAACAGACTGAGCGTTCGGAGAGAAGGCGATCGGTAAATCCTGCTGCCGCCCCTTGATCGACCTGATCTCCTTGCCGGTATCAAGATCCCAGATCTTGATGAGCCTGTCCGTTCCTGCCGAGCAGACCGTCTTGCCTTCCGGGGAGAAGGCAACTGCAATGACCGGACCCGCATGCCCGGCAAACGTGCGAATCTCCTTTCCAGTTCCAACATCCCACAGTTTCAGCGTTTTGTCCTGACTTCCGGAAAGCATCATTTTTGCATCTGGAGAAAACGCGATGGAAATGATTGGCTCCAAGTGTCCCATTTGCACGACCGCTTCAGGTTCCTCTTGAAGGAGGGGAGCTTCCTCTTTGTTCCCGGGAAGCGTTATTTCCTTGGGAATACTCGGGTTTGCCACCACCTCCTTTCTTTCCTCAGCCATTTGTTGGCCAATATTGGAAAGGAGATTGGTGAACGACAAAATCTCTCTACTGGAGGCGGCATCCCACAGTTTGACGGTCTTATCCAAACTGCCAGACAATATCCATTTGCCGTCAGGAGAGAAAGCGACCGAGGTAATCATGCCTGAATGGCCGGTGAAAGACCGTATCTTTCTGCCCGTACCCACGTCCCACAGATTGAGCGTCTTTACCGTATCGCCTGACAATGCAGTCTTCCCGTCTGGCGAAAAAACAACACAGATGGCTACCCGTGAGTATCCCAAGAAAAAAGTCCGGATTTCAACTCCCGTGGTGGTATCCCAAACTCTAAGTCCTCCATCCACACCGCCGGAGAGTATCATTCTTCCATCCGGGGAGAAGACGGCGCAGGTAGTACCACCTTTGACTCCAAAGACCTGGATCTTTTTTCCTGACTCGACATCCCAGAGTTTGAGGACACCCCCATAGCTTCTTGACAGCACCCTCTTTCCATCCGGAGAGAAAGCAACCTGAGCGATATATTGATCATCGTAATCAGATTCTGCAAAGAGGTAACCATCCTTACCAGTCGCAACATCCCAGACCTTTGGTGGCGCGGAAGACACTTTTGACAACATCAACTTTCCGTCCGGGGAAAACAGAACAAAAGCCGCGGGACCTCCGGCAGCCGCAAACGACCTGACTTCGACTCCTGTGTCAATATCCCAAAGCTTGAAACTACCGTCGAGACTTCCGGAGAGTACCCACTTTCCATCCGGTGAGAATGCAACGCAGTTCACTGGTGCTGAATGGCCGGTGAGAGTTCGGATCACCTTTTCTGTGGTTACATCCCAGCTTTGTATGCTCCCATCCCGGGCACTCGACAGTAACGTCTTTCCGTTCGGAGAGAAAACGACTGTCGCAATCCAATCTGAGCGCATTATGGGTCTGATCTCTTTCTCCGTGGCACCATTGAGCAGTCTCACGACATTGTCTGCTCTCCCTGCCAGCGCCAGTTCTCCTCCGGGAGCAAAGGTAACAGAAGTGATGGGTTGCACATCTGCAAGTTGAGAGAATACCACAGCTTTTCTCTGAACCGGAGGAGTCCTGTTCGGGGAACTCTGTTTCGTTTCTGCCACCGCTCGTTCCGCTGCTTCCCGCCTCTTTCTCAAGGCCTCTGCCGCTTTTGTTGCTTCCTGCTTCCTTCTTTCCTCTTGCTCTTTCCTTCGCTCTTCTTCTTTCAGGAATTCCTTCTCTTCCTTTTCTTTCTTCCCCTGGGCGATCTCTTCCGGGATCTTTTCCATCAAGGATGCAGTTTGCCTCTTCATCCCTTCATCTTTATAGAGAATCTTTGCGGTAATGAGATTCTGTCTTGCTTTTTCCGCATCCAGAAGCTTGATGTAACACAATCCCATCTGATAGTATGCATCGGCGAAGTTGGTTTTCCTTTGGGATGCTTCCAGAAAGGTGGTGACCGCTTCCTGGTATTTTCCCTGTTTGAAGAGTTCCAGTCCCTGTTGGTAGAGCTGGTCGCCGGTGAGTTCTTTCGGGAAAGCCTTTTTCTCTTGAGTGTGCAGAAGCAAACAAGTGGACCCGATGAGAAATACTGCCGCTACAGCTATGACATTTCTCTTCATGGGATCCCTTCTACTCTGGTTACCGGCAAGTCTTCTCCAAATGTCCGGATGAACGGCTCCTGACTGCCTTTGGATGCTTCCTTCACCAGTTTCGTCAGGTACGGATCCATCTCAAACACACTTACTTCCTTGTTCTTGTTCTCGTCCGCTCCCCCCTTCAAACCGGCCAGAACAAAGTGCGTGAACAACCCATTCCCCTCATAGTTGTCCAGCGCTTCCTGGTACGTCTTCGTCCCCGCGAATATGTGCATCCCCAGCGACTTGGCCAAAACCGATATCCGAGCATCATACAACCCGCTCACGATGGACTCCATGCCCCCCGCCATACACGTATCCAACACGAATACCTGTTTCAATGCCGGGATTCTCTTTGACAACTCCATCAGTTCTATGGAGGAAATACAGGTTCTCGGATTCCCCAGGTCTCCATCGAACTCGGAGGTATACAGGTAATACAGATCATCCTCCGCCCTTCCATGCGTTGCCACATACAGCACAAACACATCCTCCGGTTGCATCCGGGAGGACAACGTACTGATTGTCTGCAGAATGCCCTCTTTATTCGCATTGGTCAACAGTTGTGTATTCACCTTCGCATAGAGGGAAGCAGTCGTATTCTTTATCGTCTCGGTGAAATCGGTCGCGTCTTTCACCGCCATTGTCAGATTGTATGCCGAATCGGCAAATGTATTGTCCCCGATTGCGAGAAGATACATCTCCGGCTTGTGTTCAGGAACACTTGCCTGCACGGTGATGCTCTCCATCGCACTGGTCACCGTGTTGGTACCGTTAAACGCTGACACGGAGATGGTGTTCTCTCCTTTGGTTAATGACATCGTGTATGTCTTCTCCACGGTCCCGGTCGCCGGGGTGAACTCAACGGTCGCGCTCTCTTTCTTCGGCGTAAGCTCCTGCACCCTTCGCAAGGTTGTCCCCTTGGTTGTCCTGTACACACTTCCGCTGTCAGCCTTGGCCAGCTTTACTGTTTGGCCTCCCCCTTCCGTCCTCGCAAGACGGTAAACCCCCAATGACTCCACCAGTTTCCCATTGTGATACACCCGGATATCCCCTATCCCTCCTCCGCTGTCTTCTATCTTCACCTTCACCGTCGCTTTCCTGTCGGTAAAACCTTCGCCTTCCTTCGGTGAAAGTACCGTCACCTTCGGCGGCGGGTTCTTCAATGCCTCCTCGATAGTCAATCCCCCGGTGTACTTTGCAATATCCTCCCCTTTCAGCTTCTTCTCCACCAGATCAGGACGGTAGAATGCATCATAAAACTGGTTTAAATCATACATGGTGTTACCCAACCTGACGTTCAGATATTGAGCGGCCTGGGGAGATGCGTTGTAAAATCCTTCCGGGGTGAGGACAATCCAGCCATAGGAATAAAAGGAAATCATTTGGGCGATCTCTTCACCAGTTGCCACGTTCCATAAACGTGCTGTACCGTCCCTTCCCGTTGAAAAAAGCATATTCCCATCATGAGAATATTTGGGGGAAAAAAGAACACCACCCACGGGGCCGTGGTCTAAAATAGTTCTGATGTCTTTGTCTTCTATCCATCCACCTCCGATATTAATAGCATAAGGCTTGATAGTTCCGCCCTTGCTTCCGGAAATCTCCCATGTTCCGTCCAAGGAGAAGCGTTTGCTCCCCGTTCTAGGATGGAATATTCCAGTCATCTCTTCACCTGTATTGGCATCATAGAGAAGAAATCTATCAGCACGCATACCATCATCCTCCTTTACCGACAAGAACAGTGTGCCATCCTTCGAAATGAACTTCGCATTGTTATCCTTTTCGTGTAACAATAATTTTATTTTGCCATACACGCTGGAATCTATCTCCTTGTCGAAACCGTAACTGTTACCGCCATATTGCCGCAATAATCTCTTTCTGTCTCCGGCAGTAATGTCCCACAGACTAATGTCCCCAACAACATCGCCAAGTGATAAAGCCAATCTATCACCAGGAAGAAATGTGACATTCCGAAACCAAGGATCACCCGCACCACTCGAAAATGTTCTTACAGGGCGAACGCTACTAATATTCCATAATGCAAGTTCATGTGAACCTGCTGATAATATCTGTTTCCCATCAGAAGAAAAAGCAAGGGATTCAACAGGAGCGGTATGCCAAAACGTCTGTAGTCCCTTCCCTTCCTGCACATTCCAGAGCCTGAATGACTTGTCCTTAAAACCAGTGGTCAATAAAAATTGGCCATCCGGAGAAAATGTTCCAAACCTCACAGCGTTTGAATAGCCCCTGAAAATACGCACATCTTTATCTGTATCAATGTTACGGAGCCGGAGAGTAGTATCCCCCTTGATTGCATAACAAAGTAGTTTTCTGCTCGGAGAGACAGTTATTGCACCAACGCTTCTCCCTTTGCAAAATGTCTTTATCAGTTCTTTATTTTGCTTGAAAACACGAAGAAAGTTGGAATTGTTCCAATCTATTACGATAAATTTGCCAATCACCTTATCTTGAACAATGTCTTGAAGTTCGATCATTCCTTCTTCAGCATCCGTTGAGAGCATACACGTTCGATCCAGAGAGTAACCGATGAAGGAATCTCCAGAAGTTGTATGAAGTTTTTCCCCTGTGCTGACACGCCAAAGAGTTGAAGTGCTTTCCAAGGGAGACAACCACGATATCGTCCGAATGAATTTCCCATCAGGAGAGAAGGTGACATCCTTCCATTGTTTTGTGTGTTCAAAGGTAAGAAGTTCCGTGTCCGCATTAACATTCCACAGTTTCATGATTCCATCTTCACTCCTTGACAGTATAGTCTTTCCATCAGGCGAAAAGCCAAGAGAAAAGATTGGATTTTTATGGCCTATGAACTTCCTGATTACCCTTTCGTCAGATCCTCTAGCCCTACGCTTGAAAAGCAGGAAAGAATTACCCGAACTCTGCATCAATTCGAATCTACCATCTGGCGACATGCCTCCAACACCCCATTGACCACTCCAGAAAACTTGAATTTTCTTCCTTGAGCCAACATCCCAAAGGCTTGAAGTACCATCCGCATTGACTATTAACATGATTTTCCCATCAGGGGAAAGGGCAATAATACGACATTTGCCTGTGCCAAAAGCCATAATTTCTTTCCTTGTGGTAGTATCCCAGTAGCTTGTACCACCATCATAGTTACTGTCCTCGAACATGATTTTCCCATCAGCGGAAAAAGCAACACGGCAAAGGAAGAGGGATGAAGTGTTGTTTGCAGGTTTGTGACTCAAAACAATTTTTTTCCTTGTGATAATGTCCCAAAGTCCTCTTAAGGTGTAATTTTCTGGATTTTTTGAATTAACTCCATACATTATTGTCATTAGTTTCCCATCAGGAGAAAAACCAATAGTGTCAGTGCTGTATATGCCACTAAAATCCATAAGTTCGCTTCCTGTTGAAATGTTACAGAAATTCATCTCCTCAATCCATTTCATTTTATAGAAATCTTCATAGTCATGGCTTCCTAAAAATATCGTCTTCCCATCTGGAAAGAAACCAACGTTGCTGATAGTGGCTAAATATCCTCCGAACGTGTGGATCAGTTTACCGGTATCAACTTCCCAAAGTTTTGCTGTTTTGTCTTCACTCCCCGACAAGAGCAACTTGCCGTCAGGAGAAAAAGCAACGCAGGTGACTTTTCCTGTGTGGCCTAACTGGACGACTACTTCCGCCTTTGTTTGGCGAGGAAGGTTCGCTTCGTCATTATTCATTTCTGATGCAACCTGCTTTTCTGCTTCCTGCTTCCTTTTTTCCGCCTCTTCCCTCTTCCTTCGCTCTTCTTCTTTCTGCTGTTCTTTCTTTGCTTGCTCTTTCTTTTCCTGTTCCTTCTTTCCTTGGGCTATCTCTTCTGGAAACTTTTCTATCAGGAATGCAGTTTGCTTCTTCATCCCTTCATCTTTAAAGAGAATTCTCGCAGAAATAAGATTCTGTCTTGCTCTTTCTCCATCCAGAAGTTTGATGTAGCACAATCCCATCTGATAGTATGCATCGGCGAAGTTGGTTTTCCTTTGGGATGCTTCCAGAAAGGTGGTGACCGCTTCCTGGTATTTTCCCTGTTTGAAGAGTTCCAGTCCCTGTTGGTAGAGCTGGTCGCCGGTGAGTTCTTTCGGGAAAGCCTTTTTCTCTTGAGTGTGCAGAAGCAAACAAGTGGACCCGATGAGAAATACTGCCGCTACAGCTATGACATTTCTCTTCATGGGATCCCTTCTACTCTGGTTACCGGCAAGTCTTCTCCAAATGTCCGGATGAACGGCTCCTGACTGCCTTTGGATGCTTCCTTCACCAGTTTCGTCAGGTACGGATCCATCTCAAACACACTTACTTCCTTGTTCTTGTTCTCGTCC
>Ga0247841_10013228_pt1 | contig 10590 bp, 8 predicted proteins | sample LaCruzMarch2015__2_FD_192410 | JGI IMG/M metagenome (GOLD analysis project Ga0247841, IMG submission 192410) | Freshwater microbial communities from meromictic Lake La Cruz, Castile-La Mancha, Spain - LaCruzMarch2015_18m | ecosystem: Environmental > Aquatic > Freshwater > Lake | place: Spain...
AACTATTAAAGTCATTTTCCGGCACATGTGGGACAAAGGCCAGCAGTATCTGAAGAAAATGGGAGGTGTGATCCTTATAGCCGTGATCCTGGTCTGGGCATTGGAGTATTTTCCAACAGGAGAAAAAACATCAAATCCCAATGAAAGATTTGAGAATTCCTATATTGCAAGAATCGGAAAAACAATTGAACCTCTGATAAAACCGCTCGGCTTTGACTGGAAAATGGGCGTCAGCCTGATCACGGGTGCAGCCGCGAAAGAGGTTGTGGTGAGTACAATGGGTGTGCTTTATGATTCGGGGCATTATCCGGAACAAGGGACAAGGAAAAACCTTCAATATATTATCGCAAACGAAAAATTTTCAAATGGCCCTGATAAGGATAAAAACGTTTTCTCACCATTGGTTGGGATATCTTTCATGCTTTTTATACTTATATATATGCCCTGTGTGGCAGTCGTTGCAACGGTAAGAAAAGAGTCAGGGAACTGGAAATGGGCGTTGTTCCTCATCACATATACAACATTGCTTGCCTGGATTTTATCATTTTTGGTTTTCCAGATCGGAAGTAGAATTATTCAATGAAATCAATCTAATAAGATGATACAAACCACCATCACGATCATCATTGTTTTTGCAGCAGCTATTATTGCATTGATCCGGTTTATCAGGTTCTTTACAAACCCCCTGGAAAAGTGCGGGGGATGCAGTCAGTCTTGCGGGGGTTGTTCACTTGAAGATCTGAAGAAGGAGATTGAGGCAAAGAAGCGGTTGTCGCAATCGGCTAATTTCTTACATTTGAAGAATCAATAATCTTTCTATGGAGTTCGGAATTTGTCTTCAAACTGTTATCCCTGTGAGATCAGAACCCTCCCATAAATCGGAGATGGTGACGCAGGTTTTATTTGGTGAGTTGTTCAGGATCTTATTATCTGAAAAAGGCTGGGCCAAAGTACGACTGTCATACGACGATTACGCTGGGTGGATTGCACTAAACCAGGTTCAACTGCTTTCTGAAAAAGAATTCCTGCATCTTTTCAACGCGGAAACAGCAGTCGCCCTTGACCTGGTTCAGTTAATTTCGAATCTGACAAGGAATACGATTGCACCCCTTATCATTGGAAGCTCGCTTCCTGGCCATGTTAAAGGAGATTTCACAATTCTTAACGATCATTATTTTTATGATGGAGCAGTTGCAGAAATTTCGCCTTTTGATACGGTTTCAACACAGCAAGATCATTTAAAAGTAAAACATGCCATCATTTCCGACGCCATGTTTTACCTGAACGCTCCGTATCTCTGGGGTGGACGTACACCTTTTGGTATCGACTGCTCAGGATTGGTTCAGATGGTTTACAAAATCAAAAAGATCAAATTACTTCGTGATGCTTCGCAGCAGGCAACCCAGGGAGAGTCTCTCAATTTTGTTTCAGAAGCCGAACCGGGTGATCTTGCTTTCTTTGATGATGAAGAAGGGAACATCACTCATGTTGGAATCATGGTTGACAAATCGCGCATTATCCATGCTTCAGGAAAAGTAAGACTGGATACGATTGATCATGAAGGAATTTTCAATGCTGAAGAGCAGCGATATACTCACAGGCTGCGGATACTGAAAAGGATCGTTTAAAACATACCGGCAATATTACTCCTCCGTTTTCTTTTTGCCTTTTCGTTTATTGATCTCTTCGTTGAAAATGTAAGTCAACCGAAAAGTAAGAACATTGTTATACTGCTTCCTTGTCCAGGTATTATGATAGAATGGGTTTTCAAATTCGCGTGTTCTTATTGGAAAAATGGAATAGGAATACCTGAAGTTGAACCATAACCGCTGGTACAAACGCAGGCGGATATCAACAACTGCCTGCAGATCTGCCATCGAATAAGGTCCTCTCAGGCTGGTCTCAGTTTTTATGTACCCTCTCCCATCATTATAGTCTTCATATTCTTTTACACCCACAAGCTGACCGTACAGTAAACCAACTCCGCCTGCAATGATCTTTTTATCAGTAAAATGTACCAGGACAGGAATCTGCACATAGGTAAGATTCAGCTTATATCCATCATAATACCCACCCTTAGTGGTATCCACGACTGTATCGTTAACAAATTGAGATTTCTGACGGCTTCCTATCTGTGAGAAAAGAAGTTCCATAGTTACTGACCATTTTTTATTTTTCCCAAAAGGAATAATAATTGACGGGCCGACATTCAGTCCGACTTTTTTAAAACCGTATTCCTCATCACCATCAACCTGCGAAAGATTCATTCCTGCGTTAACAGCACCTAAAATTCTTTGGCTATATCCATTAGATGAAATAAGAAGTAAGAGTAATGGTACGAGTATCGAAAAGAGAGAGAGATTCTTCATCACCGGTAAAAAAATTTCAAAGTCATACTAAAACGTCAATTATACTGGATTAGTATCCTGTCCTTTCATTGAAAGTTGGATCCTTTTTCGTTCGAGATCCACCTCCGTCACCACAACCATGACCTTCTGGTTAATTTTTACAACATCATTCGGATCTCGCACAAACTTGTCAGCCAGATGGCTGATATGGACAAGGCCATCCTGGTGTACGCCAATATCGACAAATACCCCGAAACGGGTAATGTTTGTGACAATACCAGCCAGCCGCATTCCGTTTTTAAGGTCGTGAATGGAATGAATATTTTTGTCGAATTCAAAGATTTCAAATTGCTTCCTTGGATCCCGTCCTGGTTTTGCCAGTTCCTTCATAATATCGTTCAGGGTAGGCAACCCGACCTTCTCATCAACGAACTCTTCCAGGTTAATCTTATGCCGGAGTTCTGTTTTTTCAATCAGTTCAGGAATAGAGCATCCGATCATTTTTACCATTTTTTCCACTACGTAATAACTTTCAGGATGAACTGCGCTTCTGTCAAGCGGATTTTCTGCATCTCCGATGCGGAGAAAACCGGCAGCCTGCTCAAAAGCCTTCTCGCCGAAACGTGCTACTTTTTTAAGGTCATTCCTGGCAGAAAACGCTCCGTTTTTATCACGGTATCCGATAATATTTTTAGCAAGTACCGGACCGACACCGGATACATAGGTCAACAATTGTTCGCTTGCAGTATTCACTTCAACACCCACAGAATTCACACAACTCACAACAGTGTCTTCAAGGCTCTGCTGAAGAGCATTTTGATTGACATCATGCTGATACTGTCCAACCCCGATCGACTTCGGGTCGATTTTAACTAATTCGGCCAGCGGATCCATTAATCTTCTTCCAATAGAAACTGATCCTCGAACTGTAACATCATAATCCGGAAATTCACTTCTTGCTACAGAGGAAGCAGAATAAACTGATGCTCCACTCTCATTGACCATGACAGCAATCAGATCATGATCAAAGGGTACTGAACGGATCAGGTTCTCTGTTTCCCTGCCTGCAGTACCGTTACCGATTGCAATTGCTTCAATTTTATATGCATTGACAAGACTTTTTATTTTATGAATGGCTTCCTTCACTTCGTTTTGCGGCGGATGAGGATAGATGGTCTCGTTATGAAGCAGTTTCCCGTGTTTATCCAGGCAAACTATCTTGCAACCGGTTCTGAATCCAGGATCAATAGCCAGCACATTTTTTTGTCCCAAGGGAGGTGCCAGTAAAAGTTGCCTCAGATTTTCCACAAATACATGGATGGCTTCTTTGTCAGCCTTTTCTTTTGCTGCTTGCCGCAATTCTGTTTCCATTGACGGAGCCATTAACCTTCTCATGCTGTCCCGTATCGCTCTTTCAACCAATTCAGAAGAGAAATTATTGGCTTTAATAAAGATCTTCTCAAGAATCTCAAAGGCTTTATCTTCTTCAACTTCAACATGGACTTTCAGAAATTTCTCATTTTCACCACGAAAAATGGCAAGCACGCGATGTGAGGGAGCTTTATTAAGCAATTCCCGGAAATTGAAGTAATTTCTGTAATTTGCGCCTTCCTGTTCTTTATCTTTCATTAATTTGGAACAAAGCATTCCTTCTTTATGGAATAAAAACCGGATGCGTTTCCTGGCATATGGGTGTTCATTTATCCATTCGGCAATAATATCGATGGCCCCTGCAATTGCTTCTTCTATGGAGGTGACGCCTTTAGATTCATCAATAAAAGATCGTGATCTGTCTTCAATATCATCGTGTTTTTGTGAAAAAATCATCACAGCCAGCGGTTCAAGTCCTTTTTCACGCGCAATCCCTGCACGGGTTTTTTTCTTGGGTTTAAAGGGAAGGTAAATATCTTCCAATTCTGCCATTGCTACAGCATTGCTGATGGCACTTTCCAGTTCTTCAGTAAGTTTTCCCAGCTCTTTCAAGGATTTCAGAATGGTTTCCCGACGTGAATCGAGGTCTTTCAATTGGCGAAGACGATCCCTGATTTGCGCAATAACTGTTTCATCCATACTTCCTGTCATCTCCTTTCTGTACCGGGCAATGAAGGGTATAGTAGCTCCCTCTTCCAGGAGTTTGATTGTGTTTCTGACAAAAGCAGATGCGAGATTCAATTCAAGTGCAATGGCAGCAGAATATTTTTCCTGTATCATCGTAAGAGTATAACACTCCCTTTCAGAACAATATCTCCATTTTTGATAATATCCTGACCGAGAAACTTAATATTAGCAATCCAGACGTAGGTTCCCACAGGAGAAGGTTGTCCTTTCACTGTGCCATCCCATCCCTGATCCAGGTTATCGGAAACAAATATCAAATCACCCCAGCGGTCATATATGTACAGCTTCAATTTGATATTACTATATAGTCCGATAAGCTTGAAAACATCGTTTTTCCCATCTCCGTTAGGTGTAAATGCAGACGGTGCATAATATTCAAAAAGTTTCACATAGATCGTATCAGAATTGAAACAACAATTCTGATCTTCAACACGAACACTATAATTGCCTCCCAATTCTACATTTATCACAGAATCTCCAGAGCCGGTTGACCAGGTATAAGAAGAAAATCCTCCTCCTGCATGAAGATTTATAGAAGAGCCGGAGTATAAAAGAACTGTGTCTCCAAGATTGATATACGGTAATTCAAGAATGGTAACAATGGTAGAGTCTGTATAACTGATCCCGTTAAATATTTGTGTGAGCTTGACCTTATAAGTTCCGGGCTGAGCGTAAAAATGAGTCGGGTTCATATTATCCGACGTCAAACCGTCACCAAAATCCCATAAAACAGTGTCAATATTGGCTTTATTGGTTATATTGAAACGAATTATATCCCGGAAACAAACGCTATCATAGGTAAATGCAGGAATATTAAAATAAGTTTGAATAAAAGTTGGAAGGCCATAGATGCTTTTCCTGCCATCAAGGGAAAACCGGCTATTGGGGATATTGTCAAGAAGGTTGCAATTGCACTCCTTACCTGGTCGTGTCGGGTTATAAATCACCTCAAGTGAATCTTTTTTTTCGAAAAGATTTACAGTTCTGGAAATATAAATACGACCATCTGTAGCAAGTTGTAACCCTCCTGCACGTATTCCGGGGATTGAATCGATCAAAACAGGATTATTGAATCCGGTAAGCAGATCAAATTGATATATTTTTGAGGGAAAGGCTGGCGGACCATTTCCAACAAGCTGGAGAAGGGTCGCATATAATTTTATATTATCAGAAGAGAATTCTATCCCATAGGGTGAAATTCCCGGATCGGTGGTAGTGTATGATCCTGCATTTGATAACACTCCTGTGGAATTATCAAAATCGAACAATTCTATTATATTCAGTCCGGAAATGGCCAGTGCAATTTTACTCCCATCGGGTGATGCTTTCATATATCCATAAGCATTGTTCTGATCTGCATAACCTCCACCCATGAGTGAACCAATATCACTGATAACAGGACTTGAAATACCTGTTGAATTGACAAGATAGGAAAAGAATTTTTTAGAATTCCATTCATGGACTATCACCCAATAATCAAGTTGATTTTTGTGTTTTACAGCAGTCAGTTTTTGACAAACAGGTGTAAGAAGCGGGAAATTCATTATATCCCTGGCATCACCAGTATTTCCCCACATTGTCATATCAATGATCGTATACCTCAGACCGCTGGTAGTAAAAGTGTTGTCTGTTTTGTAGGTCATTACGTCAATCGTGAAAATGTAATACTTATCTGTATTCAAAGGAACCGGAATTATAATAGCTGGCTGAGTTACACCAAGGTCACCCTCAAGGGCATTGGCATTGGGCATGAGACCAAAATTACGGTTCCAGACTCTTTTGCCATCTGTAAAGAAAAGAAGATTCCCAAGACTGTCAGAAATTACTGCACTGCTTTTGAATGAGGTCATCACATCTTCATCGGTCAAAGAAATGGCAGTTCCGTTTCTGAAATCGATTCCTGCTTTTTCGCCGAAGTACCAGATATCGGCCTGCTTTTGTGAACGGGGGCAATCAGTTATTACAGAATTAGGTTGCAGGGCCAATTGCGCTTTTAATCCAATGGTATCCAGCCCAAGGAAAAGAAAAATCGCACCTTGCAAATAAAGATGAAATAAATTATATAAGCGATCCCTGAACAGCACTATTCGATAACGAGTTTTTCAGTCCATAATTGTGAGTTATTCCCAAACGCGATGAGATAAATCCCTTTGGGATAACCTGAAAGATCTAATGTTTCCGTAGTGTATCCGGATTCACTTTTTTTCAGAAACAAGGTTTTAAGAGGTTTGCCAAGAATATCGGTTATCGAAATACGAATATCATCAGAAAGTCCTGTATTCACGAGGGTAAAAATACCGGTTGATGGATTCGGATAGATTATAACTTGTTTTTTTATTCCCGGGATATTGATGCCGGTGCAACCAGAATAGGAATATATTATTGAAATAGAGGAAATTGAAGAACATCCATATTCATTTTTAACCTTGACATGATAACTTTGAATTTCAGGTACAATCCCGGCTCCTTTTACCTGAATAAACCTGGAAGTTGCTCCATTTGACCATAAATATTCGCAACCGGGGTTTCCTGCATCTAATCGTAAAGTATCATAAATACAGATCGTCGTATCTGGCGGACCGAGATTGATTAAAGGTTCAGGGTAAATAGAAACAGATGTAGATCCGGTAGTAGTGTTAAATCCGTCGTACACTTTAACAGTATATGTAGTATATTCTACAGGATGTACATAAGGTTCAGCTTCAGAAGATACAAAACCTGAAGGATTTGAATTCCACTCATATTGATAAAAACCGACATTGCCCCCTCCTGCTGATGCATGCAACTGGCTTGTATCTCCAAGACAAATCCATTCAGGTGTGGCGACAGGATTAGTATTTAAGGGGCCACCAGTAATTTCAATCGATACATTTGCAGGGTTATTGCTGATGCAATTCGTGACAAGATCCGTAACGGTAAGTGTATAGACAGTAGTGGCAGTAAGATTTATGGTTTGTGGTTGCTGAACATTCGGATTAACCAGTTTATCAGCGGGTGACCATGAGAAAAAGTAATTACTGTTTCCACCCGTTACAGAACCATCAAGAAAAGTATAAGTTCCATGAGGGATGCTTTGATTAACTCCGGGATCCGCAACCGGCAATTGATCAACATTGACAGTCACAGAGTTGGATGCTGTATTGAAACCATCGTTAATTGTAACAATATAAGTTGAGGTTACGGGGGGCTGAACGGCAGGATTCTGAATATTGGATATAAAACCGCCAGGACCAGACCAATTATAGGTGTAGTTGCCGGTTCCTCCTGACCCGAATGACTGAAGCTGTGTTGTCTGACCCGAACAAATTGTCAAAGGAATTGCAACTGCATTCACCGTCAGTGTACCTCCGGCAACGTATACCGTCACCATATCCTGGGCATCGCAATTGGCGGCATCATCTGTGGTTGTTAAAGTAAAAACTGTCGTTGAGAAAAGGTTAACAGTTACAGGGTTGGCAACATCCGGATCAATAAATAAATTCGCCGGTTCCCAATGATAATGATACGATCCGCTACCCTGGGAGGCACTTCCATGTAATGTTGTAAAGACACCATTTTGTATGGTCGTGTCGTTACCTGCATCAGCAACGGGTTGATAAATATACACCGTTGTTTTGGAAGAGTCGGGGTTGGGTTGCCCGTTGATCGTAAGATGAAGGTAATAATCACCGGCATTTATCAGTTGTGCATCAGCAATAGCCGGATTTTGAGCGCCTGAAGAAAACCCTGAAGGTCCTGACCAGTGATATGTTGCACTTAAAACCGAAGCGGCATTAAGTTGCAAGGTTTGTCCGACACAGATCGGGCTGTTGTTTGAACATGCCGGCGGGAGAATGCTACAATCAGTGGTTCCTGTTCCACCTGTTTGAGTAAAAATGATGTTACAGGGTAGGTTAGAGATATTTGTAATAACGAGCATATAATACTGGCCGGTAAGTCCGCTGGGTATGGTACAAATTTCGGTCGAACTTCCACCATAGCTGCAAGAGACAACTTTACTGCAAATCAACTGTTGACAGCAGTTCAACGAATTATAGGGTCCCCAGCAGCAAAAGTCAATATCGCGCGGAGGTTCGCTTTGCAACTGTATGATAAGATTTCCGGGATTCGCCACTTTGAGGTAATACCACGCAGGATTTGGCGTATTAATCAGGCAGTTGTAACATGGTCCTTGTTGACCATCTCCAGCATTCACACCTGCAGGAAAAGCATATTGAGTCCCCGTGCAAAACGGGCTCGCAGTTTCGCAGGTATTATTTTGTCCATCACGCCCCGTTTGTGCAAAAAGAAAGTGTACAACTAAGTTTAACAATATAAAAAAGAAACCAAATCTTTTAGTCATTGCTGATGGATATATTTCAATCCGCAAATATACATCAAATCCGTGAGAAAACGAAACCGGTTAAGGTTGAATATACTACCATCCTTGTGCCAAAAGATCAATTATATGAATCGTCTTCAGTGAAAGTTCATGTTTGTCGATATAGGCTTGTTGGTGCATAAGGCATGATGAATCAGTTGAAACAATATATTCAGCCCCGGTATTCATTGCTTGTTTCACTTTTTGTTCCGCCATGGCAGTAGAAATCGATTCGAATTTGACCGAAAAAGTACCTCCGAAACCGCAACAAACATCATTGCCGGCCATCTCGATCAGTTCCAATCCTTTTACTTTATTTAACAATATTCTGGGTTCATTTTTTAATCCGTATTCCCTTAGGGCAGCACAGGAATCATGGTACGTTATTCTGTGATTGAACGTAGCTCCTACGTCATCTGTTTTAAGAACATTAACCAGAAAATCAGTGAATTCGTAAAAGTTCTTTTTCAATTGCTTGTATTCATAATGAAAGGCTGTATTATGGAACAGCCATGCATAATAATTTCTGACCATTCCTGCACAGGAAGCAGAAGGACCCACAATAGGCCGATCGTTGGAAAAATCTTTTATGAACTTTTCTCCCATTTTTTTTGCTTCGTCCCAGAAACCGCTATTAAAAGCCATTTGTCCACAACATGTCTGATTTCCATTGTAGAAAACATCAACCCCAAGCTTTTCCAAAATCCTAACCATGTTCATACCAGTTGTTGGATATATCTGGTCGATGAAACATGGTATGAAGATATCAACAAGCATTATGAAAGATTCGAGAAATTAATAGTAATAGTGAATATAAAAATCAAAAGTAAGCAATTTGATTTATGCGTAGCGCATCCAGAGACTCAATTGACATTAATATATTAACAATCCATCGTTCAAAACTTCATGCTAACTCAAAACCCAATGAAGATAAGTTTTCCCAAAACTGAGGATAGGATTTACTAACGACATCCGGGTTTTCGATTTTTATACTGCCCAGTTTCAGAGCTAAAGGAGCAAATGTCATGGCCATGCGGTGATCACCATAGGTCTCAATTCTGAGGTCATTGTTTGAATCGAATTGTGGGTTGAAAAATTCGATAATTGGTATAAGATCAGACGGTGAACCTGATTCAAGTTTTAAACCCAGTTTTTTGAATTCATTTTCGAGTGCCCTTAAACGATTTGTTTCTTTTAAACGAAGGCTTTTCAAACCTTCGAATCGTCCGCGTAATCCTAATGCAGCACAGGTAGTTATAACTGCCGGGGCAATATCCGGATAATCAGAAAAATCAAAGTAGAACCCGTCGGGCTTTTTTTTCACTTTTGTGAGCCGTACTCCGTTTTTCAGAAATTCACTCATTACGCCGAAATTTTGAAAGATATTAACAAGGATGGAATCTCCCTGCAGACTATCTTTTCGTAATCCTTCCAAAATCAGATCCACTTCATCAGCCAAAGCAGCTGCTTCATACCAGAACGACGCCGCTGACCAATCTGCTTCAATGATAAAATTTTTTCCCTTGATGCTGGTTTCAGGAACAATAATTTTATTCTTTTCTTTAACTGTGTCAATACCGAAATAATTCAGCAATCGTAAGGTCATATTGATGTACGGGAAGGAAACTGCTTGTCCTTGTAACCAGATTGATAACCCCCCTGGTAAAATGGGAGCAATAAGTAAAAGTGCAGAAATGAACTGACTGCTGATCCCTGCATCCACTTTGATATTTCCTCCTTTTAATGGTTTACCTTTTATCATCA
>Ga0247841_10013229_pt1 | contig 10590 bp, 6 predicted proteins | sample LaCruzMarch2015__2_FD_192410 | JGI IMG/M metagenome (GOLD analysis project Ga0247841, IMG submission 192410) | Freshwater microbial communities from meromictic Lake La Cruz, Castile-La Mancha, Spain - LaCruzMarch2015_18m | ecosystem: Environmental > Aquatic > Freshwater > Lake | place: Spain...
CAAATTAAAGAGCCAATTGGCTGCCGCGCCGGGCGGGGATACAACATCGCTGACGTCCCAGATATTCAACAATCAGGTCGACATCACTGTCACCGCCGTCTTCATGGTCCTGGTCATCCTTATCGTCGCCGCCAGCGCCCGCCTCTGGATCCTGCTCCTGACCGGAAAAGCGCCACGCCATCTATCCGAGGATCCCGCCATCCCCCACCCTGATCTGACGATCACGGAATAGGATTTACAAGACACTGAGTATGGAATTTTGCGTGATAAGTCATGCTAGGTTCGATACAAGATTGGCCGGCATGGGAATCACCTGTTTTGGAGGACAACCGATGAAGTCATCATTGATCGACACGCTTGAGCAGCAGTTTGAGGTTTCGCTTCCCCACATGAAACGCATCATGAGAGCCGTTTCGTCGGAAATGGATGCCGGGCTCGCCGGACGGAAAAGTTCCCTGGCGATGCTGCCGGCCTATTGTGATGCCGCCAGTGGACGGGAAAAGGGCCTTTATCTGGCGCTGGATCTCGGCGGCACAAACTTCAGGGTCATGCTGGTGAAACTTTCCGGCACCGGAAAACAGCCCCGGGTGGTCGCCGAGGCCAAGTACAAGCTTACCCGCGAACATATCACCGGATCGGGAGAGGCCCTTTTCAACGCCATCGCCGGGTATCTCCGGAAATTCCTGAAGGACCACGCATTCACGGCGTCCTACGCGCTGGGGTACACCTTCAGCTTCCCTGTGAAACTGCTGGGCATTGACGAGGGGATCCTTCTCAAATGGACAAAGGACTTTTCGGCCTCGGGTGTCGTGGGGCGGAAAATTGTCGCGCTCCAGCGCAGGGCCCTCGGCGTAAAGGGCGTTGGAAATGTCAAGATTGTCGCCTTGGCAAATGACACCGTCGGCACACTCCAGGCCCAGGCAGCCCTGGACCCGAATTGCGGGGTGGGTGTCATTTTAGGAACCGGATTCAACATCGCTGTGCGCGTGGCCAGTCGTCGCATCAGGAAAGGCGTCGGCACGTATCCTGGCCGAGCGATGATCATCAACATGGAGGCCGGAAATTTCGACAAGGCGCTTCCCTTGACCCTCCTGGACCTCCGATTGGACCGGGATTCCGGCAACACCCGGCACCAGCTTTCTGAAAAAATGATTTCCGGGAAATACTTACCCCAACTGGTCCGCTTGCTGATCCAGGACCTGGTCCGCAAGGAACGCCTGTTCGATGGACACATACCGGCGGTATTCGCCGACAAGGACTCGTTCAAGGGCATGCACATGGATGTATTCGAGGCCGGCTCAACGGTGGAGATTCAAAAACTTTCACAGGAACTATTTGGCCGCGCTCTGACCCCGGTGGAGCGGCGGACTCTGGCTCGAGCATGCCGACTGGTATCACGGCGCTCCGCCCGCATTGCGGCGTCACTGATTGTCGGGGCGTTGACCCGCGTGGAGCGCCGCTCCGCCAAGCGGGTAACGGTGGCGGTGGATGGCTCGCTTTTCGAGAAATATCCGGGCTATAGCCGGCGGCTGGCTTCAGCGATCCGGGAATTGGACGGCCCAGCCGGAAAAGGCATCCGCCTGAAATTGACCAAGGATGGCTCTGGCATCGGTGCTGCCGTCATCGCCGCCGTCGCGGGATGACCATTTCATGCCCTAAATAGGAAATGGCTCTTCCAACAACTGTCCCCTCAGCGCCGGAGGTGCGCGCCGGGCTGGACGGAATGCAAGGCCGTAGTCCGCAGGCTCCAGATGAGCAAAAACAGGGCTGCGAAGAGAGAGAGGCTGCCTGACAGGACAAGAGGCACGGTGGGACTACCCGTACGGTCCCAGAGCCAGCCGGTGAGGAGGCTGGCGACGAGGAGTAAAATCCCCTCCAGCATTCCCCAGAAGCCAAAAGCCGCGCCACGCTGTCCGGCAGGAATCATGTCGGCGATGACGGCCTTGCTGGCACCCTCGGTAAAGCCGTAGAACAACCCGTAGGCGAAAAAGAGCGCCCACACCGCCACGGGCGACTGAATGAAGGCAAATCCAGCATACACCACGCCATACAAGCCCCACCCCATGACAAGGACCGGAAGACGGCCAATGCGGTCGGATAACTTGCCGCCCCAGATCGAGGTGGTGGACTTGACGAAATGCAGGAATGCCCAGATAAGAGGAATGATCGCGACCTGAACACCCAGCGACTGGGCACGAAGCAACAGAAAGACATCGCTGGAATTCGCGAGCGCAAAAATCGAGGCAACAGACACATAGATGAAATAGTTCCTCGGCAGATTACCGACGCCTTCAAAGGGATTTCTATTACGGGAAGAGGCGGCCTCCTTGAATCCAATGGCGCGATCCGGCTTGTCATGGATAAAGAAGATGATTACCAGGACAGACAAAATACCGGGAATAAATGACCAACCAATGACCTGGCGCATGGAGGTCAGATCCGAGCCCAGCCAGAGAAGTAGCCCAAAGCCAAACAAGCCGCCAAGCATGGCACCGGCATGATCCATGCCGCGCTGAAAACCAAAGGCATGTCCCCGGTTGGACGGCTCACAATAATCCGCAATCAGGGCATCACGGGGCGCCGTCCGGATGCCCTTACCGACCCTGTCCAGAAGCCTCACCAGGAACACGAATCCGGCGGAATGCGCCAAGGCGATCAGAGGCTTGAAAAGGGTGGAGAGCGCATAGCCAATCAACACCAGCCATTTCCGGTCACGGACCCGGTCTGAAAGGGATCCGGCGACAAGCTTGATCAAAGCCGGCAAGCCCTCGGCCATGCCCTCAATCGCGCCAATCATGGTACGGGATGCCCCCAGTTGGGTAAGAAAAATAGGCAGGATGGGGTAAATGATCTCGCTCCCCATATCGGTAAAGAAGCTTACGAATCCCGTGGCCCGGATGACCGGGTGCAAGGCCTTATCAGGAATAGTCTGGCTGCCCATACCGCTCGACTCCTTCAAAGAAAAGGGCCGGAACTTTCGTTCCGGCCCACAGATTGGTAGCGGGGGTTGGATTTGAACCAACGACCTTCAGGTTATGAGCCGAGTATTGAACCGTTGCAATATCGTGCTTTACAGCTATTACGTCGAATTTCCGTGAACAAACCGTGAACATTTGCTAACTTACTCCCGTGTTGATTGAGGAGAATAAAGCAAAAACACGGGAGGTCAAGTATGGCTCTGGAAATGAAGGCGGGTTCACGGTGGTGGTATCTCCGATACCGCGATGGGGACAAGGTTCGGCAGGTGAAGTTGGCGGTGCGTGTCGCAGGGCGACCGCCAGCCGGGCCGGATGATGACGGAGACCGGACATTCCGCAGTTCAAAGGCGGAAGCGCAAAACGAGCATGACCGGGTGCTGGCGGAAATCCGCGGCGATCCAGGCGCCGAAAAGGCCATCCAGCGAATCGTCCAGATCAAGACCGGGGCCAAGGTCGAGTTCCCCGTCCTGACGGAGCTGTATGAACACTGGGAGCGTATTCCCCGCCGGAAGGATCCCAATGAGCGTTATGCCAAACAGTGCAAGTCGGGACTCAGGGATTTCGCGGAGTTCGTCCGCAAGACAAAGCCGGAAGCCGTGCAGTTCGTGCAGGTATCACCCGCACTCGCTCAAGCGTATTTGGACAAGCGGCAGAAGGACGGCGTCTCGACCAAGACGTGGAACGATACGCTGAAACTCCTGCGGGCGACGTTCAAGCACCTGCACCCGCAACTGGCCGAAGGGCAGAATCCCTTCCACCGCATGGTGACCCGGACCCTTGAGACGGTGAACCGGCAGCCCTTCTCCCCCGAAGAGATGAAGAAGATCCTAGATGCCTGTGCCGGGGATGATTTCATCCGTCCGATTATCGTGACGGGCATGTGCACGGCCATGCGGCGCGGTGACTGTTGTCTTTTGAAGTGGGATGATGTGGATCTGGATGCCGGGTTCATTGCCGTGAAGACCTCGAAGACCGGCGAGACGGTTGACATTCCCATCCTGGCCGTGTTCCGGGAAGAACTCCTCAAGGCTAAGACGGTGCGGAAGGACAGGGCGGAATATGTGTTCCCGGAACCGGCCCAGATGTACCTGTCGAACGCGGATGGCATCACGATGCGGGTTCAGCGGGTTCTTTCGGCGGCTCTGGGTGGGCCCAAGCAGGGCGAGACCCTCGTTTTGGAGGACGTTACACCGGATGAGGCCCTGCGGCGCGGGCGTGAATACATCACCAAACTTCCGAACCGAGTGAAGGCGCAGCGGATGGCGACGGCGTTCGAGTCCTACATGGGGGGAAAGAGTGTCCGGGATGTGACGGAGGAGAGCGGACTGAGCAAGGGCACTGTCGCCGGCCATCTTGCGGAGATTGAGGTCGGTTGTGGTTGCCGATTTGTGCGGGGTGGCCAGGATAAGGGCACGAGTTTTGCGGCCAGGATGAAGGCGGACACCAGTATTCTGCACGCGAAGCGGTCAAAAGGGGCGCGTCGGGCATCGGTCCGGGACTTCCACAGTTTCCGGGTGACGTGGATCACGATTGCGCTGGCGGCCGGGGTGCCACTGGAGATCGTCCAGCGAGTAACTGGTCATAAGACCGTTGATGTCGTCCTGAAGCACTACTTCCGGCCGGGGCGTGAGGACTTCCGGCGTACCTTGGAGGCGGCCATGCCGCGGTTGTTCACGGAAGCGCCTACTCTGAAGGCCCTACCGACCGCCACTGCCCAAGGGCGAGACAAAGCGGCAGATGTAAGTTATGGTCAACCTACAGGGCCTGGGGAGCCACTGGAAGCGGCGTTGAAGGCCTTGGAGGGCATGAATCAGAAGAACTGGAAGAAGGTACGGGATGCCGTGGCCGGCCATATCCAGAAGGCCAAGGACTGGGTTGACGGGCGGGTTGTGCTTTAGGGGCGGGAGAGACTGCATGAAGCGGGAAATTAACTCGTTAACGGTCGAAGCCTTCCTTGTCTAGCGGCTGAACTTCTTCCTCGAAATACCGATGAAACCCCGTTGGGAGAACATGGTAATCGAGGTCGGCAGTTAGGGATGAAAGATCGCGGGAGTTGTAGGTGTTCCAGAAGAGGATGGTTTTATCATTCAGAATCCCTTTGCCAGCATCGGCAATCACTGCCGCAAACGCTTTTGCAGAATAGGTGCCATTCATGATGATCCCGGATTGCTCCCTCATCAGCACTGCCGCCTGGACATCCTTCGAGCTGAACTTCGCATAGCCGTCACCCAGGAAGTCGTTCCGGATCTCAAGGTCTTCGAGCCGACTGTCGAGTTTTGGGAAAGACGGGTCAAGTTTGTGCAGGAAAGCGGAAGTGTCATGGTATCGTCGGCGCATTTGCCATGGGCTCGCAAATATCTCTTCCAGGACTCTGACTGCAATGATCCGGCTCCTGACACCGGCGACCTTGAGGCCCAGCATCAAGCCGATGGTCGTTCCCATTGAACCCAGTGGAACATAGATTCGATCCGGTTCGGGTAGAAGACCGGCATCGATCTGTTCTTTCAGTTCAAACCCGGCGTTGATATACCCCGCAATTCCGAGCGGAGATGAACCGCCTGGCCCGATAAATGAAGGTAAGATCCCGTTCTGCACCGTTGAACGCATCAACCCGCCCAGCACACCCCCGGCCAGGGACAAATAGTTACCGAAGGAGTGCAGCCGTGCATGATGGCGGAAACTGGCCAAAAGATTGCGCCTGACATAGTGAGCATTGGCCTGAGGCAACAGGTAGGATGAGCATTTCAAGCCCAGCCTGTCGGCATAGATGGCCAAGGCCAGCGCGTGGTTCGAGCCGGCATAACCAACGGTGACCACTTCCCTCGCGTTATCCCGAAGCGCACCACCCAGCAGGAACTCCAACATGCGGACCTTGTTCCCGCCGTAGATGGCTCCGCTGAGGTCATCCCGTTTCATGTAGAAATGGTCGAGACCGAGTTCGGAGCCCAGTTGATCCGCCTTCTCGAGCGGTGTCGGCAATAGGCCCAGCGACACATGGGGAAGTTTCGCCGCAAGCGCGGGGAACTTCCTGAAGAGCGGCAACTGCACCGCAGCAGTTGCCCCCCCTACGGCTGGTTTACTGACATTATTCATACGAATCCGTCAGGGGAGTTCCACTTTCAACTGGTAGAACGGGCCTTTTGGCGGCACATTGGTGTCACGCAGCGTATCCGGTCCGCCGGTGCCGAAGCGCGGCCCTGCGCCGGGGATATTCGTCCAGACGCCGGACACGAGATTGCTGATCCCGTTGAGCGTGTACAGACGACCGGTGCTCGACTGGAAACAAACGGTCCACTGAGGCAGATTGCTCACGGCCGTGACGCAGAAATACGATGCCGGGTTCGTCGGGTCGGTGTCGGCGATGTACTCCTGGAGGTTGTTGACGGCGTCGGTGTCCGATTGCTGCTGATCCGCCGAGCCATCCGTTGCCAGACCGTACTTCAGCAGCCAGGCCCAGGTAATTCCATTGGTGGTCGAACCGCTGGTGCTCTCGTACGCGACGATGCCTGTGCCGCCGACACCGCCAAGCATCGAACCCGACTCGACCCCGCCCCCGCTGCCACCAGGCACAAGGACCGCTGCCGTCAGCACGGGACGCACGACGCTCGACAGGAGGACCGTGCCACCGGAGCCACCGCCACCGCCGCCGGATTCGTCCCCGGCGTCTCCATCTGTATCCTGTACCGTCTCGCCATCTCCACCTGCTGCCGAGAGCCCGCCTTCGAGCATCAGGGTGTGCGCCGCGATGTAGACGATCCCGCCGCCACGACCGCCATCGCCGCCCTTAGAGGAACCGCCACCGTCGTCGTCCGTACCGCCGGCACCGCCACCAGAGCCAAGGAACAACGTCGTCATATTCGTGTTTCCGTAGGTGGTGCCGCCCAGTCCATGGTAAGGCTCCACATTTGCGCCGGCCGTGCCCGCAGTGCCATGGCCGCCGCCACCACCCCCGCCTCCGGCGTCGCCGGTCGTCGAAAAGTACAGCCCGCCTCCGCCACCCCCGTTATTTGGCTCACGGGACTGCACTCCGACGTTCAGGTTGTACGACTCACCCTGATACCCGTTGGCCGAGGCACCGGAACTGACCCCCGCGCCGCCGGCGAAACCAAGCGCGTCGGCCGTCACGCGGCCCCCCGTCTCGATTGTGAACGAGCGCTTGACACGGAACGCCACCACGCCCCCGGGCGCCCAATTCGCGGCCCCGCCTGTCCAGGCCGAAGCCGTCAGCACCCCGTTGCTGCGCACCGTGACATCCAGATAGTTGGGAACCCGTTGCACCATCACGCGGGCGCCGCCCGCGACATTGAAGCTGTTTTGCAGGGGCGCATTCAGCGTTAGTTGACCGCCAGCTACGGAGCCAACCGTCGCGAACTCGTAGGAGCCCGCGCCCGTTCCCTGCATACAGAGGATCAGAACCTCGTCGCCGACGCCTAAGCCAGCCGAACTCGCGACACTGATAACGGTCTGGCCCCGCGAACCATTGGCCGTCAACTTGGTTTTAAAGTTATCCACAATGTTCGTGCCGCTCACCAGCAACATGCCATCGCTCGCCGTGCCGACCGTGAGTGGGGCGATCGTGACCTCCGCCCACTGTGCATAGAGCGTGACGGTGGCGCTGTTGATGGCGGTGAGATTCAGGATCGACGCACCGTCTGCGTAGGCCGTGCCGCTGCCATCGGCCGTCGTATTCCAGCCGGTGAAGGCGAAACCACGGCGTGCGAACCCGTATAGGGTGAGCGAACTGGCGGTGCCGTAGGTATGCAAGGAATTGGTGGTGGCGCCATCGGTGCTCGCGTTGCCGTTGTAGGTGACGGTGTAGGCGTTGGCCGTCCAACGAGCGTAAAGGTTGGTCATCGTGTGGACAACCAGGGTTGTCGTCGCGACGGTTCCGCCCACGGCATTCGTCCATGCCGTGAAGGTGTAACCCGCCCGCGTCGCCGATGGGAGTACGCCGAACGACACGCCCTCGATGTAGTTGGACGTCACAGTCGACGGTGTTCCGCCGTTGCCGTTGAAGCGCACCGTAACAACGACAGGCGTTTCATATGCACCCATATCGACCGTACCATCTGAGATGCGCGGAAGCCCGGCAAGATCCACCGTGATGTTGGTGGGCACGGCGGCGTTGTGTCCACTGTTGATACAGGGCGATCCAGCGCTCAGACAGTAGTTACTGCTCGCGGCGGCGACAAAGAGTGGATTCGTGGCGATGTTACCTCCGCCATCAATCCCCAGCGTGGTATCCCATGCGTTCGATATAAAAGCGCCTTGGACATTGCAGTTGCTGAAGGTCACCGAGTTGTCGACAAACATACGGGTGGTCTGTATCACAGGATACTGTTCGGCCGTGTTGTCACGGAAAATGCAGTTGGCAAAAGTCTCGTGCAGCCCGGAATAGACCCCGACCGACCAATTATTAATGGCACCACCCAACCTCGCCGAATTGCCCGCAAACGTGCAGTTGACCGCCCGCACCTCACCATCCGTCTCAACGGCGGAGAGGGCGCCGCCACGTTGCTCGGCGACATTTCCGAAGAAGAGGCAATTTATCAAATTGAGGCCCAACGTAAATTCCCCGGCAACGGAGTCAACGCCAATGGCCCCGCCATAAATTCCCCGGTTATTACGGAAGACCACATTCTCGAACGTCACATCGCCCCCGAGCAGTGTAACGCCACCGCCAAATCCAGCCCATGTGCAGAGCCCATCAGCGATGGTGACATTCCGGATGGTCGCGGAGTTCCAGACTTGCATGACGGGCGTACGCTGGTCCCCGCTGATGACGATCCGGTTGGTTCCTCCATCAATGGAACTGTAGACGTTCAGATAATTCGCAAGCCGGATGGTGTGATCACGGTCAAACGTGATGAGGCCACCGGGAAGGGTATTTTTTGCGGCCCAGTCCAACGATCCGAAACCGTCGGTCGCATCATTCGTCACGGTGACCGCAGCCGCCTTGTTGTTGTAAAGGTTGATCGTCAAGCAGTCTGCATCGTTTGTTTCGTAGGGAGGGTGGTATCGTGTTTGGGCATAGACCGTATATCCACCGAAAAAACCATTAGCGACCGGGGTCACCGTTACGGTGTTATCCTCTGCGATCGTAGCCGGATTGGGTTCGATAATGCAGCTTGGGCCATTTGTACCGGGAGGGATGTGAAAATATATTTTGCCACCGGCATAGGTGGCTGGCGGCGGATTGGGCCACGACGCAACCGAAAAACGAATCGTCTTGAATGGCGTGAGGATGGCGGCCGACTGGGTGGTATTCGTCTCAAACCAAACCTCATTGTACAAGCTGGTGCTCGAATGGCTCCCCGCGTAGTCATGAACGGCTCCGAGCTTGAGCGATGACGATATTTCATACAGCGCCCCCGGCCCCGCAGATGTACTGCGAGAGCGATCATCCGCCCCACGCTGATCATACCCATCATCCGTGTCTGCAAACCGATCCGAAGAAAATCCTTTGATCGGTTTCACGGCGGGGGAGCCCGGCAGCATGTAATAGGACTTGGTTGAGATCAAAATATTAGTCGCTTCCGGACTCAAGTATGGGAAGGGCGGATAGTCCAAGGGTGCCAGCACTGGGTCAACATCCAGATTGTTTGGCATCATGACAATGGGCTCATAGCTGTCGCCTGTTGGGATGTAGACACCAGGATAGCCGCCCTCAATAATGGTCTGGGTGACAGAAACTGTGGCGCTGTTGACATCGCCTATCTGGGTGCTGTAAGGCGGAGTTGCGCAAGCAGACGCCGGATTGCCCCACAGAATGCTACGGTGAACCATGTTGCTACCGCCATCGGCATAGAGCACGCCACCCAGTTCCGAGGCGCTGTTCGCGCAGGCGGTCACATACTGTAGCCGGGCGGAACCGCCAGCATTGTACAGCGCGCCCCCTCGGCTGGCACTGTTGTCACTGAAGGTACAGGAGTTCAAAACGGTCGTCCCGCTGTTGTAGATCGCCCCTCCCAGCGTGGCCGCGTTGTTGAGCAACAGCGACCGGACGATGCGCAGCGAACCTTCGTTCCGGATTGCGCCGCCCTCCGTGCTGCTCCCATTGGAAACTGTGAGGTTCTCCAACCGAAGCGATGCGCCTGGAGTGACTGTGAACGGGCGCACCGAACCGCCGCCACTGATGGTCACCCGGAAGCCATTTCGATTTGAGTTACGGACGTTGATGTTCGGAACACCTGCAATAACGGCGGTGCCCGTAATCGTCAGCGTAGACTGGAGCTGAATGGTCGTTTCATGGATTTCAAAATTGACCGTGCGCACACCCGTGCAGGGCTGTGTCAGCGCCCAGCGCAGTGTACCCGTACCGGTGTCGAGCTGGTTAGTGACCGTAAACGTGCTATCGGCATAGGCCACTTGCGCGCCCAGACAGAATGAGACTATGACCAGTAGAGCGGCGAATGCTGGCGAGATTCTCATGAGTACAGTCTTTCGACAAAAGCAATGGGTGGTTGATAGAAAAATAACTGCATCTATTTAACCATAAAACAGAGAAAGGGAAGAGAGGGTTTTCCCTCTCATTCTGTGGTACGGATGTCACGGATAGCCTGCTGGCGTAACTCTTTGACGCCTTTCACACCGAGTTTGTCGATCACCCGGA
>Ga0247841_10013230_pt1 | contig 10589 bp, 8 predicted proteins | sample LaCruzMarch2015__2_FD_192410 | JGI IMG/M metagenome (GOLD analysis project Ga0247841, IMG submission 192410) | Freshwater microbial communities from meromictic Lake La Cruz, Castile-La Mancha, Spain - LaCruzMarch2015_18m | ecosystem: Environmental > Aquatic > Freshwater > Lake | place: Spain...
AGCAGAGGTTATCTTACATGCAGCATTGGATCCTAATATTGCCAGCAAGGCAAAAAGAGGTGAATTTGTCAAGTTATTTGACCACTTTAAGTTACTACACACTATGATAAATTGAGCGAAAATCTTTTTCTGAATGTCTATAGTAAATGGTTTGACATTGGATAATGCCGTAGATATCTCCTCAAGATGATGCCCAAGTAGTGGAACCGGTATTGGAACTGTCACACTTATATGTGCGTCGCAGATGCACCCTTGTGACCACTGGTATCTGTCTCTGAGTTTAGTAACAATAGATAAGTGTGGCTCTGGCGGATAGATTAGTATTGCGCCATATCTCCACTGAATCTGCCACTCTTTCCAGCCATCCATTTTTTCAGCATAATTTGTTAACATAGCTTCATCCATTCTTTTAACCTGCCTCTATTAGTTAATGCCTTTTCTTGAACTCATCAATCATTATTTAGCCACATCTATATCTCAAGTATTATCTTTACCTTGTTGATAAACCCAATCGCTTTCTCACGAAGCCCTTTTACCGTCTCCTCGTCAAATGCCTTTGCTGTTGAATAGCTTGCCTTCTGCCTTTCACGCTTCAATGTGGTGTAAAACTGAATCTCCTCCTGAGTTATTAGCAAGTCATAATAAAGCTTAATGTCCTCTTCAGAGAATTCCGAGTAATGCTTTATCAGAAAACAAAGCGTTGCTGTATGATCTTTTGATGAGAACCCCTTGTTTGCCAAGAGTGCCAAGCTTGCGTGGTATACGGCATAGTATAATCCAACAACAATCCAGTCAATGAATTTGTTTTGATTGAACAGAAAATACGAAAATTCCAGATTATGGTCTGATTTCTCAATATGTGCTTTCACAAGGTTTGTGCTTGGCGGAACCTTTTGGATTATCCGCCTATCCAAGTAATCTTTATAGCTTCTATCAAGATCAGCCTTCTCTTTTAGCCAATTCATTATTCTTTCATTCATCAAGCATAACCTCGTAGTATGTAAGATTGCCTTCAATGCAAAAGCCAGTGTCTCTTGCTTCTGCAATAAGCCTGTCTTCTGAAGCCTTAAATTCATTTATTATTGTGTAGAAGATAGTTATTGGATGTATGCTGGTTGCACTGATACGGTCTTTTAGCTCTTCAATCTCTCTTTTCATTTCCTGCTCATATTCTTGTTGCAGTTTAGTATTATTGAATTCATGCAGGACCACAAGGATGTCTATATCACTGTCTTTGCGCTCCTGTTTTCTTGATGCAGAACCGAATAATACAATAAAGCCGGTGCCTTTTGGCAATTCCGATATAAATTTCTTAATGGGTATTACAATATCCATGGTGAGTTTCTCAAGTATTTCATAATCAAATGCTGTAAAATGAAGAGCTGTCAGCTTTTTATTTTTGAGAGAGTAGTATGTGTTCGCCTTTTGTTTTTTAACAGTAATTGCATTGTTAGCTTCAAGCTTCTTTATTGCGTTCTGAATGGAACTATCTGAAAGCTTAGTGATATCCTTTAGCTGATTATAATAAAGCTCAGATTTCTTACTGTCATAAAATGCGTGGTATATTTTTTCTATAGGATTAAGTCGTTTCATAATATCTTTTGATTTATGGCTCTATATATATTTTACGCCAAATTTTGGTGTAATTACGCCATTTTTTGGTGTTTGATGATTTTACAATGCTTCCCTGCTGTTCTTATGTAGCTTCCATTAGTTCGTGTCTACTCTTTAGTTCATCAAGCATTTCTGGCTTAAGAAAGGTGATTATAAAGTATTCTTTTCGGTCAGCGTTAATGTTTCTGATTCCAATCTCTAAAAGATCGCCTGTTACAGCCTCCTCGTATAGATAGCCATATAAATTCATGTTTTTCCTTAGAATCATCACAAAGAATGGCTTCGACTTAACATTTATCAAGCCAAACACTGTATCAAAGTCCTTGTCAGACTTGATTCTGCCCATACTGACAAACACATCAAGCATGGTTACATCAGTGCGAAAGCCATTGTTCCTTGCCCACAGAACAACATCCCTTATGTTAGCAAGGGTGTTGTTTTCAAGGTAATAGAATATGTCCCTTCTTGGATAGGCAGAAATATCATGAATGAGTGTTTCAGTATTGGTTTCATTCGTCTTTTTACTTTTCATAATAATAGGCCAGCAAAGTATTTCTATTTTACCATCTCGTTATGATCTGCTTTAGCTGGACTTATCCTCTTTAACAAATCTTTTTTCTTTAGGATCGCAATATTAGCTAAAATGCTATTTCTGGAAAACCTTACCTAATAATCCCACATAAAGAAGCCCAACACAGAATTATTCAGCTCATCTCTGTATTGCTCCCATTGGGGCATGAAGGAATCCATTAAGTCAAAAAACCTGTCAGTATGATTCTTCTCAAGTAAATGTGTCATTTCATGCACTAACACATATTCAAGGCAATAAAGCGGATTTTTGGCTAATTCAAGATTAAGCCATATCCTGCGGCTTTCAGGATTACTTGACCCCCATTTTGTCTTCATTTTCTTGATATATATTTCACTAACCTTTATCCCGGTTCTCTCCTGCCATTTATTCAGGTATACAGGTATGTGCTTTCTCAATTCTGAGCGATAAAAATTATCCAGAATCCTTTCCCTTTTTTCAGTGGGAGTGTCTTGCCTGATATGCAGGTCAATATGTGTTTTTCTCTTGATCTCTACCTTTGGGGAATCATCTGTTTGTAATACGTTCAGCCTATACCTATTTCCCAGAAAATAATGGCTTTCTCCTGATACATACTCCCTTTTTGTCTGGCGCTGCTGATTTTGAAACTTTGCTTTCTGTTTCTTTATCCATGGTATTTTGGAGATTACAAATAATCTTACGGTTTCGTCAGATGTCTTTAGTGGCGCAGCGACCCTTATTCTTCCTAAAGGCGGATAAACGCCCAGGTGCATATTCTTAATATCCTTTTTTATGGTCTGGACTTCAAGATCACAGACTATCAGTTTGTCTTTAGTATTCATCTTGCTTATTTACCAGCTTGAAAATTCTGTCAACTTCAGATTCATCCTCTATTCCGAACTCTTCTAGGGCATTAGTTATGGCGATCCTGACTTGCTTTTCTTTTATCCTGTTGCCTCTCCAGCCGTCCTGCTTGGAGTGCATGATATTGTCATCTATTGCCAAAGCAAGAGCTTCATTATTATCGAGGTTATCATACAAAGCTCTTTTGGCGTCTGTATCAATATTTTCAGGATATGAAGATGCTGAATCTGTGTTCATTATTGTATTTACAAGCTGGACTATTCTCTTCAGGTAATTTTCATAATCAATTGCGCTTCGCTTTCTCTCCCTGATTAAGTCATCCAGCAACACAGACATTTTTTCATAGTATTTTGGATTGGTCGGGCTTTCCTCAATTATCAGCCTACGGACATTGTTCTCAATTGTTTCAGCAGATGCCTCTTTATTTTTTCTCATACTTTTAGGCAATTCATCAATAGCCCCAACGCCCTTTTTGACAATTAGATCAATAATAGTCATATTATCGAATGCAGAGATGGTCTTGCTTTCCTCAGCATCAATATATGTGTCAATCAGATGCCGCATAGCAGGCTCGTATGCTTTAAGATCAATGTAGTCTCCGCTTGCCAGCTTTATCTCGCTTCTTACATTCTCATAATATTGAGCCTCATCCTTTATCTTCTCGGTCTCTTCCTTTGAATATCCGGCTTCATACATATCATTGGCAAGATTTGCATATGCCCTAACGAACTTAGATGTAAGTTTATAAAGTGCGATCCTCTTTTGCTCGTTATTCTTTAAGTCCTCTGGATTTTCAGTATCACCGCAGAAGAATTCGATATATGCCATAGTGTCTTTGGGTGGTTTGACAGGCTCACATAGTGCCTTAATGCTTTCCCTTGCATTGTCTAATTTCTCCTTTCCTGTCTTGAGCCTATCTTTGAGCAATCCTTTAACATCGTCTTCATCAAACCCATCAAATGCTTCTGACGTATAATCCTTTACTGCTTTGTTCAGGCTTTTGAAAAGGTCCTTATAATCTACTATATACCCATAATCCTTATCCTCTGTATCAAGACGATTGACTCTGCAAATTGCTTGAAATAATCCATGATCTTGCATGCTTTTATCTATATACAGGTAAGTTGCAGGCGGGGCATCAAAACCTGTAAGAAGCTTATCAACCACGATCAGCAGTTTCATCTGCCCTGGCTCTTTAACGAATTTTTCCTTTATTACTTCCTCAAATCCTCTTGTCTTTATATCTGGATAAAGCTTTTCATAATGCTTGACCATATCCTGATAGATTTCATATTTTTGTATATTTTCTGTTTCTTCATCAGGATCAGTGGTCTCTCCCTTGACTGTGTTTATGTCTCCGGAATACGAAGTGATGATAGCACATTTCTTTAGCCCGTTCTTTTGAAATAGATCATAATATTTACATGCCTGATAGATGCTTCCGGCAACCAACAGAGCATTTCCTCTTCCGCTCTGCAATCTGTCCTTTGTTTCCATATCAAGCATGATGTCTGCAACAATTCTGTTAAGTCTGGATTGGGAACTGAGCACTTTCTGCATTGTTCCCCATCTTTTCTTTAGCTCAGTTTTGGCATAGTCATTTAGCCCTCTTGTCTTTGCCTCAAACCACTGGTCAATCTTTTGCTGGGATGTAATCTTTTGGTCAACTTCCCTTGCCTCATACTGCAAGTCCAAAACTGCATTATCATCGACAGCCTCATCATACTTATATGTGTGAATGTATCTGCCAAATATTTCTATGCTTCTTTTCCTGTCCTTTTTTAGAAGCGGAGTTCCAGTAAAACCAATAAATATTGCATTAGGCAATATCTCTTTCATTGCATCATGGAGTTTTCCAGATTGGGTTCTATGGCATTCATCCACAAATACATACAAATCACCTTGAGCCCGAAAATTGTTAGGCAGATTTCCCCTAATCTCCTCCATGTATTTTTCATAATCATTTTCAGTGCTACGACCAAATTTATGTATCAACGAGCAAATAAGCCAAGGCAGCGTATCTCCCAATTTATTGATTAAGTCTCTGCCGCTTTTAGTCCTGTATATCTCTTCGTCCACGCCACTGAAGAATGTTTCAATCTGCTCATCAAGCTCATCACGGTCAGTTATTATCAAGACCCTTGAATTATCAATATTTTCTCTGATCCACTTAGCAAGCCATATCATTGTCAGGCTTTTTCCAGAGCCTTGAGTGTGCCAGATTATTCCGCCCTCTCTTCTATTGAGGTGTTCCTGGGATGCTTTGACGCCAAAATATTGATTATGCCAGCATACCTTCTTTATACCCCTGTCAAATACAACAAAGTCATGGATTACCTCAAGAAGCCTCTCTTTATTGCATAGGCAATACAGATATTTATCCAGCTTATTCTTAATAGGGCAATCTTCTTTCCAAGAGATGTAAAATTTCTCAGGAGTCTCTATTGTGGCATATCTTAATCCCTCTGTGTCATTTCCTGCCATAACAAGCTGGACAGTTCCGAAAAATTGCCTGATAAAAAGGTCTTTTTGGTTGTCAAGGTTTTGCCTGATACCCTCTGCTACTGATATGATGCTTCTTTTTAGCTCAATGACAGCGACTGCTATTCCATTAATGTATAAGACGATATCAGGGCGCTTGCTGTTTTGACCATGAACTGTTACTTCCTCAGCTATATAGAAATCATTCAGTTTGGTGCTAGTCCAGTCAATCAGCCAGACTGTTTTTTTGTTTTCACCTATATTTTCCCTCACTTGTATCCCATATCTGAGTATGCTATACAGCTCTTTATTCATGTCATAAAGGCTTTTATTCTGGGCAGTAGCTGCTTTGCTTAACTCAAACAATGCCTTTTTTATCAATGTGTCTGAATACTTTTTCTTTTTGAGGAATTTTATAAGCAAATCCTCTTCTATGTTGCGGTTATCCCGCTCTTCCCAGTTTCCTAGATAGGTATAGTCCAGCGTATCCGTAAAGAGCTTGATTACTCTATTCTGAGTCTTTATTTCTTTTTGCGCGACATCTACCATTTTAGCCTGATCTTCCCTGTCAATAATTGTTGCATCATGCCAGCTTTTAGTTGAAGGTATTTATCTCTTTTTTGCTCTAATTCTTCTATTTCTGCATCCATGTCTGAGAGGACTTGAGCGATGGCGGATTGTTCGTTTTGATCTTGTGGAAGAGGAACGAGAAGATTTCTTATCAATGTTAGATTTAATCCACCTCTCCCACTTGCTCCTGTTGATAAGTTACGAAATTCATTATATCTGGAATCAAGATTATAATAAAGATACTCTGAGACAAATGAATCGTTTGGATATATTGCACCAATGGACTGATTCGTGCATAATTCAACATAATTGATTGCTACCGTTCCTCTTGTTTTTCCTTGACCTGCAAGTCCTATAAGTATACATTTTTCAGGAATTAACTTGGTGCTGGAATTTCTCAGACCTAATTCAGAAATTCTGCCTTCCACATCATATACTTTTTTTAGATTTAGTTCTCCTGAATTCATCCATCTGATATTGCCATTCCAATATTCTGGCCTAAACGTGCTGGGGGTACCTCCCGATGTTGCATCTGTGAAGTCTTTAACTTTATTAACTTCCCAATCCTCAGGAATAATGCCAACTTCGGTTTGCTTGTAATTATTTGGTTTTCCATTTAAATTGCTAAATCCCGGCAATCGCTTTTTTCCTGTGAGAAGCTCCTGCATTGCGCCTTGCTTGATGTTTTTCTTTTTTTTGATGAGTTTATTCAAAGATTCTATAAGTGCATCGGTATCAGAAAGGGCTGTGGCGATAGCTGTTTGCTCTTCTTTGGTGGGCGGGAGAGGAAAATGAAAGGTAGAAATCCCTTTGACAGTCAACTGAGGCTGTGCACTTCCAAAAGCCAATCTGTCAATCTGATTTGACAATAATTTAGACTGACATAGCTTATAGTAATACTCCCGTGTAGCTTTTTTGGTGGCATCGATACGGATAATTACCATCCCCGAGTTTATACGGATATTTTCAAACTTTACTGTGTTGTCAAAAAATGCAATATTCCCAACGGTTCCTCGGGTTGTAAGAACAATATCTCCTCTTTTCAGTTTGCCTTTGCCTAAGCATTCATCTTTATCTTTTGAAATGAATTGACATTCATCGAATTCAAAACCTGTTTTCGTAACATTTTTGGCGCTTAGAAAAAGACAATAGCCATCTTCGCTAAAATCATTACTATTTGGGTAGTGTGTCCCCCTGTCTCCATCAATGATTTCACCTACTTGTGAAAGTGGAATCATTTTCCAATCTTCTGGTATAATTCCTATATCAGTTTTTCTATATTCCGGTTTTATTGCTTCTTCTGCCATATGAATCCTCTTTCAATATCTCGCAGGATACACCAATTTTGTCACATATTTTCTCAACCCAACAAATATCAATTTTTCTTTTCAGAACCCCAACATATACCCCTAATTCGTAACTAAGCTTACTGGATAAAACGTCTTTTAGTTTATCAATATCTGATTTCTCTTTTTTGCTGTCTTTTCCTGATTTTTTAATATCAAATATCACTAAATTAATATCGCTGTTTCTCATGTGGATAATGATGTCAGGTCGTATCTTTTTTCCGGTTGAATTGTTTTTTTGACCTAATCTATCTCTATTGTATTCGCAATCTACATTGTAATTCTTGAATTCTTCACCGAGATACACGCCAATTGTATGGCTTATTGCTGATTCATGAATATTGGCTTTTAAAAGGCCTTCTTTATCATTATCAATGAATTTTCTTATCGCTTTTCGAATTAATTCTTTATCTACCATTTGAAACCCATTTTCTGGAGATGACCATTTACATTTTTTGCTAATTCCTCAACTTCATTAGTTAGCAATGGCAATGGCTTCTCATACCTTTCTGCAAGCTCTACTATTCTTCCTGCAAGCCTCTGTGATATTCTTTCCATTTCAGCCCTGATTGAGTTATTTAGAGCAACCATCCATTTATCATCAACAACCAGCACCTTGATCTCATTTTCTGTTAGGCTATTATATTTCCTGAATAACTGCTTATCAAGTTTAGATTCTAATTCTTTAGTTTGTTTATTTAATTCAGATTCTCTGTTAATTAGGCCAAGATATTCCTGCAAAACCTTTAGCTCATCCTCAAACTCGAGATCGTCCTTTATCTCCTTGATTCTCTTCGTCAAATCCCCTTTTGTTATTTTTCCGGCATTGCTTCTTGCGTCAGCAAATAGGTCGTCTTCCCCGGAGTTTTCCTCTTCCAGTGTCTCTTTTTGCTGATTAACATTCTCCAACTCGTTTTTCAGGTTATCAATTGTCTCTTGCTCTTTTGGGAAATATTTCTTTATTACAATATCTTTAGGGATTAGGTCGCAATCCCATCCCGTTTCTTTGCCTTTCGTGTTTCTGATGATATCTATCTCTGCTTTCCAGCCATAAACCAAAATAAAGTAAACATCATCCTGCATTGTATCAGACCAGTATGTCATCAGGTGCTGATACACATCATACTTGTCAATAAGCTCTATTTTTGAGAATGACTCCAGAATATCTTCTGAAATATTTTCTATTAATTGCTTAGGCTTATCGCCAATTTTCATTGATTTGAGGGTTACTGTATTTCTATTTTGCCAGTCAGAAAAGACATTCCCAATTTTCTTTGAATAATCAATAAATTCATTATGCTCAAAGATTGTTATCTTGATTTTTTCATGCTCAATATTCAGAACAGAATAACCAGCCCGATTTCCAACTGCAAAAAGCCTATTCTTTAGGCTTGGGTATACCTTCCAGTAATTATCCAAATCCTCAATATCCCTGTTGGGAATATCACCATTCAGATGAGCATCAATATCCTGAATATCGTCTTCTTCCTGATTGTCTATATATCTAGGGATGTTTAGGTTATAATCATTTTTTTCATTACTAATCTCAAAAAGCGGAACCATCCTTGAGTATTTTTCAATCTCTATTTGGTTTGTGAAAACGTCAACTATCCTATGGATGTCTCGTTCTCTTAGCCTGTTTTTGTTGCCATCCTTAGAAAATCCCTTGCTTGCATCTATCATAAAGATTCCCTTACGGTTTTCCGCTTCCTCTTTATCAATGACAATTATGCAGGCAGGGATTCCTGTGCCATAGAAAAGGTTTGGTGGCAAGCTAATAATTCCCTTAATATATCTTCGCCTGATTATGTTCTTTCTAATCTCACCTTCCTGATTTCCCCTGAAAAGAACTCCATGAGGCAGAATTACTGCTGCCTTACCTTTGCTTTTCAATGATTTTATCATGTGCAACAGAAAAGCATAATCCCCGTTTTTTGCTGGCGGAATGCCAAAACCCTCAAATCTTCCATATTCATCTTTTTGCGGGTTAATTCCATTGCTCCACGATTTTGTTGAGAAGGGAGGATTGGCTATAACAAAATCAAATGTTTTTAGAGTTCCATCATCATTCTTAAAATGGGGTTCGGAGATCGTGTTTCCTCGCCAAATATCCGCTGTCGGATTATTATGCAGTATCATATTCATCTTTGCCAAAGCCCTTGTAGCGACATCATTTTCCTGACCATAGATTGTAATTCCATGTGCGGTTTCATCGACTGCTTTAAGCAATAATGATCCAGAGCCGCAGGTTGGGTCATAAACTGTCCAATCCTGGCTTTGTGCTTTGCTTGCTCCAACAACCTTTGCCATGATCCGTGAAACTTCAGCAGGAGTGTAGAATTGCCCCTTGCTTTTTCCGGAATCCTTGGCAAAGTTTCTCATCAGGTATTCATACGCATCCCCTAGAATATCATCCCCTTCTGCCCTGTTCCTGCTAAAATCCAGTTCAGGATTCTCAAATATGGCAATCAGATTCGATAATCTGTCCTGCATATCTTTTCCACTGCCAAGTTTGTCCGAATCGTTAAAATCCGCTACATCAATTACTCCCTTTAACTCATTGGCTTCCGCAAGTTTGGCAATAATCTTGTTAATTCCTTCACCATTTCCAGCTTTGCCTTTTAGCTTAACCATGTCCTGAAAGCCGCCACCTTCAGGAACCTCGATCAAAGCGCCTTTTTTCCCTGCATATTTATCAGAAACATATTTAACGAATAGCAGCACTAATACATAATCCTTGTATTGAGAAGCATCCATTCCTCCTCTAAGCTCATCACAGCTTTTCCATAATGAGCTATATAATTCACTTTTCTTTATTGCCATGCCAATACCTCTTTGATCAGTTCTTCTATAAACTGCTTTAACACTTATTAGGAGGAATGCTGATGTAACTATTTAAATATTGCCGCAGAATAGTCCCATATTAACTTTTAAGCGGTTTTTGTAAGCTTATTCATGTTATCATATATGGATTAATGTGTCAAAGAAAATCTTGAATCGGATTTTGCTTTATGTTACAATTCATTTTAGGGAAAATTTTTGGCATGGTTCAAAATTAAGGTAACAAAACACTTGAAAATATAAACAAAAAGTTATATGGAATCTCCAAAACTATAAAAAATAACCAAACATAGGAGATTCCATTATGACAACATATTATCGCT
>Ga0247841_10013231_pt1 | contig 10589 bp, 10 predicted proteins | sample LaCruzMarch2015__2_FD_192410 | JGI IMG/M metagenome (GOLD analysis project Ga0247841, IMG submission 192410) | Freshwater microbial communities from meromictic Lake La Cruz, Castile-La Mancha, Spain - LaCruzMarch2015_18m | ecosystem: Environmental > Aquatic > Freshwater > Lake | place: Spain...
GGTCACCCTCACCTGATACCGCTCCGCCTTCTGAGTTACATTAGGGCAAACTGCACAATTAAAATGGTGTATATTTAAAAAAGTTTTTTCCTCTGACTATAGTTTCGCCTTTTTTGGATCAATAGTCTGAAATTGTGGATGAATCATTTGAAAACAATCGGCGTTCCTGCCATACCCGTTTTTGAAAAAACCATGGGAAGGGGAACGCCGATGGCCAAGAGGAATTTACCACAGGCTTTCGAGATAGACAAGATCCCGTTCAGGGATTGTTTCAGCGCTCCAAGCTTGAGACATCTGACCAAGAATATATCATCTCCCTGAATATTCAAAGATAATTTTGAAATTTCAAAGCCGGAAGGATGCGCGAACACACCTTACTCTTTGACACTCGCCAGAATTGATAATCATCTATGCTCGGGAAAACTGACCCATCTGTTTGCTCAGAGCCGAAATGTCAAACCGAGCGAAAGCGCAGATGGCACAGACGCAAGCTGGCTGAGGATTCTGATTACCGGGAGAACCTGCATACAGGGACTGACATGATCGACATGATCGTTGCCATCCGTTCCAATTTTGGGTACAATAGCTACCATTATGGGTACAAGCTGGTCCAGCGTCAGTAAAGCATTGTTCGGTAAGGTGCGGAATTCATTGCTGGCTCTCCTATTTTGCCACAGTGACGAGTCATTTTTTTTCCGTCAGATAGTACGCCTCACAGGCTTAGGGCAGGGAGCAGTTCAGAGAGAGTTAGCTCATCTTGTAAACGTCGGGTTAGTGATTCGGAAAAAAGAAGGAAACCAGGTTTACTATCGGGCTAACACAACGGCACCCACCTTCCCGGAACTCAAATCTCTGATGACCAAGACATGCGGCGTTGCGGGAGTACTACAAAATGCTCTGGAGCCTCTGAAAGATAGGATAGCGGTATCCTTCATTTATGGGCCTCTCGCTAAAGGTACAGAGAATGCAGACAGTGACGTGGATGTCCTGATTATCGGAGATACGAAATTCTCAGAGTTTGCCGACCTATCAGGAGCGGCGCAGGAATCCATAGGACGTGAGGTAAACCCGTCTGTTTATCCGGTTGATGTAGTTATCATGGAGAAAGTCTCAGAGGGGCATCATTTCCTTACCAGCCTCATTCAGGAACCAAAAATCTTTCTGGTCGGAGCCGAGGATGTCTTTGAAAGACTGGTTGAAAAACGGCTGGTGTTATGTCACTAAATTGGCTTTGCAATGCGATCGGTGTTGCCCCATATCCGAATTTTCAGCACATTCTCCCATGACAACAATGATGATGGAGATTCAAAGATAATCACTAAGAATCACGAACGGGAATAGACAACAAGGGCTCGGCGGTAACATCGTGTCAGTTCGGCATTACAGGTTTACTGAAAAAGAAAGGCGCACATTATATGAGACTGAAGATTGATCGTGAAGCCGATGCCCTGTACTTCACCCTCGACGATTCCGAGGTATTGGAATCCGAAGAAGTTTCTCCCGGCATCATCGTCGATTACAACTCGGATAACCATGTTGTCGGCATCGAGATGCTCTACCTTTCCAAACGGTCCCCGAAACTGGATACCGGCAAACTCGTATTCGAAACCGTGGCGACATCGGGTTCCAGTCTTACTCAACCTTCCTCTGTCTCACCGGCGGAGCACTAGTGCTCCTGTAAAGACAGACGGCGAGGTCGGTGGTTCACCTCCGGGAGGATTGACTCTCCTCACACACATGGTGTATTCGTAAAGTGGGATAGCCTGATCGACGAAGAACAACGACAGATCCCGTACCACGAACTAAAACAATTTGGGGCAGCCCTATAGGCTGTTCAGAATTTTCCCAGTGGTGATGAGGACAAGTGTCTGAGATTCATAACCATTTTATAATTGGCGGTGCTCCTCGGTGTGGCACCACGTGGCTCGTAAGGCTTCTTGAACGACATCCACAGGTTTATATTGCAAAACCCGTTTTCCCGGAACCGAAATTCTTTCTAGTCGACGAACTTTATGGACTAGGTCTAACATATTATTTTGAGACGTGGTTTCGAAATGCGCCTACTGGTTCTGTGGCTGGCGAGAAAAGTGCCAACTACCTTGAGAATTCACATTTGCCTGAGCGTATTTACAAGCATTTGCCTGATGTGAAGCTTATCTTTATATTGAGAGATCCTATTGAAAGGGCGTTCAGCAACTATCTGTTTTCACGTATGAACGGTTTTGAAACGGAAGATTTCGAAACTGCAATAAAGCTTGAGGAATCCCGAAAGCGTTCTTTGCCTGCAAATCTACGCTACACTCAACCGTTCTCTTATTTTTCCCGCGGATTGTATGCAAAGCATCTGGTGCCTTTCTTCGAAAAGTTTCCAAGAAACAACATTTTATGCCTCAGATTGGAAGATATGGTGGCAGCGCCTGAGTTAGAGACTAGAAGAGTCCACAGTTTCCTAGGGCTAACCGTAGGACCTCAAGACGCCTTTGGCCTCGGGGTCATAAATAAGGCGGATGGCAGAGATACACAAGTTTTTCCACCCGACGTGATAGCAAGGCTCAGAGATGCATACCTCAACTCCAACAGCGATTTAACAAGACTGCTAGGCCCAAGATTCCAATGGGGCTGAACGGATGAGGCAGAACAACGGCTTGGCAGATCTCTCGCCGGTTTCTATCGTGAGCCAGTTTTTCAGGAACCAGTAGTTGGGTGAGTTGAGGAACCGTGATGAGACCTTGTTCCAAATTGTGGCTAGTAACATGTACTACCGTCTGATCAGTCGACATGTTATTCTACCTGAATCACTTTTCCCATGGGGTAGTTTTCTTCTTGTCGATAAGAAGGGCTTGATCTTCAGAAAAAGTTCAATATTCTGTAAGCCAAAAACTTCAGGTACACAGGGGGATTGTCAGGAGCCGAGTTTTTTTGTTGGTACCGCCTGTGACAAACCTCAATCGTTAAACGTCCAGTTTCATCGGCGCAACTCTTAATAAGTGGACCGACCGCCGGGCCAAAACATGAGTAACCTATTAGAGAGTGATATCCCTGAATATTCCATAGTAATCCCAGTCTATAATAGCGCTTCTTCTCTCGAAGAACTGAGCCTGCGAATAGACAAAGTCTTCGAAAGTCTCAATAAGACGTACGAGATTCTCATGATCGACGACGGAAGCCTAGATGACAGCTGGCTCATAATGAAGTCCATAAGAGAGACCAACAAGCAGGTTAAGATCATTCAGTTGATGAGGAATTTTGGTCAGCATAATGCCATTATCTGCGGTTTTCATCATGTTTCTGGAACCTATATTATCACGATGGATGACGACCTTCAGAATCCTCCGGAAGAGATACCAAAGTTAATCCGAGAGATGGAAAAAGGATATGATCTGGTAATCGGAGCCCGAGAATCTAAACACGACAGCTTTCTCAGAAGAATAGGAAGTTCTTTGATTGGCAGAGTCACGACAAGAATTTTCGCTTGCCCAAAAAATTTCAAATTCTCAAGCTTTAGGATTATAACCAGAAACCTGATGGAGGGTGTCAAAGATCAAAAGACCCCTTATCCTTATATCGCTGGTATGCTGCTCTCTCTTACAAAAAATGTTGGAAATATAGCTGTCAAAAACGCAAGAAGAAGGCACGGACAATCGAATTACACCCTGGTCAAACTACTCAACCATGGCCTGAATCTTATCATTTATTACACTTCTTTCCCTCTCAACGTATTGACAGCCATAGGTTTTCTAGTGGCAGTCTTTTCTTTCTGTTTCGCGATTTTTTATGCGGCACGAAAAATGATTAGTGGCTATACGGTTCCAGGGTGGACTAGTGTTGTGGTTTTGCTTTCATTTTTTAATGGCTTATTGTTGTTGGTTTTGTCCTTGATAGGGCAGTATCTGGGCCGTATTGTGAACGAGGTATCGAACAGACAGCAGTTCATGGTCAGAGAGAAGCTATTATGAACACTCTTAATCTGTTTAAAAGACGAGAATTGGTGTCAAAGCCACATGACCACATTAAGACAGGCGTGACGAAGGCCAGATGAAGGAAGCCCTCGCGGAAGTTCAGGTCATACCCCAAATAAGGTGACCCAACATTGAAAATCTGGCTGAACCGCCATAACCGACTCGACAATTCCCTCTGGGATCATCCCTCAAGTCGACACGGGACCCCACCCCCAGACAAGAGCAAGTGTTTTGCTATTGATTATCCTGCTGATAATGTCGGATTTTCGCCAGATTATTTCGCGAGGCTTTTCGGAGTGGAAGCCGATCATTTCTGGTTTCGTTCTAGAAACCGATTGCTGACTTGGGCCTTAAGTCGCTATTTTCCAACCGCCTTAAGTCTGCTGGAAGTGGGGTGCGGGACTGGATTTGTTTTATCAGAAATAAGCCGGTTTTTTCCTAAACTTGTTTTGTATGGTTCGGATTTTTTTGTAGAGGGCATCGCTTTCGCACGCGAACGGGCACCCGAAGTTAGTTTCTTACAAATGGATGCTATGAATATCCCCTTCGAGGACGAATTTGATGTGATTGGCTTATTTGACGTTCTGGAACATGTCGAGGAGGATGAGACTGCACTCGTGCAGATCAGGCGGGCCACGAAAACCGGCGGCGGTCTGGTACTCACAGTACCTCAGCACCCTTGGCTATGGAGTCCAAAAGACGACCACGCATTTCATAAACGACGTTACTACAGAAAGGAACTCGTGCAAAAAGTAGTGAGGTCCGGTTTTGATGTAGTCAGGGTTACGTCTTTTGTCAGCATTCTGCTGCCGCTCATGGTCGTTTCGCGATTCAAGAGGCGAATCAGCAGGCACCATTTTGATCCTATGGCCGAGTTCCAGATTGGAGCAACCGCCAACTATTTTTTTGAAAAACTGCTGAGTATAGAGCGATTCCTGATTCAGGCCGGTCTCTCGTTTCCAGCAGGAGGGTCTCTACTTCTCATAGCAAAGAAGCGATGAGAATTTCTCAAATGAACCCAATTATACCATTTAACAAGCCCTTTCTTGTCGGCAAGGAACTTCTCTACATTGAGGAGGCGGTTCGGAAAAACAGACATATCTCTGGTGACGGTCCTTTCACACGAAAATGCGAGAAATGGCTTGAAGAAGTATTGGGTTGCCGCAAGGTTCTACTCACCCATTCCTGTACTGCTGCGCTGGAGATGGCGTCTATATTGTGTGATCTCAAGCCTGGCGATGAAGTAATCATGCCCTCATTCACCTTTGTATCCACGGCGAACGCCTTTGTCTTGCGCGGGGCGATTCCCGTATTTGTTGATATAAGGCCCGATACCCTTAATTTGGACGAAAACTTGATTGAACAAGCAATCACGGCTCGTACTAGGGCGGTCGTGGCCGTTCATTATGCAGGTCTGGCCTGTGAAATGGACAGAATATTGGAAATCACTTGTACACATGAACTATTGGTTATCGAGGACGCAGCCCAGGCCTTGCTTTCCAATTACAATGGCAAGTATCTCGGCGCTCTCGGTCATTTGGGATGCCTGAGTTTTCACGAGACCAAGAACATAATCAGTGGGGAAGGCGGGGCGCTCCTCATAAACGATGAACGCTTCATCGAGAGAGCAGAAGTCATCCGCGAAAAAGGGACTAACAGAAACGAGTTCTTTCATGGTCATGCGGATAAATATACTTGGGTGGATATCGGCTCCTCGTTCTTGCCCAGTGATATCATCGGCGCATTTCTGTATGCTCAGCTTGAACAAAGCAGGGGAATAATCGAAGTCAGGTGCAAACTTGCAGCCCACTACGACGAATTGCTGCGGCCATTGGCCGATGAGGGTTTTCTGCAACTGCCTTTGCCGGACAAGACTGAGGCCTGCAATGGCCATCTTTACTATATTTTAACTCGTACACCTGAAGAGCGACAAAGCCTTATCCATTTTCTGAGAGAACAGGGAATAACAGCCATTTTTCATTATGTGCCGTTGCATTCTTCGCCGGCCGGGATCAAATACGGTCGTTTCTGCGGCAACTTGAGTGTGACCGATTATGTCAGCGATCGAATACTGCGATTACCGTTGTTTTACGAAATGACCGTTCAGCAAATAGAGACGGTGGTCGAAGCCATTAGGTGTTTTTACCATGAACAGTGCTTTGAAACAAGATCATCTCAACCCTTGTAGCGTAGATTCAACATCCCTGTACATAATAGCATTATCGGCTTTTCTTGTCAGTGTTCCCTTTTTGCTGCAAAGCAATATAGGTCTGAATTTAGCGGATGAAGCGTATCTATGGTACGGCGCTCAACGTACTGCCACAGGTGAGATTCCTATAAGAGATTTTCAGTCTTACGAACCCGGTCGATACTACTGGTCAGCGGCCTGGTTCCAGATGTTCGGAACAGGGATTTTAGCACTTCGAATTTCCAATGCCTTGTTTCAATGCATTGGCCTTTGCTTCGGACTCTCAGCGGCGAGACGGGCCGTCTCCAAGTGGTGGATGTTGTTTCTTTTGGGAATCGTGTTCGTGGTCTGGATGTTTCCAAGACACAAGCTGTTCGAATCGTCGATTACTATGGTCGGCGTTTGGTTTGCTGTCTTCTTGATCGAAAACCCCTCGCCTAAAAAACATTTTGCTACGGGCGTTTTTGTGGGGATAGCTGCCTTTCTCGGCAGGAACCACGGGATTTACAATTGCTTAGGGTTCTTCATGCTAATTATTTTTCTGCACTGGAAAACGGGTAAAGGTTCTCTTGGGCGCAATTTGTCAGCATGGGCGGCAGGTGTGATTGTCGGAAGCATTCCTTTAATTTATTTTTTGGTTTTAGTTCCTGGTTTTTTTGAACTATTTTGGGATCGCATCCTTTCAAATTTTCGGCATGGAACGAATCTTCCGTTGCCGGTGCCGTGGCCTTGGACGGTGATTGGGGTGGTTAGAAATTCTTTACCCGGTAACTGGCCCTATGCTGCGTTTCAATTTTTTGGAAGCCTTTCCTTCTTGTTTATGCCGTTATTCTATCTGACGGCGCTTATTATTGCCTTAGTATCGAGTAAGGAATTCCTAAAACGCGGTTCACTGTTTATCGCTTGTGCGTTTGTAGGTTTATTCTACCAGAACCACGCTTTTTCACGACCAGACATCGGGCACTTGGCTCAGGCCTTTCATCCTTTTCTAATTGGCTTGGTGGCAATCCCGCACACCTTTGGTCTCGACAAGAAAAGAGGGGCGGCCTTGATCCTCGCTCTTTTCTTGGTTGTCGTGGCTTGGTCCGGAATCTGGGCTCACGAATATTACCACTACCTTCTTGGTCGGTGGTCAAATAATCCATTCGTCCACTACAAGATTGGAAAGGACGACATCCTCATCAACCCAGGCCAGGCAAAATTGATGGATAGTGTTGCCCAAATAAGCTCTCAGCGTTCCAAGAAGGAGGACGACATCTTGATAGCGCCCCATTGGCCAGGCTTTTATCCAGTGCTTGGCAAGAAATCGCCTGTTTGGCAGACTTACTTTCTTCTTCCAGCTACTGAAGCGTTGCAAGAGAAAATGATTGTCCAGATGGAAAATGCCCCTGTGCAGAGCATCATCATTGGCGATGTTCCTCTTGATGGCCGCGATGACCTAAGGTTTAGATGTACTCATCCCATGATATGGTCACACATTCTGGATAAGTATGAAATCGTCCCAACTGAAGGCCTACCGCCCAATTACCAATTGTTCATTAGGAAACCACAAGAAGCGGCGTCTAAATGAGTGTTAGCTACAGGACTGCTTTCATTGCTTTTGTTGCTTTACAGTTACTTTACTTCGGTAGAACATTTTTTTGCGGTGAGGTAATTTTCCCCCATAATAACGACGTCGAGATGCTCGTCTCGGGTCATGGAACTGTCCAGCGCGTAGCCAACCGAAAATTCTCCGATGCAAGTTCAGTATACATCCCTGAGATTCATCAACACCTGAACGGCAAGAACGTAACATGGATTTCCACTTGGAATCCTCACGTTCAAATGGGCCGACCGTGTTTTCAACGCAGCGGATTCAGCAAATCATATCTAATCTCAAATATCTTGGCGTTATTCACAACCGACGCTTTTGTCTTTTATACGCTCTATACCGTCTTGACTGTATTCCTTTACGGAACATTCTGTTTTCTCTTCCTGAAGTCTCTCGATCTTCACCCGGTTGCTTGCCTGCTGGTGGCTACGGGAATTTCAATGGGGCCATTTGTTTCGTACTGGTTAACTTTTGTTCAGTTCATATCGGGTCGTTGTTGGACCTTATGTCTGCTTTGGCTCATCACTATTGTTTTTGCGAAAAGATCTTTTGCTGCTGTGCTGGGCATTGCCTTTGCTGTATATAGCTTGCTTTCCACCGGTTATCCCCAACAGGTTGTAGCCCATTCATATATAATAGTGGGATACACCTTAGCCCTCTTATGGAAATCTGATGACAGGGAATCCATAAAGGCAGGCATTATTGGAACAATAATAGTTGGTGGTTTGTTCGGGGCGTTAAGTGCTCTCCCTGCTCATATCGATTTAGTAGTTGCTGCTAAACACTCGGCTCGATTGCAGACCGACCACGGCTTCTTTCTCGCAGTCATGCCAAAGATATCCAGTGCGCATGACCTTGGAGTTTTCTTTGGCCAGATCTTCGATGCTTTTTGGTTTGGCAATCCAATACTTCCTCACTATCCCTACGTGTTCAACGGTTCTTGCCTAACGCCCCTTTACTTCAGTCTTTTTTTGGTCTCGTTCTTTGATGGGCAGTGGCGGCGACTGTGGCCCTGGCAAGTTTTTGTCATTGTTTGTTTACTTTGTACGATTTGGCCTCCTGCCTATTTGTTCGCAGTAGACTATCTGGGATTTCATTTGTCCCGTGGGCAACTAATAGGCGCCGCATTGATTCCGGCGTTTGTCCTGGCCGGATATGGAGCTGATCACCTGATCCGGCATGGGATAGAGAAAAGGTATCCGGCTTCCCTGGTTATATCCGTTCCAGTGATCATAATGACAACCGTGGCGGTCCCGGCCAATTATGCTCTGAACCCTTTTTACGTATCACTATGCGGTTTGATAATACTTTCCATCGTCTTTATAATTATTTATGGACGATACGTCCAGCCGGTATTGTTCTTGTTGGCGACGATGACTGTCTTCGCGTACGGCTTCAATCTGCAACTTATCAGACCTTTGAGCCACATAAAGGTCTCATCGCCGCTCGTAGAAACGGTTCAAAAGGAAGCCGCGGGATATCGGTACGCGAAGATAGGGAATGATCTCGAGGGAGTCATTCCCCCGAATCAAGAAATATTGCTGGGACTTAACAGCCCCTTCAGTTATGATTCTCTTTCCTCACGGAACTATCAGAATGTGGTTACTGAATTTAGTGAAAGAGGAACTCAGACGTTCGGCCGTTGGTTCGGAACTATCCATTCAGACTCAAAACTTGACGGAGAAGCTTTTACCTACACAGGTGTCCATGTCTTGGTCTCTCGTAGGCCCCTCAACACAAAAACATTCGTCAAGACGGCGGAAGTCGACGGAGTCTTGATTTATAAGAGAACCATCCCTCCCGTATTGCAAGCTCAGATTCCTGATTTTTCGGACAACTCCGGTAAAATACGCATTGAAGGTCCTCTTGATGATCAAGTCCGATTGAGAATCGACCCCGTCAAATCATATGATGATTATATGTCTTTCAAGCTAACTTCTTCCGACCGAAAGACTTTACTGTTTCTGAGCCAACAATATCATCCGTTTTGGAAGGCCTCAAGCAACGGCTTAGCTCTGCAGACAGTAAGAGTAAACGACTTTTATCTTGGCGTTATCATACCGCCAAATGCCGAAAATGTTTCCCTTGCTTTCAGACCCTATGTCCTATGGAGCTGGATTCCCCAACTCGTCTTTGTAATGTTAACCATTTACCTCTGGTTATGTGGACACCATCCTCAATTCCCGCATGGTCTGGCAAATCATACTCGTTGCCAAAGTTCTTGTCCGAATCAGGATTGATGAACGGCTGCAAAGCATACCCTATAATTCTGGATGCCGGATCAAGTCCGGCATGACGGGATACCCTTACCGGAAGCCCCCGTTATACGGTTTTTCAAAAGTCTTTTTGGTTAACCTGGGAGCGCAGGCATCTTGCCTGCAAAAAATTCTGTAACCCCCAGTGCACGCTGGAAGCCTGCGCTCCCAGGGGACGGATGCTCAAAGCCCGGCACCAATCGGTAACAACTTTTGAGTACTGCTATGTCCGTATTTTGTATGTGCGTCGCGCATTGGTCCCGGCCGTGACGTGATACAAGGCTCGAGGTATTCGGGCCGAGACTTTCTGGTCATGAACTGAAAATACCTGGGAATAAGTTATATTTCAAGACTTGACCCCATTTTGTGATACGGATACCCCGATTGTCATAATTGGGAGCTGTCAGAATTTCTCTATAAGCAGTCCATGCTCCTTCCAGGATTTGACCGACCATTGTTCGCACAGGCCATTTCGAAAACAGCGAGCAACTTCCTGCCTTAGGGCAATCCCATTGATGCCAGGACCGTTTCCGCCTCGTCCAGAAACTCGGACAGCGTCACCGGTTGTTGCCCGGCTGGACTGGTGTCATGCCGAT
>Ga0247841_10013233_pt1 | contig 10587 bp, 7 predicted proteins | sample LaCruzMarch2015__2_FD_192410 | JGI IMG/M metagenome (GOLD analysis project Ga0247841, IMG submission 192410) | Freshwater microbial communities from meromictic Lake La Cruz, Castile-La Mancha, Spain - LaCruzMarch2015_18m | ecosystem: Environmental > Aquatic > Freshwater > Lake | place: Spain...
GGTGGCCCGCCAGGCGACGATCGCCTCGTAGCCGCCGCCGGGAGGGACGTCGAGGGTGAGGGCGGCGCTGAAGCTCGCGGCGCCGCCGGCCGGCACCAGCTTGGCGGCGTACCAGCCGCCGCCGGGGCTGCGCGCCCAGACGCCGAACTCGCCGCCGCTGGCGGTGGCGGGGCTGGTCGTCCAGCTCACCGTGAGGTCGGCCCCCACCGGGTAGCTCGTGCTGCCCGTGGGGGCGCTGACGTTGATGCTGAGCGCCGTGCCCGTCACGGTGAAGGCGCCCGCGCTGACGCCGACGCCGTTCGGGGTGGTGACGGCGATCGTGCCGCTGGTGGCGCCGGCCGGCACGGTGGCCGTGATCTGCGTATCGCTGACCACGGCGCGGGTCGTCGCCGCGGTACCGTTGAAGGCGACCGCGGTGGCGCCGGTGAAGCCGGCGCCGGTGATGTTCACGGCAGTGCCCACCGGCCCCGTGATCGGGCTGAAGCTGGCGACCGTGGGGAAGCTGCCGTTAGTGCTGCGCAGCACCCAGGATCCACCGTCATCAATGGCGGCCGCCCACAGATGCGCAGCATCGACCAGACTCAGCTCGGTGATGCTGCCGGCGCCGGCGGTCTGGGCGCTCCAGGTCGCGCCCCCGTCCTTCGTACAAAGGACGCTGCCGCCAGAGTCCCAGCGGCTCACCCAGACCCGCGACGCGTCGGCTGCCGCGATGCTCCCGAACCCGAGCGTTGGCGAGCGCTGCTGCACGACCCAGGTGCGGCCACCATCGTCGGTGTGCAACAAGCGGTACTCGACCAGTGACTCCGACTGCTCTCCCCAGCTCACCACCGTCGCAGAAGCCCAGCCGTGGAGAGCATCGGCGAAAGCGACGTCGTGCACGTGGCCGTCGGGAAAGCCGGCGTCCTGGCTCTCCCAGGTGCGACCGCCGTCCACCGTGTGCACGATCAGCGGCCCGCCCTTGAAGTACGCCGGCGTGCTGCCGACGGCCCAGCCGTTGCTCGCGTCCACGAAATCCACAGCCACGAGGCTACCGAGCGGCACGCCGACGGTCTCCTGATCCCACGTCTGCCCCCCATCTTCAGTCCGCACGACGACCGCCGTGCCCTGAGTGCCGCTTCAGGTGGGGCCGCCGATGGCCCAACCTAGCTGCGAGCCGACGAAGTCGATGCCGACGAACTGGAGCTGGCAGCCGGGGTCCTCTGCGAGCGTTGCCGAAACCCACTGCCACGACGCACCGCCATCGCGTGTGCGATACATGGCGAGGCCCCAATCGCGGACCCACGCATGGCCATAGTCGAAGCCGACGAGCCAGGCGTCGAGTGCGCCAATGGCAGCGACGCCGAGAATACCGGTGTTGCCCGGCGCCGAGAGCGACTGGCGCCACGTGACGCCGCCGTCGATTGTCACGCAGGCAAGACCGTCAGGGTTCGCGGTGCCCCCCTGGGAGAGATCACCGGCAGCCCAGCCCACATTCGCATCGACCATGTCGATGGCCTTCAGCACCGGCGTACCACCAGTCACCGAGATCGCGGAGCGCTGCCAGCCGCCGGCGCCTTCAGCGACGGCGGCGCGGGCTTCGGCCGCACCCCCCGCGAGAGCGAAGGCGACCATGCAGACGATCGCGAGCGCACGCACGGGGCCGGCCGGCTGAACGGGGCGTCTTGCCGATGCGACAGTGCCGGCCGCCACACAGGCGCATGCCGGCTCTTTGCGCACCACAGCCTCGCCGGGTCCTCGTGCGGGTCGTCCTCTCCGCGAACAGACCCCGGATCGCGCCGCCGAAGTTCGGGGACGCCTTGAAGCTGACGCTCTCTGCCGACAGGACGCGACGATCGTGGAGATGAAGGCGGAGGCGGGCAGCGCCACCGCGAGCGCCAGTAAGATCAGCGTCAGGTCGAGGAGCCTGTAGGCGCGCCGCCGAGCGGCCGGCCTGCCGGTGTGTGTCGCGGACTGCTGCACGTGGTACCCCCCCGTGAGGTTATGAACCCTGTCGTTCATACCCCATCGGCAGCGGGGACTGCGGACTTGAATCGGCGGCGGGGCGGCGCGCGGATCATGCGCGCGCGCCCTGGGACTGGTTCCAGGAGACGCCCCCCAGGGCGCCGGGGCGCACATGGCCCGGCGCCCTGCGGCGTTCAAACGAGGCGGCGTCCTCTCAGCGAACGGTGACCGTGAGCGACGGGATTCCGGCTACGACAGGCTTCTTGAGAACCTCGAAGCCGTCCGCAAAGCTCTCCAGGTACTGGGTCTCGCTTCCGACTCCGTCGGCCCGGCAGATGCCGCGGACCAGGACGAGGCCGCCGTGCATCCAGGAGCTCGCCCTGCGGCCGGCGGCTTCTCGGCGCCGCGCACCCTCTGCAGGCATGGATACGCGACGCGTTGGTTCGCCATCTCGCTTTTTCCCTGCTCAGAGCCCACGTCTTGTGGACTGTCTGGCCGATCAGCTGCGAAACCCAAGTGTGTGGATGGTCAGAAAGACCGGACAGCACGCACCCCGTTCGTGAGGTACTTGTACATGCTGTTCACGTAGCCATCGTAGAAGTTCTGGCGCCACGCGCGGCCGGCAGCGGCCTCGGACGAGCTCCAGTAGCCCGCAGGCGAAAAGCCACCGATCGCCACACGGTTGAGGTACAGCTTGTTCAACTCTTCGTCGCTGGGCAAATACCAGTCGCTGTAGCCGCCTTCTACGAGGTCATCACAGTAGTGCGCGGCGCCACTCGTGCACCCGCGTTGACCAACAATGGCAGTGGTGTTCGCCCGACCAGTGCCCAACGCCGTTTGAGTACCAACCAGAGTGGAGACGATGTTGCTCCACGCCATCCAGGTGCCTTGGTCGGCTGCAGCAGCGACCAATCCGTGCTGCACGGTTGCACTGTAGCCGGAGTCTCCAGGTTGAAGGATGTAGGCCACGATGCCGCCCTGGTAGGGATCGCCGATCACGAGCCCCGCCCCCGTCACGGCGAAGGAGCCGGGGCTCGTGCCCCAGCTGCTCCAGACGCCGCCGCCGGCCGTGGCCCGCCAGGCGACGATGGCCTCGTAGCCGCTGCCCGTGGGCACGTCGAGAGTGACGCCGGTGCTGTAGCTCGCGGCGCCGCTCGCGGCCACGAGCTTGCCGATGTACCAGCCGCCGCCGGGGCTGCGCGCCCAGACGCCGAGCTCGCCGCCGGCGGTGGCGGCGGGGCTGGTCGTCCAGCTCACCGTGAGGCTGGCCCCCACCGGGTAGCTCGTGCTGCCCGTGGGGGCGCTGACGTTGATGCCGATCCCCGTCCCCGTCACGGCGAACGAGCCGGGGCTCGTGCCCCAGCTGCTCCAGGCGCCGCCGGCCGTGGCCCGCCAGGCGACGATGGCCTCGTAGCCGCTGCCCGTGGGCACGTCGAGAGTGACGCCGGTGCTGTAGCTCGCGGCGCCGCTCGCGGCCACGAGCTTGCCGATGTACCAGCCGCCGCCGGGGCTGCGCGCCCAGACGCCGAGCTCGCCGCTGGCGGCGGCGGGGCTCGTTGTCCAGGTGACCGTGAGGTTGCCGCCCTGCGCGTAGCTCGTGCTGCCCGTGGGGGCGGTGACGTTGATGCTGATCCCCGTCCCCGTCACGGCGAACGAGCCCGGGCTCGTGCCCCAACTGCTCCAGGCGCCGCTGCCGGCCGTGGCCCGCCAGGCGACGATGGCCTCGTAGCCGCTGCCCGTGGGCACGTCGAGGGTGACGCCGGTGCTGTAGCTCGCGGCGCCGCTGGCGGCCACGAGCTGGCCGATGTACCAGCCGCCGCCGGGGCTGCGCGCCCAGACGCCGAACTCGCCGCTGGAGACGGCGCTGCTGGTCGTCCAGCCGACCGTGAGGTTGCCGCCCTGCGCGTAGCTCGTGCTACCCGTGGGGGCGATGACGTTGATGCTGGGCGCGCCGGGCCCGACCACGCCGGGCACGAGCCTGAAGATGGCGATACTGTCGGACATGAACGACACGGCCCGCGTCGTCGCCGTGCTGGTGGCCGTGAACGCGTACTCGACGTTGGACGCAGACGCCGCGTGGAGCAGGTCGGTGAACGGCACCGCGGCGATCGTGCTCGAGGTCGCGTTCCAGCGCAGCAGCGAATAGGTCGTACCCGCTGTGAGGCCGCTCATGTTCACGGTGGCGCTCATGCTCGTCGGCGCCTCACCCCGCGTGACGTTGGGCTCCGACTTCGAGGCGACGGTGAGCGAGATAGGCAGCGTCTCGCCGTCGCCCTCCATGCTCATGATGCGCGTGCCGTACTGCAGGTTCTCAGGCAGGTAATAGTCCTGGCCGCCGGGCGCGCTCCAGCCGTCGCGCCACTGGTTGAAGGTGAGGCTCGACTCGCGACCGTCCTCGTGCTCGGAGTAGCGCAGGATGTCGTCGCCGTAGTAGCCCGTCGCGTGACCGCTCACGGCATGCGCGATGATGATGTGGTCGTAGTCCGGGTCGCCGCCGCCCTCGTAGTCGACGCAGAAGATCACGGGGTCGTCGGCCACCTGCCCGTCCCTCATCCACTGCAGGAAGCTCTCGCGATTGGCGCTGCCGCTCCCGCTGTTGGCGTAGTCGGCGTACACCAGGTGCAGCTTGTCGAGCAGCGTGTCGTAGTTCTCGCCTTCGCCGAGAAGAGCCTCGCCGCCGGCCAGCTTACGGGCCTGGTCCTGTGACACCCAGAAGCCCATGTCGATGCCGGCCATCTGCAGGCTGCACTCGCCGCAGTAGCCGTTGGCGTTGTTCCACTGATACCTCATGCCGTCGGCGGGGATCGTGCGGTAGTCCGTGGCCCGCGCCGTCGCCGCGCCGGCGCCGACGCAGCAGATCGCCGCCGCGACCAGCGCGATCAGCAGTGACACACCTCGCACAAGCCTCATGATGGCGCCCTCCCAGGGAGTATGGAAATCAGTCGACTCTACTCTACTCTACTCGGCGCAAGCGGCGGTGGGCCTGGGTCGGCGGCGAGGCGGCGCGTGGGCGGGGCGGCCGGCCGCCCCGCCCGCGCGCCCGACCTCGCGGGCAGCGTGTGCGGGCGCGCGGACCCTACTGTGATACAACGGGCGCAGGTGGAGTGTCGAGTATCCAGGAGGAGACGCGACACTGGCCGTACTTCGTCGCGCCCACCGCCACCACCGTGCCGTCGGCGCGCAGGCCTACGGTGTGATAGTCCCCGCCCGAGACGGCGACGAGGTCGCTCCAGGAGGAGACGCGACACTGGCCGGACTCGTTGTCGCCCACCGCCACCGCCGTGCCGTCGGCGCGCAGGCCCACGGTGTGATACTCCCCGGCCGAGACGGCGACCAGGTCGCTCCAGGACGAGACATCGCACTGTCCATCGCCATTCCGGCCCACCGCCACCGCCGTGCCGTCGGCGAGCAGGCCCACGGTGTGAAAGCCCCCGGCCGAGACGGCGACGAGGTCGCTCCAGGACGAGACGCGACACTGGCCGTACTTCTTCGCGCCCACCGCCACCGCCGTGCCGTCGGCGCGCAGACCGACGGTGTGCCTGTACCCGGCCGAGATGGCGACCAGGTCGCTCCAGGAGGAAACCTCGCGCTGACCCCAGGCGTTGCTGCCCGCCGCCACCGCTGTGCCGTCGGCGCGCAGACCCACGGTGTGAAAGTACCCGGCCGAGATGGCGACCAGGTCGCTCCACGAGGAGACGTCGCGCTGACCCAAGGCGTTGCTGCCCACCGCCACCGCCGTGCCGTCGGCGCGCAGACCAACGGTGTGATCGTCCCCGGCCGAGACGGCGACCAGGTCGCTCCAGGAGGAGACGCGGCACAGGCCGTACTTCTTCCAGCCCACCGCCACCGCCGTGCCGTCGGCGCGCAGGCCCACGGTGTTCGCCCACCCGGCCGAGACGATCTCGTTGCCTGCGGCGCTTCCTGCCGAAGGCGAACCGCCGGACGAAGCGACGGGCGTCGGAGTCTTGTCGCCGTGGTCGTCGGAGCCGGAGGGCAGGATGAAGAAGAAGATCGCCGCCGCGGCCGCCGCCGCGATGACCAGCACGATGATGACGACGATCAGCGCCGGGCTGGGGCCCCTGCGGGGCGGTCCGCCGGCGCCGCCCACCATCATCGACGGCGGCGTGGGGGGCACCGGGCCTGCCGGGATCGCCTGCGGCGTGGGGGGCGCCGGGCCTGCCGGGATCGCCTGCGGCGTGGGGGGCGCCGGGCCTGCCGGGATCGCCTGCGGCGGCTGCGGCCTGGAGCCGACCGCCGCCGCTGCGCGAGGCTGGACGATCGTGCGCTCCGGCTCCGGCGGCGCGGCAGCCCCCGCGGGAGCGGCGGCGGCTCCCGCGCTCGCGGCGGCGGCGGCGCCGAAGACGGCGCCGCACGTCCTGCAGAAGACGGCTCCGGCGGGCAGAGCGGCGCCGCAGGAGGGGCAGACGGCGGCGATCTCGCCGCCGCAGCCGGAGCAGAACCGCGCGTCGTCTTCGTTGGCGTGGCCGCAAGACGGGCACTTCCTGGCCATGGTCCCCCTCCGCGTGCGTTGAGCCGTTGACTCTCACCGCCATCGTACCCACTTGTCGCCCGCTCGGCACGGGGCGGAGCCGGCGGTCTCGGGGCGAGGGGGGTAGTCGGTCAGCTCCTCCTCCCCTGGGCCCCCTCCGCCCGCTGCTCACGGAGATGGCCGGGCCAGACGACGCCGCCCAGATCCACGCCGTGCCCGTGGACTTCGTGCGGCGCGGTCACAACGCGCTCGGCTCCAGGCCCTCGCTTTGCAGGACCTCGAGCAGCGCAGCGCGCACGGCCTTGACGGCCTCGGCGACGCCGGCCACGGTGATGCCCGCGATGCGCTTCTGGTCGATGACATCGCCTTTGGAGCCCTTTGACTTGACGGCGCCGTTCAAAGCGTCCCTGGCGTCGTCGACCCTCTGCTGCAGCAGCTTCACCGCGTCCTGCAGGTCGGCGACGACGGGCGCCAGCTGCGGCCCCGCCTGGGTCTCCGCGATCTGCGCCGCGAGCTTGTCGAGCGAGCCCGCGAGCTTGGCCAGGCGGCGGCGCTCCTTCTTCAGCAGTACCTTCAGCTTGGGCGGCTTGCTGGGGTATGCCGGGAGCGACTTCAATCCGGCGGAGTGGCCGGGGATGGTGTAGGTCTCCGTGTGGGAGATGTAGGACTGGCTGAATGGGTCCCAGATCCTGATGGTCCGAGTCGCGGTCTCGCTCGACGTCGAGGGCCGCGACGCGTTGTAGCTCTCCACCGCCGCCTTCTCGTCCTGGTAGTGGGCCTGGAGCTTCTTCCACTCCTTCTCCCAGGCGGCCACGGAGAGCTTGTTCCTGGCCGCCTTCTTCTTGATGGCGGCGACGGTCTTCTCGTAGGCGGCGGCGTCCTTCTCGAGCGCCACGTCGAGCGCGGCGATGGCCCGGCCGTCGGCGAGCAGCTTCGCCTGGTCCGGGGCGGGCGTCGCGAGGCCGCCCGACGACCCGCAGCCCGCCGTCAACGCCGGCAACACCCCGATCACGGCGATCACGGTGATCACGGTGATCGTCGCCCGCCTGGTCCAGGCACGCTTCACGGCAGTCATGTGCTCCTCCTTGTCGAGTCCGTGTACCGCCACGTCATCGTGACCTGCCCCTGTTCGTTGGTCCACCCGCATCGAGCCGTGTGCTCTCAGCGCCATCGTACCCACTTGGCGCCCGCTCGGCACAAGGGCGGAGCCGGCAGTCTCGGGAGTGACGGGGCCGGACGAGACGGCTGCGGCGGGCGGGGAGGCGGACCACACGAAGAGAGGACCCCCCGCGGGCTCCCTGCCCGCGGGAGTCCTGGCAGCGTGCTCCGCTCTTCTCGCGTGGGCTACTTCACCGTGAACGTGAGCCACCTCGAGGCGGCGCCCGCGTACGCGTCGGTCGCGGCGATCGCGGTCTGCACGCGGTAGGCGCCCTTCCTGGCGGGCTTGTACTTCCATCTGTACGCGCCCGTGGAGCTGATGGTCGCGGAGGCCGTGGTCGCCTTGACCCAGGCGCTGCCCTTCTTCAGTTGCGCGGTGAGCGTGACCTTGCCGCCGGCGAGGCTGGCAGGCGTCACGGCGCCCGTCGCCGTCACGCTCTGGCCGAGCTTCAGGGCGCCGCCCGAGAGACCGCTCAGCTTGAGCGTGACCGTGGGCGTCTCAGGCGGCGCCGTGACGGTGAAGCTCGTGGCGCTGGTGGCGGCGCCGCCGGGGGTGGTGACGGCGATCGCGCCGCTGGTGGCGCCCAACGGCACCGAGGCCATGATCTGCGCGTCGGAGGCCACGCTGAAGCTCGTCGCCGCGGCGCCGTTGAAGGTGACTGCGGTGGCGCCGCTGAAGCCCGTGCCGGAGAGGGTCACGCTGGCGCCCACCGTGCCTGACGCCGGCAGGAAGCCCGTGACGGCGGGCGCCGGGACGTCTGGGGTCACCGCGGCCGCGACATCGAGCCGCCCGCCGGTGGTCATCCTGCCGCTGAGCGAGGCCAGTGGATCCACACGGTCGAGGATCCGCTGGACGCGTTGCGCCATGGTCTCGGAGGGGTACTTCGCGGCGCACAGCGCGACCGCCCCGGTGACGTGCGGCGTGGCCATGGAGGTGCCGTCCAAGCTCTCGTACCAGCCACCCGGCGCCGTGCTGAGGATGCCCACTCCGGGGGCCGCCAGATCGACGCTCGTGGCGCCGTAGTTCGAGGAGTGCGCAAGGACGTCGTTGTCGTCGGTGGACGCCACCGCGATGAGGTTCGGGCAATCGTACGACGAGGGGTAGTCCGGAGTCGTGTCGTTGTTGTCGCCGATCTCGTCCTCGCCGCCGTTGCCGGCCGACGCGCAGAAGACGATGCCGGCGGCGCCGGCGGCGTTGATGGCGCCGCGCAGCAGGGAGTTGTAGCCGCCGCCGCCCCAGGAGGCGTTGATCGCTACGACGTTGACCCCGTACCTGAGCTTCTCGTTGACCACGTAATCGATGCACGCGATAGCATCCGCGTCAGAGCCGTATCCGCCGGAATCAATGGATTTGAGCGCCATGATGCGCGCCTGCCAGGCCACGCCGGTGACGCCGACGCCGTTGTTGCCCACGGCCGCCATGGTGCCCGAGGTGTGGGTGCCGTGCCCGTTGTCGTCGTAGGGGTCGCCGGAGCCGGTGATGGCATTGATGCCGTACACGTCGTCGAAGTAGCCGTTGTCGTCGTCGTCTTTGCCGTTGGCCGGGATCTCGCCGGGGTTGCGCCACATGTTGGCGGCCAGGTCGGGGTGGTCGTAGTCGACCCCTGTGTCGATGTCGGCGACCACGACGCCGGCGCTGCCCGTGGTCGTGCTCCACGCCTCGGGGGCGCTGATGTCGGCGCCCGCGGCGCCCCCGCTCTGGCCGGTGTTGTTCAGCCCCCAAAGCTGCGTGAAGAGAGGATCGTTCGGGTAGACCGGCGCGGCGTCCGCGTACAACCTGCTGTTGAGCGCGGCGGCGATGACGCTCGGGTTCCGCAGGGCGCTCCGCACGAGGGCTTCGCCGGTGAGCGCGCTGGACTTGAAGAGCAGGATGCGCTCGCCCCGCGGCAGAATGGCGCGCACGCGGAGGTCGCGGAAGCCGGCCGCGCCCAGTGAGCTCGCCAGCGCCTTCTTGCTCGACAGCGACGCTCCGGCGCGCAGGCGCACGAGGACCTCGCCGGCGGCGTAGGCGGCGCCGGCCCGCGGCGCCCGCGCGGCCTGCGACGCAGGCCGCGCGGCCCGGCCGGCGGCCTGCGCCTGCACCACCAGCAGCAGACCGGCGGCGAGACAGATCACCGCGGCGATCAGCAGGCCGAGCCTGAGGCGGTGGAACCCGCCGCGCACGTTGGTCATCGTGGCTGTCTCCCTCTCGTTCGAAGCGGAACGGCGATGCCCGCAAACGTCCCCGCCGCCGCACGTTTCCGCGCCGGCCCCGCGAAGGTGCATCGCGTCAAGCATACCAAGCGGACCACGCGGGGCGCGTAGGGCTCCTGGCTCGCCGCAGGCCGGCCTCCGGGGGTGACAGCCGCGGCGCACGGCCCCTGCTTCGCGGGTACGAACCCGTCGTTCCAACCTTACCCCACTCGGCAGCGGCAGCGGTGGGCTTGGGGCGCAGACGGCGGCAGACCCGGATGGGCGCGAGGCAGCACGTGGACAGGCCGCACGAGCGAGGACCCCCGCCGGCCTGCTGCCGGCGGGGGTCCTCGCGGTGCGCTGAGCCTCTGTCCGTGCGGGCTACTTCACCTTGAAGGCGAGCCACTTCGTCGTGGCGGCCGCGTGCGCGTCGGTCTTGGCGATCGCGGTCTGCACGCGGTAGGCGCCCTTCTTCGCGGGCTTGTACTTCCAGCTGTAGGCGCCCGTGGGGCTGATGGTCGCGGAGCTCGTCTTCACCTTGACCCATTTGGTGGCCTTCTTCATCTGCACGGTGAGCGTGACCTTGCTGCCGGCGAGGCTGGTGGGCGTCACGTTGCCCTTCGCCGTCACGCTCTTGCCGAGCTTCGCGGCGCCGCTCGTGAGGCCGCTCAGTTTGAGCGTGACCGTCGGCGTGACCGTCGGCGTGGGCGTCGGCGTGGGCGTGGGCGTCGGCGTGGGCGTGGGCGTGGGCGTGGGCGTGGGCGTGGGCGTCGGCGTCGGAGTGGGCGTGGGCGTGGGCGTGGGCGTCGGCGACGCCGTGGGCAAGG
>Ga0247841_10013236_pt1 | contig 10587 bp, 11 predicted proteins | sample LaCruzMarch2015__2_FD_192410 | JGI IMG/M metagenome (GOLD analysis project Ga0247841, IMG submission 192410) | Freshwater microbial communities from meromictic Lake La Cruz, Castile-La Mancha, Spain - LaCruzMarch2015_18m | ecosystem: Environmental > Aquatic > Freshwater > Lake | place: Spain...
GGATAAATAAAATAGAAAAAGATATGGAGATACAATTTAATTATGAATATGTAGAAAAACAAGAGGATGTCAGAAAACACATCCAAGAGTGTGAGGGTCGTCATACTCAACAGGCAATTTATTCAACATTCCACGATGCTCTTACTCAAATTTGCTTTGGGTGCAAGCGAGTCAGGAGTAGTTTGTTTATGTTGCAAGACAATAAGAAATAGTATATAATTATTATATGCCAAAAGGAATTTACAATCATTCTAAAATTAGAAATAAGAGAAGAGATACACCTTGGTTAATTGGAAATACTAATGGATTCAAAAAAGGATATATTCCTAACAATTATAAGGGAGATAGGGCTAACTATTTAACAAAACATCAATGGGTTTACTATCATTTTGGAAAAGCGGATAGATGCGAAAATAAAAATTGTGGATATACTAATCCAAAAAGATACGATTGGGCAAACTTATCGGGAAAATATTTGAGAAAAAGAGAAGATTGGATTAGATTATGTCCTTCTTGTCACAAAAAGATGGACTGGAAACCTAAAATGATATGTAAAAATGGTCATAAATTAAAAGGAAATAATTTATGGATAAACAATAGAGGGAATAGGGTTTGTAAAAAATGTAAGGCGATTAGGGCAAAAGAGACTTACGAAAGAGATAGGCAAAAAGTTATTGATAGAGTAAACAGGTGGAGATTAAAACAAAAAACAATTAAAAGATAATGAAAAAGTTATATAAAATTCTTGTAGACAGTAAATCTTGCCACGGAGGAGACCTTACTTGGTCTTTACCTAAAAAAGATGGTAAGAAATGGATACCTGGTGACTGGCATAAGGTAGATACTGTTAAAATCTGTAATTCTGGTCTTCATTTAACTGACAAACCTTATACCTGGTATAAATGGGGCTGCAGTTGTTATGAAGCGGAAGTTAAAGGTGAGCCTATTTGGGAAGATAATAAATGTGTTGTAGGCGAAGCTAGGTTATTAAAAGTAGTTCCACATCCTAAATGGTGGAATGACTGTGTTGGATGGGTAAATACTCTTAAAAGTATTGCTTGGTTAAAACCAGACGGTAAACCAAATAAAGAATGGAAACTATTTGAGACGAGGGATGCCGCTAGGGATGCCGCTTGGGATGTTGCTTGGAATGCCGCTAGGAATGCCGCTAGGGATGCCGCTAGGGATGCCGCTTGGGATGCCGCTTGGGATGCCGCTAGGAATGCCGCTGAGGATGCCGCTTTATATTCTCGTGGTATATTTATTTGTGACGGACTTAAACTAGAGAAAAAACACACTGTTCATCTTAAAAAAAGAATGGAGGTATGGCAAAAAGGATATGGTCTGTTGTGCGACGTAGATGGGGTTTTATACGTTTATAAAAAAATATAATATGCCCACCATTCAAGAACAATTAAAGAAGATAGACGGAGAGCTTAAAGAAACAGCCAGAGATTTACACTGTAATATAATATCAGTCAATGAAGGAACAGAACGACTCCGCACCTCCGCCATTGAACTGGTAAAGAGTGTGCAAAAAGAGACAGCCGAAAAAATAGAGGAAGTTTTCTTAAAATACTATCCGCCAATAAAGTGTGTTGGCAAACCTATTAAAGACGATGGTGTAATGCAGACTTATAGGTGTTTACATTGTAAAAACGAATGGACAGAAGCAGATACTACGCCAGATTGTCCACTATCGTTTGATAGCACAGCACAAAGGACTAGGCAAGAGATTTTCTTAGCCCTCTCCTCCTCCATCGCTTCATTAAAAGAAACATTAAAACAATTATAAAACAATGAATAAATATCCACAAAGTGAGTTATTTGAAAAATTAGCTGATATAGAACACCAGAGATGGGCTGATTGGCAAAAATATATGCACTCTAAGTGTGCGATTGTTGAGAATGAAGATGGAGAAAAAACAATTGTTATTCCACAGAACTTATTTGAACAGTGGGAGCGACAAATTGCTACTGTTTATCTAGAATTATCAGAAAAAGAAAAGGATAGCGACCGTGACCAAGTGATGAGATATTGGAAGTTGATATATCCCGATGAGGTTTAGCCCCCTCCTCCTCCATCGCTTCATTACAAGAGATAATTAAAATAAAATAATGTTTAATTTACCAATATACAGTGAAAACAAATTACTTCTAGGTTTCGAGTATGGAGTTGTACTAAGTGATGTTGCTAAAGAGAAAAATATTCCTTTAACAGCAGAAATAGTTGGTAGAATGGAAGAAATTATTAAGAAAGAGTTTCGAAAGAAAAATCCAACTAGGTTGTCCGTTGACATGATTGTGAATATACTTGCAAGTTTAGAGCCAAAAGAGTTATAATACTGTAGGGGGAACGAACAATATCGAGGCGATGACGTCCAGCTCTGAGGTCTAACTTCAGGGAGGACTCAACAATACGACTTGTTGGCTTCACTACTGCGGAGAAAGACCTTTGTTACCTTAGCAATAATTTTCAAATTACATGCGTAACAAAAGGTCTTTTTTCACCGCTTTTGCTTGTAATTTATAAGTGCTAATTATATAATAATAATATGATAACTAAAGAAACACACCCTGAGGTGTTTAAGAAGAGAGATGAAGCCTTTCAGAAGGCTTATCGCAACCATCCTAATCATGGTTTTAAGCCAGGTTACAAGCCAACGGAAGCACAGATGAGAGCTCATGGTTGGACACCAGAAAATGGTTGGGGAACTCCAGATAAGAAATAGATTAAAAAACCGCCCATTCGGCGGTTTTTTGTTTGTCTATTTATTGTAGTATTTTAGGAATTCACTAACTGGTATTTCTACTTCATCTGAACCATATAGAGGGAAGGAATATTTGTTTGATCCAACCTGAGAATAGAAGTCCTCCTGTCCGTGATCTAGTTTGAGATCTTTATCAGTTATGTCCACAGTGGAAGCTTTTTTTGTTCGTGGATCGTATCGGATAGCTTTACCGTCAGTGATGATAATGTTTTCATTTTGTGGACTATATTTCTGTAGCCAGTTATCAATCATTTGTTGCTGTTGAGGATTATCGATTTCGATGATATTGCTATGCTCCAGGTTGCCACCATACTTTCCTGTTTGTTTGGTATAAGTGATATTATTATCATCCAAGAATTTTCTGAAAGCAGCGGTATTCTTAGCATTTACAGCGGTCGGAGTTGAAACACCCATTGGGTTGTCAGCGGAAGTTATGATAAATTTCTTATTAGGAAGTTCAAAGTTATCAACCGCTCCGGCTTTGCTAAAATTAACTTTTGGTTCTATCTTTGTTTGAGGATTGCTTGGAAAAACTCTTTGGTACTGTCCACCAACCGCACCCTGATTTCCACCTGGAGCATAAGTGGCGTTCAACTGATTCGGTGTCCCCTGAGTATTCGGAGTAATAATTCTTTCGGCTGGAGCGGGTAATTGTTTAGTATTAAATAATCTCCTGGAGTTCTGGGTTATATCATTCCCGACTGTATTAGCTGGAGCTGTTTTAGGGGCACCCATTTCAATCGCACCCAATTCATTCTTTAAATTTTGTAAGCCAGCGTCTATTTTTGATCCACTAGCCAATCTTGGTATCGCTAATGACATTCTTTTAGCCTCAGCATCGGCTACATAGGTTTTCATTATATTGTACACTTCTGGTTGAGTCTTACCGATACTCTTTAGATAAGCTACCTTGATTGGATTCGGTGCTTTAGCAAAAGTATCCGCCATGAGACCTCCAAACTGATAACCGGAGAACATTCCAAACGGACCAGCAGTCTGTGCTCCAACAGTTGCACCAGATAACTGAGAGGCTCTCTTTAGACTTCTCTGGAATAGAGTTGATGGGGCTTTCTTACCATCGAGTGTCTCTAGGTAATTAGCTAGAACGAATTTACTTTCTTGAGCTTTCATATAAGCTTCAATTCCAATTTCTTTCGGTGATCTTTCTACTAATAGGTCACCAAAAACTTTACTTTCAATTCCTTTCTTCTGGCTAGTCAAAGCATCAGATTGTGTAGCGACACCTCCACCCTTAGGTTCTCGGTATAGCTTAGAAGAAGTCTGTAATTTAGAATCGTAAAGATTTTCAAGATCGTAACCTCTTTTATACAAAGCGGCAGTTACTGAATCATCAGCATATTCTTCTGAAATTTCTTTAATCAGTTTTAATTTTTGAGCAGGGGACAAATCAGCAGGTCGAGCAGATCGTACTTTATCAATTATTTTATTTCTAATTTCGGATATTGGTACTCTCTGAACACTAGGGCTAGCTTCTCTTAGAACAGGTCTTAAAACCTCAGCTCCACCAGAAATAGCTTCATCCTTTATAGCGTCTGCTACATCTTTTGTATCAAACTTACCGTCAGAAACATATTCGCTAGCATAAATTTTATTATCCTTTAGAGTCTTTTCCAAATCAATTCCACGTCTTTGAGCATCTTTATAAACTTCGGATGATTTATTAAAAGTAGATCCAGCCTCTTTAGTTGGTTTCAACATACGATCAACTTCTTTTTGCTCGTAACTCTTAGCGATCTTTTCTGTTGCTCCTGGATACTGTGATCCGATGACGTTCTTAGTACCTGACCACAAAGAGGAAGCGGTTTTATTTACGGCAGTATCAAAAGCTTGAGCCCCGGATGTAATTTTTGAAACAGCATCTCTACCAGCTTGTGGAAGTATCTCGTGTCCTTTCATAAAATCATCCACAGTGGTTGCTACTTTACTGGTTAGATCGGAAGCAGATTTTGGGACGAAGTTGCCTACTTTAGAAATAACTTTCTGAGCTATTTCAGAAGCTAGGGCTTTGCTCATTCCCTTGGCTAGTAGCATAGATAGAGCGGTTTCAAAAGCCGCACTCTTGGCTCCTTCTAAGGTAAATATATCACTACCTTGTCTTTCTAAGGATGAACCAAGTCCAAATCCGGCACCAGAGGCGAGGATCGTTCCAGGGGCGGTTAGACCTAATGAAACGGTCTGAATACCACGTCCGACATCTTTTAGTACATCGCTGGCATTTTCTGGAGCAGGAGCGATAAGTCCACCTGGACCACCAGATGATGGTTTCCAATTGGCACCTTCACCTAATTTCTGAGCGATAGCTATAGCTTGATTATTTAGCTCTTGAGCTTTAGCTCTGATTGCGGCTTTTTCTGATTCGGGAGCGGTTCGAGCTGAGATAACTAAACGATAAGCTTCGTCACTCAATTGTTTTGCTTTCGCTTCGTTTCCTTTTATATCCATGCCGGCTAACTGTACGGCTGATTGAGCCGCCTGGAATGGTCTAGCGAGCATAGTAGCTGGTGCAGACACAATTCCTTTGACTAAACCTCCGACTGAAAAACTTTCGTTAGGGGTAGATTCTAGTGGTTTGTAAGTAGATACAGGTCTTATTTTTTCAGCAAAAGAAAGATTGCTTGCTCCTGATGTAGGAGCAGTTGATGTTCCAACTGGTCTAATTTTACTTTCAAATGAGAGTGGCATATTATTTTTTAATTATTTCCAACCAGCCGCCTTTGCTTCTTTTAATTGTTCGGCAGTCAAATCAGATACGCTAACTTCTTGAGTTCCATCTGGGCTTCTTAAAATACCACCGGTTGATCCTCCATACTTAGAAACAGCATCTTCCCATAGAGCCAAGTGTTCATCGATTTGTTTTAACTGTTCAATAACTTGTGTAGGACTTTGAGCCATATCCAAGGCACCAAGAGAAGCACTCAACCAAGCACCTTCACGATCGGATACCTGACCAAGAGCACCACCAGTCTTTGAAGCTTCACGCATAGCAGTAAGAGCCGCAGGAATAATATTACCTTTTAATGAATCAAGTTGTGCTTGATAGTTTCGGAAAGCATCTGTTCTCAAAGCATCTGGTATTGGCAAAGCGGCTGTTCTACCAAAGATACCAGGATTTTCGTCAGCAATTTTCTTCATATTCGCAACAACCTGACGTCCAGTTGAAGCAATTTCAGCTTTGAAATTACCCTCGCCGGCACCAGATATATATTCAGCATAAGTTTTACCAGTTCCTTCAAGACCTCCAGCCAATGACCACTCTTTGTAAGAAGTAGGTCCTTCTGAACCAGTTGAGCTTTTTTCTGCCATAGAGTATTCGTGCTGTTTAGCCATTTGTTCAAGTTTGTATTTATTATCAAGAGCCGCCGCATCTGCTTTTTCTTTTGCATCTAATTTATTGAACACATCTTTTAGAGCTGGGTCATAAACTCCGGCATAAGCTTTTTCAATAGCCGCTAATTCAGTTGGAGTATAATTTATACCAGACTTTGTGGCAACACCATAAGGGTCAGTTGTCCCAGTAGCGAGGTCGTTCCTAGCATTATTTAAGTTAGTAGCTGTGGTGGTTAATTGATTAGCCGTTTGGTCAGGTTTAGTTAGAGCATCTCCAGCATATTGAGGAACGTCTCCAGCTCCAACTCTAGTGGCTACATTATCAACAAATTCTTGAACTGAATATAAATTTCCAGTTTTAGGGTTAATTAGAGTTGGCGGAATATAACTACCAGTATCTGATTTTGTTACAACTCCATTATTAAAGAGATATTTTTGAGGTAAAGCGGCTGTTCCTCCGAAGGAACCAACTTGAGGTGAAACAACTTTTGCTTCAGGCGTAATCGTTGCTCCTTTATTCACCGGGGTCATATAATTTCCCGTAAAAACAGATGATTGTAGACCTCCAGTCGGAACTGGTGCTTGGTAACTACCACCTCCATTCGGTAGGTTTCTCGTTGATGTTGAAAAGATTGTTTTTAGTGGTGGCATATTTTTATTTATTAAAATTGATTCTTATAACCAGTTGCGACTAATTTATTTCCCTTATTCCAAAGAGAGTTGGCTGCTCGTTGTGAAGCGGCGGCTTTATACTGGTTAGTAACTGTTCCTTGATAAAGTGGGTTATTAGCATTATAGACAGAAGATAATCCACTAGAACCAACTCCTCCGGTTGCGACATTAGGATTATAAGTATTTCCTCCTAACTTGTAATAATCAGAAAGTCCTTGAGCGGCTTCATTTCCATATTTGTAATTAAAATCTTGTGCCGTAGAAGCAATATCTCTTCCAACGGTTCCTTGTTTATAAGCCTGGTCTCGACTGAAAAGATTCTGTAAACTAGATTCTTTCTGCTTTCTAGCTCCAGAAAATAGAACTCCTTGTTCAGCGGCTTTCTGGTCTAAATTAGTTTTTTCAGCTTGGAATTTCTCTCCTTGGTCAAGTAAGTATTGCTGATAATCAGCCTGTTTTTGCTGGAGAGCGGTTTCCGACTGCTTCTGTTCATAGTCTTTTTGAGCTTTATAAGCTCCTTCGACATCTGCCCAACCCTTAGCTTCTGCCGCCTGTTGGTCTGCAATCCTGAAAGGTTTACCCGTTGGACCAATAAGTTTACTGTAATCATTATTCATATACGCCGTAACAAAGTTCTCTGCTCCATTATTCGCAGCTAAAGATGCGGTCCGAGGGTCGTTAGCGAGTCCTTGACTGTAATCTTTGATTATTTGCTGTAATGTGGCTTGTTCTTGTGGCGTCATATATTTAATTATATTATTAAAAGCTTATAATGGCAAACGATTAGACTTCTCTAAAGACTGAAAAACTAAAAGGGACATCTTGTGGTGCGATTGTTGCTATATCCCAAATTTCAACATCAAATGAGTTAGCAATTAAATTCGTCACAACGAGAGAGGCTAACCCTGTCGCCCCTCCCCCAGCATAAAATTCCGAAATGTTTACTGAATAATTGGTGTCCCCAAAATTATGAGTTATGGTATAGACCCCAGATGCTGGGGTATGAGAAACAGTCCACCCCGTAAAAGGTAAATAAAGAATAGACCCATCGGAGTCAATTCTCCCATAAAAAGTTTGAGGTTGATTTTCCGATTGATATTCAAAGATATTAGAGACTTGAATATCGGTTGCTATTAAATTATCAATTGTCGCATCACCAAAAACTTGAAGAAGAGGAATACCTGAAGGGATAGTTGGGGCATACAACTCAATCCCATCTTTATCAATCACAACAATGACTTCTCCATTATTATAAGCAACAAGTGAGTCATCTTTAATCGTATCTCCATTTAAAGTAAAAAAAGAGGAAAGTTCAACTCGGTCAGCAGAATTTGAAGTTTGGACTATACATTTAGTAACAAGTGTTCCAGTGATAACTTCTTTTGCCCCTGGAGCATCGGGGCTACCTGATTCACTGACACTTGGAGAGACAGAACTACCAACACTATCAGACATCTCGGTAGAACCAGCATCTACAGGGTCTGGTTCTGATTTAAAGCCGAATCTATTCAAATTTAATTCACTCCACTTCATTAGTTTTGTCTTAGTCCTTTATCTTGGACAGTTAAGATTTCAGTTCCATAAAATAGAACTTGCTCGCCTGAAGAGTAACCTTTGTATCGTAAACGACTAACATTAAAGTCTTTAGTATTAGCATTAGGGAATAGTGAACAATAATTTTCATTTAAGGTATCAATATCTTCCCAGACATTTGGACCTTCTTTTTCAGTTTGATATTGAAGTTCTGTTCCAGCCCCATTCTCGGACATCACCATAATTCCGCTAAGACTTTTATCGTGAGAATACATCTTTGTGTATGACCTCCAGCGGTCAATCATTTCAAAATAAATTGGTTCACCAAAGTCAGTAAAACCAGTATCTAATTTACCAATTTTACCACCAGCCGTTCCTGCGATTTGTTCAATCGTTGTCCCGTCGTCATAACGAATCATACAATTGATATCATTACCGACAAAATCATAGATAGTCCAAACTTGAGTAGAGATGGTATATCTCATCTGACAATTAGAATAAGTCACTCCTTCTACGGTGACTGGACCAACTGACCATTTAACTGAATCAAAACCATCCCAGATACCAGAAATATTTTCATAGTAAGAACGAGGAATCGCTTTAACAAAATCAATCACTCTACGAGAAATTTCAGTTGGTTGTGAGTCGTAGGTAAATTTATAGAAACCAGAAGAGTGATGGAAATAGACGCCATCCTTCGCTTGAACGATAGATTCTTGTGAATAAGTTCCTACGTTGTAAGCTGGGTAAGGGTCAACGGAATACGCTCCATAAATACGGTAGATTGCATTTTGTTTAAAGACTAACAAAGCTCTTGGCACTCGGAATAAGCCAGTGATTGATGACCCATCTTGAGGGGAAAAGTTTTTAATATAGTTAGATACAGGATTGGGGGTGGTGAAAGAATAAGTATTCGGTGGGGTAAATTGGACAATATCTGTGTAATATATAGCATCACTACTTTTTACGGCTGCCCAGATTCTACCTTCAAAACCAGCAGAAATAAAATCAGCTTTGAGAGAAGTAGCATTAGGGAATTGAGCTGGAAGAATGGAAGCTGGAGTGTTGGCAAAACTTCCTCCGTTAGAAATCATCATATTATCACCGCTAGAAACACCGTTACACATATAAATATAACCAAGGAATTGAGCGAAACGAGACTTATTAGTTGAAGCTAAAGACCTAACTAAGGTAACGGCGACTCCATTATAGTTGTAAAGCTTTGTTCCGCTTTGAAAATATAGATACTTAGGTCCATTTATCATACTCCAAGCTCCCAAAGAAATAATGGCATTAGCTTGAGTCGGAAGGTTAGTCAAAACAGCGATACCGGGGCGAGTTTGAACGGCTCCGATTCGGTCAAAGTTCATATTAACAGCAATTTGAACGGAATTTTCTGGAACAACAGTATCGTTTAATTGAGAACTACGAATAACTCCTTCGTTAGGATATGGAATTATTAAATTTGAAATTGTTTCTGACATGTTTTTTTTGTTAATTTACCTATCCCCAGGCACACCGCAAAATATGCCCAGGGGAGATAAACTAATTATCTAACGACTAACACATCAAAGATTGCGTCATTTGATGGGTCACCAGAAAATACCACATCAACAGAAGCGTTGTTGGCAATTGCTGTTTTAATTGTTACGTTATTAGAACCATCATTGACTAATTGAGTAAATACTTTATCAGTGTTTAAAACATTAGCAAAAGTTCCAGCGGCGAAGTTTTCAGTGGCTCCTCCTCCAACTGTGGTTTGAATAAGTTTAACAATAATTCCTGAAGGACCAGTGTAACCAGTAGGACCAGTTACGGTTGAATCTGCTCCAGAAGGACCAGTGTAACCAGTAGGACCAGTGTAACCAGTAGGACCAGTTACGGTTGAATCTGCTCCAGAAGGACCAGTGTAACCAGTAGGACCGATTGGACCTGTATAACCAGTAGGACCATAACCTGTATATCCTGTGTAACCAGTGTAACCAGTGTAACCAGTGTAGCCAGTAGGACCGATAGGACCAGTATAACCAGTATCACCGATTGGACCGACAGGACCAGTATAACCAGTATAACCAGTATAACCAGTGTGACCAGTGTAACCTGTTACTCCAGCCGGACCAGTGAAACCAGTAGGACCAGTTGCTCCAGTTGCCGAGGTTGCTCCAACGGGACCAGTGTAACCAGTAGGACCGATAGGACCAGTGTAACCAGTAGAACCGATAGGACCAGTGTAACCAGTAGCTCCAGTTGAACCAGCACCAGT
>Ga0247841_10013237_pt1 | contig 10587 bp, 7 predicted proteins | sample LaCruzMarch2015__2_FD_192410 | JGI IMG/M metagenome (GOLD analysis project Ga0247841, IMG submission 192410) | Freshwater microbial communities from meromictic Lake La Cruz, Castile-La Mancha, Spain - LaCruzMarch2015_18m | ecosystem: Environmental > Aquatic > Freshwater > Lake | place: Spain...
GGCTTCGTCATTATTAAATGCTCTATAAAATTTTATTGAGTTCACTCCTTTAAATTTCTCCCTTGCTTCCATTTTGCAAAGGTAATTTGTTTGATTAATTTCTGCGACCTAAGCGATTATACCTATATTTTATTTATCATTTAACTTAAAATATTCAAATATAATTTTTGCTTTCTTCTCTCCTGCTACAACGTTCCCGTGGTTTGGCACGCTGGGGAGTTAGCCTCAGCGTCTTTATCCCACGTTAATAAAAAACTAAATTACTAATAACTTTCTTATCTGCATAATCAGCCCCAGTGGGTTAAACCACGTGTTGGGCTTAGCTGTTATTGTTCAAACTCGCTTGATATAATCTTATCTTCACCAAGTTCAATTGGTTTTGAATTAAACATATTATGTAAAATATCTTCTCTTTTTGAAAATCTCATTTTATCTCCATGAACTATGTCATATGCTAAATCCAACTCGTAACAAATAGAGTTTATCAATGCTAATGCAGGAAAATTCTTGAAATTATTTAATTCATATTCGTTGTTAATATTATCATCTACAATTATTTCACCTTTAATTTTAGAAATTTCAACAATTTGACTAAGAATTTGTCTTAATCCTTTTACTGATTTGAAGTCTTTACTACTTAAAGACTTTTCTTGTAGTTTGAAAAACTCACTTGTACATTCAATTTGAAGTTCAAATTTATCCTTTTGTGTCTTAACTTTTACACTTATCAAAAATCCAACAAATATATTTTGATACTCCTCCTTATCCTCTCTCATAAATATTTTTATAAAATCTCCAGATTTAATTCCTATTAAGTTAGGATATTTCGGGGTTGCATTTAAGCTCAATTTTGCTGTTGGAAAAGCTTGAACACTCATGGATGTATTAATATTTTCAATAATAGATTTATCGTCATTTTCCTTTTTTAATTCTTCAACGATAATCTTACCTACCCTTAGAGTATCAAATTCAATTTTTATGTCATTTTTCCCACTCATGGTTTATATGTTAATTAATGGAAATCCAACTTTCCTGTTAGTAAAATGGATATTACCAACCATAAATGGTTGAAAAAAAGTTAATTGATTCCAAAATTCATTTTCAGTTAGTTTATTCATTATAAAATCATCAAGACTTTCATATTTACATATTATTGTAAGTATTATTGGAGAGAATTTCACATATTCAATTATTAGACCTGTTTTAATAAAACAATTGAGTTTTATGGTTTTTATATCTTTTGATTTATAATAGGAGAGTTTCAATAGTTTAATTATTTCTCTTTGGTTCTCATATTGAGTACTGGCTCTTGTAAAATAATCGATTGTCAAATTTTGTTTTGATTCGTTATATTTAATGTTGTAGGAAAACAAGTTCAACTCACTTTCTAAAGTGTTGGTTATTTGCTTCAATATTTCATTTATAGAGAGTGATGTGTTAATGTTTGTTTCTTTGTTAAGTGAATTACAATCCAAGGAATTAATAAACTCAAGAACCTCCAAATGTAAATCGTCGGTAGGAACATATGGAATAATTCTAATTCCCAACCTTTTCTCAATAGTACGTAATTCAAATAATGATTTTGATTTTAAAAATGCATAATGAACAATACTCTTACCATCGTTAATAGTATTTAAAGAATCAATAATTAAATCTAAGTGAGGGTCATTTAAACCAAAACCAATAAAACAAACTGTTGATGTAGAAAAAATGCTTCGTAATGCTGTCTGAACCTTGGGATTGTTATGTATGATTTCTTTGTAATCATCCCTCGTTAACACAATCGAACTTTGGTTTGTTACATCACCATGAATTTTTATCACTATTCTCTTCCCTTTTTCAAGGGCTTTTAAGCCCTCAGAAATATTTAAGTTAGTATAACAACTAAGTTTTCCTTTACTACCGATATCAGGTATCCTGTCATAATTAGTAGTGAGAATAGCCTTAAGAGGTAAGGTCAATAATTTTGCATAAGCTTTTGGAATTTCATTTTCATCAATTTCTTTATCAAATGTGCGTTCAATTATTTCTCTGTATTCTGATTTACCAAGTGTTTCAGCACAATAGTCAGCAATGTCTAAGAAACTTTCTCCGTTATCAATTTTATCAATTAACTCCTTTTTATCATACGAAAGTCTATCCTTATTTTCTAATTCGTTAATTAATTCTTTTAGAAAACCTGACCAATTGGGGAAAAGAGGAACAGACAAACCGGCTCCAACAAAAAAAATTACTCTCTCAGGGGTATTAGAGTAAATTTTAAAAAATTCCTTATAATTACTATTTTCCTTAAAGTTCATTGTCGTCTCTTTTTACAATTAAGCCCAACAACTCAATAATCGCAACCTGTTGCGTTTATTTCCACCTTAGACGTAACCGGCAAAAGACTTAATAATACTGACAAACAGCTTGTTATAAATTTATTTGTATCTTTCATCAAATAGTGTTTATTTATGTTTATTATAATTTTATTTCAATTAGTTAACAAATATAATCTTTTATTTTTATTTATCATTTAACATTTAACTTAAAATATTCAAATATAATTTTTGCTTTTTTCTCCCCTGCTATCTTCGTTATTTTTTCAATATCTGAATTCTTAATATTATTTACAGTTTTAAATTCTGATAATAAATTCTGAATTATTTTCTCTCCTATTCCGGGAATATTTTGAAGTTCGGTTTTAATAAAATCTTTTGATCTTTTAGTTTTGTGAAATGTAATTCCAAATCTATGAGCCTCATCTCTAATATGTTGTATTATTTTCAGTGTTTCTGACCTTTTATCAATATAAATTGGCAGTTTTTCACGTGGAACAAAAATTTCTTCTAACTTTTTTGCAATTCCAATAATCGGAATTTTATCAAGAATATCTAATTTAATCAAACTTTTTACAGCAGAATTTAATTGTCCTTTTCCCCCATCAATCACTATCAATTGAGGTAATTCTTTCTTTTCTTCAAGTAATCTTTTATATCTTCTGTAAATAACTTCTTCCATTGATGCAAAATCATCGGGACCAACAACTGATTTTATATTGAAATGTCTGTATTCACTTTTCCTGGGTTTTGCATTTTCAAATACTACACATGCAGCAACAGGATTTGAACCCTGAATATTTGAATTGTCAAAACATTCTATTCTTACGGGAAGTTCTTTTAAATTCAAATCTTTTTTAATTTTTTCTAATATTCTGTCAATACGTTTTTTAGGATTTACTTTCTCTCTTACTCTTTTCATTTCATTCCGGTAAGATTTTGCATTTCTCAATGATAATTGGAAAAGTTTAAGTTTATCTCCTTGCTTAGGAATAATAAAATTTACTCCTGATAGTTTATAATCTATTTTGAAAGGAACAATAATTTCTTTTGAATCACTTAATAACCTTGTTCTGATTTCTATAATGCTAATAGGCAATAATTCCTCAATACTTTCATTAAGTTTTTTTCTTATTTCAATATTTTGAGATTGAACAACAGCTCCTTTTACTACTTTTATAAAATTAACATATGCACTTTTTTCATCATCAACAATTGAAAATACATCAATATTTGTATTAATCGGATTTACTATTACTGACTTATTTTGATACTTCTCGATTATTTCAATTTTTTCTTTTAATAATTGTGCGAATTCATATTTTTTTTCTTTCGCATAATTAATCATTTTTTCTTTTAAATAGTTTTTTACTATTGCTATATTCCCTTTTAATATATTTTTTATTCCTTCAATATTATTCGAATAATCTTCAATACTTTGTTTTCCCACGCAAGGGGCATCACAATTCCCAATATGAAATTCGAGGCAAACTTTGAATTTATTTTTTTGTATATTTTCTTCAGATAAATAATAGTTACAATCTCGCAATTTGAATAACTGCTTTATCATATCAATAAGAACTTTCACCATATAAACTGAAGTATATGGTCCAAAATAAAATGATTGATCATTTATTTTATTTCTTGTAAAAAATACTCTTGGAAATGGTTCATTTTTTATACAGATCCATGGAAAAGTTTTATCATCTTTTAAAAGAACATTGTATTTAGGCTGGTGTTTTTTTATAAGATTATTTTCTAAAAGTAAAGCATCCGATTCGGTATTAACTTCAATATATTTTATATCAAAAATTTTACTGACTAATACTTGTGTTTTATAATTATCTAAAGTTTTATTAAAATATGATTTTACTCTTTTTTTTAAGTTTTTTGCTTTACCTATATAAATAAGATTGCTGTTTTTATCGAAATACTGATACACCCCGGGTGAACCTGGTAAAGAATCTAATATTGCAGATAAATTATTTTCAACAATATTTTTACTCATTATATACCGAAGTAATTTGGAATTTGTTTACATCAAATAATCCTTTATCTCCAATTTTAATTTGCGGAATAACCAATAATGACATAAATGACAAAGTCATAAATGGGGCTTTTAATAATATTCCGTTTTCCTTAGCTTTTTCTTCAATCAATTTATATTGTTCCGCAACAGTATAAACATCATCTTTTGACATTAATCCTGCAATTTCTAATTTTAAAATATATTCTTCTTTATCGTTACAATATATAATTCCTCCCTTATTTTCAATAATTTTATTTATTGCTTTTACTATATTTTCATCATCTACTCCGACTGCAATAATATTATGACTGTCATGCGAAATGCTTTCTGCAATTGCTCCGTGTTTTAATCCGAAATTTTTTATAAATCCAACTTTAGTCGGTTCATTTTTGTATCTATTTACAACAACAATTTTCAATATATCATTTTCAATATCCGACACAATTTCATTATTTTTAATTTTAGGTTTGAAAATAATTTTATTAGTAAACAATTCTCCATCTAATACTTCAATTACTTTAATATTTTTTAAACTATTTGACTTTACAGATATTGATTGTTTTTCAATCGGATTACATGAAAAATTATTAATTTCAATATTATTCTCTGCTACTATTAATGACTTATCGTTTTCATAAACCAAAACCCCATTTATATAAGTTTTTAAAATATTAAAATCTTTTAAATTGTCAATCACAATTAAATCTGCATTATCATTTTTTTGCAATAAACCTACAGGAATATTATAGTGTTTAACCGGATTATATGTTACTGCTCTCAAAATATTAAATATATCCAACTTTTTATTAATTGCATTTTTAACAATTAAGTTTATGTGCCCATCTATTAAGTCTGTTGGATGAGAATCGTCAGTACATAACATAACTGAATCAGGATATTCATCAATTAGTTTATACAATGCCTGGAAATTTTTTGCTGCACTGCCTTCTCTTATCTGAATTTTAATTCCGTGTTTTATTTTTTCAATTGCTTCTTCAATATTAATACACTCATGATCAGTACTAATTCCGGCTTTTGCATAAATCATTAGTTCTTCTCCATTAAGTAACGGAGCATGACCATCAATCTTTTTATTGTATTTTTTTGCGATTTCAATCTTTTTCAACAAATCTTCATCATTATTAATTACTCCGGGATAATTTAATACTTCAGACAAAAAATGCACATCATCCCTTTTTAGTAATTCTTCAATTTCTTTTGAATCTAACCTACTTCCTGAAGTTTCAAATTCTGTTGCCGGAACACAAGATGGAGCACCAAAGAAAAACTTAAAAGGAGTTTTTTTACTATTTTCAATCATAAAATCAACTCCGGCAACTCCCAATACATTTGCAATTTCATGCGGATCAGAAACTGTTGCAACTGTACCGTGTTTTACAGCAATTTTTGCAAATTCACAAGGAGTCAACATTGAACTTTCAATATGCACATGTGAATTTATCAATCCGGGCAAAATATAACCTTCATTTACATTATCCTTTTTAATTATATCTATTATTTTGCCATTTTTTATAATTATTTCACCTTTGAAAATATTTTTTTGTACAACATCAACTATATTTCCTGATATTTTAATAATATTTTTTGTCATTTATTTTTAATTTATAAATTGTTCCACGTGGAACATAATTATCTTCCTAAATAAACTAATAGCACATTTATATCTGCCGGAGATACACCACTAATTCTTGCAGCTTGTGCTAATGTGCTGGGTTTAATTCTGTTAAGTTTTTGTTTTGCTTCAGTTGATAATGAATTAATTAAGTTATAATCAAAATCTGCCTTAATTTCAATATTTTCTAATCTCTTGATTTTTTCAGAAATAATATTTTCTTTACTAATATATCCCTCGTATTTCATTTCTATTTCTGTAGATTCATAAATTTCATTTTTCATTTTTATGTTTTCAATAAGCTTTTCAATATTTGAATCAATATTAATTATTTCATTAATAGATATTTGTGGTCTCAATAATATATCATATAATTTGGTTTTTTGATTTATTATGTTAGTATTTTTTTCAACTAATAAAGAATTAATTATAGAAGGTTCAATACTTTTATTTTTAAAATATTTAATAATATTATTTATACTATTTTGTTTTTTATTAATTAATTGAAATCTGTCTTTTTTAGCAAGTCCTATATCATATGATTTTTTGGTCAATCTTCTGTCTGCATTATCTTGTCTTAGCAAAATTCTATATTCAGCTCGGGATGTAAACATTCGATAAGGTTCATCAACTCCTTTAGTAATTAAATCATCAATTAAAACACCAATATATGCTTCATTTCTGTTTAATATAAATGGAGGCTTATTATTTATTTTTAAATATGCATTAATTCCTGCTATTAATCCTTGACCTGCAGCTTCTTCGTATCCGGTTGTTCCATTTATTTGTCCTGCAAAGTATAAATTATTTATAATTTTTGTTTCAAGTGTATTATTCAATTGTATTGGATCAAAATAATCGTATTCGATTGCATATCCGGGTCTTAATATTCTTGCATTTTCTAAACCAACAATTTTATGTATTGCATTTATCTGTATATCAATTGGCAACGAAGTAGAAAATCCATTTATATAATATTCATAAGTATTTTCACCTTCAGGTTCAATAAAAATCTGGTGTTTTTCTTTTTCTGAAAATATTTTAATTTTTGTTTCTATACTTGGGCAATATCTTGGTCCTACACTTTTTATCGTTCCATTATATAAAGGTGAATATTTTAATCCTTTACTTAAAATATCATGAACATTTTTATTTGTATAAGTGATATAACAACTTCTCTGCTTTAAATTATTTTTTTGTTTACTAAAAAAAGAGAATTTATTATTTTCAATATCCCCTTTTTGTTCAATCATTTTATCAAATTCAATAGTTCTTCCATCAATCCTGGGAGGGGTTCCGGTTTTCATTCTACCCGATATAAAACCAATTTTTTTTAATTGATTAGTTATATTATTTGAAATTTGCTCATTAATTCGTCCTCCATTTATTTTATTTATTCCAATATGAATAAGTCCGTTTAAAAATGTCCCATTGCATAATACAACAGCCTTGGATAATATTTTTATTCCGTTTTGTGTAACTACTCCATTTGCATTGTTATTTTTAATTATGATTTTTTTAACATTGTCTTGTAATATATCTAATTTTTCGATTTTTTCTAATTGCTCTCGCCAGCTTATTGAAAATTTCACCCTGTCACATTGAGCTCTGGGACTCCACATAGCAGGTCCTTTTGATTTGTTAAGCATTCTGAACTGAATAGTTGTTCTATCAGTAATAATGCCTGTATAACCTCCTAATGCATCAATTTCTCTTACTATTTGCCCCTTTGCTATTCCGCCAATTGCAGGATTACATGACATTTGAGCAATTTTGTTCATATCCATTGTAATCAATAAAGTATGTGAACCTAAATTAGCAGCAGCAGCAGCAGCTTCACATCCGGCATGACCTCCACCGATTACAATTATATCATATTCAGAAAATATCATTGTATTATTTTTTGCAAAGATAGTTACAATCTATTAAAAATGAACATTGAAGAAATTTTTAATTGGTATAATTAGTAATTTAAATGTTCAATCAATAAATATTTTATTACAATAAAATATATTATTCTATTTTTGTCATTTTTTAAATATTATAAATATTTATATATATAATGCTGTATTTTAATATAATCCTGTCAATACTTTTATTTAATTTTAATATTCTTTTAAATAATTCTGAAAAAAAAGCCAATATAAGCTGGAATAAATTGGACGAGGGTTTATATTTTGCAAATATTGATGCTCCTCAAAAATCAATAGTAGGAAATTCAAAAATTTCAGTTCTGAAAATTGATCCTAAATACTACAATTTTTGTCTTTTATCTGCTTCTGAACACAATAATAAAACACAAACTATTAAAGACTGGGCAATTCAATACAATTTAACTGCAGCGATAAATGCAGGAATGTTTAAATTGTCAAATAATATTACCAGTACCGGATATATGAAAAATTACAGCCATATAAACAACTCCAAATTTAAAAGAGGATTTAATTCTCTTGCAGCTTTTAACAGAATAGGTAATAATGTTCCGGAATTTCAAATAATTGATTTAACAGATAAAAATCATAAAGAAATTATTAATTCTTATAATTCTTTTTTCCAAGGTATTAGATTAATTGATAATAATCAAAAACCAATTTTCTGGCATTCAAAACCAAAAATGAAATGCAGTATTTGTGCCTTAGCTACAGATAAAAATAATAATGTCCTTTTCATTTTTTCACGTTCTCCTTACACTATCAATAACTTTATAAAAATGTTATTAACTTTACAAATTAATATATATAATGCAATGTATTTAGAAGGCGGCCCAGAAACATCATTTTATGTATCTTCCAAAGATACAGTAATTGAAAATTTTGGAAGTTATGTTTCTCCTTCTTATGCTAATGATAAAAATGATCATTTCTGGAAACTTCCGAATGTTATTGGTATTAAAAAGAAATAACTTATGTCTCTATTAAAAAATAAAATATTTCAGATATTTATAAAAAGCATTATTCTTTTATTTGCTATTTATGGTTTTGTTTTAACTGCTTCATATTTTGCAGTAAAATTGCATATTACAGACGACCCCGGAGGAGTGGATTATAATGACAGATTTTTTCAGAATTTAGATAAAAGTAAAAATCAAAATAAAATAATATATACTGATTCAATTTATCAAAGATTAAAAGAAATATCAAATATTTATTATAAAATCAAAATATTAAATGAGTTCTATCCAAAAAATGCGGAACTTATTTTTAATTATTTTAATAAATCTCTCGATGTTAATAAAACAAATAAAATGTTTGATGTTATTAATTATTATTTAAAAGATAACCTTGAATATACACACAAAATAGAAGATTTTAATATAGTTTATAAAAAAACAATACATAAACCATCAAATGAAAGCATTTATAAATGGATGAATATTCCTGAATGGAATTATTTTAAAGAAGCTGCTTTAAAAGATAAAAAATTAATTGATAGTGCAGGTAAATTGATTAATATTGAGCCACGGTTAATTGTATCTGTTTTAGTAGGTGAACAAATAAGATTATTTAATTCAAAAAGAGAAGTTTTTAAACAAGTTATTGCCCCATTAAAAATTTTATCTGTTGAAAGCGTTTTTTCTTTAGGTGTTACAGGGATAAAACCCGAAACAGCTGCTCAAATTGAAAAATATCTAAAAGACAAAAATTCTATTTATTACTTAGGAAAAATTTATGAAAATATTCTTGATTTTAAAACTACAGATATTGAAAAAGAAAGATTTGACAGGTTGGTTAATTATCAAAATCATTTTTATTCATACCTGTATGCAGCTATTTTTATTAAACAAGTTGAACTTCAATGGAAAAGATCTGGGTTTGATATTTCAGACAGACCTGAGATTCTTGCAACGCTTTTTAACGTAGGATTCTGGCAATCTATACCTAAAAGCAACCCAAGTGTAGGAGGTTCAAAAATAAATGTTAATGACGAAATCTATACTTTTGGTATCTTAGCTTCTGATTTTTACTATTCCGGTGAATTAATTAATGAATTTCCTTATCATAATTAAAATAATTTGTAATTTTAACAGGTTATTTTAATTTTTTTAAAATGTCAATTGAAAATTATTATTCTATTCTCGGTATTGATAAAGAATCTAAAGTTCCTGATATTAAAAAAGCATATCGTACTAAAGCAAAAATATTTCATCCTGACTTAAATAAATCTCCTGATGCTCATGATAAATTTATTGAAATTAATGAAGCCTATGAATTTGTACTAAATGTTAAACTTAAAAAAATATATAACGGTAAAGAATATAAAGACTCAAATCAAACCTCTAATGAAAGATATAAAGACTGGGTAAACTATGAAAAAGATAAAGCCAGACAAAGAGCAACATATTATTCAAATACAAAATATAGTGAGTTTAAAAAATCACAAATCTATAAAACCACAGAACTTCTCTCTTCTATTTCCGATTATATGTTTATTGCATTAGGAATAATCGCGCCCGTGGGTGCTATTTTCGGATTATTTTACAACGGTATTTTCTACTTTCAAAACGGTGAGGAAAAAATTAATTATTTAGCAATAATTACAGCTTTCATGATTTCTCTATTCGGAGCTGCAATAATTACTTTTTTTATTTTAGCAAAGAAAAAAAGTTA
>Ga0247841_10013238_pt1 | contig 10586 bp, 9 predicted proteins | sample LaCruzMarch2015__2_FD_192410 | JGI IMG/M metagenome (GOLD analysis project Ga0247841, IMG submission 192410) | Freshwater microbial communities from meromictic Lake La Cruz, Castile-La Mancha, Spain - LaCruzMarch2015_18m | ecosystem: Environmental > Aquatic > Freshwater > Lake | place: Spain...
GGAACTTTCTGTGATTGTTTCCGTGCCATGGCAGAATACTACCGGTACTGAGGTATAAGAAATGAGAAAGCCCGGGGAAGTAACTGATGTATCACTAACAAAAGTGATAAGCACCCTGTTACCTGTTGATGTAACCGTTTGTGGCAGTACATTTCCTGTATAAATTCCAAGTATTGAATCAGTGATATTTTCACCATTATACACGATGACAAAATCTCCGGTATCGAGGCTAAATTTCAGAAAATCGATGATAATACCTGAAAGAGAATCATTTGGAGCGATCAGCCAGGAACATTCTGAGTTATCCTGGTATTCATTCAGAGGTCCGCTCCCATCGTCAATAATCCCTTCAATACTAGTTAGCACTTTGTTACCATTACAATATTGGGGATAATTACCATCAGGTACCATATAAGCTATCATTTCATGAAGAAGGGTAAAATCAGCGCTTCCGGGTGTAAGGTTATCAATCATAAAATAGCCATCGTATGAGCCATCCCAACCCCAGTTAAAATGAAACCACGTGGTATCCTGATAACCATCGCAAACAAAAGCATGCCCGTCCTGGAATATTGTATCACCCCAGCCGGCGTAATAGAGAGGCCTTCCTGCATCAAGATGATCAATTACTGTCTGCTTCCAGTCAATGGAAGTACTATCGCGAAAAATATATTGTGTTGAAGGGGCATATCCGAAATATGTCTTTAAGGCATACGCAGCCTTGTGGTTTGTCATTCCCGACCCATCGGGACCATAATTCAGGTCAACAGAAACGCCAAGATGAAACAGTAGTTTAGAAAGTGCAGTATTTGATGTTGTCAGGGAAACCGGCATTTCGTCCCACTGATAAAATGTACTGCCAAAATCAGCGGAAATTGTACCATAAACTGTATCGTTATAAGAATATGAACCGTTGCCCTGTAAAGGCCACCGGTAATAGTTCAAAATCTGACCCATGGCCACCGGTACACATCCTGCAATGGTATACCCTCCTGGTCCTGCATTATCAGGAGGACAGAAATCGTTGTAAAATAAGCCCTGGTCCCAATGTGTGGAAATCATAGGAGTAATTGAACGGACATTATTCTTAACTGATAAACTGGCCGGGCCGATGTTGAGCAGCTCTTCCCATTTCTTACTGATCTCAGGGGTTGCCTGAAGTTTTTCAGAAGCGGCGTTTACAATCCTGATTTCGTATTGTTTTACCCATGCAGTGAATTGCGGTGGTTGCCAGGAAGGTAAATACTCACTTTCAAAAGAATAAGCGGGAACCGGATATGCGGCATCATAAGCCGAAACAATTACATACCCCGTGTGATTGATATTGAAAATGTAAAAAACAATAATATTACCGGCTTTGATAATATATGTTCCGGTGATCATTATCTTGTCATACTGTATATCTGAATCAATATTATATTGTCTGTAATAAAAGTTAACGGCTACTTTTACTGCTGATGCTTCATCAACTTTTTCAGCAAGAGCTGATAATGATATTACAAGAAAAACCAATAAAACTAATACTCTTGTCATTTCAGTATTTTTTATTCACCTATGATCTTAACAAGTACCCTTTTTCTGCGTTTCCCGTCAAATTCTCCATAAAATATTTGTTCCCATGGGCCAAAATCAAGTTTCCCGCCTGTTATAGCAATAACCACCTCCCTTCCCATAATAGTTCTTTTTAAATGTGCATCGGCATTATCTTCAAAACCATTGTGACGATACTGAGAATATGGTTTTTCAGGAGCCAGCTTTTCCAGCCATACTTCGTAATCATGATGCAAACCACTTTCATCGTCATTTATAAAAACACTTGCTGTAATATGCATGGCATTTACAAGCAGCAGACCTTCCTTGATTCCGCTTTCCTTTAAACAATTGTTTACTTCCGGGGTAATGTTGATCAATTGCCGTCGTGTTGATGTACTGAACCAAAGTTCGTTCCTGTATGTTTTCATATGAAATTATTCTTTACCTCCCACACCTCTGAAATAATACTCCTTGTCGTTGAACAGTACATTAAAAGTTGTGAGACTTCCATATATTCGGGTGATATATTGCTGAATATTTATTTTGTCTTCATCACTTAATAGGCTATGACTGTTAATATGCTGTTCGAGTACACGAAGACGGTCGCGCAGCATAACGATCTTGTGAAAAAACGCCTCAACCGGAATTTCTTTTGGTTTTAATTCAGGATTTGAAGGTTGTAATACTAACTTGCCTCCAATCCAGCGATCACCGAGTGGAATATTTTCCTGTATTGCACCATAGCGATCTAACACAAAAACCAGGGCTTTCTCAATTTCCGGTAATGATAAACCCGATCTTGCCGCAGGCTCTTCTCCTTTTTCAATGATGTCCATGTCTTTAAAGGATTTCGATATTTCCATCTTCCCTGCCCTTTCAAAAAATATTTCGTAGCAGGTAAGATTAACTTTGCTTACTATTCCCTCACCGTACTTAGGATGATCGACCCTTGTGCCGAAAGAATACTCCTCATTCATATGAAATGATTTTTGATTCAAGGCAAAACTACTAAAAATTACTATTTGACCTTCTGCACCATCCCATATCAATCATTTTTCTTTAATTTGCATATCTAAAAAGCTATTAATGAATAAAGAACTTATTAACAGGGAACTGCAAGAAGCCGGTAAATATCTCCGGCAATTTATCATTGACGAAAATAATATAAATAATATTGAGATGGCTGCCAGCCTTATGATCACTGCGTTAAAATCGGGCAATAAAATCATTTCCTGTGGAAACGGAGGGTCAATGTGTGATGCCATGCATTTTGCAGAAGAACTGAGCGGACGTTTCAGAAACAACAGGAAGGCACTCGCTGCAGTCTCAATTAGTGATCCTTCACATTTAACATGTGTTGGAAATGATTATGGTTTCGATTATGTGTTCAGCAGATATATTGAAGCTCTTGGTAAAAAAGGGGATGTTCTTCTCGCCATCAGTACCAGTGGTAGTTCTCCAAACATAATAAATGCAGCCATTACTGCAAAAGATAAAGAAATCACGATTGTAGCACTCACGGGAAAAAACGGGGGCAGATTAGCTCAATTATCTGATGTTGAAGTTAGGGCTCCTTTCTCTGAATACTCCGACCGAACACAGGAAATACACATAAAAGTGATTCATACAATTATCAGTCTTATTAAATATGAATTATCAGACGGATAATAATATAATCCATGTAAATGGTAATATAGAAATGTGGCATACATTAGTTTCAACAGTTGATCATCTTTTATATCTTTAGCTGTTTTTCGTTTAATATTTTTATTTACATAATTTATTAATAACAAATAATTTAACTTTTAATGAAAATTTCTATGGATAGTACTTATCATACGGAAAACATATTGCAAAGGTTATTAATTTTGAAGTTGCAAAAATCCTGATAACAGGAGGTGCAGGCATTCCAGCAGAATGCAATATTTCAGGAAAGCTTTAAATATTAAAAAATGAAAGGAATAATTCTTGCCGGAGGATCCGGGACCAGGCTCTACCCAATTACTAAATGCATTTCAAAGCAAATCATTCCCGTTTACGATAAGCCAATGATTTATTATCCCCTGTCTGTTCTTATGCTGGCCGGCATACGTGAAATACTTATTATTTCAACTCCTAAGGATATTAATTTATATAAAGATCTTCTTGGCGACGGGACACAGTTCGGCATCAACCTGTTTTATGAAATTCAGCCCTCCCCTGACGGCCTGGCACAAGCTTTTATCATTGGTGAAAAGTTTACAGGTAAAGATAAAGTATGCCTGATTTTGGGCGATAATATTTTTTATGGTTATGGATTTAGCAGTATGCTTAGAGAAGCAACACAGCTTGATGACGGGGCAATTGTTTTTGGTTATTATGTTAAGGACCCTGAACGGTATGGTGTTGCCGGGTTCGACGAACAAGGAAGGGTATTAAGTCTTGAAGAAAAACCTGAATATCCAAAATCAAATTACGCTGTTACAGGATTGTATTTTTACAGTAATGATGTTGCTGCAAAAGCAAAGAGTCTTAAACCATCGCCAAGAGGAGAACTGGAAATTACCGATCTTAACAGTCTTTATCTTAAGGAAAAACGGCTTTCAGTTAAACTTCTCGGAAGGGGAATGGCATGGCTCGATACCGGTACTCACGAAAGCCTGTTGCAGGCATCAAACTTTATTGAAACCATAGAACACCGGCAGGGACTAAAAGTAGCCTGTCTCGAAGAAATAGCATACAAATATGGTTATATTTCAAAAGAGCAACTTCTGCTTCTTGCTGAACCGCTTAAGAAAAATCAGTACGGGGAATACCTTATAAAAATTGCCAACGATGGCATAAAAACAATTGATATCTGAATAATCAGGCAATTACCCAATTAATCAATTTGAAAATTCTGTTTTATTTTGATAGTTCAGTTGTTTAAGGTTAAAGGTTAAGCTGCTCAATTATTTAATTGTTAAATTTTCAAATTGACTCAAACGGAAAGAAAAATGTTAAGCTTAAAAATATGAATATTATTAAAACTGAAATTCCTGATTTATTGGTAATAGAACCAAAAGTATTTGATGATGAAAGAGGATATTTCTTTGAAAGTTACAATGAACAAAAATTCAGGATTGCAGGATTGAGCTTTAATTTTGTACAGGACAACGAATCAAAATCGACCTATGGTGTTATCCGTGGATTACATTACCAACTTGCTCCTTATTCACAGACAAAATTAATACGTGTAATTGTTGGTAAAATATATGATGTTGTTGTTGATTTGAGGGAAAAATCACCATCATTCGGGCAATGGCTGGGTTTCGAAATATCGGCAGAAAACCGCAGGCAAATATTAATTCCCAGAGGATTTGCCCATGGATTTTCGGTATTGAGCAACCATACAATCTTCATGTATAAATGCGATAATCTCTATCATCCTGAAGCAGACCGCGGAATAAATTATGCCGATCCGGAACTTAAGATCGATTGGAAAATACCTCCTGAAAATGCGGTGATATCAGTAAAAGACAGGGTGCATCCCTCATTCAGGAATGCAGAAAAAAACTTTATTTACGGGGCGATATGAAAACCATTCTTATTACGGGTGCAAACGGTCAACTAGGAAAAGAGATAAGGCTGTTTTCCGAAAGCCCTAAACTTGCCGCTTATGATTTTCTGTTCACTGATATTGATTTATTGGATATCACAAGCAGAAAATGCATCGAGGAATATTATGCCGAACACAGGTTTGACCTGGTAATAAATTGTGCTGCATATACAGCTGTTGATAAAGCCGAAACTGAATCAGCACTTGCACACCTTGTCAATTGTACTGCTGTTAAAAATCTTGCATCAGTATGCAGTAATCTCAAAATAAAAATCATTCATGTTTCAACTGATTATGTGTTCGATGGATGCACTTCTGTTCCTTACAGGGAAACTGATATTCCTAATCCGGCTTCAGTATATGGGCTTACAAAGTATAATGGCGAACTTGAATTAATCAATTCTGATGCAGATTCAATAATAATAAGGACTTCGTGGCTTTACTCGTCGTTTGGAAATAATTTTGTTAAGACAATACTCAGACTTGGTAAAGAACGTGAATCGCTGAATATTGTATATGATCAGGTTGGGTGCCCGACATATGCCAAAGACCTGGCACTGACCATTCTCGATATTATGTACAAAGTATTCAGTGAGACACGCAATTTCAAAGGTGAAGTATATCATTATTCAAACGAAGGAGTTTGCAGCTGGTACGATTTTGCAATCGAAATTCTCAGAACAGCAGGAATAAATTGTACAGTTAATCCGATTGATACAAGTCAATATCCTTTACCCGCGAAGAGACCACAGTATAGTGTATTTAATAAATCAAAAATAAAATCTGATTTCGGAATAACAATTCCTTACTGGAAGGATAGTCTTGCGATGTGTATGCAACGTATTTCAGTTCTCTGATAATGGGGGGACATAAATTCTTCTGATGGTTACTTACCGGTAAGCTCCGTACAATTATTGTCAGCTATTATTGCTTCGTTTAAATCTGATAAACTCCATGGGGCATGTTGAAATTGAGAAATGATTTGTAGAACCTGCAATATGATATGTTGATCGTGCAAAGCTGAACCTGAATTTATTAATCTTCATCCCGACACCCCATGAGAAACCTACAAATCCGGGCTTTGTTTCAACCTGCATTTCTTTCCCCCTTTGAAAGTTATAAGAAAAATCAACAAAAAAGTTCCTCGATGGAACAAACTCAACACCAATAATTATATGCCTGAGTGTTTTGTCGGCAAAATCCTGAAGTTTACTTGTGCCTGAAGTACTTTCTGAAGCAGGATCAACAGGCTGTGACGAATCGTTTGGGTTATCGTATGTCAAATCGAATTTTTCGAGATGTTGGGCTACCAGATGAAAATGGAACGGTGCATGAGCAAGCTTCTTCGATATACCAAGTTCGACCTCAAAAGGTAATGCTTCATTTTCTCCGCCGGGATAATAGGATTTCAGTTGTCTGCCAAGGTTACGAAGTAAAAGTGTGGCAGTAAATATTTGGGCTGGCTGGTAATAACTGATCCCAAGGTCGGTAGCAAGTCCATATGAACGGTATGTTTCAAGTTCAGAACTGATGAACTTAACTGTTGCACCGAAAGTAAAAAAACTGTCTATCTGTTGAGAACCGGATAACTGAACTGCATATTCCTTGCCAGTGAATACCCCGGTAATACGTCCCGTTTCATCGGCCTTGTCGAAACTTCCATAAACAAGATAATTTAAGCCCAGGGAGAACATGCTGTGCTTTTTGTACTTACGTGCATAGGCAACATTAGTGTAAGCAATATCGGCAAAATATTTCGAATAATTGAATGTAAGCTGGTCATTTACTGCTCTATTCAACAGGGATGGGTTGGAAAACGACAGGTTCAGATCATTATCCCTGACCGGGACCATCTTTCCTCCTAGTGCGGCAAGCCTTGCAGAAGCAGGCAGGTCGAGAAAACCAAATATACTATTACCTCCTATTTGCCCGACTGATGGTGTAACAAATACAAAAAATGCAAGAAAGGATATGGTTATGAACTTCATGATGATATTTTCGATGTTCAGATGACCTGTTTCAAATAACTAAAAACGTATACCGAATGTTAAATTAACACGCGGACTTATGCCGGTATAACCTCTTTCAAATATATTATTGTTCTGGTTATAATCATCATCGGTATCAGTTGAACGCAGTCCACCTCCCAGGTAGGCATCAACTGTGAAGCGCTCGAGAATAGTATATTTTACCCCTGCAATAAAACCTCCCATTATAGTTGAGTAGTAAACATCTTTATCTATTGGATAATAAGAACCTGCTACATAATAATTATGATCGGTAATATCATAATAATGATATCCGACATAAGGTCCTACAAAAATTCCTTCCAGCCTGCTAGCATTTTTTACAGTTGAGGAAGGCCTTACATAAAACCTGTATTGCATTTCTCCTTTACCGCCAATGACATCTTCCTCATTATCCCTTATTAATGTAAGATTTCCTTCAATAACAATACTGCTGGCTGGTTTAAAATAATGCTCGTAAGAAACGTTTAATGTGCCTGTAAAAAATTGAAAAATACCAACACGTAGTTCATTTTTGTAATCCGGTACTACTGCTGATTTTTGTGAAAGCAATTGCAGGCCGGCAAGTACCAATAGTGATGATAAAAAAACTTTTCTCATTTAAAATTTTTTAATATAACGCTAAATTAGCTGAAATAGTTTTGCAACCGTCAACTTATGATTATTTAGTTCCTCAACTATGAATCATAATGCTATAAAAGAACCTCTTCTTAGTAATTGCATTTGGCCGTTGAACTAATTTTTCAGGATAACCTCTGTTTGTTGTTACTGAACAAAAAAGCAGGATAGGAAAATTTTAACTGTGAAATAAATAATCCGCAAACAGCAATAAATATTCCTATGATTTTCTGGACGCTCAATTCTTCTTTAATAAGAATGTATGCAAATATTGCAGTAAAGACCGGTATCAGGTTAACAAATACATTTGCTTTACTTATACCCAAATGTTTAAGACTATATGTAAAACAGATAAAAGCAAGGGAAGAAGCAAAAACAGCAAGTTCGATAAGCGGGGTGCAGGTTTTTATTGTAAACTCTGCTATGCGTAAATTATCCAGTTCAAAAATAATAAGTAATGGCAGAAAGTATAATAATCCTAAAACATTCTGATATGTAATTATTGTCAACACATTATACTTTGCTGTCAAACGCATGCTGACAACAGAATAAAAAACTGCTGAAAAAACAGCAAGAAACAAAAGAAATACACCGGGAATTGATACAGTTATCTTAAATTGGTTATTTAATACCATAAGTACTACCCCGCATAGAGACACAAGTATTCCGATAAAATTCATTATTGTTAAGCTCTCTTTCTGCAAAAAGTATGCGGCAATCGGGCAAAAAAGCGGAATAGTGGAGATAATAACTGCTGCAACAGTTGATGAAACCAGGTTTACTCCAAAACTTTCACCCATAAAATACATGAAAGGTTCAAGGAAAGCCAGTAGCAAAAACATCCTGAAATCACCACCTTTAATTTTTTGTAATTTATTTAATATGATTGAAATGAACAACAAAAACAAAGAAGAAATAACTAACCTTAGAATTATTACCGAAATAGGTGTGAAATACAGGTAAACAACTTTGTACCAGACAAAAGACAATGACCAGAATATCATTGCCAGAATTACTGAACCATAAATCAGTGACTTTGAATTTTTCATCAGGCCGGTAAAAATAAAATAAAACAGAACACGAAGGTTACAGATTAACTATCTTATCATTACTATATGGAGATAACTGTATCCTTTCTTTTTAAGTTCTTCCATGTAAAGAATTGCCTCCTTACGTTTTAAAAAGCCTGTGACACATACTGTAAAATATCCCTGATGAGGGATAACCTCAACATGACGGTCAGTTATATTCTGGAGCTTCTTTTGAAATACCAATGCTGTATCAATGTTCTCATAAGCATCAATTTCAACTGCAAATCCAATTTTTGGAGCCACTGCAACATAAGGTATTTTTATTTTCGGGGGTATACGTTTTAAAATGCCGGCCTGAATTGTAAATTCGAGATTATCTACAATATCACCGTCTCTTGTTCGCCTTATAATTATTGGAATAGAATCAGGATAAGCAATCATTTTTATTTTACGAAGCTGGCCAGTGTCGATACATGCAGAATATGTACCCGGAACCAGGCCCAGGTAACTGAAAAATCCATCTGATTCTGTCATGATACGGCCAACAAGTTCAGATTTGTCGTTATAAAAACATACAATAACACGACCTTGTCCTTTTGTTCCCTTTTCATCTTTAATGTATACCATTCCTGAAGCTTCACCTACAACTGCGACAGGTAATTTAATCAACTTGTAGCGGTTAGGATCAACCGCCACACAAATTACCGATTTTCTGAATTGCCAGGCAATGTTGTCAAAATTATTCCGGTCGAGCTCAATATAATAATTGGTATACGGTTCAAGGTCGTGTATCAGAATTGTTGTATCCTCAAGTCTTTGCTCGACACGACCACCGTTAACCCTCACATTCAGTCCTGCTACAGAGGGTTCGCCCTCATCTACATAACCGTTACAATTCAAATCGAAGTAAGGTGAAATAATTATACCTCCTTTGCCAACACTGCTTCGGTTATTTTTACCCAGATACCTTGATTCACGTTCATAAACAAGGCTTCCTTTTGCATTCTGAACGAAATTTACAAGTTTGTTACTGCGTCTTACCGATGCTCCAGCCTGTGCAAACGACAAATCATATCTTAATCCCAGCTCAATATTCTGGAGTTTATTAATAAAATTATTTTCATAACTGATATTTAAAAAACTGTTGGTAAACAGATGCTTATCCAACGATACCTTTGCGGATATAAATTTGCCAATGTTATAGTCATATTGCCCCTGCGGAGTAAGAATAAACTGACCGGGCAACCTGAAACCAAATGAAATGCTGCTGTTTATACTGTTATAATCCTGACCCGATAGCATAGCAAATGTAGTAAGGTTAGTATTGATGCCCAATACATTACCTGATAACAACAACTCCAAATTGGCATATTTTGTATTACGAAGAAGAATCTGGTCGAATTTAAAACGGGTGTATGCTGATAATAATCTGCTGCGAATAGGTACCGATACCTGTATCTTCCTCTCTTCGGTATATGATAGATTTATTGCTTTCTGGTCAGGATTCCACCTGTTATAATTAAGCTCAAGCTGAATATTTGAGGGCAGTTTAAAACTCATAATATATTTTGATGTCACCCGGTTCACATATTCTCCGGTTAATAAAATATTGGATGCTAATCTCAGTGAAGTGTTAATAAACGGTAAATGTTGTCCTGAAGTAATCGACGATAAATATTCCCAGCCACCGCCCATCGTGAGCCAGTTATTAACCCCGAAATGAAAATTTGCACGGGAAAACTTACTGTTGGAATCATCCTCAACAATACCGGCGCTTAAAGTGTATTCCAGTTCATTTTT
>Ga0247841_10013239_pt1 | contig 10585 bp, 11 predicted proteins | sample LaCruzMarch2015__2_FD_192410 | JGI IMG/M metagenome (GOLD analysis project Ga0247841, IMG submission 192410) | Freshwater microbial communities from meromictic Lake La Cruz, Castile-La Mancha, Spain - LaCruzMarch2015_18m | ecosystem: Environmental > Aquatic > Freshwater > Lake | place: Spain...
AAAAAAAATTAAATCCAACTCAACAAAAAACTTTTTCAAAAGCAAAGTTAAATTGTTTTGAATTAGAAAAAATAATTTATACATTATTGAATCAAATCAAACCCCACAATCTAAAAAATTTCATTTTACAACTTCGTTTAGTTCAAAAAACCGAACCATTTGATTTAATCTTTTTTTGGATTAAATTTAATATCCGTCGTCAATTGACCAGTTACTCAAAATTACCAGGAGAATTACTCAAAAAAGCCTATCTCCAATTAATCGATTTAGACTATCTAAACAAAACAGGGGAACTGACCATTAGCCGTGAAATCGCCTTAATTCGCATCATGTCACCACTGCTAAATTAAATTATGCTATCATTTTTTAATGCCTCAAAAAAATGTTCTTTGGTTTAAAGAAATAGATTCTCATGATGTTGCTATTGTTGGCGGTAAAGGTGCCAATCTCGGTGAAATGTTTAACGAAAAAATCCCCGTACCAAACGGTTTTGTCGTCACCACCAACGCTTATTTTGAATTTATAAAAACTAACGAAATTGTCCCTCAAATAAAAACCATTTTCAAAAACTTAAACGTCGATCAGGCCGACGAACTAATGGAAGCTAGTCGAAAAGTAAAAAAACTAATTAAATCTGCCCCAATTCCACAGCAAATTTCTACAGAAATCATGTCTTCGTACAAAAAACTTTGCGGTTTTATGGGACTAAAAGATATTGCTGTTGCTGTCAGGTCTTCTGCTACTGCCGAAGATTCCGCCGATACTTCTTTTGCCGGCCAACAAGAAACTTTTCTAAATGTTTCCGGTGAAGCAAGTGTCCTCAAGCGTGTCAGAGATTGTTGGGCCTCACTTTATACTCCTCGGTCAATTTATTATCGTGTCAAAAAAAAGATTGACGAATACAAAGTCGGTGTCGCTGTCCCAGTCCAAAAAATGGTCCAATCCGATGTATCTGGAATTATTTTTACTGTTAATCCAGTAAGTAATAATAAAAGCGAAATAATTGTTGAAACTATTTTTGGTTTAGGCGAATATATTGTCCAGGGAAAAGTCACTCCAGATCAATTTATAATTGACAAAAATACTTGGAAAATTACACAAAAAACACACGTCACTCAAGATGTCCAATTTGTCAAAGCTCATACCGAAAGTCGTGAAAAAAATATTCCAAAATCACTTCAAAACAAACAAAAAATATCTGACAAAACTGCTATTGAATTAGCAAAAATAGCCCAAAAACTTCACAATCATTATGGCAAAGCCCAAGACATCGAATTTGCTATCGAAAAAAATAAAATATTTATCGTCCAAACAAGACCAATTACTACTATTTTGTCCAATCAAAAAACAATCGATGCCCAGCAAAGTAGCATTACTCAAGCTCCAGACTTAAAAGGTGAGCAAGCCTCTCCTGGTATCGCCACTGGCACTGTTATCATAATTAATTCACCAAAAGAAATTAATCGTGTCACCAAAAACCAAATATTAGTTACATCTATGACCACTCCTGATTTTGTCCCTGCCATGAAAAAAGTAAATGGCATAATTACCGACAAAGGCGGACAAACTTCTCACGCTGCTATTGTAAGTCGTGAGCTAGGTGTCCCTTGTGTTGTTGGTACCAAAACCGCTACCAAAATGTTCAAAGAAGGTGATGTCGTCACCATAAATGGCACTACTGGCGAAGTTTGGAAAGGGGATTTAACCACAACCCAAGAACAACCAATCGCTAGAAAAATCCAAATTAATCAAAAAACCGCTACCAAAATTTATCTAAATTTAGGTGAACCAGATTTGGCCGATGATTTAGCCAAAAAGAATGTCGATGGTATTGGCTTACTTCGCGCCGAATTTATGATTGCCAATATCGGCATTCATCCAAAAAAATTAATTGCCCTACACAAAGAAAAAATTTATATCAACAAATTAGCCAAAGATCTCCTCAAATTTTGTAAAGCTTTTTCACCCAGACCAGTCATATATCGTGCCACTGATTTCAAAACTAATGAATATCGATTTTTGAAATATGGCAGTTTGTATGAACCAGTCGAACCAAATCCCATGTTGGGTTTTCGCGGTGCTAGCCGCTATATTGCTTCTCCAGATGTTTTTATGATGGAACTAGAAGCTATCAAATTAGTGAGAAACAAATTTGGCTACAAAAATATTTGGCTCATGGTTCCTTTTGTCAGGACACCAGACGAATTGGTCAAAGTCAAAAAAATTATTTCGGCTGCCGGTTTACTTCGATCTCCGTCGTTCAAATTATTTATGATGGCCGAAATCCCCAGCAATGTGATTTTATTGGATAAATTTATCGATGTCGGTATCGATGGTATTTCCATTGGCAGCAACGATTTAACTATGTTGACTCTTGGATTGGACCGCGACAATGCCGAGGTCGCACCAACTTTTAACGAATTAGATCCTGCAGTTCTCTGGAGCCTACGTCGCCTCATCAAAAAGGCAAAAAAACGTGGCATTATGGCTGGTATATGTGGTCAAGCCCCTAGCAATTATCCCGATCTTGTCGCAAAACTTGTCAAATGGGGAGTTACCAGTATTTCCGTTTCACCAGATGCTATCGACAGGACTCGCGAAATCGTCGCCTGGGCCGAATCCAAACGATTAGAAACCTCCCCTGTGAAGGGGAGAAGTTCGAAGCGATAGCTCGAACAGAAGGGTTTGTGCTAAAATCGACTTATGGTCAACAATGATATTGAAAACCTAAAAGACATTCCAAAAGAAAGTGTCGAAGATCAAATCAAAATAAAAGAAATTGTCAGAAATAGCCATAAAAATGCACAAGAAGCATACAGTCATTCAATTGCCAAAGATCCATTTTTGCGTGTAAAACTCTTTCACCGTCCTTAACCTAACGCTACCGTATATAATAAAGCATGCTAAAAATAAACTTCTACCCAGAAAGCGATAAAGAAGAATATCTCAAAGCCGCAAAAGAATATGAACTCATTTGGAAAAATGACGGTAATACAATTGTTGAATTAATTAGAAAATATAGTGGCATGGATTTTAAAACAAAAATTATTAATGCCGTTACTTTTGACGATGTTAGTTTTTCGGTACCAATGATGTTAGAAAGTGGTTTAACTTATGACCAAAAAAAGGTACCTTAGTCCATGAGTTACTTCATAGAATATTAATAGATAACAACTTTTGTCCACCTATTGAAAAAGATTTTACTGAAACAATTCATAAAATAATTGATTTAATATTATTCGATATTTGGACAGATCTATTTGGAAAAGATAAAGCAAAAGAAAACATAGACCACGAAATTGGCTATGGTTGTCTAGATTATAAAAATGCCTGGGAATGGGCAGTATCTTTCTCCAAAGAAGATCGAAAAACAAAATTTGAAGAAATGAAATTAAAATACGAACAACTTTAACCAAATACCAAAAACGCCTGGGCCGAAAGCAAAAAACTTAATAAAAAATAATTATCTATATAAATATGTGGGGATATCATTATAGTTATCACCACCACCAAGAGAATGTGCTTGACTTTCTGGAAATACAGCAAGACTCTTTCTTTCGCAACTTCCAAAATTCCAAGTGTTCCCAACACTTCTCTTAACCTCCGCTAACTGATCTTCCAAAGGATACATACTTCTTCTAATTTCTTCATCATTTTTATCAATAACAGCACAAAGTCTGTCTCCCATTGCACTTATCGATTTCAACATAAATTCTACTGTAAGCGGCTTTTTAACTTCTGTATTTATTTTTATCAATGCTTTTTCCATATGCGTATTTTATCACACCCCAAACACCATCACGTTCTCGCCTTTGGGATTTCCATGTAGAGACGCGATATATCGCGTCTCTACATAAACAAGAATAGTCTGAAACATAAAATAATACCGTTCTCCCCTGAGAAGGAGAGTCCCCGAAGGGGGAAGGGTTTGTTATAAAATCTACTGAACTGCCATGTAGAGACGCGCAATTGCGCGTCTCTACAATAATAAAAAATTGAATATATTCCGAAACCGTCGCCTGGGCCGAAAGCAAAAAACTTAAATAAAATAATTATCGTGTATACCAATCAAGAGGATAAGGTATCATATCTGGTCCATAACCTGTACCAATTTGCCTTAAAGTATCTTTCAACACCACTTCAGGCTCATTCTTAGTTTTTTCGACCCTTTCTGCTCTCCACTTTTCCATCTCTTTAAAAGAATTGGTCATTCTGTTAGTCCCTTGAATTGATTTATCAATAACAGCGCAAAATCTGTCTCCAATTTCCTCCATCGTTGTATTTAACGCTGTGTTTAACGCTGCCCGCAAATCATCTAATGTAATCGGCTTTTTTTCTTCTGTTTTGCCTGCTAATGCTTCTTTCATTCCGTATTTTATCACACCCCAAACACCACCACCATCTCACCTTTATCCATGAACGCGCCCGTTCCTTGGCGCGTTCCTACATCAATTATTTCTTCAAACTTTTTCGTCATCTCTCGACAAATTTTTATCTCCGCATTTTCTCCGTAAACAGTTTTGATTTCTTCAACTAGTTTTTTAACCCTAAAAGGGGACTCGTAAACAATTTTTGACCCATCAATATTTTTATATTTTTCCAATATCTTTTTTCTCTCCCCATCTTTTTTTGGCAAAAATCCCAAAAAGCTAAATCGTCCACTTGGTAAACCAGACAAAACTAAAGCATTGATTGCTGCACACGCCCCGGGTATTGCAGTATATTTTATACCGATCTTCTGGCATTTTTTGATAAGTTTCCAACCCGGATCAGAAATAATTGGTGTCCCGGCATCAGTCACCAAACCAACATTTTTGTCTTCCTCCAATAATTTTATTATTTGTGGAATCTTTTGTTCCTCTACCTCATCATAAAACGAAATCAATTCCGGTTTATTTTGTATCCCTAATTTATTTAATATGTTATTTCTTGTATCTTCGCACAAAAGCACATCCAAACTTTCAAAAGTATCTATCGCGCGTTTACTAATATCATCCAAATTTCCAATTGGAGTAGAAATTATATAAAGCATAATTAATTGGCAAATTGTCTGATAATCGCCACTACCTTGCCTCTAATTTCTACATTGGTCACATAAATAGGGGACATCTCCGAATTTGCCGGCTGCAATCGAATTCTGCTCGCCTCTTGGTAAAATCTTTTTAGAGTCGCAAATCCATTTTCTAGTACCGCTACGACAATATCTCCATTATTTGCATTTTTTTGCTCTCTAACCACCACATAATCACCACTCAATATCCCATCATCAATCATCGAATCACCCTTGGCCTGCAATACAAACGATTTATCTCCAGGTTTAATTAGACTACTACTAACCTGCAAAGTTGCATTTGGGTCATTATACGTTTCAATTGGAGCTCCACAAGCAATAAAACCAAGTATTGGTAATTCTATAAAATTTGCAATTTTTTCTTTTACACTTTTTAGTAATTCAATACCTCGAACTGCACCAGCATAACGCTTGATAAATCCTTTTTTCTCCAAAGCTGAAATATGCTCATGAACTGTAGCTAACGATGATACACCCATATGATCAGCAATTTCTGTCAAAGTCGGTGCACAACCATATTTTTCAATTTTTTTCTCAATAAACTCTAAGATTTGTTTTTGTTTTTTATATAATATACTTGCCATATCTCCATTGTACCCAAACAATACCCAAAGTCAAGTAGTGTAAACTAAGATATGCTTCTTGGCTTATTAATATATTTTATAACACTATTTTTTCCCACACAAATCCACGCAATTGATGAATTTCAATTAAAACAAACTATCACTTATAATGTACAAGTTTCTGGCAAAGCCCAAGTAATTGACCAAATTGAATTGGTCAATATGATGCCCGATATTTATCCGACCGAATATCAATTAACTATTAATGGCTCAAATATAAGCAATATTATTGGTAGTGATAGTTCTGGAAATATTGTCCAAAGCATCGACCAAAAAGATGATTTTACAATTATTAATCTAAAATTCAACAACGCTGCTGTCGGCAAAAACAAATCAACTAGTTTTCAGCTAAAATACAATATCGACGATTTTGCCAAACATAAGGGCAATGTTTGGGAAATTAATATTCCAGAATACAAAACCACCGCCACTAACGATGAAATAAATATCGATCTTTTTGTCCCATCTAGTTTTGGTCAACTATCTTTTGCCTCTACTCCGCTACCTAGTATCTCTCCACTCAACCAACTCTACCACCTTAAATTTTCCACTCAGCAATTATTAAATAAAAAAATATTATTAATTTTTGGTAATTATCAACTTTTTGATTTCAAACTAAAATATTTTCTCAATAATCAATCAGCCAACAACACCACTACAAAAATTGCTATTCCTCCTAGTCTCCCAGGGCAAATAATTACTTTCAAAAAAATCGATCCAACTCCTATCAATATCACTATTGACCCCGACGGTAACTGGTTGGCCGAATATGCCCTCGCCGCCAATCAAATCACCAAAGTTGAAATATCAGGACAAGCCAAAATAATTAATTCACAATATCCAGATAAAATCCCTACTAATCTATTGGCTGAAACCAAATATTGGCCAGTTAGTGATGAAAATATAAAAAACATAGTTGCTACCCTCAACACTCCAAAAGATATCTATCAATATGTCGTCGATACCCTTTCTTACGACTTTACGATGTCCACCCCTACTCGTAAAGGTGCCCTAGAAGCCCTCTTAAACCCTCAAAACTCGCTTTGTACTGAGTTTACTGACTTGTTCGTCACTCTAGCGAGAGCCAAGGGCATCCCAGCTCGAGAAATCGAAGGCTACGCCTATACAAATAACCCAAAAATTAAACCCGTTAGTGCAAATACCGACATCCTTCACGCTTGGCCACAATATTACGACACCAAAAAACAAAGTTGGATTAATATTGACCCAACTTGGGGCAAAACTACCAATGGTATCGATTATTTTAACGACTTAGACCTAAACCACTTTATTTTGGTTATTCATGGATTAGATAGCGAAAATCCACCTCCACCCGGTTCTTACAAAAACACCGACAGTGCAAAAACAGTTGAAATTAATTTTGCCGACAAAGAGCTTTTACAGGATTTAAATCCTCCAACAATTGAAATCAAAAAAGATACCGTCGCTATCACCAACAAAACCCCAGGTACTCTCACTCAAATTCAAATTATCGCCCCTGATCTAAATTTCAAAAAAGAAATACCAATTCTTGGACCTTATAGTCATCTAGATTTTAATCTCCCCAAACTACCATTTTTTAAATCACTTTTGCCTAAATATAGCCAAATTACTGTTTCTGTCAGTTACCAAGGCGCTCAAAATACAATAAAAATAAAAAATAATTATCCAGCCCATTACCGCAATTTATTGTTTACCATTGCTTCGTTAATCATTTTACTCAGTCTAGGCGGTATAATAATAACAAGACATGAAAAAATTTCTTAAATTTACCCTACTTTTTTATTTCTCTCTTTATACCGTCAATGAATTAATCGGCAATTTAAATTTTGTAAACGGTGTCAGTACCATTCTTCAAGTTAGTTTAATTTTGACAATTTTCGAACTAATTCTAAAACCTATTCTCAAAATTTTACTTTTACCAATTAACATCCTAACATTGGGATTATTTAGAATAATAATTGATGTCGTCGGCCTCTATTTGGCTATATTTTTTATCGACACTTTCGTGGTCAACAACTTCTCTCTCTGGGGCTATAATTTTTTTGGAATTTTGGCAATTATCGGAACATCGGTTATAATCAACTTTGTCTTCTTAATATTTAATTCAATAGTTACCAAAAAAAGCAAAAAATGAAAACCTTACTAACAATCATCCAAATTATTCTTTCAGTTTCACTTACTGTTTTGATATTTTTTCAATCAGGCAGCGAAGAATCAAATAGTAACTTGATCAATACTAGCAGTTATGAAAAAAGGGGCTGGGAAAAAGTCATGTTTAATCTTACCATTGTCCTCCTAGTCCTATTTTTGCTTTCTTCAGTCGTCCAAACAATTATCTAACCATGTTCAAAAAAATTTATTTCCGTTTAGCCATCCTTTCATATTACTTCAAAAAAAATTATCTTTTTTTAATTTTAGGATTAATCATCGGCATAACATCATTTATTTATCGAAATAAATTCAATCAAATTGCCCAACTTCCATTTTTAAACACAAAATATGTTGGCATTAGTGGACTTTATACTTCAAAGAATTTGCCCGATGAAATTCAATCACTTATATCTAGCGGTTTGACAATAAATTCTGATAACGATAAACCTCAACCATCAAATATTGTCGAATCAATTACTGTCACAAATGAAAATCGTACATATTTAATAAAAATTAAAAATAATATTTATTGGCATGACGGCAAAAAATTTACTGCCTCTGATATAAACTACGATATCGCCGCTACTACAAAAAAAGTTATCGACAACCAAAATATTTCTATTACCACCAACCAAGTTTTCGCTCCATTATTGTCACTATTGGAAAAACCTATTTATCGTAAAAATTTTATCGGCCTAGGACCAAATAAAGTTATCAAAACAACCTACAAATATGGTTATATTCATACTTTAACTCTCAAAAATATTTCTAATAATTACAAAACCATTTATCATTTTTATCAAAACGATGACGAATTATTGACCGCCTTTAAACTAGGAGAAATTCAAGAAATTGAAACAACATTATTACCAAACGATATCGAAAAATGGAATAAAATAAAAATAAATAAAACTATTGTGTCAAATAAAAAATATTTAGCCATATTTTTTAATACTGAAAGAATTACCAATAAACAAACTAGACAAGCTCTAACTTACGCTACCCTAAAAGCCAAAGATAGAAACGAAAGAGCCATGTCTCCAATTTCACCCTCATCTTGGGCATATAATTCGTCAATCAAAGAATACAATTTAAATCCTACACGTGCCAAAGAATTATTTGAACCAAACAAATTGGATTCCATAAATCTAATTGTCACCAGTAGACAATTATTATCGACAGCCGAAGAAATAAAAAAATCATGGAATAGCATCCTAGGCATAAACGTCAACATTACTGTTCCGCTACAAATTGATTACCAAGTCGCTGACGCTATCCTAGCTTATGGCGGTATTCCAAACGACCCTGACCAATATCCATATTGGCACTCCACTCAATCAAATACTAATGTCACTCGTTTAAACAATTCTCGTATAGATAAATTACTCGAAGAGGGGAGACAAACTTTTGACCTTATTACCAGGAAACAAATTTATCAAGAATTTCAAAAATATTTACTCGAAGAATGTCCTGTTATCTTTCTTTCATATCCTACAGTTTATTCAATTTCCCGTTTATAATATATCTATGAAAGAAACAAAAATTGATTTTTGGGGTTGGACATTTATCATTTCTCTCTTTATTTTGCTTATCTTTGGTGGCTATCTTTCATACAAAAGTATTGACTACAAAATCTTGACCAAACTTGAAAATCAAAAGTTAGTTCTACCTACAGAAGTGCCATTTAATCCAGCCACTGCATCAGCTCAAGCCAGTCCCTCTGCTACTACAACCATCGCTCCCCAAAAATAATCATAGATAAGTAAATTAACTAAACAATCCCTGGGATAGGAAACTTTATCGAAAAATCTTTTACTTCTTTTGCAATTTTTATTAATGCTTCTTCAGAATCTTTTTGCATCAGAGCTCTATCTATAAAATCAGCAATTGTCTCCATATCATCCTCCTTAGCTCCTCTAGTTGTCAATGCAGGAGTTCCAAGTCGAATGCCTGATGGATCCAATGGTCTACGCGGATCAAAAGGAATCATATTTTTGTTAATAGAGATATTGACATATTCAAGAGCATTTTCTGCTTCTTTTCCTGTAATTCCTTTACTGCCAAAAACATCCACTAGCATGAGATGATTATCTGTTCCACCAGAGACAATTCTATATCCACGCTTTTGCATTGATTTTGCAAGTGCTTTAGCATTTTTAATGATTTGCGCAGTATATGTTTTAAATTCCGGCTTTAAAGCCTCATAGAAAGCAACTGCCTTAGCTGCATTAATATGATCATGAGGTCCACCTTGTACTCCTGGAAATACTGATCGATCAATCGCTTTTGCAAATGGTTCTTTACACATAATTATTGCTCCTCTAGGTCCACGAAGTGTTTTGTGCGTTGTTGTGGTAACAACATCAAAATATGGAACAGGGCTTTCCAATTGTCCACCAGCAATTAATCCGGCAATATGAGCAATATCAGCAAAAGTTACTGCCCCTATTTTATCTGCTATTTGCTTAAAACGTTTCCAGTCCATATTGCGACTATATGCAGAAAATCCGGCCAAAATCATTTTAGGTTTTTCTTTAATCGCAATCTTTTCTACTTCATCCATGTCGATAATTTCTGTTTTTTTATCAACAAAGTATGGAATAATTGAATACAACAATCCAGAAAAATTAAGTGGATGTCCATGTGATAAATGTCCACCTTGATCAAGTGAAAAACCTAATACTTTATCTCCCGGACTGAGAAGTGCCATATATACAGCCAAATTAGCTGGGCTTCC
>Ga0247841_10013241_pt1 | contig 10582 bp, 5 predicted proteins | sample LaCruzMarch2015__2_FD_192410 | JGI IMG/M metagenome (GOLD analysis project Ga0247841, IMG submission 192410) | Freshwater microbial communities from meromictic Lake La Cruz, Castile-La Mancha, Spain - LaCruzMarch2015_18m | ecosystem: Environmental > Aquatic > Freshwater > Lake | place: Spain...
GGATGGGACTGCGCCTGATCCCCAGATGCAGAGATGACTTCAAAGGTCGATAGGCCATATCAACTTCCATGCAGGCGGAAAGGATCACCCCCGCCTTTTCCCCGGCTGCCGACAGGATTAGCAAGTGCTCCGCTGAATCGATCACCAGGCTGATTCGCTTCTTCTCCTTCGCAAGCTCAACGAAGAGACTGATGTCCGCCGGTTGGACGGTTGGATAGGCCACAAGAATATCATCAAACCCCTTGCTTGCCAGAAAGGCGGCCTCTTCCATCGTGAATCCCAGAATTCCTTTGTAAACAGGGCCTCCCTTCAGGAAAACACGTTGTGTGAGTTCAACACAACGGATGGACTTGGTACCTACGCGGATGGTCTTGCCGGTATCTTTCTGTGTGGAAGATACATATTTGACATTCGAATCAAATTTTTCCAGGTCCACGAAAGCCAGCGGCATCCGCTCGTTTTTAAATAATTTTTTGTATCGAAAAAAATCACTGCGATCAATCTTACTCATCCAAAACCTCCCGGATAAGATAACGCGGAATAAGCAAAAATGTAACTGTTCAACAGAAGAAATACTATTTTATTTCTAAAACACCTCTGCTTTCAGGATAGGTATTAACCATATAATATACACGCGCTTTGCCCTTGAAATTATTTTCTTTAAGGGAAAGTGTCACGCCTGTAACTATGCCATTAGAATCGGCCTCAACTTTAGTGTCATAAATATATTTTGCATTAACCGGCCTGTTTGTCTCCACGCTGACCAGCAGCAGACTGTAAACATGCTCATTTACTTTAAGCTTTCCACCGGTAATCTTTGCCGATACAGTCTTATCGCTGAAAGAAAAAGCTACTTTGCCTGCACCCGGTGTGGCTGTGATTTTACCTGACCCGAAAAGGTTAAAGTTGATACCACCGTAGATATTCATCAGGCCTGTGGAGAAATCAGACATGCCCATGAGTTTCATAAAGTTTCCATAAAATTTTATCTTGTCGCACTCGGCAATGGCATTTAGTTCTGCCGGGGCAACACCTGCGCCGTTATCCGGATTCACAATCGTTGCCACCCTGAACAGGGCAAGCGGCATTGCCCATGAGCCATTCATATCCAGCAGCATACCGTCATAATTATAAAAGGTGAGCAAACCCTTGTCATAATTCATCATCAGCGGGAAGCGCACCTGAAGCTCCGGATTTATGACGGTTTTATTTTCGCCTGACAACTTGCCGCCGATACCCCACAGGATTGCGTTGTTTCCATTACCTTCTACTGTCCCGAGGATATAGTGCAGAGAGTCATAACCGATCTGATTGTATGAAGGCAGCATTGAAGGGGTTGACGGCGCCATTCTGCTCAGTTCGATTATTGACGATGGATCGCCTGTTTTAACCGGAACCTTGTACGGACTTGCACCGCCGGATCTTGGTAGTACTTTAAATGTATATGTCTTATCAAATGTGCCGCCCGTTTTCCCGCCAAAGAATTTTAGCCCGAAACGGCTCGGATCGATTTTGTAATCGCCTTTGATATTGACTGTTAATGTTCCGCCGGCTGGGCCTGCCCACATCTCCTGTGGCATGATGGTGACAAACTGTGAATTTGCCGATGTGTCGGTCTTGCCTTTTTCTCCGCCGGTTATTGAGACCTTGAGCGACTTATCATCAATAATTGATTTGACGGTATCGCCGTTTTTTCGAACAAAGAGCGTAAATGCCATAGGCTCATTTGCGCGTATTTTTCCCGGGGTTTTTATTTGCAGACTGCCGAATCCGGTAGTATAAAGAAGGAAAGCGCCGTTATCAGGGAGATCTTCTCCCTTACTGATTATAGTGCGCGGATCTTTTTTCCCTCTTTGGGTTAAAGGGTAATCATAAGGCATGAAGAATATGTCTCCGCTTTGGCCTGCTATATAGATGCCCTGCTTTCCAAGTCCGGGGGAACCGTTCATGTCATTGCGGTCATTAATTACAAGCTGATACCCCCAACGAAGTTTGCCATCGGAAGTCAGGCAGTACAGACGTCCGTCGCCTGCGCCGAAATATATGTAGTCATTGCCGTCAATGGCCGTTGACGAACGGATTGGTTCAAGCGAATCATACGCCCATTTGAGTTTGCCATCCTGAGGATTGATCGCATAGACCGTGCCGTCTGTGGACGCCTGGATAATTGTTCCGTCTTTTAACTGTGACGGGCTGGAATAGATATGGTCCCTGGCATTGAATTTCCAAATTTGTTTACCGTCGTTTTGTGAAAACGCCCTGAGGATGCCGTCAAAGCCGCCGACAATGGCCGCCCCGCTGGCGTCATTGCTGGTCAGCATTACAGATGCGGCATTAGTCCCCAGGCCTCCGTTGGTCCAGAGTTCTTTGCCGGTTTTCGTATCAAAGCAAAATACATTTTTCAATGCCATAAAATTGGAGCCTGTAATTATCCGGTCTGTTTTCACGTTCACAGCAGGCAGCGACCAGCCCATTTCATTGATTAGATACTGGGTGATGATTTCACCGGTATCCCTGTTGATGCGGTAGATGAGATAGTTGTCATTCGGCGCAAGGATGGAGCCGTCGGCAAGCATGGCAATATTGCCTTCGAACCAGTTCAGGTTGTAGGTTTTCACACCGAATTTTTCGGTCACTTCCTGAGGTGTGTGCGCCTTGAACTTCCATAATAGCTTGCCGTTGCTGCGGTTGAGGGCATAAACATAGGCATCGCCTGAGCCCACGTATATCCTGCCTTTATCATCCAGCAGCGCTGATGAATCTATGATCTCACCTGTCAGATATTTCCATTTGAGCCTGCCCGTTTTGTCGATGGCATATAAATAATGATCGCCGGAGCCGATATAGACCGTTCCATCACTATCTATTACCGGAGAACTGAAAATCCCTTTGCTGGTATGAAATACCCAGGGGTTCAAATTCGATTTTTCGGGCAGGACTTCTGACCGGCCTGTTTGAATAGAGTTGCATCTGAATTTTGGCCAGGGGCTCGTTTTATCGAGCGGGATATCATACGAATAAACAGGGTTGGTAAACCCTTTAGCTGTTGCGGAGACTTGCGCCGGTTCAGGGTTCATATTATGTTTGGCGAAGTCAATCCGGGTAATGGTGAAATACCCTACCAAAATGATCAGAATCGCAAGAATCGCATAAAGGATATGGCGTTTTTTAAATTTGTAACCCATAGCCTGCCAACCTCCTGAAAGCTTTTTTATTTTTATTTAAATGTAACGAAACAGTATGAAAGCGGGTTAAGGTTGATGCCGGGAAGGCCTGCTTGCGGCTGCAGGCGGCCTTGTATTACAGGCAGACTGCCGTCAGCGGCAAACTTGAGCTCTTTGCCGTTGAGCAGCACCTTTTTGCCGAAGATGTCCGGCGTTGTGAGCTGATAGACCTGATGCCCCGCGCTTTTGACGCCAGACAAGGAGACGGCGGCGTTGCGCTGGTGGTCGAGATTGATAAGCAGGATAGTTAGCGATGCCGGGTTATCGCCTGCACTGCTATGCGCATAGGCGCGAAGTTTCCCTGATTTGTCTCCACTTACCTTTACGTCGTAAACCCGCGTGCCCATCAGGCGTTTCCAGAGCAATGAGTTCCAGTAATCCGGACGGGGCGAAAGGTCCGCGTCATCGATCATACCATAGTTCATGCCCGTAAGGCTCTGGCGTACCACTGTATCATGGCCGCTGAGGGCAAGCAGGCCAAGCTGATCCATCCACCACAGGCCACCCAGATAAACGTCCGAAAGTCCGGGTTGGCCACCGAACTGGGCATTGCCGGTTTCGCCTAACCAGATCGGTTTACCGGGCGCATAGCTATCACGCCATTGCTTGATCTGTTGTGCCCAGTGTTTGACCTCGTCCAGATTTTTCGGGTTGAGCAGGCGTGACGGATAAGCTCGCCTCACGGCGATAGGGCCCCGTTTGGACTGTTGCGGATAATAATGCCATGATACGAGATCTGTCTTGTTGTTTGACTTTTCTAAATACTGGGGCATGTACCCGTATAATAAATTCAGCGGTTCGCCCAGCAGTGGCCAGAAAGCACTGCCCTGCCCGGCGAATTTGGACGACGGCATGTATTTTTTGACAAGTGCCCTGGCAACCAAAAGATCTTTATCATATTGTTGGGGAGAGACTTGAGCCTTGAGCCCGTGGACAAACCAGAAGATATTCAGCTCATTGCCCAACTCCCAGAGTGCTACCTTGTAGCCATGCTCGGCGGTGTATTTCAGCAATTCTTCGGCGTTCGCACCATCCCAGCTGCCATCGGCCTTCCTGGAGGCAGGGCCACTGTTGAGGGTGAACACCAGATGCAGACAGTTGCGGGAGGCAAAAGCGTTTATATCGTCCCATTGCCTGGAGGTCATAACCGATTTATAACGAGGGGGTGCATTGGGTTGGAAATCCGAGGTGTCCCGCATAGCGTAGTAAATCTTGTCTGCCTCGGAGCCGCCGATACGCAGGTAGGCTGGGGCCAGCCCACGCACCATGTTGTCGAGTTGTGGTTGGTTGAAATTGAACACCGGCGCGTGCACTGTGCCGGAACCTGTTTCCGTTCCTTTGGCAGTCGGGTTCCACCACTTGCCGCCAACCACTTGCGAGGAATCAATGGCGAAGGAGATATACTCTTTGGAAACTGTATTGACAGGTTTTGCGGTATCGATGCTGACCTGCGCCGTGTAGGACTGACCGGTTTGAGCTCCCCTGACACTGATGTCCTGCTGCAATGCTTTCGGCTCCGGTTCATACTGGCCGGCGATGAAATCAATCAGGTTCCCGTTAGAATTCCACATGGCCAGTGAAACAACCACCGACAACAGCACCAGCACTAAGACAACAGCAATCAGCAACTTTTTCATAGTAGGTTTCCCATCCTTTTAACGATCATTTCAATTATCATTTTACCGCCGGTCATGCGGCTTGCTTACCTCGCCATAAGCAGGCCTCTTCTTTCGTTTCGCCTTTGACGGATGAAATATTAAGCAGCAACGGACTTCTATGTCAAGTAAATCTTGGCCGTCAAATATGGTAATTACATAACAAAAGCCAAAAGCTTATCTTCAAGATCGCCTTGCACCGGAATCACAGAGTGTCTACAAAGCAAGTGTTTTTGGTTTGTGAATTGAAGGGAAGATTAACTGCAAAGGGTGCACTTAATCGTCGCATTGAGGTTATTGTGTGGTAAGCAAAGCCATATTCAAAATAATTTAAGGCGGTAAAAATACAATAAACCGGGGCATTCCCATTTGCATATGGCATAGCAACCATAACGTTATACAGAACATTGCTCTAATAAATGATGTGGTACATCTTTATAAAAGCTCCGGGATTTTGATCTAAATATTTTTTAAGGTCGGCATGTTCAATATAATATAGTCTGACATTATTTTTGGCAACGAATGAAAAATTATTTGGATCATTTTCACTAAATAAGCAGGTTACGCCAAACAACTCGCCTTCCATTAACGTGTCAATCAAATTGTTGTCCTGGTAAACATCTATATTGCCTTCTCTGATGATATAGGTGAATTTCGGCGCTGAATATTTGTCCGCAACTATTTCTCCAGCAGAAAAAGAATTGGTTAAAGGTTTTATTAGTCCATGCAACTGAGTTTGCTGCGTTGCAGTCAAACTGGCGATGATTTTGTTTTTATGTAATGTTTCCCTCAATTCCGCGGTCTGAAAATCAGCAATATGCCGGAGCAGATCTTCACTTTCCGTGCCACGTATTAAACTCAGCATTTCGTCCTTATGAATTGATAGTAACTTGACTCGAGTTTTTGCAGTGGCAGTTGCTGTACGATTTTCGTCGAGGAATAAACTCTTTTCTCCGAAATATCCTCCGCTGCCATAAGTAGTTATGATTTTGCCATCCAAAATAATATCTACCTCTCCATTGATTACAACGTAAAACTTATCACCTCTATCATCTTTACGAAATATTATATCAGATGCGTTATAATGATTAACCTCAGACACAAGCAATAACTCCCGTGCTTTTTTAAAGGTAAGGTTTTCAAATAATTCTATATGGGCGAAGGCATCAAGCTTTTCTATTGCTTCATCATGAAGCAATGGTTTGACATCCAGTTCGAGGGTGTTAACCATCCCCGTAGGAGCAATCCTCAGGCCGCTTTCTTTTGGAATGTCATCCGAGTTTACATGAACCAGATACGTCCGTTCCCGTATCTCTCTCGGCAGACTGCAAAGGTAGCTTAGTGGTGTATGAATCGGCGGTATTCCCGCCTCATGGAAGATAACATCCTTATGCCACGGAAAGTTAATCAGAAAATCCCGGCGGTTTTTTGCCAATATTTGCTCATCGAATAATTTATTGATGTATGCCGGATCATTCATAGTATCTGAACTATAGATCATGCTTTTCCCTAATAAAGATGCCTGAATAGAAATGGTTGGAATAGGATGCAATGTGTAATTAAAATTGAACCGACCGCCGGCTATAATCATTTGTTTTCCAATGAGTACGGGGTAAAAATTGACCAGTTGTTTTAAGCGATTTTCTTCAATACCTGTCAAGGCCTCTGATTTTTTGATAAAACTTTTAAAAATGGTACTCGTTGTATAGAGATTTACCTTTCCATCCTGAAGTATTTTCTGTAATGTTCCTGCGTCGTGATCAGCGTGACAATGCGTTAAGATTATATTATCGATAAGTTTTGGGCTTACACCAAGGGAAAGCAGCTTTTCAGTAGAATTAACTGGCGGATCGACCATAATACCGCGCCTGTTTATCCAGATGATCAAACCGGAGGTTTCGGCATTGGGATCGAAACCATGGCCCGAGCCAAGAGTAGTTATCCCAAATAATGGGGGGAGAAAATTCAATCTTGTACCTGAAAACGTTGACTTATCAACTATTATCGGCACGTTTCTGCCGATTAATGCTATTTCCTTTCCATTTTCGGAAATGCTGAAATTATAATTATTATCATAATGCACCTCGATGTTGTCGAATTTTGCGCTTCTTCCCTCATCAAAAACGCAGAACTCAATCATATCATCTAATTCCAGGAAACCTTTCGAGGTCATTGGCGTTTTTCTGAAGATATCCATTTCTGCTCTTAAGTCAGGGAAGCCCGGTGTACTTTCTCCTTGTGCAAATTCCTTTATTATATCAAGTGATTCAGGGCCAAATAAGGCTTCTGATATAACCACTTCGATTCTTTTTTGCTGATTTTCATTGCATATAATCCTTGTTTTCCCCTTTCTGATGAAAAAGTTGTAATAAATTGGGAATTCCATTTCGGCTAATGCAATTCCCTTGCTAAGAGAAAACATAAATTGAGGCACTATGTACGAACCGGGAACGCCTCCTTCGAGTTTCATGGTATCTTTTATTGTTTCAGGTGGAATCCCGAATTGTATATTCCCGACGGATGTAGGGATTAGTATGCCTCCACGTGATAAATAAATATGAGAATCGATATTGTTAACCATTGGCACCTACAATGATGGTCTGGGCGGATGGGTATGGATAGCGCAGTTAATCTCCGCCCGTATCTTTTTTGGGCAAACTAAGAACTTGCTTTCATTGGAAGTGAGTATAGGGAAGCCGCGCTTGTGTGTCAAGTAAATAAACAAGAATTAGTTTAAACCGGTTAACTGTGGACATTATATACGACAAAGAAATCATTGCTTTATAAACCGTTGGGCAAAGCGGCTAATTCGCCGGTACAGAGGCAGGGAAGCGTTAATTTTTTTCAGAGCAACGCGGGCCGCGTCCTCGCCAATTCTGACCATATCCTTCGAACGGCTGAAATCCGTCCAGTGGAGATCGCCAACCGCGGGGCGGATAATAACATCCGCGTTTTTAAGTTCGGCTGCTTCCAGGGCGTTGGACGTAATTTCGCCCGCCCGGTATAAGACGTCTTTGGCTGTTTCGATTTCGGTATCCACCGGTAGATCGCGATCGACCATAACGGCAATGACCACGTCCGCTCCGGCTTTACGCGTCGCATAGACGGGTACGAGACTCGTCACGCCGCCGTCGGCCAGAAGCCACTCGCCCATACGTACGGGCTCAGCCGCTCCGGGCACAGAGCTGCTTGCCAGCACAGCCTGACGCAGCGAGCCTTCGGATAATACTATTTGCCCGCCGGTAATCAGATCCGTGGACACGGCACGAAAGGGAATGCGCGTGTCGCGGATGTCCATGTCGGGCAGAAGATAATTGATGATTGATTGAAATTCTTTTGAAGGAAGGATGGATCGGCCAAATAAGGCCCGAACCAGATAATATTGATTCCTGGTAAAGGTCTGCACTTTCTGGAAAATGTTTTTCGGCCCCGGTAAAAATGACATGCCGATTGACTTGATCGCTGATTCCTCGAATTCTGGGCTCTTCAAGTAGCTGTCCACTTTTGCTGTAATTTCCCGTGGCGCCATGCCTGCCGCGTAAGCGCCACCAATCAGCGCGCCAACGCTGGTTCCCACAATCAGGTCAATCTCAATGCCTTCCTGTTCCAAAACCTTGAGGACGCCGATATGAGCCAGGCCACGAACGCCGCCGCCGCCCAGAGCCAAGCCAACTTTTTTTCCTGTCCATTTCATGATCTGTCTATACCCTCACCTACTTCTCACTCCTCACCCATCCCCGCGGGTTTTTATATCTCGTCTTTTTTATAATAATTCGCCCACTTCGCGTCTATCTGACTCTGGATGGCTGCTATCTGCTCATCGGTCAGAATCTTGAAGCGTGACTGCGCGCGGAAGTATTCACGCACTGGTACCAGCTTGCGTTTTTCAACAAGCTTTTCGGATGCGGCGGTAAGTTTGAATTCACCATTAACAATCTCGTAGAGGTCATAATATCCGGTTTCCACGGCAAGCCGGCCAACCTTTATCCCGTATCTTGCGTCATATCCCCAGCCCGGCGGACAAGGAATATGGATGTGGAAATACTTGGTGCCCGGCATGTCCATGCACTTCTTTATCTTGTCAAAAAGATCCAGCGGGTAAGCTGCCGAACACGCGGCGACATAGCTTAAATTATGCGCCGCCATGATTGCCGGCACATCCTTTTTTTGCTGCAGTTTTCCTTTGAACGGTGTGTTTGCGGTCAGAGCACCGATGGGGGTAGTGCCCGAGCGCTGAACACCGGTGTTCATATACCCCTCGTTATCGTAGCAGAAGTAGATGAAGTTCTCGCCCCTTTCCGCGGCGCCCGATAAAGCCTGCAAGCCGATGTCGCTTGTCCCGCCATCACCTGCCCATGCCGCCACTTGAATATTATCCTTACCCTGTGCTCTCAGTGTCGCCAGGATTCCGGATGCCGCGGCGGCAGTTGATGCAAACGTCACATTCAGGCAAGGAAGTTTTGTTGAGGCAATCGGGAAAAGCCCTTGCAAAACAGTAAGACAACTGGGAGGCACAACAAGGATGGTGTCTTTGCCCAGCGCCTTGAGGCCAACTCTGTAGGCGATGGCCAGGCCGCAGCCTGTGCAAGCCCTTGTCCCCGGATGGACAAATTCTTCTGTCGGTAAGCTTAAAATTGTTGTCTTAGCCTGCATGTAATTCTCCTAACCCCGAGAAACGGGATAATTTCTAACTGACTAAAGCTTTAGCCCTATCCATACGGGCTGTATCGAAACCCTGCTTTTTGTCGCTGCTCTGAGGGTTTGTGTCAAATCATCTGTTTTGATGTCGCGGCCGCCAATTCCGGCGATAAAATTCTGAACCAACGGCAATTTGCCGGTTCCGGCAAGGTGTTCATAAAGCGCGGACTTTAAATCCGATACCAGCGCTCCTTCATAACCGTAGCTCAAAGCCTTTTCGTACACGATTACGCCTTTTTTCCCTTTTAGGGCATTGGCAATCGCCTCGTCCGGGAAAGGCCGATAAAAGCGAACACCCATGACGCCCACCTTGATGCCCTCTTTTCTCAATGTATCAACGGCAACCCGCAGTTGGTATGTCATTGAACCCAGGCCCACGGCGACATATTGCGCGTCATCGCAAAGATATGGTTCGAGATAAGGGTCGCCGCCCCGGCCAAATATATCGGCAAATCTTTTTTCGCCTTCAGCCGCGACGGCCAGCGATGTCCGCATTTCTTCATGAAGCAGATAGCGAATCTCCATATATCCGTGGGCAAGCTCACCTTTGACATCCATGCGGACATCAGGCAAAGTCACCGTATTGAGATTAGCAGGTTCCTCAGGATTAAGGGAATATTCCGGCCGAAATGGCGGCAGAAATTTATCAACTTTTTCCTGATCAGGCACATCAAACGGCATGTATGTGTGAGAAAGTATATATCCGTCATAGCAGACCATAATCGGAATGCTCACCTTCTCGGCAAGCCAGTAAGCCTTGATGACTGAATCAATTATCTGCTGATGGTCAGAGCAATACATCTGCATCCAGCCGGTATCGCGCTGTGAAATGGAGTCCTGCTGGTCGTTCCAGACATTCCAGGGAGCGCCTACCGCCCGGTTGACAACACACATCACCAAGGGAAGCCTGGCGCCGGCCGCCCACTGAACCTGTTCATGCATGTAAAGAAGCCCGTTTGCGCTGGTCGCGGTAAAAGAACGGGCGCCGGCCGATGATGCGGCAAT
>Ga0247841_10013243_pt1 | contig 10581 bp, 7 predicted proteins | sample LaCruzMarch2015__2_FD_192410 | JGI IMG/M metagenome (GOLD analysis project Ga0247841, IMG submission 192410) | Freshwater microbial communities from meromictic Lake La Cruz, Castile-La Mancha, Spain - LaCruzMarch2015_18m | ecosystem: Environmental > Aquatic > Freshwater > Lake | place: Spain...
ATGCCCTCCACGGCGCCCGCCAGTCTTGCTGCGCTCACATTGAAGGGCAGATAAACACAGTTCAGCCCCAGCGCCCGGAACGCGGCGTTATGCATAGCCGGGGACACTGTATGTCCCAGCGGGTCCCCCATCACGCCGCATATTCCTGTTCTGCTATTTATTTCGATGCCTTTGATCACGATATCATCCTGTAGATCTTGTGCAGGGCTTCGACGCTCATCTGGCCGGGGGCTGAGCCGCCGGCCTCGTCTATCGATGCGTAGGTCAGGTAGCCGCCCGCCAGCGGCGAGAGGACGCGGCTGAGGGCCCCGGCCGGACCCATGGCGAAGGAGATAATATCGATCCAGGGGAAGAGCCCCAGCAGCTTAAGCACCGCCAGGTTATCGTTGACTCTGTTAGCCATGGTCACGACTTTGCAGATATCGGCGCCGGCCGCAAGCTGGCGCTGCACAGTGCCCGATAATTGCTCAAGTGAAGGTGTGCTATCCCAGTTGTGATATGAGACCAGGCACCTGGCCCTGTCCTTTATACTTTTCACCAGGTCTCCCAGGGCCGGGCAGTCCAGCTCGACATCTATGATAGAGGCCCCCAGTTTAACCGCCTGCATCAATTCGTTAATGCGTTCTTCCTCACTGCCGGTGAACTTGCCGCGGTGCGCTGTGTCCCGCAGGGTAGCTATCCAGGGCTTACGCAGGTGCGGCGCCAACTCCCGCCAGCCGCTGCCGACCAGGTCCATGCGCAGCTCCAGCATATCTGCCAGCGCCTCCGCCTTTTTAATAGTCTCCATTTCATCGCTCATGACCACTGCGCAGATCCTGGGCTTATCCATTATCAGTCTCCAGCACCTCTACGGCCAGCGCGAAGCTGACATCACTCGAGATAAATACGTGGCCTATCCTTTGCGGCAGGATGAACCTGGCCTTGCCGTTGACCACTTTTTTATCATGGTCTATGGCGCGCAATACCCTGGCCATATCTACCGGGGGCATGCGCACCGGCAGTCCTGCCCGGAGCAGCAGATCTTTTAACCTGTCCAGGTCCTTGGATGGGAATATGCCCATTCGGTTTGAGATGGCTGAAGCTTTGACCATCCCTACCGCCACAGCCTGGCCGTGCCCTATTTTGAAATCGGAGGCGGCCTCTATGGCGTGACCTATGGTGTGGCCGAAGTTGAGGATATTTCGCAATCCGGTATCCCGCTCATCCTTCTCCACGATGCGGGCTTTGATGTACGCACAGCGCGGCACCACCTCTTCCAGCAGTTCATCCTCGAGGGCCCGGATGCCGGCTATTTTTTTCTCCAGCAGGTTGAAAAAAGGCCTGTCACGGATCATCCCGTACTTGATTACCTCGGCCAGGCCGTTGCTGACCTCGACTGGCGGCAGACTATTTAGAGTATAGGTGTCTGCGATAACCAGTGCGGGATGGTGGAAAACGCCGATACTATTTTTCACCTGGCCGTGGTCCACGGCCGTTTTTCCACCCAGGCTGCTGTCCACCTGCGCCAGCAGGGTGGTGGGCAGGGCCACCAGGGGAAGTCCCCTCATATAGGTGGCAGCCACGAACCCGGCCAGGTCGCCTATGACGCCGCCCCCCAGTGCCAGCACTGGAGTAGACCGTTCTGCGCGGGCGTTCTGAAGCCCGGCGTAGAGCCTGGCAGCCGTGTCAAGGGATTTATACTGCTCGCCCTCGGTTACCAGCAGCGATACTGTTTTGAAGCCCTCTTTCTCCAGGCCCTGCCTGACCATGCCGCCGTATAGCCCGTCAACATTCGGATTGCTGATGATAATGGCTTTCTCGCCCGGGAATAGTTCCCTGGTCCATCTGCCAGCATAGCCCAGCAGGCCGCCACCGATGTGCACATCGTAGCTTTTCTTGCCGCCAAGCCTTACCCTTACTGTCCTCAACCTTCAACGCCGCCTTATCAATTCCCTGCCCTCGAAGATACCATAGCATGGATCTCACGGCAGGCTTTTATTATATCCTGTAATTCACCGGGTGTAATGGTCTGGCGGCCGTCAACGATGGCCTCCTGCGGATTGTAGTGTACCTCGATCATCAGCCCGTCGGCGCCGGCCGCCACGGCCGCGCAGCTCATGCTGAAGATCAGGTCGCGCCGCCCCGTGCTGTGGCTGGGGTCGATGATCACGGGCAGGTAAGTTTCCTTCTTGATGACAGGCACAGCCGCAAGGTCGAGCGTGTAGCGTGTATACTCCTTGCCTTTTCCCACCGGCACGATGCCGCGCTCGCACAGGATGATGTCCTTGTTGCCCTCGGCGGCGATGTAGTCGGCGAAGGAGAGGAACTCCTCTATGCCGGCACCGAAGTGGCGCTTGAGCAGTACAGGCTTGTTTTTTTTGCCAACCTTGGCCAGCAGGTCCTGGTTGTACATATTACGCGAGCCGATCTGCAGTATGTCGACATATTCGGCCGCCATGTCTACATGGTCCTCGCCCCTGACCTCGGTGACCACCGGCAGATCGAACTCCCTACCCGCATCGCGCATCCATTTAAGGGCCTGCTCGGCGTCTTTGCGGTCGGTGCCACCCACCCCCTGGAAGGAATGGACGGAGCTTCTGGGCTTGAATATGCCGCCCCTCAATATGTGGGCGCCCGCCTTTTTAATGCCCTCTGCTATCATGAAGAGCTGTTTTTTATTCTCCACCGCGCAGGGGCCGGCCATTATGATGGGTTCGCCGTTCCCGATGTGGATGTTGCCTATATCGATGGTACGGCGCAGGCCGCCGCTGCCGTCGGCCGCGAGGCCGTACTCCCGGCTGATCAGCTTGTAGGGGGTTTCGATCTTGACCACCTCCTTGACGCCCGGCAGTATAGCGAAATGATCGAAGGGCGCCTTACTCTCATCGCCCACCAGGCCGATGACCGTCCTGAAATCGCCCCGTGAGACGTCGGCCTTGAGACCGTGCACTTTTATCTCCTTTATCACGTTCTTGATCTCCTCTTCAGTGGCATCCCGTTTCATTATCATCATTGCTTGTCTACCTTCCTGCTGTTTTTTTCTAAAAAAAGAAGGGCCCCCCGCCTGGAGGGCCCTTCTTGGTATTTCTTTCTTACAGTTACTTAAAATTCAGGTAAGTTGCATCGTCCCCCAGGCAGTTGGCCGGGCGTAAAGTAATAATAGGCGTAGAAATAACGGGGCACTATGCAGTTAACCATGGACTATAGGTTACTATAAAATCACAATGGTGTCAAAATTTTAACCTGGCATGCAACTGGTATAATTATGGTTTGAACCGGGTTAGAAGGAAATACAGGAAACAATAAGATGATTTCAGATAATAAAGATCCCTGGTACAGGCTATCGGCAGAAGATATATTAACCAGGCTGGATTCCAACAGGGGCGGCTTGAGCTGGGACGAGGCCGCGTCCAGGCTCGAGAAATACGGGTATAACGAGCTGCAGGATGAAGACAGTGTATCGCCCCTGCGCCTGCTGCTCGAGCAATTCAAGAATGTGCTGATTATCATCCTGCTGATTGCCGTTGCCCTCTCCGCTTTCCTGGGCGAGACCACGGATGCGATCGTCATCTTTATCATCATACTTTTCGCCGCCGGGCTGGGATTCTTGCAGGAATACCGCGCCGGGCAGGCTATCAAGGCGCTCAAGCGCATGGCGGCGCCCAGGGCTTCGGTGCTGAGGGGAGGAACCGAGACCGATGTGCCTGCCAGGGAACTGGTTCCGGGCGACGTTATCCTGCTCACCATGGGAGACATGGTGCCTGCCGATGCCCGGGTCATCGAGGAATTCAACCTGAGGACCAACGAGGCGCCTTTGACCGGTGAGTCCAATCCCGTGGATAAGATAGTGGACTGCATCGCCGGGGATGCCGGCCTGGGCGACAGGATCAATATGGTATTTGCAGGAACGGTAGCAGTGTATGGCAGGGGCAAGGCGGTGGTTGTCGAAACGGGCAGTGGGACCGAGTTTGGCCAGATTGCGCGCATGCTTAAAGAGGTAAGGGAGGAGAAGACCCCGCTGCAGGTCAACCTCGACACCATCGGCAAGTACATAGCCATAGGCGCGCTGATATTATGCGCTGCGCTGGCCGGCATGGGCATCTGGCGCGGGCATGCGCCGCTGGAGATGCTGATCTGGGGTGTGAGCCTGGCCGTAGCGGCAGTGCCCGAGGCTTTGCCCGCGGTGGTGACCATATCGCTGGCGCTGGGGGTCAAACGCATGGTCAAACGCCATGCGCTGGTGCGCAGGCTGTCTGCAGTGGAGACGCTGGGATGCACCACCGTGATCTGTTCCGATAAGACCGGCACGCTGACCGAAGACCAGATGACGATGAAGAAAATTTACCTGGACGGTCAATTCATCGAAGTCGCCGGAACGGGTTATGATCCGGTGGGTGATTTTTACAGGGACGGCAAAGAGCTGGATCCAAATGATCCCGTCCTGCAAAAATATTTGAAGGCGGCCAACCTGTGCTCCAATGCCAAGCTCTACCAGGAGGACGACCGGTGGATGATCAAGGGCGATCCCACGGAGGGGGCTTTCCTGGTGGCGGGAGCCAAGGCCGGCCTGATGGAGTTTCAGGCCAGCAACGACAATCCGCTGGTCGGCGAGATACCCTTCACCTCGGAGACCAAGAGGATGGTTGTCGCGTACAGGGAGCCCGACGGCGTGGTGGCCTACTCCAACGGCGCGGCGGAGGTAATACTGAAGGCCTGCGAATACGTCTATCAGGATGGTCGGGAGGTCAGGCTCGACGATGAGGGGAGGTCGCGCATCCACAGCACGATCCACCGCATGGCCTCTGAAGCCCTCCGGGTGCTGGGCACGGCTTACAAGCAGCTGCCCGGTGAGTTCAGCGCGGACGAATCTACGGTCAGGGAAATGGTGCTGCTTGGCCTGGGTGGCATGATCGACCCGCCGCGAGCGGAGGCTAAAGGATCCATTGAAGTTTGCGATAAAGCAGGTATTAAGACGGTCATGATAACGGGGGACCACAAGCTGACGGCCGTCACCATCGCCAGTGAGCTGGGCATCATGAAAGATGGCCTGGCCCTGACCGGGGATGAGATAAACGCTATGTCGCATGATGAATTCAACCATGCGGCGGATAAGGTGGACGTCTATGCCAGGGTCTCGCCCGAGCACAAGCTGCGCGTGGTTGAGGCGCTGGCGCGCAAAGGCCATGTGGTAGCCATGACGGGGGATGGTGTCAACGATGCGCCAGCGCTGAAGAAAGCGGACATCGGCATAGCCATGGGCATTAAAGGCACGGACGTCACCAGGGAAGCTGCCGATATGATTCTGACCGACGATAATTTTGCCTCCATAGTGGCGGCGGTGGAGGAGGGAAGGGCTATCTATGACAATATCAAGAAATATCTTGTCTTCCTTCTCTCCTGCAACCTCGGGGAGATCTTGCTCATGGCCGCTGCCATCCTCTTTGGGCCCCTCATGGGCATACCGGGCAGCGCACTGCCGCTGATCGCAGTGCAGATACTCTACGTCAACCTGGCCACCGACGGGCTGCCGGCGCTGGCCCTGGCCGTCGACCCTTACTCCAGGGATATCATGTTCAGGAAGCCGCGACCGCGGAACCAGACTATCTTCACCGGCAACACGGTCAATTACATGGTCATTACGGGGATCTGGACCTGCCTGGCCTCCCTCTTTGTCTTTGTATGGGCACTGAATGTGGGCAAGGACCTCATGGAGGCGCAGAGCATGTGCTTTGTCACTCTGATCATCATACAGTTCCTCAACGCATTCAACTGCCGTTCACTGGAACGGTCGCTCTTCAACCTCGGGGTAAACCAGAACAGGTGGCTGCTGGCCGCCGTCGGCTGGGAGCTTACCCTGCTGCTGCTGGTGGTTTACCTTCCCGTGCTGCAGGGCGCTTTCAACACTTTTTCCCTGAGCATCGAGGACTGGGTTGTAGCCGTATCCAGCGCGTTGACCATTGTGGTGGTCGCCGAGATTTACAAGCTGGTCGGTGCAAGGCTCAACAGGTAGCGGACTGTTGCAGATAGTTGCGCACTGGCAGGCCGGTTAGAAAAGGGCGCGCCCCATGGCCAGCTGCAGCAGGAAATAGGTGATGGCGGCGATGATGGCCGCTCCTGGTATGGTCAGTACCCAGGCCCAGACGATGCGCAGTGTTACGCCCCAGTGGACTGCGGTCCAGCGGTTGGCTGATCCCACACCCGAGACTGCTCCGGTGATAACGTGCGTGGTGCTGACCGGTATTCCCAGATATGTAGCCAGGAAGATAGAGATGGCGCTGGCGGTCTCGGCGCAGAACCCGTCGATAGGGCGCAGCCGTGTGATTCGCTGTCCCATGGTCTTTACGATGCGCCAGCCTCCAGTCAGGGTACCCAGTGCGATGGCAGCATGAGCGGATAATACTACCCAAAGAGGTACAAAATATTCGGTGAGGAAGCCGCCGGTGAAGAGCAGGCTGGTGATGATGCCCATGGTCTTCTGCGCATCGTTTCCACCGTGACCCAGGCTGTAAAGCGCGGCTGAGAAGAGTTGTGCCATGCGTGACCATTTGTTTACCACACCGGGACGCTGGTTGCGCAAGATCCATGCTGAAGCTACTTTGAAGGCATAACCCAGTACCAGTCCTATGGCCGGCGCCAGAGCTATAAAAATTATTGTCTTGTACCAGCCTGCTGCGATTATGACGCTGAATCCGCTCTTAGCGATGGCCGCGCCGGCGTAGCCGCCGATGAGGGCGTGCGACGAGCTGCTGGGCAGTCCCAGGTACCAGGTTATCATGTTCCAGCTTATGGCCCCTATCAAGGCTGCCAGTATGACCGTTTCATTAATGGAGTTAACGTCGATCATACCTTTGCCGATGGTCACGGCCACTGCCGTGCCGAAGATGACGAATGACATGAAGTTAAAGAAGGCCGCCCAGATGACGGCCAGCCTTGGGGATAGGACACGTGTGGAAACGACGGTAGCGATGGAGTTGGCGGCATCGTGCATGCCGTTGGTGAAGTCAAAAGCCAGGGCAACAAGTATGACGAAGCCGATGAAGATTAAGTTTAAGTCCACGGTGGTTCCGTTTAGATGGCTGATACTTCCGGAGGCTTATTATATATCTTTTACGCGGCTGTTGTCCGTGTACTATACCGGAGTGGATCGCGATTACATACCAGCGGTAAAGTTGAATCCTTTTTCCCTGAAGAGTTTGAGGCATAAGTCGGATGCTTCCGTACCGTAGAGTATTCCGCGGTTGAGTTCGATCTCTTCCAGAGCGCAGTCGATACCCAGAGCCGGGCGGTAGGGACGATAAGAGGCCATGGCTTCCACGACATCGGAAACAGCCAATATTTTTGCCTCCTGCAGGATGTCTTCTCCAATCAGGCCCTGCGGGTACCCCGAGCCGTCGATCCTTTCATGGTGCTGCCAGGCGATTTGTGCAATGGGCCAGGGGAACTCGATCTCTCTGAGTATGTCGTAGCTGCCCTGGGAATGGGTGCGTATCATGGCCATCTCTATCTGGGTGAGTTTGCCCGGCTTGCTCAGTATGTCGGCCGGCACGTAGAACTTGCCGATATCGTGTATCAGGCCTGCCAGGTAAATATACTTTACCTGCTCTATGGAGAGCCCCATATCGCCGGCTATGGCGCTGGCCAGCTCCGCCACCCGCTGTTGATGGCCGGTGGTGTAGGGGTCCTTCCTTTCCACCATTTTGGCTATGGATTTTATCGACCCGTCCAAAGTCCTGCGCAGCGCCTCATAGCTTTCGGCCAGGTCTTCCTCCGCCTGCCTGCGCTCCGTGATGTCCCGCCTGGCGCCCCAGCCACGGACCAGGAAACCGTTGTCCAGGACGCCCGTCAGGTTGTTGGAAAACCACAGGTGTTTTCCCTGCCGGTCCACTGTATGCGACTCCACGTCGGTGAGGGAATAGCCGGAGCGGATGAATGCCCGGAGGAGTTGCCGGTCAAGTGGGTCGTCCATGCTGGTAAACTCGCTCATCCGCGTGCCGGCAAAGTCCTGTGCTTTTTCAAAGCCGTACATGCGCGCTATAGCGTCGTTGCATTCTGCCACGTAGGCCTTATCTATCATCTGCCGTATCTGCTCATCTTCGGGCAGTGACGTTGGCATCGGTGATTCCAGCTCCAACCGCCAGATACCCTCGGAGCTGTTGGCGATAAAGGAGCGGTAGCGCTGGTCGCTTTCCTGCAGCGCTTTCTCCGCTCTTTTGCGCTCGGTGATGTCGCGGCTGATGCCCCTGAAACCAACCGGCTCACCTCGCTCATTCCTCAGAAGCGAGACCGAGGACTCTGTATATAAGATGCTGCCGTCCTTGCGCGTTATATGGAAATCGTATCCTCTGTTGGGCTCGCCCGTCCGGTAAATCTCATTGAAGATATGGAATATCCTGGGGATATCCTCTTTGGGCGCCGTGTCCTTGTAGTTAAGCCCGATCAGCTCCTCCCTCGTATAGCCCAGTTCACGGCAAATCATGCTGTTGACCATTGTGTAATTGCCGGTCAGATCGACCTCGAAATAGCCTTCCTGTATCTCGTCGAGGACTGCCCTGTACCTTTCCGTGCCCGTTTCAGGGGATTTTGAACTGTTGGGGTGCTCTTCCATTCGGATAACTATAAGATTATTTGAAAAAATTTACAATTCCGATAATGGAAATGGGGCGGCCCTGATAGGCCGCCCCATTTATTAGTTGGTGTGTATTGCTATATGAACTTGACTTCCAGCATATGGGTGGAGCATGAGACGCAGGGGTCATAAGCCCTGACCAGCATCTCCATGGCCAGCCTTATCTGGTCCTGCGGCCTGTCCAGTATCTCGGGCAGCAGTTTATCGAAATCGTGCTGGATGCTGTTGTGGTTTTCATTTGTTGGGATGATGATGTTGGCCGCAATGCACTTGCCGGCATCGTCGAAGGTGTAGTCGTGGAAGAGGATGCCCCGGGGCGCTTCCACCGCGCCCACGCCGCGCCCGGCCCTGACCTTGACCTCCGGCTTCTCTGGCTTGATGCCCCTGGTCAACAGCTTGTCCAGGATCATAATGCTGTTCTCCACCACGTGCGCCGATTCCACCAGTTGGGCCACGCTGATGAAGTAGGGATTGTAACAGGGCGCCTTAAGGCCGAAGACCCCGGCGATCTTCTTGGCTATGGGATGGAGCTTGTCGTGGTTGACGTTGAAGCGCGCCAGGGCGCCGACCTGGAAGGATTCCCTCAGGTGTTTGGTCCACTTGGCAGTGGACTGCGGCACACAGAACTCGTTGGTCACCTTCTGGTAATCGTTGACCGGCATGGGCTTGCAGTCGGTGGAGCCGATCATACCGCCGATGAAGGCATACTGGTCCGGCTTGGTCAGCGCTATATATTCGGTCTCGCGTGTGAACTGGGGGAACTTGAGGGTCTTGAAAAGGTCCACGCTGATTTCGAGGTCTTTCATGACCTCGCCCTCCAGCTTGTCCTTGATCCATTTGAGCTGCTCGACCGTGGGGAACTTGACGAAGCCGCCGGCTACCTGGGAGATCGGATGGGTTTTACGCCCGCAGAGTATATCTGCCCAGTCGTTGCCGAACTTTTTTAGCCTGAGCGCCCTAAGCACGACGTCCGTGTGCGTGGCGGCCAGCGGTATCACGCTGCCGACGCCCAGGAAGTCCGGGGCGATCAGGAAATAGGTATGCAATATGTGGCTGGTGAAGGTCTCGGCGTCGAAAAGCGTATCGCGCATCAGCACGGACTGCTCGCTGAGCTTAACATCGAAGGCGGCCTCCACGGCGGCTATCGAGGCGTTGGCGTGCGCCACGGCGCAGATGCCGCAGATGCGCGGCGCTATGAAGTTGACGTCGGAATAGCTGAGGCCGCGCAGCATGGATTCGAAGAAGCGGGGCGACTCGGGCACTTCCCACTTGCACTCCTCGACCTTGCCGTTTTTGGCATTTACGATTATATTGCCGTGTCCCTCGATGCGGGCTACGTGATGTACCTTGAAATTCACTTCTTTGGTAGTCATTATTTTGAAACCTCCAGCGCTCCGTTGAAGAGCTTGAACTGCATGAGCATTTCGTCAACCTTCAGTCCGTATTTGGCCAGGATGTCCTTCTGGGAGTTGACGTTGGGCTCGTCTACGGTTGCCCGGCAGCCCCAGCACTTGCGGCCCCCGGTGACGCAGACGGCGTTGCAGCCGCCGCGGGTCACGGGGCCCAGGCAGAATTCACCGCGCTCGAAGGCGCAGATGTTCTCAGCCAGCTTGCATTCCACGCAGACCGGGTTGTGGCATTGCTCGAACTTCTTGCCGGTCAGCAGGCATTTGACCAGGCTGATTACCTCGTTGCGGTTGGGCGGGCAGCCGTGCAGGTAAGCGTCGACCTTGACGTAGGCGCTGGTCGGCCTGGTGGGCAGCGTGTTGTAGTATTTGGCCGATTCGCCGTAAACGACCTTGAGGTTCTCCTCCATGGTGAAGCGGTTCTTGAGGGCATTGACGCCGCCCGTGCATGAGCATGCGCCCAGGGCTACCAGTATCTTGGCCTTCTCCCTGATCTTTTGGATCCTCTCGACGTCATTCTGGGTGGTCTGGCTGCCCTCGATAAAGGCGATGTCGTAATCGTCGGAGTGG